>Ga0118677_10000512_pt1 | contig 84720 bp, 62 predicted proteins | sample AliMusrvi5mmetaG_FD_86154 | JGI IMG/M metagenome (GOLD analysis project Ga0118677, IMG submission 86154)
CGCCGGACGAATTTCCGCATCCCGAACTCTTCAAGCAAGTCGACACCACTGGCGACGGCTTCCTCACACTGGAGGAGTTCAAAGCCTTTGCCGCGCAACACCAGGGCCAGGGGCCAGGGGCGGATGCTGAAGCGAAGTTCAAGCAACTCGACAAGAACGGCGACGGCAAGCTGTCACCGGACGAATTTCCGCATCCGGAACTCTTCAAGCAAGTCGACACCACTGGCGACGGCTTCATCACACTGGAGGAGTTCAAAGCCTTTGCCGCGCAACACCAGGGCCAGGGGCCAGGGGCGGATGCTGAAGCGAAGTTCAAGCAACTCGACAAAAACGGCGACGGCAAACTATCGCCGGACGAATTCCCACACCCCATGATCTTCAAACAGATCGACACCGCTGGCGACGGCTTCATCACACTGGAGGAGTTCAAAGCCTTTGCCGCACAACACCAGGGACAGGGGCCAGGTGCGGATGCCGAAGCGAAGTTCAAGCAACTCGACAAGAACGGCGACGGCAAGCTGTCGCCGTATTCATTATACATGCCTGTTATTCCAGGTATTTCTCATGCTCTCGCGCCTCCTTGCCACGCCAGAAATTCAACAGGGCGTCGTGGGCCCGATCGGACAGGGCATCAGAGGTTTTGGGGAGGAGCATCATCAGGGTATTGCGCTCCGCCGGCACCCAGCCCTCCCGATACCCAAAGACGTAGAGCGGCATATCGTCATGCTTATCATATCCCAACAGATGCGTGCCTTCATGCCGGCCCAGGTCGCGGCTGGTTTCCCCTTGCTGCAACACCGATAACCCGGCAGGATAGTTCGTCAACCCCCACGCCCAGCTTGGATCCTTGAACTGCGCCGGCACGACCACCATCTCGGCATATTGCATGCCGCGATCGTCCAGACGCCGTTGTTCAAAGGCGTCGAAGTCAAAAGACAACCCGCGCGAGGCTGCAGTCGCAACTTGGAGCGCGGCAGCAGCGCCCTTCGGCGGAACCGCCAGCTCCTCCACCGAGAGTTTCAAACCAAGTTCCCGCACCATGCTCCGCAGGCCATCCGCCGCCAGAGCGACGGATTTCGCGTCCACTTTCGGAGCGCCATACACCAGCAGACGTCGCCCCTGTGTCCACGCTCCGGAAGGGAACTTCTTCCCCTGAGCGGAGGTCACCGTGCCGAACTGGGCATAGGCATACACCGGCACGCGCCACCCCCACTGCCACAGCGGTTTGACGCTGACGACTGACAGCAGCACGATCGGCAACGCCAGCAAGAGGAACACTTTCGTCACCGGACTGAAGCGTAAATATTTCGGATGCATTCCATACCAGGGTGGTGTGTCGTGATGAGGGGCGGTGGTCATCGTGACTCCTTCACTGCAGCGTCACATAGGGGCGCAGACGTTCCACGGTTTTCAGACCAATGCGCGGTACATTGTCGAGTTGCGCAATATCGGTGAACGGCCCATGTGCCGTGCGGTACGCAACGATGCTTTCGGCCATTACCTGTCCGACCCCGGGCAAGGTCATGAGTGCGTCACGCGTCGCGGTATTCAAGTTCACCGGTTTGTCCGGCAGGGGCTTGCGACCGCGACCAGTCGCGGTCGCGGGTAGCTTCGGAGGAGTCGCCACGGAAGACGCGGAGGCGTTGGACACACCGGGTGGCGTAACATCCACTGTTGCCGCAACGACAACCGGCGCCGGAAGTTGGGCGGCTACGGGTGGCGGATCGGGAAGGTCGCGTGGCGCAACCGCCGGCGCCGGTGGGATGACGGGCGCCGGGGTTGCCGGCTGGCTCGGGTGTTGATAGGCCGGAGCGTCCGCGGTGATCAGACGATGCCGCTGTCCCTGGGCGATAGTGAGTGTAACCAGGCCGGCGCAAATCGCCAGCAACAACAGCGCCACCGCAATCTGTTCGGGCCGGGTAAAATAGAGGCGCATGCCAACACCTCCGCATCCTGCCGAAGTCGTTGAGCAGGAATACGCGAAATAGAGCGTCTTCATTGTACGCACCACATAGATTGTTGACAAGCAGGAGTTCGTGTTACTTTTTTCCACAGGTCCATTGTGAATAATTGCGCAGCTTCGACAAATCACACTGGTCAATGAGATCAAACCCCTGCGCTTCCGTCATGACCAACTGTGGATAACTCGCTTGCTCGATGCACGCCGACTATAGAAATGGTTGTGGGACGCAAGTTCGCATCAGAAGTAATCTCGGGGTTGCGAATCACGAATCGCCGCGGATCTCCGTTGACAACATCGGTCACGAGAGGCACAATGAGTGTCCCGAGACTTCGGGGTGGGGTTCCTTCATGGCGTTTACGGTCAATGCTCAGGTGTTAGTAGAAGAAGTGGGGCACGTGCTGGCGCGCGTTGACCCGGTCGAGGTTGAACAACTGGTCGTCGCGATCATCCGGACGCGACGCCTTTTTGTCGCGGGTCAAGGGCGCTCCGGGTTGATGATGCGCGCCTTCGCTATTCGCCTCACGCATTTGGACATTCACTGTCACGTGGTCGGGGAGAGCACCACCCCCAGCCTGCTGCCCGGCGACTTGTTGCTGGTGGGCTCCGGCTCCGGCGAGACGGTAACCGCCGTACTCACGGCGAAAAGCGCACTTGCCGCCGGTGGGAAAGTCGCCGTGCTCAGCGCGCGTCCCGAATCCACGCTGGCGCGCATGGCCGATCTGCAGGTGATCGTCCCGGCCCCCGTGCGTGAAGACAGCGCCACCGTCCCCGTCACTTCTATCCAACCCATGGGCTCACTCTTCGAACACTCCCTGCTGCTCCTCCTCGATGCCATCGTTCTCGAGCTCAAAGATCGCCTGCGCCAGGATGAGCAGATGATGATGGCCCGGCACACGAACCTGGAGTAGGGGCCGACGCCAGAAATGATGCGCGTTAGCCCATTGCGGAAACTATAATCCTTTGTCCTTTTCAGCAGGAACACCAGCGCTTGTTCGCGAAGTGATGATCGCATGCAAGCGGCAGAGGCATGGTTTGCGCTGGCATGTGCCCAGCTTGGCGGGCGCGCCAGTTTGCGATTATTGGAAGCCTTTCAGCAACCGGAGGCGATTTTCGCCGCCACACCCCGCGCGTGGGCGGAGCGCGCGAAGTTGACGCCGGCCGGTTCCGCGCGCCTGGTGGAGGCCGCCAACCGCGACCTGGCCGACGGGTTGGCGCATCTGGCGCGCATTGGCGTCCGCCTCATCGGTTTGCACGACCCCGATTATCCCGCGCTGTTGCGCGCCATCGCCGACCCCCCGTGTGCGATCTTCGTCAAAGGTACACTCCCGGCAGACAGTCGCCGCGCCATCGCCATTGTCGGTTCCCGTCGCGCCTCGCCCTATGGGCGGCATGTCGCCGCGGAACTGGCGGCCGGGCTGGCACAACGCGGGTTGACCATTGTGAGCGGCATGGCGCTGGGTGCGGACGCCGCGGCGCACGAGGGGTGCCTGCGCGCCGGCGGCCACACGCTGGCGGTTCTCGGCAGCGGCATCGACGTCATCTATCCCCCGGAACATACCGACCTCTACCAGCGTATCGCTTCCGCCGGCGCCGTCATCAGCGAATACCCGCCCGGCACGCCCTCCCGCGCGCAGCATTTTCCCGTACGCAATCGCCTGATCAGCGGTTTATCCCTGGGGGTGGTCATTGTTGAGGCGCCGGAAAAGAGCGGCGCCCTGATCACCGCCGGTTGTGCGCTGGAGCAGGGACGCGAAGTGTTCGCCGTGCCGGGCAGTGTGAATTCCGTGCAGAGCCAGGGGTCCCATCAACTGTTGCGCGAAGGTGCGCATCTGGCCGGCAACGTGCAGGATATTCTGGATGAGTTGGCGTTGGAGATGATCCCCCCGCACCGCCTGTCGCCCCCGCCGTTGCCCGGCCCGCGCTGGGAGACTGCCGCGGAGGAGGACGCCGTTTCCCCGCCGCCGGCGGTCCCACCGGTTCGACCGACCCGGCCACCGGCGCCCACGCCGACGCCACCCCCGGCGCCTACGCTGCCTCACGTCACCCCGGAGGAGGAATCCCTGTTGCGCCTCCTCACCACCACGGCCCGACACATCGACCAGCTCATTGAAGAGTCCACATTAACCCCGGCCCAGGTGAACGCGACGTTGCTCATGCTGGAGTTGAAAGGCATGATCCAACGACGACCGGGAAATCAGTATGTGCGGCTGCAGTAGCGATATGGTTACGGTTCAGTAGGACCAGGCGGCGTTCATTACGGCGCCAAGCGCAAGCGTCCCCAGTGAGAGCGATCGCTGGAGTTGCGCGCGATGCCATTCCACATCAGTTGGCGCAGGCGTAGCTTGCCGTCGGCGCTGTCGTCGATCGCCAGATCAAAGAGTATCTCGGTGCCGACTTTCGGCGTGATGCCCAGCGTAATGAAGGGGATGGCCGCTTCCAGCAAGTAACCGGCGCCGTCCGCCGCACGCGTCACCAGCATGCGGCAGGGATCTTGTTGCGGAGCGTTCGCGTAAAACCAGCGGTATCCTTCCGGTCCCTTAGCCGCACTGAGCAACACCTGGCGATCAGTGAACTGCAGCGGGCCGGGTTGATCCAGGTGCTCCGGGCCGAGAAACAGTTCCAGCGCGTCACCGCTCCAGAGCATATTGCCGGCGTAGCTATTCTGTCCCGGCGTCGAGTCATGCACCTCGGCCATCAGATACAGGTTGTTGTCGTCATAACACACGCGGAAGGCGCCGTCGAAACCCGCTGCGGCACTGCCGATCACCACACGGTCACCCGGAATGAGCTCCGGTGGAATGCCGGGCCAGCCGGTCTTCGTGCCATCCAACGCGAACCCCGCCAGGGCGCGCGGCGCTTTTACCACGCGATGCGCAGCACCAGGTTGTTTCGTAAAGCGCGGGTCGACGAAAATGAACGGCGCACGCTGGCCACTCGCTACGGCATAAATATCGTAGTTCGTCTTCATCATCTCCGCCAACATCGCCGTATAGGGACGGTCGGCAACACTCAACAGACCGATGTTACCGTTTTCCGTATCAAAAAATCGGCTGGTATAGGCCTGATCCAGCGCGCTGAACCACTCAATACCCACCACGAAGCCCAACGCCGCCGCCTGTTCCACATATTGACGATACGCCAGCCCCCGCTCGCGCTGGGTAGCCAGATCGCCATGACCGCCGGGCAAACCGGATTCGTTCGGACTGCTGAAGTGGAATTCACTGAGCAGAAGCGGTTTTCCACCGCACCACTCTTCAATCTTCGACAAGTAGGCCGGATCGATGGCGTCCGTGTAGTAATTAATGCTGACAACGTCCAGGTAACGGCCCGCCGCCGCGCACAGCGCCAGATTATTGGCCGTGGAGGGCATCCAGCGGTTGCCGAGAAGCAGGTGGTGCGTATCGTATTTATGATAGGCGGTGGTGATGACCTGATAATAGGCGTCAAGAAAAAGACTGGTATACGCCTGCATGTCGTCATACGCCAATCGAGTGGTCACCGCCAGCCCGGTGTCCTGCAAAGCATCGAAGGAAGCCGCGTGTAAATCCCATGCCGTATTGAATGCCGTGATCGTGGGGTATTTCTCCCGCAGCAGGCGGACCAGCCGCGCCTTCGCCGGGAGCGCGCCGGTCAGCGTGGGGATCACCTTCGGAATATCCTCGAACGCCTGCTCGTTCTCCAAAAAGTAGCCAATGAGCAGCGGATCGTCCGCAGAGACGGGCAGTCGCGCGGCAAAGAGGCGGTCGATTTCCGCCAGCGCCTCGGGATTAAAAGGATCGAAGATGCCATGTATGCGCGGCAGGTGATAGGGTCGCATCTTCCCATCCCACACTCCCAACGGCAGAGACAGCACATAGGAGAATTGTTGCGTCCGCGACGTCGCCGTGGGGCTGCTGAAGGCGCCCACACTATTGAACCCCCACTTGCGATAGCGTTCAATCATGCGCCCGCTCCAGGCCTCACGATCGTATGGACCGCCATACTTTTTAATCAGGTTGGCGATATAGAATGAGAAATCACGGTGATCGTCCGGGCGGTACGCGCTGGCATAGGCGCTATTGTAGGCCGGCAACCAGGCATACAGCGATTCGCGACCGCTGATATGTGTGTAATCGTCGCATGAGTTGAGCGCGCCACAGACCCCCAGATGGAAGAACGCGTTGCCCGCCGGATCCACCAGTACCCAGCGTTTGCCGACTTTTTGTACGTGGAAAAATCCGGTCTTCTCCAGGTGGTATTTCGTCCCGCTCTCCGGTGAACCGCCATACACGTCGGTCTTCGGCGGGGTCAGCCCCGCGTAATAGCGCTGCTCCGTCGCGACATCCGCGTGCAATTCATCCAGACTATTCAATTTCTGGGGAAAATCCGCCCGTGGGTTCTGCCCAAACTCATCAGCGAGTACCATGGGGCCGGTTTTCGCATCGGCGTCGCTGATGGTGACGGTGTACGTCGTCACCCCTTTCAGCACCGGGGTGAGGAAAAACCAGCCAAAGACCTTCCAGTTCCACTTGCGATTATCCTGAAGTTGCTGGTAGCTGAACGGCGGCACTTTGATGGTGAAGCCTTTGCCCTGTAGATCAAGGCACGTGAAGCGATCGGCATTCCCCTGGTACAGAAACGCCTTATCCGCGAAGGTCTCCGGGAAAGACTGCAGCGCCCCGGTATCCACGCTCCACCGACCACCCTGCGCCAGCGGAAACGGGAGTAACGTCGGCATTCTGAATTTGACGCATTCTGCCGGCAATTCCACCAGCGTGATGGTGATCGTTCCCGCTTGTGCGGTGAGCGTGACGCTCCCGCCACCCGCATAGCCGAATCGCGCGATGCCGTCCTTCATGGTCTGTTCCACCGGTTTTGACTCTTTACCCGCGGCATCGAGCAACACCGGCGGGTCGAGGGTGATGGCGCCCAGTGTGCCCGCCGTCACCGTCACACCCTGTTCCGACAGCGTCACGGTCACCGCGTGCGCCATTCCGGTATACAAGCTCAGCATCAACAGCGACACCACACCCCAGCGAATCATTGCCCTACTCCTTCGCCCGGCGAACCAGACCTTTTCGGAACCCGTGTCAACAATTGTACCACTCAGGACTTCGACTTGTTGGCTTTTTTCTGCAAGCGGGCCAGCATATCCAGCGCCTGGCGGGGGGTGAGGTCGTCGAGTTCGACGGCCATCAACTCTTCCACTACCGGGTGTTCGGTGATCTCAAAGAGGGTAAGTTGCGCGCGGGGCAGCGGAGGCGGAATCGTAACGTTGCGCCCGACCAGCCCGCGGGCGCGTTCAGCGATTTCGTCATTTTCTTCCAGCGAATGCAGTACCTGTTGCGCGCGCTCCACCACTTCGCCGGGCAATCCGGCAAGTTTGGCCACGTGAATGCCGTAGCTGCGGTCGGTTCCGCCGGGCACGATTTTACGCAGGAAAACAATGCCGTCCGGGCCTTCCTTCACCGCGATGCGGAAATTTTTCGCGCGGGCGAGTGAATGCCCGAGTTCATTGAGATGGTGGTAGTGGGTGGCGAAGAGTGTTTTACAGCCCAACCCGGGCGCTTCATGCAGATACTCCGCCACCGCCCAGGCGATTGACAACCCATCAAACGTGCTGGTACCGCGTCCAATTTCGTCGAGGACCACTAAACTGCGCCCGGTGGCGTTGTTGAGGATATTTGCCGTTTCCGTCATCTCCACCATGAACGTCGATTGCCCGGTGGCCAGGTCATCGCTGGCGCCGACGCGGGTGAAGATACGGTCCACCACCCCCACCGTCGCTTCATCCGCGGGTACGAATGCACCGAGTTGCGCCATAAGCGTGATGAGGGCTACCTGACGCAGATAGGTTGATTTCCCCGCCATATTCGGTCCGGTGAGAATGATCAATTGGTCATTCTCGGTGTCCAGGTGCGCATCATTGGGCACGAAGCGTTCCCCGGCGGTGGTGAGTTCCACCACCGGATGGCGTCCGTTGACGATGGTGAGTTCGGCGCCGGTCGTGATGACCGGGCGACGGTAACGATTACGCGCGGCCACTTCGGCGAAGGAGGCGAGTACGTCGACCTGCGCCAGCAGGCGGGCCAGCGCTTGAATACGGTCAGCCTCCAGTGTCACTACGGCGCGTAACGTGGAAAAGAGGGTGAACTCCAGGTCCTTGAGCTTGTCCTCCGCACCAAGGACCAGCGCTTCGTACTCCTTCAGCGCCGGCGTGATGTAGCGCTCCGCATTGGCCAGCGTTTGTTTTCGGATGAAGTCCGCCGGCGTCAGGTCGGCATTTGCGCGACTGACTTCGATATAGTAGCCAAAGACGTTATTGAAGCCTACTTTCAATGACTTGATGCCGGTACGTTCACGCTCGGTGGTTTCCAGCGCGGCGATCCAGTCCTTTCCCTCGGTGGAGGCGCGGCGCAGCGTATCCAACTCGCTATGGTACCCGGGACGGATCATGCCTCCTTCGCGAACAGAGATCGGTGGTGCGTCGACAAGGGCCGCGGTGAGCGTCGCGCACAGGTCGGGTAGCACGTCGGCCCCCTCCACCAGCGTGCTCAGCAGGGGCGAGGCATCTTCCAGGCGCACCAGCAAGCGCGGCGCCACGCGCAATGAGTCGCGCAATTGCGCCAGGTCGCGCGCGTTGCCGGAACCGGAGGCGGCACGGGAAAGCAGTCGTTCCAGGTCATGGATGCCGTGCAGTTCGTCGCGCACACCTTCGCGCAACATATCATCCTCACGGAAGACCGCGACCGCATCCAGCCGGCGGTTGATGGCATCGACGTTCACCAATGGCGCCAGCAACCATTTTTTCAGCAATCGTGCCCCCATCGCCGTCCGTGTCTGATCCAGTACCCATAACAGCGAATGCAACCGACTGCCGTCGCGCAGCGCGGCGACCAGTTCTAAATTGCGCCGGGTCGAGGAGTCCAGCAACATATAATCGTCGAGTGAATAGGTGCTCAGGCTGCGAATTTGCCCCACCGTGGTTTTTTGTGTCGATTGCAAATAACGCAGCAGGAGTCCGGCCGCCTCCACCGCCACCGGCATCTCTTCGCACCCAAACCCGCGCAACGAGGCGACGCCGAAATGCTTGGTCAGGGTCTGATAGGCGGTCTCCCAGGCATAGTCGCTGACGTCCGGCGTGGAGATAGGCGCCTGAGTTCGCGCGCGCACCGCGGCGAGAAATTCCGCATCCTCACGCAGTTCCACCGGAATGAGAATTTCCGCCGGTTGCAAACGCGTGATCTCCTCCAGGAGACGCGCGGTGGCGTGCTCACCCTCTACCGCGGTCACCAGGAATTCACCCGTCGAGCAGTCGGCGACCGCCAATCCGAATCCCTTTGCGGTGTGAATGGCCAGTAGAAAGTTGTTGGAGCGTTCATCGAGGAGAAATTCTTCCACCACGGTGCCGGGGGTGATGACGCGCGTCACATCGCGCTTCACCAGTCCCTTTGCCGTGCGCGGATCCTCCATCTGGTCGGCGATGGCCGCCTTATGGCCGGCGGCGAGCAGGCGCGCCAAATAGCGGTCGATTGCGTGATAAGGTACTCCCGCCATGGGCATTTTCTGCCCTCGCACCTCTCGCGCGGTGAGGGCGATGTCCATCGCCTGCGCGCCGACTACCGCGTCCTCGCCGTACATCTCGTAAAAGTCGCCGCAACGAATCAACAATATCACGTCCGGATACTGGCGTTTCATTTCCTGGTATTGGCGAAACATCGGGGTCAGCGCGTCAGTCGACACGGGGTGGGCATCCTCCAGGGCTCTATTGTAGGCGATGCCGGGGAGAGCGTCAAAGGTGTGCACTGGGAGATGGAGCCTGGTCGCACGCTTTATACACGGAGCGGGTAAGCTTTGGCAGAGTGAGAATTACGTGTGAGGATTCTTCCGATAACGATAGTAGAGGACAAGGTCGACGGCGACCATCAGCGTATTCAGTAGATACAACGCCACCACCCAATCGTAACTATGCAGAAACTTATGCACCATGCCGCTGAGGTATCCGATAATGACCAGCCAGAGAAACACCGGACTTTTCCCCGCGGTCAGCTTCGTGGTCCATGTTTTATACACCGCGAAGGGCCAACTGGCGCCGAAGCAGAGCAGCATAATGATTTCGAACGGACTCCAGTGAGACATAACGCGACGCTCCCCTCAGTACTGCACCATGAAATGCGCGGGGTTGTATGTTGATAGTTGTGCGCGGTTCATGCGCAACTCATTTCCGTCGTTTCAACACGTCCGGTGAATTAGCGGCGTCCGCGACGACTTCGAGAATGCAGCGCGCGAGTTTATCGTGGTCGTGGCGCGCCAGATGGGCATCAGCGAGCAGGTGGGCGAGTACAGGGTGCGACCCCAACGCGCGCAAACGCGCCACATCCGGCTCAACGTACCGTTGGCCCTTTTCCGCGTAGAGCGCGAGCACGTCAGCCGGTGGGCGCTGGGTGTTCACGATAATGAAGTCGAACGGATTTCGCTGGCCCAGATGGTTGATGACTACCTCCAGATGTCGCGAAGCGGAGAAGTCATCAGTCTCGCCGGGTTGGGTCATGACGTTACAAATGAAGATTTTCACGGCGGATGAGGCAATAATCGCCTCGGCGATACCGGTGATGACCAGATTCGGTAGTAAGCTGCTATACACACTGCCCGGTCCGACGATAATCACATCGGCGGCGTGCAGGGCTTCCAGTGTCTCGGGCAACGGACGGGCATCGGCCGGCTCAACGCTAATGGACACGATGGTGCCGGGGTGCTCGACGACCGCCGTTTCCCCTTTCACCACGCTGCCATCCGCCATCATCGCTTTCAGCACCAACGCCTGATGAGCAGAAGGCAGCACACGTCCACGCACCGCCAGCACCCGACTCACTTCGCGTATGGCTTCCTGGAAGTCACCGGTCATTTCACGCATACCGGCGATGATCAGGTTGCCCAGACTGTGCCCATCGAGTCCCTGACTGTTCGCTGGGAAGCGATATTGGAACAATTGTTCCATTAGAGGTTCTGCTTCTGCCAGCGCTACCAGACAGTTGCGAATATCTCCAGGTGGCGGCATATTCAGGTCAGCACGGAGTCGGCCAGAGCTTCCGCCGTCATCGGAGACGGTGACAATGGCGGTCAGGTCTACCGGGTAGACTTTCAACCCGCGCAATAATGTAGACAAACCGGTACCGCCGCCCAACCCGACCACATGCAATACGGCTTGATTCGCGGTATGCTCCAGCAGGATACGCAGGAGGTGGCGACCACTCGTTTTCGGGTTCGCCAAATCGGTGAAGGCACGGATCAGGCGATGGGCGCCAAGGACAACGCCTGTCAGGCCCATGAAGCATAACAGAATGCCGATGGTGAAGGGCACGGCGGAGCCCATACGGTGATCGGTGAACGCCAGCCATGCGCGGAGAAGGTAATCGTATGCCGGAAAACGTCTTTCGATGAGTAACGCGATGCCGAAGGCAAAGGAGAGCATCCCTATCAAGCCAACGAGCATCCAGCGTTTGATGCGTGTTCCCGGCAACAGTAAGCGTAAGTAGGGCACCAGGTGCAAAACCTTTGTAATGCTATTTTTTCCAGTCGCGATGCTCCAACTCGATTGCGTAACCCTGAGCGCGGAGTGTGTCGCCCAGCAAACGCGCAAAGACCACGGAGCGATGCCGACCGCCGGTACAGCCGATGGCGACGGTCAGATACGACTTCCCTTCCTCTTTGAAACGCGGCAGGGTGAAGAGCAACAAATCTTCCAGTTTATGTAAATATTCCGGTGCGGCGGGGTCGGCCATGACATAGTCCACGATGACCACATCCGCGCCGGTGAGTGGCTGCAACTCCGGGATATAGTGCGGATTGCGCAGGAAACGGACGTCAAAGACCAGGTCCGCGGTGGTCGGCACACCGTATTTATAGCCGAACGAGAGCAGGGTGACCAGCATCTGCTCGGGAGTGACATGATCGCTGAGCAGTTGCGCAATCTCCTCTTTCAAAGAGCGCGGGTTGAGATTGCTGGTGTCGATAATCTTATCCGCCCGTCCACGCAATTCCGCTAATTGGCGGGATTCGAAGCGGATACTGTCCAGCAGCGATCGGTGGCGCGTCGCCAGCGGGTGTCGACGACGCGTTTCTTTGAACCGGCGGACCAGGGTATCTTCAGATGATTCCAGGAAGACCAGCCGCGGGTTGAAGCCCAGCGTGCGCAACTTGGTCAATTCGTCGGCAAGGTCGCGCAGGAAATACCCCCCGCGGATATCCACCACAACCGCGATGCGTGAGATGCGCCCTTGCGAGTGCGCGCACAACTCGGCGAACTGCGGCAACAGCGCCGGCGGCATGTTGTCCACGCAGAAAAAACCCATGTCTTCCAGCCCATGCATGGCCTGGGTCTTCCCCGCGCCGGACAGACCGGTCACGATGACAAACTCTTCCGTGGCGACCCCACTTCGCCCTTTACTGTGCGGTTCTGTCATAGCGGCACTTCGACTCGTCGTGATGTAGAGTTGATGGAAAACGCTTCCCATCCGGGTGATGTAAAGTTAGCATACCAGATTCAGCGCGACTTGCCCAGAGTTGTAGCATCATTCGCTTATTGAATGATGTGGGAGAGGGGAGGGGACAAGAATGCGAGCACATGTGTTGGATTCACCGGAAGGAAACAGTGGGGTTACTATATGAGGCAGGTTCGACACACGACAGCAACAAGCGCGGCCCGGTCAGCAAGCTGGCCGGGCCGTGCGAATTGTGCGAAGTCATCTTAGCGGCGGCGCAGGAACGTGGGAATTTCCAGGTCGCTGTCCGGGGACGTGGTGGGCAATGCCGGAGCGCTGAGGACGCGGGTGGCGTCTTCCAGCGGGTCCACGGTGAAGCCGGTGGCGACCACGGTGATGCGTACGCGGTCTTCCATGCGATCGTCGAAGACGATGCCGAAGATCACATTGGCGTCGCCGACGCCGGCAGCGGTGGCGATGATATTCGCCGCTTCGTCCACCTCATTCAGACTGAGGTTCATGCTGCCGGTGATATTAAAGAGGATGCGCGTGGCGCCTTCCATGGAGGTTTCCAGCAACGGGCTGGAAATGGCCTGCTGGGCGGCTTCCGCGGCGCGACGCTCACCAGCGCCTTCGCCAATGCCCATCAGCGCCGTTCCCGCATTGCTAAGCACCGCGTTGACGTCGGCGAAATCCAGGTTGATCAACCCGGGCACGGTGATGAGATCGGAAATCCCCTGCACGCCCTGGCGCAACACTTCATCAGCGTAGCGCATGGCTTCCAGCATGGTGGTATTCTTCGGCACCACCCCGAGCAGCCGCTCGTTGGGAATAGTGATGAGCGCATCGACCTTCCCCTTCAAGCGGTTGATCCCTTCCTGGGCGGCATTCTGGCGCCGTCCCTCAAATCGGAACGGCTTGGTGACCACCGCGATGGTGAGGGCGCCTAACTCTTTGGAGATCTCGGCGATTGTCGGGCTGGCGCCGGTACCGGTGCCGCCGCCCATCCCCGCGGTGATGAACACCATATCCGAACCGTCCAGGATATTTTTCAATTCCTGGCGGCTCTCCTCGGCGGCCTGACGACCGACTTCGGGATTGCCCCCCGCACCCAGACCGCGCGTCACGTCCTCGCCGAGTTGTATTTTCCGGTCGGCAGACGAGCGGGCCAGGGCTTGCATGTCGGTGTTCGCCACGATGAATTCCACACCGCCAAGACCCGCTTCGATCATCCGGTCGATGGCGTTGCTGCCGCCCCCACCTACGCCGATGACCTTTATTTTGGCCTGGCCGTCATGTAGCTTAACCACTGCCATCCCCTTTCGCAACGGTTCCTCTGTGGATGCGCTGCTGCTGTTGAAATCTAACGATAGTTGCATCATGGGTGTTCACGCGTGTTGAGACAGCCATGACGCCATGAGACGCCTGGTCTCGATTGTCCATTATAAGTATCCCGTTTCCGTAGTGTCAACCGGAATCATGCCGGCGCCTCTATCCCGCAGTATTTGATGCGCGAATACCGTGGGCTCTGGGTACAGAATCACCAATACTGTAACATTTTCTGGTGATACGGTCGAATTTTCTTCTATTCGCTATTTCAACGCTAATCCCTGCTTTCCACGCAAAGTGAAATTCCACGGCAACAAAGTTGGGGCTGATATGCAAAACACTATCTAGAGCCTGTCCCAAAGTCCACGCATTCGCCTCGCGGTGTCTTTTTCCGTCAGGCGTTGTCGAGAATTCCACGTTTATCTCCCTTCGATAAAGTGTGGAATTCTCTCCGAGCCTGACGACAAAATCCACTCACGATACAAATACGTGGACTTTGGGACAGGCTCTATCTACAGCAAGATCGGTCTCTGCAGCTATGATGACCTCTACACCAGGACTTTCGCTTGCGAGCGTCTTGCCCTCACCCCCAACCCCTCTCCCCGAGGAGAGGGGAGCAAGCGGAAGCGAAAGTCCTGTTCACTTCATCATTTTTTCATTTTTACGGGGTATGGTATGATAGCCAAAGTTGACTGGAAGCGTCAGTTCCTTCTCGTATGCGGTGAAGGTCTTTGCACGTGTTCCAGTTTTTTATCGCGGAAGACCGGCGCTGTCCATCCGTGTGCGCGAAACATTGGCACATGCACTATCGTGGGAGAGATTCATGAGAAAATGGCTCATCGTGTTTTTGCTTATCGTCCTGGCCGTCAGCGGGTTAATCGCCTGGCGAATCATCCAGACCCGGGCGAAAAATAGCGCACAGACCGGGATGCGAACGGCGCGTTCGAAATCCGCCGCCTCGATCGAAGTGGCCGGCACAAAGTTTCGCGACATCGTGAATACCTTCGAGGCTACCGGATCAGTGGAAGCGATACAAAATGTGAAGATTTCGCCGAAAGTCACCGGGAGCATCGAGTATTTGCAGGTGCGCGAGGGAGACCGGGTGCGCCAGGGGGAAGTGCTGGTGCGCATCGATCAGACGGAAATCCAGGCGGAAGTGCGGCAACAACAGGCGAGTTTGGCGGAAGCGAAATATCGTTTGGCGCAGGCACAACTCAATCAAACCCCTAACGACACGGCCGTCAATACCCAGATTCACCAGCAGGAAGCCGCCGTCGCCAATGCGCAGTCCGATCTGCATCAGATGGAAGAAACGCTCAAAGCCCAGCTTGAAGCGGTCAAAGCTACTATCGCCGATGCGCAGAGCAAAATTGACAGCGCCAACGCGATTATCGCCAATGCCAACGCCAATATTGGCAGCGCCCAGGCGAATTTGGACAACGCCACGCAAAAATATAATCGCACGTTCAATTTGTATAAACAGGGGTATGTCGCGGCCCAGGACGTTGATGATGCCAAAACCGTGGTCAGCGTGCAACAGGCCGGCGTTGAAGTGGCCAGGGGCCAATTGCAGTCGGCCATCGCCGCCTTGAATTCCGTCACCGCGCAGAAACGCAATACGGAAGAGCAGGCCAACATTATTCGGGAGAAAGCCGATGCCGATGTCGCCTCGGCGCGCGCGAAGTACGTGCAGGCCAAAGCCGCATTGGAATTCGCCCGCGCTAACGCGAAACAGACGCCGGCCTTTCAGCAGAATCTGGATGCGCTTCGCGCAGCGGTATCTATTGCGAAAGCCTCATTGGACAGCACCTACAGCAAACTCAGCGACACGGTCCTGCGCTCTCCGCTGGACGGGGTCGTCACGGCGCGCAACCAGGATCTGGGGTCGCTAGCCGCACCGGGACAACCGATTCTCACCGTACAAGCGATGCAAAAGGTGTGGGCCACCATCGCGGTGCCGGAGGATGTCAGCGCCAAAATCCACCTGAATCAACTGGCCACGGTCGCCTTTGACGCCCTGGGTGGACGCTCCTTCACCGGGCGCATTGTGCAAATCAACCCATCCGCGGACACGCAAAGTCGGCAATTCGTGGTACGGGTGATGCTGGATAACCGCCAGCACCTCTTCACCGCCGGCATGTTCGCTCGCGTCTCGCTGATCACTGCACAGGCCATGCATGTCCTCTCGGTGCCTTATGAGGCGGTAGAAACGGATCCAGACACCAATAACGATTTCGTCTGGGTCGTCAGTAAAGACAGCACCGCGCAAGCACGCCCGGTGACAAAAGGGATCGCTGACGCCAAATGGATTGCCATTCTCAGCGGGTTGCGACCGGGTGAAAAGGTGATAACGATGAGCGCGTCTCCCCTGCGTGAGGGGCAGAAAGTGCGGGCGGGTGGCAAAAGCGGCAAAGGCAAGGGTGGTAAACCCGCCGGGGCCGGGGCCGGCGCTGATGCCGCGCCAGCCGGAACTGCGACCGACGCACCCGTCGCGGGCGCGCCGCGTGGTGGACGCCATAAGCGCAGCGCGGGAGGAACGCCGACCCCGAGTATGCCCGGCGGGCAATAGCGGTTGGCGTATTGAGCCCAGGGATCCTCGTTCGTAGTTCCGGGGGACAAGCCAACATGCGTGAGCGGTATCGCCGGTCATACCATGACGGCATGGTTCGGTTGGTAGTAGGAAGGTTGTCATGAGCATTGCGAATTTTTCGGTCACGCGACCGGTTACCGTGATCATGCGGATAGCGGCCCTGACGCTGTTGGGCTTCATCTGCGTTCTGCGGTTGCCGGTAGATTTGCTGCCGAAAGTCGATATCCCCACGGTGGCCGTGTCGACGTCGTGGCCGAACGTGGCGCCGGAGGAGATCGAGGCGCAGGTTACCCGCCCCATCGAGCAGGCTTTATCTTCCACGCCCAATCTCTATGCCATCTCGTCAACCACCAGCGGCGGCAGTTCCTCGGTACGCGTGCAATTTAACTGGGGCACGGATATCGGACAAGCCGCGATCGACGTGATGCAGCGCGTCGAACGCGCCAAGCGCAGTTTCCCCACCGACCCCACCCTGCAGAATCCGGCGGTGACTAAATTTGACCCAAACCAGACGCCCATCCTCATCCTCGGCGTCTTCGGTGAAAAAGACCCGGTCAAATTGCGCACCATGCTCGACAACCAGGTGTCCCCCATTGTGGAATCCGCCAATGGCGTGGCGTCGGCCACGGTCTCCGGCGGGATGACCCGCGCGGTCGTGGTGAACGTGGATCCGGTACGCTTGCACGCGCGCCATCTGGCGCTGGCGGATGTCATTCGCCGGTTGGTCCAGGAGAATATCAACGCCCCGGCCGGCATCGCCCGACAGAGCGATACCGAATATACCATTCGCAGCCTGGGGTGGATTGTGAGCCCGGCACAACTGCGCGACATTCCCATCGCCGCGCCGAACGGGCAGATTATTAAACTCAGCGACGTCGCCGATGTACAGGACAGCCATCAGGAACAGCGTGTATTCACGCGCATGAATGGACAACCCGCCGCGGGGTTGATCATCACCCGGCAGAGCGACGCCAACACCATTGCCACAGTGAAAGCGGTGATGGATCGCTTACAATTGGTCAACCGCATGTATCCGAACCTGCAGTTTAAGGTGGCGTACGACCAATCGCATTACATCCAGAACTCCGTCAATGACCTGCTCATCAACGCCATCATCGGCGGCACGCTCGCCGTGCTCATTCTGCTCTTCTTCCTGCGCAACGTGAAGAGCACCCTGGTGGTCGCGCTCTCTATCCCTACCTCCATCATCTCGACGTTCGCGCTGCTCTATGTTTGCGGGTTCACCTTGAACACGATGTCCTTGAGCGGATTGGCGCTGGCTACAGGGTTGATTGTCGATGACGCGGTGGTGGTGCTCGAGAATATTTTCCGGCATCTCGAACGCGATAAGGTGACGCCGCGAGAAGCCGCCATCCGCGGTACCGATGAGATTCTCTCGGCGGTGTTTGCCTCAACCTGGACGGTCATGGTCGTCTTTCTCCCGCTGTTCCTCATCAAGGGGCAGGCCGGGCAAATGTATACACAGTTCGCGCTGGTGGTGATCTTTTCACTGGCGATCTCGCTGTTGGATGCGTGTACCGTGGTGCCTATGCTGGCCACCCGCCTGATCTCCGGCGAAGCGCACACGGAGCTCATGAATGCCGATGACAGCCATCCCAGCCTGCTGACGCGCTTGTTTGTCCGCTTCGGCGTCTGGTTCACCGCTCTGGACGAGACCTACCGCAAAGCATTGGGGTGGGCGCTGCGCCACCGCGCCATGACGGTGGGTGGAGCGCTGGTCTTCACCGCGTTGGCCTTCCTGCTGGTTCCCCTGCTTGGCACGGAGTTGATGCCGGCGACGGACAGCGGCGACCTGTCGTTGAGCGTCAAGTTGCCCCCGGGCACCGCATTAGCCAAAACAGACAAAGTGATGCGGCAAATCGAGGGAATTTTGCTCAGCAATCCCAACATTGACACCGTGTTCGCCGGCGTCGGCGGCGGCTCGGTGATGCGTGGCGGCGGCGGCGCCTCCGTACCCTTCCAGGGGTCGTGTACCGTCCGTCTCAAACCTGATCATACAGAAGCCACGCTGGATATCATTGACGATTTGAACAAAAAACTCCGCACCATCCCTGGAGTACGCCCGAACCTGCGGCAAAACGATCTGGTGAGCATGCTGATGACCGGCGGCGACAACGGCATCGACATCAACATCTTCGGTCAGGATCTCAGCACGCTGTCCGCGCTATCGCGGGAGATGATGCGGCGCGTGAACAAAGTGCCCGGTTTTGAGAACGTCGACGTCAACTGGCAGGAAGCCATGCCGGAAATTCAATGGTCGGTCGACCGGCAAAAAGCCGCACAACTGGGGGTGACGTTCGAGGATGTCTCCGACACCTTGAACACCGCGACAAATGGCTCTATCGCTTCGTACTATCAGGAAAAAGGGTTCCAGTATCCAATCATCGTGCAGCTTCCCGAAGCGGAGCGTAAGACGATTGAAACCATGTCCAACCTGGTCGTGCGCCCGGGCATCGGGACGTCGGATATTGTGTTGCGCCAGGTGGCAACCCCGGTGATCGGCAACGGACCCAGCCAGATCACGCGGCAAGACCGCCAGCGCTACATCCAGGTAAGCGGTACGCCGCAGGGACGGTCCTCCGGCGACGTGCAAAAAGACCTTCAGCGCGCCTTGGCCGACATGTCCTTCCCCTCCGGCTATTACTGGGATTGGGGCATTAGCCAGAAGCGCCAGGCGGAAGAATTCGGGATGATGAATTTCGCCGTCATTCTGGCCATCGGCCTCATTTATATGCTGCTGGCCTCCCAGTTCGAATCGCTGTTGCATCCGCTGGCCATTCTCGTCTCCGTCCCGTTAGCCGCTACCGGCGTCATCCTGGGGCTCTTCCTCACCGGACGCTCCTTCGGGTTGACCGCACTGATCGGGGTGTTGATGCTGGTGGGGATCGTGGTGAAGAACGGTATCTTGCTGGTGGATTATACCAATACACTGCGCAAACGCGGCTATGAACGAAATAACGCGGTCCTCGTCGCGTCGCCCACCCGTCTCCGTCCTATTTTAATGACCGCCTCCGCGGCGGTGTTGGGCATGCTGCCGGTGGCCATCGGGTTCGGCAAAGGTTCGGAAATTCAGGCCCCCATGGCCACCGCGGTGATCGGTGGTCTGACTACGTCGACCCTGCTCACCCTCTTTGTCGTCCCGGTCGTTTATACGCTGCTCGATGATTTATCCGGCGGTCGCCGCCGCGCGAATGACGCCGCGTCGGAGACCCCTGGAGACGCGTTGGCGGGAGAACAGATCAAATCCTGACCCGCGTTATTCATGCTTGCGTGAATAACGCGCTGGAGAACCTAACCTGCATTATTCATAACATTTCGAATAATGCCTCAGTCAGCCCGGCAGTCAATTTGTCCTTGAATAATCCGGGCTAAGGAGTCCTGACGTGAAGACACGCACCCAGATAACCTTAACGATAATACTCGCCGGCACTGTACTCCTCGCCATACCGGGATGGACGGACCCAACACCGCCGATTATGCCGACGATTGTGGAGACGCCGCTCCCGGCGCCCGTCACCCTCCCGGCACTGGAGACTATACCGGCAGATGTCCCCAATACTCCGCTGACCGCCGCGGAGGCGGCGCAAATTGCTCTGCGCCACCAGTCGACGATCACCGGGGCACACGCCGGATTGCTCGCGGCACAGGCGCGCCTGCAACAAACGCGCGCCGGGCTGCGCGCCGGCGTGGTCCTCAGTACGGGGTACAATAATTCACCAATCACGCCGTCGTCGGGTACGCCATCAACCTCTTCGGGGTTCGTCACCGGGGCCACAGTGCGCCAACTGCTCTTTGATTACAACCATACCCGCGATCTGGTGCGGCAATCGGTCGAACAGGAGCGCCTGGCAGTCGCCACGCTAACGCGCACGCAATCCGACCTGGTGTTTCAAGTGAAGCAGGCCTTCTACACCGTGGTACAAAATGCACGATTGGTGACCGTGAATGAGGCCAATCTGCGCAACCGCCAACAACACCTGGATTTGACTAAAGCGCGCGTGAAAGAAGGGGTAGGGTTGCCCGCCGACGTGGTGCGTGCGGAGACCGCCGTCTCCGATGCCATCCTCAGTCTGAACCTGGCGCAAAACAGCGTGCTGATCTCGCGGGTCGTACTGGCACAGGCCATGGGTCTGGATCCACGCACCCCCATCGTGGTAGGCGATGCCGGGGAACCACCGGTGGCGACGGATGATATCAATACGCTCTTCACCCTTGCCTTGCGCCAGCGCCCGGAGCTCGCGCAGCTCCAGGCCACCTTACGCGCGAATCAACTGGGGGTCACGGTGGCGAAATCCACCAATGCCCCGCAAGTATCCGGCACGGTAGGGTGGAATGCCAGAGCCGTCAACTTTACTCCCAATGACGGCACCCTGGTGTTGGGCGTGGCCGTAACGTGGAATGCGTTCGACGGCGGTTTGATGTCCGGCAAGATAAAAGAAGCGCAGGCGAACGTCATCCAGGCGCAGGCGCTGCTGGTCACCACCCAGCAGACGGTGGTGTCCGACGTGTCGCAGGCCTATCTCAACCTGAAAACCGCCGAACAACGCGTGGTCACCGCCGACGCGGAAGTGGCCAATGCGGAAGAAGGGGTGCGGCTGTCCCAGGGACGGTACAACGCCGGTCTCGGGATCTTCCTCGATGTCCTCGACGCGCAGGCCGCGCTGGTCACCGCGCAAACGAACCGTGTCAACGCGCAGACCGCCGTCAATCAGGCCCGCGCGGCCCTTGCCCACGCCGTGAATGCCGATCCGGTCGCGAACAACGCAGTGGAGAAATAGATAGAGCGTGTCCCAAAGTCCACGCATTCGCCTCGCGGCGTCTTTTTCCGCCAGGCGTTGTTGAGAATTCCACGTTTATCTCCCTGTGATAAAGTGTGGAATTCTCTCCGAGCCTGACGAAAAAATCCACTCGCGATCCAAATACGTGGACTTTGGGACAAGCTCTAAATAGCGGCGCACCATACTGTCCGCTCCCTTGTGCGTGCCAACTGCCCTTACGGCTTTCGGATAAAGTATTGCAGGCTGTTGCGCCCATCGAGAGCGAGGACGGCGGACCAGTGGCGCAGGTCGTCAAGTGTGTCTGGAGGGAAGACGCCGCGGTAGGTGGCCATGTCGCAGGTGTAGTGCAGCAAGTTACCGGTGAATTCGCTGCGGTCGGCGTAGCGTCCGAAGGGACCGGTGTAGGTAAGCGGGGCCGGGAGTACCGGCGCCTGCCACCCGTCGGGCAAGGTAATCGTCACTTCCTCGTGCAGACTGCTCTCCATGCGCTGCACATAGGGGTAGACGCGCGGTTCAACGTTGCGAAAGCGATTCGGCTGGTACATGAAAGCGGGCAATTGCCCGCTTAGCTGCGGACCTGCGGGCTGCAGGTAGGCCTGCGACGTGAAGGTCACGGTCAGTAACAGTGGGTGTTCCGGCGTGTGCAGGTCATTGACCGTCACCCCGGTGATCGCCACCTCCGCGCCTAAACGCGGTGCAAGAACCCCCTCCAGCGCCTCGCGGTAGCGCTCGGTGGGCACCGGCGCCAGCGCACCGCGCTGCACCACGGCGGCCATCCCGGTAAAGGTCAGCGTGGCCTGCCCCCGTGCGCTGCCGTCCGGTAACACGCTGGCAGTGACGCGAATGTCCGTGCCATTCTGCGCGGCGGTGGTCACCGGCAGGTGTACCAACTCCCCTGGACCACGAATCATCAGGCCCTCCGCTCCTTCCACGCCGGGCGGCAACAGCGTTGCGGGTACGTCGGCAAGCGTCGGGTCAAGAAAATGATAGCCGTGCTCCGCGGGAATGGCCAAAATGACGTGGTTGAATTCCCCGGGGCCATACAGAGCACGATCCAACGCGCCGTGCTCGCTGGTGCGCACCAGCACATACCAGCTCTCCCTGCCGACCGCCCGCAACAGGGCTTTGAGTAACGTGGCTTTCTCTTTACAGTCGCCGAATTGCCGACGCAACACGGCGTCCGCACTCTGGGGGATGTCGCTGAGGTTGCCCATTTCCAGCGCGACATACGGCAAGGTGCGCACGGCCTGCACCAGTGCCGTTACTCGTTCCTCAGGAGTGTTGCACCCCGCGGTAAGCGTGGCGGCGGTGGCGCGCACAGCCGGGGTGGGGGTATCCTTGCCGGCGGTGATCGCGGCATACCAGGCCGCAACCGGCGCCCAGCCGGGTAACGAAGCCACGCGCGCGGACGCCACCAGTTCTTCCGTCGGCGGGGCCTGCACCTCAGTAATTTTCAACGCGGGCAGCGCGCGCACCGTCCAACGATAAACGCGGCGGTCGCCTTCCGTGCGTGCAACGACTTCCGGCGCGGCAAGGTGGGCAAAGCGGATCGCCAGAGGCAGTGTGCGCGGCACACGCAGAGTATAGCGCGCCACGCAGACCGGGTATGCCTGCTGGAGTTGCAGACGCGTACTCAGTTCATTGGGCATGCGCGGCGCGGAACGGCGAAAGACGGTTTCTACCTCCAGCACGCTGCCCACGACCGCGGCGGGCAGCGGGAAACGTTTGATCTTCAAGGCGTCATACCACTGCCAACCGGGATACACGGCGCTATCCACTACCTGCTGTGGGGCGACCGGATACGCCTGATTGCCGACCAATGTCCGCTTGATGGGTACTTCGAGCACCTCGCGCACGCTGTCATAAGGAATTTCCCAGTTGGCCAGCGCCAGGCCTTCCGGGGAGAGAATTTTCAGGAATTTGTGTTCGGTCACCAGCAGCGCGCCGGAGGGTTCCAGGCTGATCTCGGTGGTGCGCAGCACCCACACCGCATCAGTGTGGGGGTAATCCTTCGCCGTCGGCGCGTGGGCGAGCAACTCCAGGATGGCGGGGTCGGTGATCGGCGCGGCGCTACCCATCGCGGTGAGCAGGAGGAGGCTCAACACGCCGAGACAACAGCGAATCGCACGCAACGCTGGGACTGGCGCACGCGTCTCCGGCGCAGACTGACGGGAGCAGCCCCGTTCCCGTGCGACGCGCAGGCCTGCCTCTGTGTTTCGAGTATTCCGCGTTACCGGCATGATTCGCTCAACCGCGTGGTGGAATGGCCGGGCAGCAGGGGGCCATGATGAGCTTACCACCGTAGGCTTCCACTGTGGCGCGTTCGGGGATGAGATCGGCGGTGCGATCGCCGCCTTTCACGTAAATATCCGGCTTAATCAAGCTAAGGATCGCATCCGCAAGGTCTTCCGCGAAAATCGTCACGGCATCGACGCACGACAATGCCGCGAGCACGCGCGCGCGGTCATCCTCATTATTCAACGGGCGTTCGGGACCTTTCAGTCGCGTCACCGAGGCATCGCTGTTCAGGGCCACAATAAGCTTATGACCATAGGAGCGCGCAGTCTCCAGGCTAAGAATGTGCCCGGCGTGCAGCAAATCAAAGCACCCATTGGTCATCACGATAGTGAGCCCCTGTGCCCGCCAGATTTCCGCCTGCTGCGCCAGAGTCTCGCGGGCGAAAACTTTCCCCTCGGTCGTGGTGAAACTATTCACGGCACGCTATCCTTCCAGGGCTCTCGCTTACAAGCGTCTTGTCCTCACCCCAACCCCGAGGAGAGGGGAGCAAACGGAAGCGAAAGTCCTGCCTTCATTACAACCACACTTCAGAATGCGGGGTAGCCAACGCTGCATGCGCCTTGGCTATACAACGGGTTGGAATATTGTAACACAAGACACGGGAGTGAACGAGTCTGCATTATTCAGAAACGTGCGATTTCTTCATGTTTCCTGTACGTGGGAGCACCCCTGCCCCCAGGCACTACAGGCCTCATCCAGACCAAAGGCGACCCTCACCACGACGCCTCCTTGACGCTCCGCGGCAATGGTCATATGCTATGCGCTGAACCGAGAACCGAAGGATGAGAGGGTGCAGCGCGGCTCCCGTCTGGCGCCGGCACGCCCTTTCCGTGCATTCACGAGGATCTGAAATGACCGATGAAATCTCCGACACCCCCACCGCCCATCTGGCGCAGGGCGATGCCTTCACCTGGGACGACATTCCGGTGTTGCAATATAAAGAAGACGGCACGCACTTTCGCACGGTCACCCGACAGGTGCTGTTTGACGGCGCGCCTGACCTGCCCTGCCAGCTTCGCTACTTCGAAATCGCCGCGGAAGGCCATTCCACACTGGAACGACACCAGCATCGCCATCTCGTGATGATCTTGCTCGGGGCCGGCGAGGCGCTGGTGGGTGAGCAGATTTTGCCCCTGTCGCTCCACGATGTGGTGGAGATTCCCCCCGGCGCCTGGCACCAATTCCGCGCCACCGCCGGCGCGGCACTGGGGTTCCTGTGTCTGGTACCCGTGGAGCGTGATCGGCCGGAACGTCCCGGCCCAGCGGAATTAGAGGAACTGCGGCAGACACCGGAGATCGCCACGTTCATCCGCCTGTGAGCCGATTCACCGACTACAAAATATGGTATACTATAATTGTCACAGAAGATGACACCGTGGGGGCGCACCTGGTTTCGACGGGGATCTTAGGTGGCGTTGGACGCGAGCCGAGGCGCCTGGCCTCGTAATAACGGGCAAAAAAACAATAACTGCCAACAATACGCAGTATGCTCTCGCTGCCTAATCAGCAGTAAGAGCTCCCCCGCTTCAACTCGGGGCGTCTCCGACCGGTAGCGAGCCAGTAGGGATCGGCGAGGCGCAAATAAAATCTGGCTACGCCGGCCTCCTCCGCCTTGTGGAGTGCCGGGTGATACCTAATCAGGGCTGGCGGTGTCGGGGCCTGTCGCTGGACTCCACCCGCGAGACTAATCATCGACTACGCTCGTAGTGGCCGGCGTGGCCTGGTTTTCGGACGGGGGTTCGACTCCCCCCGCCTCCACCATCCTTCGCTCTGGGCACTCACCAGAGTGCCCAGAGCGAAGGATGGTGCACGCCATAGCCCGAAGGATGAGGGCGACGGCGGGCTGTTTACATATATAGCCTCTGGTGAGTGCCCAGAGCTACGGCTGGCAAGCCAATTCCTCTATCTCTGATTCTGTAACATTGCCAGAGAAACGATAATGAAGTTTGTATATATTCTCCAAAGCATTGCACATCCAGACCAATACTACACCGGCAGCACCGATGACTTCGACGAACGCCTGAAAACCCATAACGCCGGCAAATCCCCGCACACCGCGAAATATCTTCCCTGGAAGCCGGTGGTGGTAGTCTATTTCGCTGATCCGCAACGTGCTGTTGAATTCGAACGGTATCTCAAAACCGGCTCTGGACGCGCCTTTGCACTCAAGCACTTCCGATAAACAATTCCGCCTGTGTAAAAAATGAGGCTCTGACCCTAATTTCCCCTATCGCCGATTGGGCGGCCTGGTTATGTGAAGAAGATCCCGTCGCGATTGAGATGCTGCGCCAGCGAACGCACACCGGCCGCCCCATGGGATCACCGGAGTTTCTTACCCATCTGGAATCGATTCTCGGACGGGCCGTGACACCCGGAAAACGTGGGCGGAAAGCGAATAAGACGGTAGACAAATAGGAATAGCGCAGTAATTCGTAGTCTGTCCCCGAAATTGCCAAATTGCCAGGCCGACCGCGGCATCATAGGTAAGGTCGAAGGGTGTGGTTGGTGGCATGGCTTCTCATTTCATGGATTACAACAGCAGGCAATACGGAAGCCCGCTTCTGCAGAAATTCGACGGCAGGTCACGGCTTCTTCTCCTCCCCCAAGGTGAAGCTGCCCCACTCCGTCACGGGCAGGACGATCTCGCTGGGCACGTCGGCGACGATGGCGGTGTGGCGGTTGGCCCAATAGAGGCGCTCCACTGTCGCTCCGCCGTCGGGATCGCCGAGTAACACGCCTACGTCGCCGCGCAGCACGGTGCCGGGTTTCGGCGTATAAGGCGCGCCCGCCAGCGCAGCCCACGGCACGACGGCCGTCAGCGTATAGCCGGTCTTCCTCTTCCTCACGGTGATCGTCACCTTCGCCAGCACTTCCACCCGGTCCACCGTCACCCGCCCGGTGGGGGAGGCGAAAAGCACCGGCTCCTTAGTGCCGGGCACCACGTAGCGGTAACAGACGGCGATGGGCCCCTTCGCCGTGCGCGTGAGGAGTAGCCGCACGTCGCCGGGAACCGGTTTATCGCGCGTGGGGTCGGCGGCGGAGTCGAGGCCGAGTTGCAAATCCACGCTGTCGCCCGTTTTAAAGAGCATCCGCTCGTTGTCGCCGCGGTTCTTCAGCGGGCTGTCGTCTTCCACCTGGTAGCGCAGGTAAAGCGCGTCGCGGTCATAACCGAGCGCCACCCGCGCCACCGGTTCATCGTCCGCGGTGATCGTCACCGTGGCGGGGGTGTTCGGCGCCGGCTTGCCCCAGGGCAACGTCGCCTTCGCGGTGCGCCCCCACGCCGCGCCGGCCAGGAGCAGCATCAATATGAGGCTAATGCTTTTCATCGGCGGTAAAAACTCCCCAAAGATACGGGCGGATTTTGGACAGGGAGGATAGGTCGCCGGGGATGCCGAACTGGCTGCCCGCCCAGCAGTCCCAGCGCCAGACACCATCGGTCAGGGTGACGATGCCCACGTCGCCGCGTAGCATATCACCGTGCTTCACCGCGGGCGGCGTGTCAATGAGCCGCGTCCACGGCACGTCGGCTTCCACCGCCGTAACCGTGGTGTCACCGGGCATCGGCTGGGTAGTGACGGTCACGGGCACGTCGGGCAGCAGCTGCGCCACGCCATTTTTCAGCAGCATTGCTGTCGGCTTGCCCTTGTAGGGCGCTAGGATGAGCCGCACGTCGCCGGCGGCGGGCGCGGTGCGCGCCGGATCGGCGTTAGCATCGAGCCCGAGGTCAATGACCACCGCGTCGCCGGTGGTGAGGAGTGCGTGCCAGTCGGCGCCGGTGTTCACAAAGTGCGGCAAGTGCCCGCGAATCGCCAGCTTGTCCTTGTCATACACGACGAAGACACCGCCCAACGGCACGCCGGCATCGTCGCTCACCGTGGTGCGGAACTCCAGCGCCCACGGCGGAATGCCCGTGGTGACGCGCCGGAACGGCCACATTTTGGCCTGCGGGGGGTCGCCGGCGGCGCGCGCCGCCACGCGTTTAGTTTCCAGCGCCGCCAGCGCTTCCTTCGCCTGCGCCGGGGTGACGGTCACCGCGCCGGTGAAGCGCGTGATGGTCGCCAGCCCCTGCACTTCCATCACGCTGCAATGGGGATGCCCGGCCACGGCGTAGACCTTGCCCTCGCTGACGCCGAACCAGCCGTTGAAGGATTCCTGCCCCAGCGATACGCCGTTGACATCCATACCGCGCTTGGCGGTCGCGAAGTGCGTGCCCCAGAAGGGCGCGGTGCGGCAGTCGCCGAAGAGCGTGGCGACAAAAAGCCCGTCGGCGGTGAAGAGATACCATTGCCCGAAGTCGCTGTTGACCGCCACCAGCTCGCCCGCCGCGCCGCCGGCATCCGCGACGCCCATCATGTCGTAGCCGGCGATCACCAGCCCCGGCTTCTGCCGCGGCGCGCCCTGCCCGAAGGCGGGCCAACGGTTGGGATACGTCCACTGGCGCTTCGTCGTGGGGTCGAAGCCGTAAATGGGGTTAGACATCGTGTAGACGCGCCCGTGCGCATCAACCGTCATCCCGGTTTGCGAGGCGGGGTCGGGCGCCTTGTCGCACACCTGCGTCATCTGCGCCATGTCCCACACCGGCACGCCCTCCGGGGTGAAGCGCGCCACCGGCACGCGCCACACGCTGGTCACCCCGCGCCAGGCCGGCGTGCGCAGGTAGGCAGACAGGTCCGGCCCGAACACCGTGTCTGCCAGCCAGTAGTGCGGCGCGTCAACCAGCGTCACTTCATCGGGTTGGATGACGCCGTCGCCGTTGGCATCCTGCCAGATCTGTGTATAGCTGAGGTGCGGGCACCACTTGCCCGGTTGGCCGCAGCACCCGACGGCGTTGTCGTTGTCCGGCGCCTTGCCGTTGTGCTGTTGCTGTACGCACGTCCACAGATAGTCGCCAGGCTTAATGACGTGCGACGGGCCGATGCACGCCACCGCTTTGAAGCCGTTGCCGGCGCGCATCCACACCGTGCCGTTGCTGACGTAATAATCGTGGCCGTGGGTGTGGACGATCCGCGTGGGCCAATTTGCATAGCCGCCGAGGACATGCGCGGCTTCGCACTTCACGTTCATGATGTCCACGATGGTGTCGGTGATCCGCCACGCGCCCGTCGCCCAATCGATTTTAAAGAGCATGCCGTCGTAGAGCATCTGGGTACGATCCACCGGGTTGAGCGCGCCTGCGCCGCCGTATTTATGGGCGCCGATGAACTCGCGCGCCAGCGTGCCATCGGCGGGGTTCCACACCGAAATGCGCTTGGGCAGCATATCCCATTCCGCCACCCACAGGCGGCCCTTCGCGTCGAGGTCCAACCCCACCGGGCAACGCATGGCCGCCGGGTTCCACGGGCCGGACACGCGCCCGCCCGCGGCGCCGATGGCGCGCAGGAAGGCGCCGTTGGCATCGAAAACCTTCACCTGGTTGTCGCCTTGGAAGCGCCGGTCCTCGGTACCGTATTGCGCGTTGCCCTCGTCACTGCTGTCATGGTACCAGCTCTTCGGCCCGTCGGAGATGTAGATCGTGCCGTCGGCGCCCACGCGCATGCGGTTGGGGCCGGTGAGGTGCGTGGTGGACAGCACGGTGCGCGTGCCGTCGGCGGCGATGGCCGTCAGCGTGGCGCCGCTGATCGCCAACAGGCGGCCATCGGGGGTGAAGGCGATGCCTTCCGGCTTCGGTAGGGGAATCTCGCGCGCCACTGCCTTCTTCGCCAGGTCGAAGACCAGAATTGCCTGCTTCACCTGCGAGGAGACGTAGAGCTGTCCGTCGTGCACCGCCATGCCGCGGATGCCCACGTAATCGGCGATCTTCCAGATGGGCGTCATGGCATAGGTGGCGGGGTCGATGGTCCAGAAGACCGCGTTGCGCCCTGCCCACTGGCCTTCGCCGCCGGCATAGAGGAGCTTGCCGTCGGTGGCGAAGTCGCTGGCGCCGCAGCCATAGGGGTGGCTGAGGCCCCAGAGCTTGTGACCGTCGAGGTCGAGGGCCATCATGTCCTGGCCATTTTCGCTGGTGATGGCGCCGACGAAAACCTTGTCGCCCACCGCGCACACGCTGAAGGCCGGGTTGTGATCAGAAAGCCAGCCGGTGTCGGTGGCCGTCTGCACCGGCGTGTTGAACCAGGGCAACCGGCTGCCCGCGGTGTAGACGCTGCACTGATAAGCCAGCTTGAGGGCCTCACGCGTGAGGCCGCGTGTGTGGTACGCCCCCGGCGCCACCGGATGGCCGTCGTTGTCCAGGCCGTCCCAGGTGATGGCATTGGCGCCCTTCTGCACCGGCAGCTCCGCCGCCAGGTCACGCACGCGGTGCCCGGCAGCGTCCTCAATGACCACGGTGGCAAAGCCGTCTTTCGCCCCCGTCACAGCGACGGGAATCCCCACCGCCCAGAGAGTATAAGGGAGCAGGCACACTAACCAGAGCCAATGACGCATAGCAAACCTCCTGGCGAGAGCTATCCGGTTCGACACGCACGGAAGGGCATCGTTGCGGGCACGGAACCGCAAGCGTGGCTCGCCTATGCGCGACGCGGGGGCGAAATCGCCTTCGATGTCCCCGCCGACTCGCCCGATGGCGCGGTGGTCAGCAGTGCACCTGGGTAGCAAACAACAATAGGGGACAATCATCCGCCATGCTTCCCACCATCCGTGGCGGAAGCACTACCAGAGATGTAATTCGGCTCTTGGGAGCCGAATTACATGAGAGTCACCTATTTCCATTACCCTTCCCTACTTCCTCAATAATTTTCTTCGGCCTGCCAACGGGACGCGGGGTGAAATCTTTGCCAAAGCGCACTGCTAAAAGCTCGAGAAACGCGGTATCCCCCAGGGGATGCCCCGTGTGGGTCGTGCTGCGTAACCGGCATAACGCTGCATCGTCTTCCACCGCGTGTAAACGCTGGCGCCACTGACTGGCGTTATCATTTCCGCCCGATGCGCGAGATCCAGCAGCGGGGTGCGATCATCACCGCCACAATATGCCGCGGCACTGATTCGAGTGCCGTGTCCGCATTCGCACGTATGAATTGACGTCATACACCTCCCGGCTTACAATGACATAGAGTTTGTCAGCATTCCAACTGGAGGTGCTCTCATGACGTCTTCCGCAGCCGCACGTTTCCTCTCTTTCTTCCTGCTCCTCAGCGCGTTGTCCGCCAGTGTTGCCGCGGAATTGCCGCGCTACAAACATGAGCAAGTGTCGGTATACCCCATCGCGAGCATCGTCCACGGCGCCGTCACACTTGATGGCGCGTTGAATGAGTGGAACCCCCGGGCCTTCATCACCATGTATGCCGATCCGGATTTACAGGAGATCTTCTCCTGTAAGCTGGCCTTCGCCTACAATGCCTCCGGGTTGTTCCTGGCCGGTCGCTTCGCGGATGCCTCGCCGCTGTCCAATGTTATCGACCCGGCGGTGGACCCCTTCCGCGGGTGGGCCGGCGATGCGCTGCAAATTCGGCTGATCGCCGATGCGACGTTGACGCACCCCATTCCCGAGGCGCAATTCAACAATGACGCCATCGATCATCTGACGCTCTGGTATTACACCGCGCAACATTTGCCGGTGCTGGATATCCGGCACGGCATGGATTTTCATGGAGCGCAAACCCTCACCGGCAAGGGCGTGGCCCTGCAGTATCGCCCGATCGCCGGCGGGTATACGCTGGAAGGATTCATCCCGTGGCGGCTGTTGGCCGCGCCCCGCGCGCCGAAACCCGGCGAACGCTGGGTCTTCACCGTGCAGCCGCAATGGGGTGATGCCGCCGGCAAGCATCAACACAGTTTCTTCGACGTGATGACCTCCGCCGGTTTCCACTTTCAACGTCCTGACGGTTGGGGGTATGCGCGATTTGTCGCACCGGCGGAGGTGAACCGGGCCCTGGCCGAACAGGCGGCCACGGAGGCGCGGTTGTTCGGCGTCCCGGTGCAGACCGCGCGTGCCACGATCCCGGTACACTATACCAATCCCGCCAAAGGCTTTGTCAGTCTGGCCATCTGCAAGCCCGGAGGGTCCATTGTGCGCACGTTGCTCACCAAAGCCGCGCGCCCGGCCGGTACGCTGACAGAGGCGTGGGACGGTCTGGACGACACCGGGACGCCGGTCTCCCCCGGCGCCTATACGGTCAAGGCGCTCACCCACCAGGGAATCGTGCCGAAATTCGTCACCAGTGTGCATAACAGCGGACATCCCTCCTGGGGCAACGGCGGCGGACGCTATGGCTGGGGTGCGGATCATGGTTTGCCGATCAATGCCGCCGCGGACCCGGACGGCAACACCTACTTGTTGTGGACCTTCAACGAGGGGGGCAATTTCCTGATCAAAGTCGATGCGACCGGACAAAAGCAGTGGGGAGCGAGCATCTCCTGGGGCGACTTCAATGGCGGCGCCACCGCACTGGTCTACGACAACGGCGTATGTTATGTGACCAAGGATGGGGCGAGCAACGGCAAAGGCCGTGGGGGTCTGTTCGCGTATGACGCCAAAACCGGCGCGCGGACGAATTTCCCCAACGGGCAAGGCACGGTGCTGGTCAGCGAATGGACCCCCACCCCGGATCATGCACCTGTGCAGCAACCGTTGTGGGAACGCGTGAAAAGCGGAAATTTTGATATTGCCGACTATAGCGCCAACCTGGTCGGACTGGCGGTAAGCGCGGATCGTCTGTATTGCGCGCTGTATCAGGACGATCAAGTGATTGCACTGGACAAGAAGACCTTCGCGCGCGTCGCGAGTTATGCCGTGCCGCGCCCGGGCAACCTGGTGTGGGATGCCGCGACAAAGACCGTGCTGGCGATCAGTGGGCAAACCGTCGTCCGGCTTGATCCGACCAACGGGGGCAAGGTTACGCCGGTTATCTCCACCGGCTTGCAGTATCCCGTCGGGTTGGCGGTCGCGGCCAACGGCACGATCTGGGTCAGCGTGCGCGGCGCCCAGATGCAGGTGCTGGGTTTCGATCGCGACGGCAAGCCAACGATCCACATCGGCAGCGATGGAGGACGGCCCTGGATTGGGAAATATGATCCAAAGGGCATGTTGTTGCCCGCCGGCATCTGTGTCGATGCGCGCCAGCAACTCTGGGTCACGGAATATGACAGCACCCCGAAACGTGTGAGCCTGTGGGATACCCGCAATGGCAAACTGATCAATGAGTTCTTCGGCAGCGCGTCCTACGCACCGATGATGGCGCCCGATCCGGATAAACCGGAAGAAGTCTACCTTCATAACTGTCGTTTTCTGGTCGACTATGCCACGGGGACAGTCACCCCGGACGCCACGGTGTACCGCGCCAATCTGACCGGTCCGTCCATTCCCGGCTCGGAAGCGGGATATGGCTTTATGGGCGCCACTTTCGAAATTGCCCGGTATGGCGGGAAAACCTATGCGTTGAACGGCAACGGCGGCGTGTTTGCGGTTAATGGCGACCGTTTCACCCCCATTCTGTATATCGGGAACGCCTACGCCGGGATGCCGACCGCGCAACCCTTCCAGTATTTTCAACCGGTCGTCTGGCGCGATGCCAACGGCGACGGCGTCATCCAGGCGGAGGAGGTGCGCGCGGCAGGCGGCGGCGGCCTCTATAACAACATCGCGCAATTCGGCGCAACCTTCTACCCCGGGGCGGGCATTATTAAGAGCGCTAAGCTCTTCCGGCCCACCGGCATCGACGGCAACGGCTACCCAATCTATCCGCGACCGGAAGAGGCGGAGCCGATTATCACCGGCAAAGGGCCGATGGCGGCCTATAGCAACTGGATGGATGTCTGGCCGTCCTTCTCCTCAAATTGGCAGGAGTTCTACGCGATCGCATCCTTGCCGCGCGGCGGGGCGCTGGACGGCGCGGGGATGGACGGCGTGTATCGTTTCAATCGCAACGGCGACATTCGCTGGCGTTACAGCCGCGTCGCGGTCTTTTATGCACTCAAATCTCCGCTGGCGAAAATCGGCGACCTATACGGCGCGCTGCGCATCGCCGGCGAAGTGTCGGAGCCCGCAGCCAACGGCGGTGAAATTGTGGGCATCGGCGTCTACCGTGGGTACTTCGGATTCCTCAATGAAGATGGGTTGTTCATCGATCAAGTCGGCTACGACAACGGGCGCGGGCCGTCGCCAAACTTCGACGTCTTCTATATCGAAAACTTTTCCGGCTACTTCTTCAAACACCCGAAGACCGGAAAGGTCTACCTGTTCTGCGGCGACGTCGATGGCCGCATTCTGGAATTGCAAGGATGGACCTCGATTCGCCGGCTCCCGGACACCTCGTTGACGATCTCTGACGCGCAATTTCAGGCCATCCAGACCGCCGCCCTCAGCAATACCGGCGGCAACGTTCAACCACCGCTGGTCGTCGCTGCCGGGTCACCGGCGTTGGACGGTTCCATGAAGGGTTGGGGGGAGAAAACACAACGAACCATCACCCTGGATGAGACGCATGCGGCGAAGATCAACCTCGCCTACACTGCTACGGCGCTCTATGCGCGTTTCGCCGTGCAGGATGCGACGCCGTGGCAAAATACCGGGGCAGACTGGCATTACCTCTTCAAGGGCGGCGATGCCGTGGATCTGCAACTCGGCGTCATCAACCCCACTCTGGAAATGAAGCGTAAAACTCAGCTCGGTGATGTGCGTGTGTTCATTGCCCCGACAGCCGGGGAGCAATGTCTGGTCGTCGGCATGTGGAAGATCGTTCCCGACGGGATGACGAAAGCGCCACAACGCTATCAGTCTCCAGTCGGCGAAGAGAATTTCGAGTGCGTCAAACAACTGCAACATATAGTGTGCCACGTGCGCCGCACCACGACTGGTTATGTACTGGAAGTCATGTTGCCCTGGAGTGAATTGGGCATGAAGCCACCAGCGACACGCGCGCAATTGCAAGGCGACGTAGGGGTGCTGCTCAGTGATGCCGGCGGCGCACGCACGACTGGCCGCCGATACCTTTTCAATCAGGAAACGAGCATTATCAACGATGTCCCGAGTGAAGTGCGGGTCGAATGCGATAAGTGGGGAATCGTGCTCTTCGAGTGAGATTCCGCATATTCCAGCAAGTCTTTCGCCGGCGAGTGGATCGCCCTCACCCCAAGGAAAAAGGAGCACGCGGAAGCGCGCTCGCCGTTCTCCCGAAGCCGGGTTCACCCGGCTTGATCGGATAGGCATGTCCTTTAGGGCATGCCCGCTGAGCAAGGCGGGTCGCGCGAGATGTCGCTATCCGTATTGCTGGATGTCGACAGCGGTCACATCAAGCGACGCACGGAAAATAATGATGGACAGGTGCATACGCCGAATATCTGATTAACACCCACTGTCAAAGGGGGGAGAAAATGATGCGACCATTCATCGAGCTTCGCTGCTGGATCATCTGTGCGCTGGTGCTGACCGTACTCCTCGGCTGTCCGGCCGGCACGACGACACTGGTATTTTCAGGCGTCGTGGGCAACAGCGGTGGTGAGGGACCGACGACGATTCGTGCCGCAGTCGGGCGCACGGGCGGCGGAGTGGTCGTTGATGCGCGAGGACGGCTCTATACCGGCGGCGGCGACCGTATCCTGGTGTTGAGCCGGCGCGGGACGCTGTTATGGACACTCCCGTTGCCCAAGGCCGACTGGGTACTTGGTGGGCAGAGCTTCGCGATTGGCGGAAAATACCTATATTTTATTGCCGGCAAGCCCGTTCCGCATGAAGGGGCGTTTCATTACCTGTGGAGTCCCTTTTCACTCGTCGAGCCGAATCTCTGCCGCATTGCGCTGACCACGGATGCCCAGCCGCAAATAATGGCGCCGCCCGCGACGTTCCACTGGCTGGGTTCCTGGTGGAGCGGAGAAGTCACGCTCTGCGCGGCGCCTGATGCCCAAACCGTCTATGTCGGTTTCAACGTCGCCAGTGCCGTCGACGGCAATTACACCCGTGATGGCTATAGCATCATGGCCGTCGCTGAGGATGGCAAACTCAGGTCGGTTTTTCACACGGCGGAAAATGGCGGACGCTTCAGCGTCGATGAAACCGGCAATGTCTTCCTGGGCACAAACGGTCAAGTTCGCAAGCTTACCAGCTCCTGGCAACCCGCGCCTGAATTTACGCCGGTGGCGCTGCCCGGACTCGGCGCCGTGCCCACGAACTACACCGGTGCGGTGCTGCTAACAAAGGATGCCCTCTGGGATGTGGGGCATTACGGCTTTCTCGGACGTTTCACGCGCGAGATGCGTCCCATCCCTGGCGTGGTCGCGCAGTGGGAACAAGCGTTGAGTTTTGTAGCACAAATCGCCGATGCCCCGGACGACGCCGTATATATCAAATCCGACGATGCGCTGTATGTTGCGACGGTACGCGATGAGCGATTGCAACTCCTGCGACGGTATGGGTCGCTCCCGGTCGTTTATAATCTCACGCTAACACCGGCGGGTTATGTCGGCGTCGGCAATGATGCGCGTATGCTCTGGTTTGATTTCGCCACCGATGCCTGTGCGGCGGCGCCGTTGCGCTGTGAATTCTTTGGACCGATGGCGCAAGGCGTGGTAGATGGTCCGGTCGGCGCCTGCTGTTATGTGCTCAACCCCGGATACTTCACGCGTGATTATTCTCCAACGCCGACCGGCATCGCCTGGGCGCGTTTCAAGGCCGAACCCCGGATAAGCGGTGGCAACCAGTATGAAGTATTGAGCAGCGGTGTCTTTCCCGGTCGTGTCGACGCCGTGACGCAAGTCGGTGGTTGGTATTTTGCCCTCGATGGACTACACGCGCGCCTGGCGCAAGCACCGGCAGCGGCGCCGTGCAAGCTGACGCCGCTCGATGTGCCGTTGCCCGCCGACCCCAGCGCACTGGCTACCCTCGCTAACCGCTATCTACTTATCGCGACCGGCAACCGCATCTGCGCCTTCACGGTGACCGGCAGCGGCGCCCTGACCCCGGCATGGACGTTGACCGATGATCTGGGGACGGAGTTATACGTGGCCGCCTCCGGCAACACCATGCTGGTGGCGGATACCCGCCGGCATCGTGTGCGCCTCTATGCCCTTACTGACAACATGGAGGCGCCGCCGGCATGCGTTGCGCAGTATGGCGAAACGGATTGCGCGGGTGATGATCTCGCGCATCTCGACCATCCCACCTTGCTCAGCCTCTATGCGACACGCGCGGTCGTCTACGACGCCGGCAACCAACGCGTGGTGAAACTGCTGTTGCGGTAACAACCCCGAAGCATGAGGTGGAAACTCCATGCGGTTAACAAGCGCCAACAGCGCAGCAAAAGCAGGACTTTCGCTTGCGAGCGTATTGCCCTCACCCCCAAGCCCCTCTCCCCGAGGAGAGGGGAGCCAGCGGAAGCGAAAGTCCTGAAAAGGAGTTTTACCGCGCAAACTGAAACTATCATCAGGCGTAACCGTGTCTCACAACTTCGTGTCGCGCGCGCTAGCCGTAGCTATATTCGCTGCGCGAATAAAGCGGGCCAGTATTCAAACGTTCAGGAACATTCCGTTTTAGATCCGGCTAAGCCGGGTTAGGAGCCGCACCATGATTGATTCCATCATCACGTTCCCCAATGGTATGCAAATCGAATTGGCGTTAGCCAATTTCGCCTTTTTAGGCATTGGCGCCGTGCGGTTTGGCGACACGCTGTTGCGCAGTCCACAACTCCCGTGGACGGTGTATACCGAATCGGATCGCGGCGTACGCTTTGATGCCTTCCGTTTGCTGGAGGTGGAGAGAGCCGATGGGGCGGTCACCATTGTCTTCGCCGGCGACGGTCGTTGGCTGCCGCGCATTCAGGACGCCGATGCCATGGGTGATGCCCGTGTAAAAACACGGCGTCTGCATAACCCCACCGCGACGTTCCGCTGGCGATTCCACCCGATCACGGAAGTCATTGCGGAACACACCTGGAGCGGGTTGGCCATGCAACTGTCGGTCTCCTGCCCCGGGGCGCCCCTCCACTGGGTGTTGGAAGACACCACCTGGGAGATCGGCGGAGACGCCGCGGGATGCACGCTTATCCAACAGGATGTCTCGGCTATTGATCTCGAACAGACCGTCGTCGCCGACAGCGCGTTCAGCACTATCGAACGTTTCTTCACCGATGCCGCGGACGCCTGGGGCGGGTCTTTTCCCATGGACATGCTCCCGCGTGCGGCCGGCGCTGCCATTTGCGATTTTCAAGTGAAAGACAATCTGGCGATGCTGCTCTTTGCGGAACGCCCGGGGTTGACACGCGCGCGTCTGGATAAATTCGCCGACGAAACGATCATCCATTATGCGGACCGGCCCTTTGTCGCGCTAAGCGAAGAGATTACCTTGCCGGAGCGCAAACTGCTGGTGTATCGCCACCCGCGCCCTCTGGCACGGCACGAGTGGCGCAATCTGTGGCTCGATTGTTTTGCCGACGTGCGCCGACGCATTCATGCCCAATACCATTTCCAGTTGGAAATACCGCGCCCGGCTATTCACGCCCACCTGTGGGATGCCGACTTGCAGGCATATGGGCCGGCCTGGAGCGAACCGTTATCGGCCGCATTTCCGGATTTTGCGCGCCTCGGGTTTCACGAGGTGTTCACTCATGGCGTCTGGGAATCGGTGACCTCTGACCCGGAGCGCGGACCGGACGACGGGAATATCTGCTGTCCCTATACGTTACGTTTTGCCGAGATGTTCGGTGGCGCCGCCAACATGAAGCGCTTGTATGACGCCGCACATGCCGCCGGGGTTGAAGTGTACCAGTGGTTCGGCATGCAATTCGCGAAATACTCCCCGGTATGGAAGGAACACCCGGACTGGATTCTTCGCGAGGCGAACGGCGACCCGTGGGACGGCAATTACGGCATCCTCTATTGCGGGCGCATGCGCTCCGGTTATGGGCAATACCTTGAAGAAGGCGTGAAGCGCGTGAAAGACGAAACCGGCCTTGATCACATTTTCTGGGATTCCTACCAAAACCTGGGCGTCACCTGCGTCGACTGGCAGGGAGCCGACAAGGCGCCGCAAGCGGATGAGATCTTCCAGATGCAGGCGCGCCTGCAACAATACGGCTTCAAACAACGCTGCGAAGTCGTGACGATCTTCGGCGTCAGCCAGGTCGCCTTATTCGGATTTGACAACGACTCCTTCCGCCGCCGGTTGTGGGCGGACACGGTCAACGAGGATACCGCGTTCGCGCTACTGGACACCAGCCCTGCCTTCTTCTCCAACCGGTACCCCTTCGCTCCTGATCTCATCAGCCCGGACAAATACTTCTGGTTGGCGGCACATCGCGTGGTGCCGATCATCGGCGCGCGCCCCTGGGCGCCATCACTCGATTCCGAGCAGGTCGACCCACCGTTACCGGGTGGCGAGCTGGCGGAGGAGTATGCGCGCGTCAATCACCGGTATCTCGCGGCCCTGCCCTTCATGCACCGCCTGCGCGTGACCCCCGAGGGTCGCTACACGCTGTGGCTGGACGACGCCAATCAGCCGGCGGTCTCCTGGGTCTTCGCAGACACCGACATCAATTACACAGGAAAAGTTACGGAGATCTCCAGTGGGGTAACGCAAACGACAGATGGGGTATTTTCCGCGAAGGCCGGGCAGGTATATTTGTTCGGTGCACGGTGAAGGAGCAATAATCCGCGGGTAGCGCGCTTTATTCCTCTTTTTTCTCGACTAGCCGTGCGCGGGTAATCGCGTCGTCTCCGAAACGGGCTTTGATCGCGTCCATCGCGTCGGCGACTTTGCGTGTCTTCTCTGTCTGCGAGCCGGAGAAGAGGGTGAACTGCCGGTCGCTGGCGGTGAGGAGCGGGCCGGCAGTGACGCCGACCAGGCGCACGGGGCGACGCCAGCCGGCGGCGCGCAGCAACTCCCGCGCGGTGCGATACAGTGGTTCGGTCACATCGGTCGGCTCACTGAGGGTGCGCGACCGGGTGATGGTGTGAAAGGCGTCGTCGCGGAGCTTGAGGGTTACGGCTTTCGCGAGCAGATCATGCCGGCGCAGGCTTTCGGCAACATCGTCACTGAGGTTCAGCAGCGTGCGTTCCAACACCTGGCGATCAGTGATGTCTTCCGGGAACGTGACTTCACGACCGATGGATTTCGCCTGACGTTCCGGCACCACCGGGCTGGCATCCCGTCCCTGGGCCAGGGCCAGCAAATCACGGCCCTGTACGCCAAAACGGCTGACAAGCAATGATTCCGGTAAGCGCGCCAGATCACCAATGGTCTGCAGCCCCAGATCGCGCAGCTTACGCTCCGTCGCCGCCCCCACCCCACGCATTTTCCCGATCGGCAGCGCCTGCAAAAAGACCGCCTCTTCTCCCGGTGGCACTACCACCAGGCCGTTCGGCTTGCGCAGGTCCGAGGCCATTTTGGCCAACGCTTTCCCGGTGGCGATGCCAATCGAACAGGTGAGTCCGGTCTCGCGAAAAATCTCCTGCTGTATCTCGCGCGCCACCTCCTCGCCGGTGACCCCCGCGGGGAGCCAGTCAGTCAGGTCCAGATATGCTTCATCGACGGATACCTGTTCCAGCAATGGGGTGCGCGACTCCAACAAGCGCATGATGCGTCGGGACATCTCGCCATACCGACTCCCGTGCACCGGGAGGACCACGGCGTGCGGACAACGGCGCAGCGCCTCTGCCATGGCCATTGCCGAATGGACGCCGAATTTTCGCGCTTCGTAGGAGGCTGCCGACACCACGCCGCGCACCACCGCACCTCCGACAATCACCGGCTGCCCGCGCAACTCCGGGTGGTCCAACACCTCAACCGAGGCGAAGAAGGCATCCATATCGATATGCAGGATCACACGTGTCCCCGCCATACCGCCACTTTTCGCCGTCGAGTACGGATTGCCTGCCGTTGGAAGTATCGAGTACATAGAGCCTGTTGAATGGTCCTCGGGAGCTACACAGGGTGTGATTGATGACCAGCGGAAGGCGGGTACACACGCAGCCGTTGACCCATATGCCGTAGACCCTATGCCACTTGACAGCTGTTCAATAATTCTGTATAGTAAAAATGTCTTTCCTGAGAACGTCAGTTCTCGGCCAGGCTATCCTGCGACGGCAGGATAATCCACCGTTCGCCGATGGGTGATAAACGCAACACGGTTGGTGCGTAGGAGATACGCGCGGTAGCGGCTTGAAGCTCCTCGGAGCTTTGCTGAAACGGCAGCCAGCGGTTGCGGTCAAGGGTTGAACCGTTGACCCGATGTGGAAAATCAGCGGCCCAAATTTCAAAGCCTTGTTCGTCAATGACGAACAAGGCTTTTTTCTTTTTCGTCGACGCTACCGGAACACGACGCGTTACACCGCCGATTACAATGCCGACACTCCCACCCACAAAAACAGCATCACTTCTCTGTAGACCCCCGGCTGAAAATCTATATCGAATGGGTGATGCGGATAACAGCATTCGCGTGCTACACTTCTCATAGAGTATTCTTGGAGCTAGAAGGAACTGCGCGAGACGCGAAGCGCCTATTTTATCTGTTGCAGCACTGAACAAGAAAGCGAACGATGCGCATGGCCGACGCAGGTCAGCATAGGCCTTCCCCTGTAAAGTGTCTAGGCGGTTTGATGCCCGGCCCGTAATGACCGGGGATACCCGCGGCGGGTGGCTGTTGCAACACCTGGCGCCATGCGTGGCGGGTATTCCGCTCTTCCTTTATTAGTAGGGGGGACAGCACGATGCCTTTGACGGCGTCTTCGGGTTCGCGCTCATGAATCTCATTATGCTGCTGTTATTCCTCGGGGTGATCTGGAGGAGCGCGCAATGCTGAATCAGCATGAAAACACACGCGAGAAAGTCGAAGCCGCGCTGCAAGCTTCGGAGTTGCGCTATCGCCGCCTCTTTGAATCGGCGCGCGATGGCATTTTGATTCTCGACGCGGACACCGGTTGTATCGTGGATGTCAATCCCTTCCTGATCGAGTTGTTGAGCTACAGTCGGAGCGAATTTATCGGCAAGAAGTTGTGGGAACTCGGTTTCTTCGCGGACATCGCCGCTAATGAAGAGGCTTTTATTGAACTTCAGCAACTACAATATGTACGATATGACGATTTACCGCTAAAAACCCATGATGGCCGAACCATCGATGTTGAATTCGTGAGCAACGTTTATGAGGTAGACCATCTGAAAGTTATTCAATGCAATATTCGCGACATCAGTGAACGCCGACAGGCGGAGACGCAACGTCTGAAACTCGAAGATCAACTACGCCAGCAGCAACGCCTGGAGACCGTCGGCAAATTGGCCGCCGGTGTGGCGCACGATTTCAACAACCTGCTCACGGGCATCACCGGCTTCACCCAATTTACCTACGATGCCTTGCCTACGGGGTCGGCGATGCGCGAGGATTTGGCGGAAGTGCTGGCGTTGGCCGGGCGCGCGACGGACTTGACGCGCCAACTGCTGGCTTTCAGCCGCCGGCAAACTTTGCAACCCATCATCTTTGATATGAACCAGCAGATCGGCGGTATGATCAAGGTACTGGGGCGGCTCATTGGCGAACACATTGATCTGGTCTTCCACCCGGCCGCGGAGTTGGGACAGATCAAGGCGGACCCGGGCCAGATCGAGCAGGTGCTGATGAACCTGGTCGTCAACGCGCGCGACGCCATGCCGGACGGCGGCAAACTGACGATTGTCACTGCGAATGTCGAGTTAGATGCGGACTACGCGCGCAACCATACCGGCACGACGCCAGGGCCGTATGTCATGCTCGCGGTGACTGACACCGGCAGCGGGATGGAGGCGTCCGTCCTGGAGCATATTTTTGAGCCGTTCTTTTCGACCAAGAGCGTCGGCAAAGGCACCGGGTTAGGCCTGGCGACGGTATATGGCATCGTCAAGCAGCACGACGGCAACATCTGGGTCTACAGCGAACCGGGGAGCGGGACGACCTTCAAGGTTTACCTGCCGCGTGCCGCGGAAACGAGTACGGAGCAACCCCGCAGTCAGCCGCAATCGTCGCCGTCAGGCACGGAGACGATACTGCTCGTGGAAGATGAAGACGCCGTGCGCAAAGTCGCCGCGCGGATTCTCGAAGGGCATGGTTACCAGGTGCTGACTGCCGCGTTGCCGTCGCAGGCCGATGCGTTGTTGGCGGAACATGGCGCGCACATCGCATTGCTGCTCACCGACATCGTGATGCCGGAACGCAACGGGCGCAAGCTCTATGAGTCCGCATTGACGCGGTATCCCCACCTGCGGGTGCTCTATATGTCCGGCTACACGGATGACGCCGTGGTGCATCAGGGGATGCTCACCGCGGATACCCCCTTCATACAGAAACCGTTTACCTCTGACGCGCTGCTGCGTATGGTACGCAAAACACTGGAATAGGCCGACGATGACACCTGAAGATCCACGCGCGGGTGAGAGCCACCGCTACCCCGCATTCCTCAGGTGTACATAGAGAATGCGGGGTAGCGGTTTATATGAATTTCGCCAGGGTAACAATTAGTTAGAATAACTATCCTCTGGAAACAGAGGACCAAGGAGCAGGTGATGGCGCTCAATGAACTACTGTTGCCGGAACTGGATATGGAATTGGCCAACACGCGTAAAGTGTTGGAACGTCTTCCTGTTGATAAATTGGACTGGCGTCCGCATGAAAAGTCCGGCTCGCTGGTCTGGCTGGCGAAACATCTGGCCAACCTTCCCGGTTGGGGCACCTTGACGCTGGTGCGTGATAGTTATGATATGGCGCCGGACGCGAAAATCCCGGACGACTTCCCGGGTGACTCCGTACGCGAGGCGATCCTCGCGGTTTTCGACCACAAAGCCGCCGAATTGCGCGCCGCGTTAATCGGCACCAGCGATGAGGCGTTCCAGCACCCCTGGACCTTCAGCGTGGGCGGAAAACCCCTCTTCACCCAACCGCGCTACGCTGTGTTGCGCGGTATGTTCCTGAACCACCTCATCCACCACCGCGCCCAGTTCTGCGTTTACCTGCGCATGAACAATGTCCCCTTGCCGGCCATCTATGGCCCTACGGCGGATGAGCAGTTTGGAGAGGGGAACGCCGGATGAGGACTATCGCTTGCGAGCGTCTTGCCCTCACCCCAACCCTAACCTGAATAATGCGGGGTAGCGCTGAACACTTTGCGTACGCCTCCGGCTTCGCCGGAGGCGTCGTTGCTTTACGGGTCACCGCTGATGACGCAGTAGGTGAAAATGAGAGAAAAAACTGTATCAAATGGGTGATGTGGATAACAGCTTCTCTGTGCTACATTCTATTTAGCGCCTGTCCTAAAGTCCGGGTTATTGGGACATGCGCTCATTAGGGCATACATGGCTTGCGAGACCCGCATAATACGGCTCCATGCCGGCGATGATGCCGACGAAAGGAATGGCAAATGCATCACCTTAAATGTCTAGTCATTGGTTGCGTCAGTTTGTTGTTGCTCTTCACACTCCTGGGGTGTGGCGGTAGCTCCGAGAACAACCTCATTCAACAGGGATCGAGTTATCTCAGTAGCACGGATATACATACCGTCGATGGCTCATATGCCGAGGATCTGCAATTCCAGGCAAAAAAAGATGGATATATCCAGGTTGACATGATGAGTTCGGACCTTGATTCCTATATCGTCGTCTGGAACGGCACCGCCGCGGATCCTGATGCATCCACCCTTATCGGGAATAATGATGATGGCGGTGTGGGGCATAATGCGCGATTGATCTTCGCCAGTTCACGCGGAGCCTACTATACCTGTCGCTTCACGACTTTTCGCGGGGGATTCTCAGGTTCCTATGACTATTCCGTCAGTCAGGTGAATGCACGTGGTGCGGCGCACCTGCCGACTACCGGCGCCTCACTTCCCATGGGGAAATTACACCCCTTTGCACCATAAGCAGTTATCCGACACTCGACCGTCCTCACCTGTGGGGGGACGGTCGAGAAGGAAAGTCGGGGACGATTTCTCAGCGCCGACGAACACGCCCCTGTTTTCGATAATTTCCCCCGACAACCACTGAGAGGCGCTTACGCCCAAACCGTGCACAGGCGCGGCGCGTCGGCAGCCAGATATCGAAACCCCGCGTGCAGGTATCCTCCACGCGATAACGGACACCCCCGATACGCACGTACCGCCCGAGTAATCTGCGCGGTCCGGCGCACGTACCGAGATGCGGGTGTGTGCCCAACGCCGTGCGGCTTCGTTGACAAAATGCGCTGACAACGTGGATTCGTGCGGATCCCGGCCACCATGGCGTCAGACAGATCACGGTTATGAGCACTAAGCGAGACCAGCGAAAATAGTTGCAGGTCATGGTAGCTTGATCCTGGTTCTGTCGCCAACTGTGCGGGACTATGGGAAGCTCTTCGGTCATACCCTGAAGGACATGTCTACCCGAACGCATAACTCGCCATGCTCAGTATGCCATAGGAGAAACTGGCATGGAGTTGGCGCACGGGGGCGCCTTCCCCGCCGGCGCCCAGCGCGACAAAGAGCGGAAGAAAGTGTTCCTCGGTCGGGTGATTGCGCGCGGCGAATGGCGCGCGCTCTCGATAGGCCAGGAGTTCCTCTTCACGTCCCCCCTGCAGCGTGTCGCGCAACCAATCGTCGAATGCCACGACCCACTCCGGCGCCGGCGCGGTGGGATTCAAGGCATTAGCGCCAAATTCGCGCAAGTTGTGCGTGGCGTTGCCGCTGCCGATAATGAGCACCCCCTCCTCACGCAGTGGTTCCAGCAGGCGACCCAGCGCCAGATGGTCCGTTGTACTGCCGCCGGCCAATACCGTAAGTTGAAAGATGGGGATGTTCGCTGCCGGATACATGATATACAGCGGAATCCACGTCCCGTGGTCCAGGCCGCGACGGTGGTCAATCTGACAGGCCAGGCCGGCGTCGTTGAGCAGCGTTGCGACGCGTCCCGCATAAAATGGTGCGCCCGGCGCGGGATACTGCATATGGTAGAGGGTGGCGGGAAAACCGGAGAAATCGTAAATTGTCCCGGGTTGCGGCGTGGCATTCACCATCGGATGCGGCGTTTCCCAATGCGCGGAAACGCAACAGATCGCCTTAGGCGTGGGGAGTGTCGCCCCGAGTTGCCGTAAAAAATTCCGCGCCGGGCTGGATTCGATCGCCAGCGTCGGCGCCCCGTGTCCAATAAAGATACTGGGGAGTGTGGTCACCACATCCTCCTTGCTATTTCGCGCCTGTTCCTAAGTCCGGCATATTTCCTCGCGGACTTTGGGACAGGCTTCTATTTCGTCGTCGGGGCGTTGTCCGCCGGCTTAGTGGTGTCTGCCGCCGGGAGATGCTTGATGATGTCCTTGTCGTATTGCGACAGCGTATACGGCACCGGGCGCGGTTGTGCGGCGACTTCCTCGGCGATACGCAAGGTACGCTGCACGCGGGCCTGCGTATTGGGGTGATCAGACATCCACTCCGCGGTTTGCGATGCGCCGACCACTTCATCCAGACGTTTGAGGAAGAGGGCCATGCTGTCAGCGGGATATCCCGCGTTATACGACAGGCGCACACCCATGGCATCGGCTTCGTATTCATTCGCCCGCGAGTGCGGCATAGTAATGCCGTAGGTCAGCGCTAAATTCACCGCGGCGGAAGTGATGTCGCTTTGATTGCGCAACGCCAAATTGGTGATCAAGGCGATAGTCATCGCTTTTTCTATCGCTTTCGCTGAATGGCGCTGGTTGATGTGCGTTGCTTCATGTCCGAGCACGGCTGCCAATTCGGCATCAGGGATCTTCAAATCGAGCAACCCTTTTGTCACATACACCGGCCCCCCGGGCAACGCGAAGGCGTTAATTTCCTTGCTGTCCACCACTTTGAAGCTCCACGGCAACTTGGGACGGTCGGTTAACGCCGCAAGCTGCTTCCCGATGCGCTCGACGCGTTCCGCGTCTCGCGTACCACTGATGACCGGGGTCTGTTTCTCAACTTCCGTGATGGCTTCCTTCCCCAGGCTGATTTCCGTCGGTTCATCAACGGTGAACAATGCCCCACCGGAACAACCACCGCTGCCTAACACAAACGGCAACCCCAGCAGGACCAGTGCTACCAATACCCAACGAATGATGTGCGTCATGATATGACTCCCTCCGTAAGATAGCATAGTGAACGAAAAGGTAACTACGCACTCCGTTCTCGTCCTTGTGATTCGGTCGCAGACGCGGAGAAAACGGTTGTTTCCCGCGCGAACAATGTGGGATGGTGGTTATATTGATACTACATGCACCGGCCAACATCCTTCTCGCAACCCGCGAAAAGCGATGTTCGCAAACCATGAAACACCCGCCCAGCGCCTCATTCAAACCTGCGTGGCAGTTGCTAACCCGCATTATTCATGAACACATGAATAATGCTTCGGTTAGCCAAAGCTTTATTCGTTCCGCGAATAAAGCGGGCTCACGAGGTGTGTACCGCGTAACCACAGATTCAACATGTTGGGGGAGGTGTGCTGGATCCACAATGCCGCGCGCCCCGGTGAAGCACCGGGGCGCGCGCGAGGCACCGTGTTGTGGTCAGCCGTTACGGCAAGGCATATTTCAACCTCAGATATGCCTGGACCAATGCGCGATCGCTGTCGCTCAAGGCCGAGGTATAAATGGCTATTTCGGCAATGTCGCCATAGAACACCTCACTATTGAACGCCCAACCACCGCCGATGCGCAGATTGCCGGGCACTCCGGTGTTGTTTGTCTGGGCTTTTTGCGTGCCGTCCACGAACAAGGTGGCATTCGAACCGGTTTCCACGGCGCAGACATCATAAAACGTCCCCGTAGCCATATTGTCACCCTGATAGACCCATCCATCACAGTAATACCCGAAGTTGCTGCCGCGGGCGCCGAGTAGCCAGTTGTTCGACCCGCCCAGCGTGCGCATGCCGGAGCCATTTGCCACACTCATCACGAGGAATATTGTCTCTGAACGAGAAAAGGTCGTGGCGGCATTGACGTCCAGATGGTTGTTGTTAAAGCGTACCACTGGCTTGCCATTCACGATATTCGTTTTGAAAATGGGTTGGGTGGCTGCGTCGGCGTTACTCACCGTGATCGGCGCCGCGCTGTAATCCGTCCACGCCGGCACTTTTGCGCCATCGGTAAAGGTTCCCATCAGTTTGTCCGCGGCTAACCAGAGCTTGAGCCCCGTCGTCACCGGAATCCCGGCCCCTTGCTTCATCAGCTTGCCGCTGGTGCCCGGGGGCGTAGCGGAGAGTTCGACGTGCCCATCGGCATACCCGAACACTGCTTTGCCGCTGTGCCGCGCGGTATCGAAATCCGTTGAGGTATAGGCGACGTTATCATACATCTCGTAGAAATTCGCGTTTTCCGGTTCATCGGCATGGGCGCCATCGCCGACGAGACAGGAGGTTTCCGGGGGATCAACTTTCCCCAGGGCCATGCCGCCCCATTTATTGTTATAGACATAGGCGTTGGTCAGACGCGATTTCGTGGGGCATTTTAACACGCCTTTATCGACGTTGATGGCGCCCCACACGCCACTGGAATCCGGCAGCATCTCGTCGTGATCCTGCGCATACATCAACAACAGGGTGACGAGTTGCTTGTTGTTGTTCAAACAGGTGGTTTGCCGCGCTTTTTCTCGCGCTTTGGCGAAGACCGGAAAGAGAATTGCCGCAAGGATAGCTATGATAGCAATGACGACGAGCAATTCAATAAGCGTGAACCCTTTTCGCATGATGGCCCCTTTCACCGGTAGATTTGACAACTATTATCGAAGGACGCGGTGGATTTGTCAATAGTTAGCGCCAAAAATGGCTATGGAAAGGACTTGGCGCTAGATTTTTGGACACTTTCGTTCGCCGAATCTTCCTCGCCGGATATCGCCGATACGATCAACTACGGGCGAGATCCCGAGGGGTTGACGTCTGACTATTATCATGGGATACTATCGATATGCATTTCGTTTTACGAGGTGAGCATGACGAGAGTGACGGTATCCAGTAAGTACCAAATTGTAATACCATTAGATATTCGACGAGCACTGAATATCCGGAAAGGACAAACGTTGTCCATGGTGAACATGGGGGGCGTAATTGAACTTGTGCCGTCCCGGGATATTCGAGAAATGCGCGGGGCATTTCCCCAGGTGACGCTGGATGAAATTCGTGATGAATCCGACCGGACATAAGGAGCACGGTATGCATCTGGTTGATTCAGTCGGCTGGTTGGCCTTTTTTATGAACGATGCGCTAGCCGATGCCTACGAGCCATACCTTGTAACACCGGATACCTTAATCGCCTCTGCGCTGAATGTCTATGAAGTCTGCCGGCGCGTAGAACATGCCACTGGCCGTAAAGCCGCGGCGGAAGCGATTGCGCAGATGCAGAAAGCGACCGTCATCGCTGTTGACGATCAGGTCGCGACTGCGGCAGCGTCCTTGAGTATCACCCATCACCTGGCGATGGCTGACGCGATCATTTATGCCACAGCGCAACTCCATCACGCGACATTGATCACCAGTGATGTACATTTCACTGGTCTGCCGGATGTGAACTATATCCCCCACCCCGGTATGCGCTCCTCGTCATAGCGACCAAGCGTGCATCGAACCAGGATTGGACCATCATTCATAGACCGTTCCGACTTACCGGCATGCGGCTTGTATTCTCCTGGTGCATTCATCTTTTGCGAGTTTGCCTTGGGCAATGGCCAACACCAGCAAAATCCACTCCTCTTCGGTCAACAAGCACTCAAAGCTGTTGCTGTCTAAAAACGTGAGACAGGCGAGCATTGCCACGCGTTTGTTCCCATCAACAAAGGGGTGATTGCGAATCAGATGATACAGATAGGCCGCCGCCATTACCGGAATGTCTTCAGGCAGGTATTGATCACCGAAACCGGCCTGCGGTGCGGCGAGTGCGGATACCAACAGCCCGGCATCACGCAAGCCAGCACTCCCGCCGACTGATTCGCGCGCGACCTGATGCAGGTCGAAAAGATCGGCCTCAGATAAGAAATCCGGAATCGGCTTCATGCCTCGTCCTTCCCGGCCAGCACCTGCATCGCGCGCGGGAACTTTCGGGAAAACTTCTGACCGATGGCACAGACGGCTGCACTCCGTTTCTCCACTGTAATCGGGGTGAGAATAAGACTCTCGCCATCTGTGTGAAGCTGTAAGAAGGTATTATCATCGATGCCCAATAAATCGAGGATGGGCTTCTCAATCACAAGCGCCCGGCTATTACCATGGCGAGCGAGCTTTTTTGTCAGCATGAGTACCACCGTCCATTATACAAATGTTGTAACTATTGTACCACATAATCTCACGGTCGATACCATGGAAAAGTCATCAGGCAAAACGGAGTGAAAATTCCGTCTCTTCGGGGGGGAGAGACTGGAATGAGTTGTGGTTTGTAGTGCCGAATAGAATAGCGTTCTCTACTATGAATGAGAAAAACCGAAGGAAGACAGACGATGCGCTACTGGATCATGATCGTGCTACTTGGATTAACCACACTGGCGTGGACGAATGAAACGGTCGTCGCCGTTGGCCAGGCAGGACGCATACATCGGATACGCGGGAAAAGTACCACGGTACGTCTGGTGCGCGAATGGGTCAATATCGATGTCTTTCCGGACACTCAGCATTTTCAGGTGCAATTCGTCTTTCATAATGACGGACCGGCGACCACCGTCACCATGGGCTTTCCCGAAGGTGGCATCATTACCCACCCCCACCATTCCGGTTTTCAGAGTTTCCGTTATTGGGTTGACGGCAGAGAGGTGAAGGCTATCCGGAAACTGGCGGATTTAGAAAAGTACGGTGAGAATGCAGACGGTTCAATGGAGTATTTCTACGATGCCTACTGGGTGAACAAAGTACCCTTTGCGCGGAACCAGCAGCGCATCGTCCGTGTTGAGTATAGTGCGCCACCGATGGTCTCCGTTGAAGAAGGCTTCAGCGTCTCCAGGTATGATATCTACAATCAATCAGCAAAATATGATTTCACCGGTGGTAACTGGAAAGGCGAAGTGGATGAAAGTGATCTGCGCGTGTCATTCCACCTACCTGGTACATACGTCATCTATACCGATACGCCGATGACGCAACATGGGAATACCTTCGCCTACTGTTGGACGCATTGGCAAGCCGAAGAGGATTTTCATCTGAGCTATTATCCTACTTATCCGGACGCCATGTTGCTGCGCTGTCCCGGTAATGATTTCCCCTCATACTTCATCACTATGCCGGGGAAAGCGAAAGACGAACTGGCGGCGCCGGAAATCATTGAGAAGCAAGGTGTGGTATTTATCAGCCTTCGCCAACTGATGGAATTTATGTGTATAGGTGATAACGGCGATCTTCCATTCTTGCGAAATTTAGACTGGGATGACGCAACGCGTACCGCGACGTTATCCGTCGGCGATCAAGTCCTGCATTGCACCGTAAACAATCCGATTATGCGCATGGATGGCAAACCAGACGTGACCCTCCCAGCTGCCCCCTTTTTGCGTCCGACTATCTTTCAGGAAGGTATAAAGATCAATTTCCTTTACGTGCCATTGCTACCAATCGTGCAGGCGCTGGACGCGAGGTCGAGCATTGACGAAACGCATCGTATCGTCACGCTGACGTTCAAAAATGAGGCGACAGTCGAGAAAAAAGGTATCTACTAGAATTTTAAATGGAAAACCTTTCTCCGACCAGAGGCATCGACTCTGAGAATAGCCGTGGTCGTCTGGCAGTAAGACCACGGCTATCAGAGAGAAACGGCGCAAAGAGAGAGATTTTCGGGGTGACTGTGGGAGCAAAAAGCCTTGGGCTCTACCGGTGAATTCACGGTTTTCGCCGTTTGCTTAAGGTCTTTAGCGTCGCAAGATCGCCAGTGATTAGAGCGGTTTTCTTGTCGTGCGACCAGTTCTTAAGTTGGCGTTCACGCTTGATGGCTTCGGCCTGATTTGAATACGATTCAGTGTAGACGAGTGTTACTGGACGCCGAAGAAACGTGTGACATGCGCCGAGGGTGCCGTTATTGTGCTCGTTTATGCGTGCTTCAAGGCTCTCGGTGAAGCCAACGTAGTATGATCCGTCTGCGCATTGAAGAATATAGACATAAAACACGCAGTGGATATTCGTTCCACGGTGTTACGATACCTGCTACTACAGTCGCAGCCAGCCCTTCGACTCAGTGGTATTCGACACCCCGTTCTCACTCAACAACCGGCCTGCCATGAGCGACCGGAGAGCTTTAGCTCGGAGGGAGTCGAATGGTGTGATGTGTAGCGATTGCCTTCTCAAACGTTTATAAGGTACTTACTCGTTTAAAGATAATCCCTTCGTCTTCATAAACCACCTGGTATGTTTTCGAATCTGGTCGTTGATAATACTTGGGAACGGAATGCCGCGTCCATATATTCGCTGTTAGTGGCAAGTCTGCCCACCATCCCGAATTGATGACATTCGGATGAACGGGGTGAAAGTCCTTTGTCCAATTGCTGATCGACTGAAGGGGAACTTTTACGGCGAAACGAATATCCCATTCTGATGGACCAGGAACACCACCACCGGAGTTGTTCCAATACTGGATATGAAACTCTGTTGCAAGAACCGGTGAGGGGCAGACCACGTAGTGCTGTAAGAATGTTATCTTTTGCTGTTGGGTTTCATATGATGAGCTTGATGTATTGGTGGTTTGCGGACCTTCAGAGCGGGAGAGTATTTTACCCGTTACCAGAGCCAGCACCAGCACCAGCGCGAGAATACTTACTGCCCCTATTATCAGAAGAACTTTCCGCATGATATCTCCAGATTATCCCGTTTTCGCGTCGGATAATGCCAGTAAATTACAGTCATCGCCGTTTACTCAATGCTTTCAATGCTGGCACATCGCCGTCGATCAACGCTTCTTTCTTCGCATGCGACCAGCCTTTGAGTTGGCGTTCACGTTTTATGGCATCGGCTTGAATGTTGTAAGATTCTGAATAGACAAGTGTTACCGGCCGTCGGAGAAAGGTGTAACATGCGCCCAGTTTGCCTTCGTTATGCTCTTTCAGGCGTGCTTCAAGGCTCTCGGTGAAGCCAACATAATAAGATCCGTCTGCGCAGAGGAGAATATAGACATAGAACACGCAGTGGATATTCGTTCCACGGTGTTACCCTGCTACTACACTCGCAGCCAGCCCTTCGACTCGCTTCGCTCGCTCTGGGCACCATTCGACTCTGAGCAAATACGAAACCCCGTTCTCATTCAACAACCGGCCTGCCATGAGCGACCGGAGAGCTTTGGCTCGGAGGGAGTCGAATGGTGGGCCGGGCAGGATTCGAACCTGCGACCAAGGGATTATGAGTCCCCTGCGCTAACCGCTGCGCCACCGGCCCATGGTGCGGAGGGATTATTGTAACAACGGACGCGCACATGGTCAATGCGCGGGAAGAAGGAAGCGCCAGGGCACTAATTGAATTGTACATAACAATGAGGTGACTGCAAAGGAAGGAAGGCCACCGTGCATGTGCTCGCGCCCTGGTGGGGGGTTGTGTTGGCGCCCCTGGCCGCCGGGATCATCCTGCTCTATTTGTTAAAACTGCGGCGGCGTGATTTCCGCGTCTCCTCGGTCTTTCTCTGGGAGCAGGCGCTGCAGGATTTGCAGGCGAATGCCCCTTTCCAGAAACTCCGCAAAAATTTACTGCTGATTATACAACTCCTTATCGCATTCCTGCTGGTCCTCGCGCTCATGCGCCCCGCCATGCAATGGTTTCGTCCGGGTGGGCAGCGCGTACTGCTGATTCTCGATGCCTCCGCCAGTATGCAGAGTACAGATGTTTCACCCTCCCGTTTCGTCGCGGCGGTTACGGAAGCGCACCGGGCGATCGCGGCCCTGGGTCCGCGCGACCAGATGATGATCATCATCGCCGGTTGCACCACGCACGCCATCACGCCATTTACCGGCGACAAGCGGACATTACACACCGCGCTGTCACGTCAGGGAGTCACCGACGGTCCGGCAGATATGCGCGGCGCCTTGGAGTTAGTCGCCGGCCTGCTACATGGAGAAAAAGGTGGCAACAGTCGCCAACTGCTCATCATCAGCGACGGTGCACTTCCCATATTGCATATACCCGCGGGGTTAGCATCGTTGCCGATCCATTATGTCAAAATCGGCATGCGCTGCGACAACGTGGGCATTATCGTGATGAGTCTGCGGCGTCGCGTCTCGCGTGCAGGCGGGTACGAGGGGTTGATCGGCGTGAAAAATTTCAGCGTGCGTGCGAAAACCTTCACGTTGGAACTGACCGTCAATGGCCGGTTGCGCGATGCACGGGAGATCACGCTGCCGGCCGGCGGGCAACGGACAGACATTCTCAACGCGTTGCCCACCGAGGGTGGCATACTGGAAGCCCATCTGGATATCCACGACGATCTGACCGTGGATAATACGGCCTGGCTGGTGGTCCCGAAAGTCGAGTCGATTCCCGTTGTCCTGGCGACCACCGGCAATCTTTTTCTGGAGACGGTACTCGGCCTTGATCCGACACTGTCGGTCAGCACGCGCGAGTCCGTGCCTTCCGTACTCGCGACAGGCACCGTGCTGATTGTGGATAATATCCCGGCGTCCAAACTGCCGCCCGGCGTCTCCGCACTCCTTATCGGTGCTGTCGGGGCGTGTGCTCCGGGTAGCGTGCGACGAACCGTCGAATTGCCGACAATCGTTGACTGGAATCACCGGCACCCGGTATTGGCGAACGTTTCATTACGCGATGTCGCCATCTCTAGCGCCCAGGTGCTCGCACCTACTCCCACATCGTCGTCGCTTATCGAGACCAACGATGGCCCGATTGCCCTGGTCTCCGAGGCCCAGGGACGTCGTCTCGTCTACCTGGGGTGGGATCTGCGCCGTTCAGATTTCCCGCTGCGCATCGGCTTTCCTATTTTCATCGGCAACTGCCTGGATTGGCTGTCCGGTCAACGGCAGCGCGCGCAACTCACCAATGTCCACACCGGCCAGCCCTTGTTACTTGCCGTGCCCGCCGACGTCACCGCGATTACCCTGGAGACTCCCCAACACACGCGTGAGTTGATCGGCGTTTCCGGAATGACCGTCACGTTGGAGCAGATGATCAAGACCGGCATCTATCATGTCACAGCGACCGGCATGCAGGAAACGATCGCGGCGAATTTACTCGATACGCGTGAATCGAATATTCTGCCCAACGGGCAACTGGAACTGGAGGGCGCGCGCGGACGCGTCGGCGTCGCTCCGGGTCGGATTCACACTGAACAAGAACTCTGGCGCTTACTCCTTCTGCTGGCACTGCTGCTACTTTGTCTGGAATGGTGGATATTTCACCGCAGAATTGGATAAACTATACGCAGTACAGGCCATAGACGACAAGGGATATGAAGAATGCAGCAGGGCAGTTGAATTTTATGCATTCTCCATGCTCCGATAACGATGCTGCATCGAACAATACCGTTTGCATTGACCATTCGACCTTTTGCTGAAACGTTGCATCATTCGGTATCGAAGAGATTATTTGTTGTTAAGTAGTGTGTTCTTACATTAAATTGCCTTTACGCTCAATGGGAAAACGCCTATAATACCATTGGCACGGGCAATGCTTCACCGTTTCGTGATGGCACGATCATCCTGGTATTGCACCATGCACCCCCTGGGACGCAGGGAGGGGAGACACTTATGGGATTACGCGTTGTCGGCATCATTTTCAGCAGTCTGTTTTCACTGGGCACCGGGATGCTCGGGTACGCCGTCGCCTCGGTCTACCTGGAGTATTTAAGCGATAAGAAATACATCCCTTTTCCCAAGTATGAGATCATCGCCGCCATTGCCTTTGCCGTGATCGGTATGCTCATCGGATTCCTCGTCGGTTCAATGCTCTATCGCCGTATCGTTGAAGCCGGGAAGAGTTTGAAGCGGATTCCTTCGGAAGATAAAATTGCCGTCATCTTCGGCACCATGCTCTCGCTGATCATCGTGGTCTTCCTCGGCAACATCATTCTGCAACAGCACTGGCCATGGGTCGTACAGTTCGCGCTGTTGCTGCTGGAGGCGGTCGTCGTTATCTGGCTGGGCAATATCATCGCCCTGAGCATGAAAGATGAATGGAAATATCTGGCGCCCGGCGCCGCGGCCCGCGCAGCAGGACAGCACTTCGACGCGCCGGTCGCGGGTGGGGTCACCAAGTTGCTGGATACCAATGTTATTATCGATGGACGCATCTACGACATTTGCCGTAGTGGTTTCCTGGAAGGCCCCATTATCCTACCTGGTTTTGTGCTGGAAGAGCTGCATCACATCTCGGACTCCGCTGACGCGTTACGCCGCAATCGCGGACGCCGTGGATTGGACATCCTGCACCAGATGCAGACCGAGTTGGACACCTCGATGAGCATCCTTGATCGCTATAAAATCGCCTTCGCGCCTTCCGATGGCGTGGATATGAAGCTGGTGAAGCTGGCAAAAATCATGAACGCCGACGTGGTGACGAACGACTTTAATCTCAACAAAGTCGCCAAACTCCACGGCGTGCGTGTGCTCAATATCAATGAACTGGCCAATGCAGTGAAGCCGGTGGTGCTGCCTGGTGAAGAAATGATTGTAAATATCGTCCGCGAAGGGAAGGAATACAATCAGGGTGTTGGTTACCTCGATGATGGCACCATGGTGGTCGTCGAAAATGGTAAGAAGATGGTCGGTGAAACCGTACCGGTGGCAGTCTCCAGCGTATTGCAAACCGTCGCCGGGAAAATGATTTTCGCAGAGCTAAAACCCGACCAGAATCAGGAGGAATCCAACGAAAGCAGCGGTTATTATCCCGGCCGCGGGAACCGGCGTAAGACTTACTAACGCCGAACGTAAAGCGTGGGTCTCCCTTGCGGGACGCCCGCTGTTGACGTATGCGCTGGAGAGCTTTCGTCGTCACCCCGCAGTGGCGGAAATTATCCTGGTCGCGGCAGCGGACGATATGGAACGGGCCCGGCGCCTGCTCATTGGCGGACCGGCCCGCGTGACGGAAAAAGTCATTGCCGGCGGCACGGAACGGCGCGATTCGGTCTGGCAAGGATTACAGGAAGTTACGGCCGGTACGGACATTGTGCTCATCCATGATGCCGCCCGGCCTTTCGTTTCTCACCGACTCATCGATGCGTGCCTCGACGCCATCTGGCGGCATGGTGCGGCGGTGGTCGCTCGTCCGGTGGCTGATACACTCAAACGCGCTACACCGGAAAATGATGTCGCTGTCACCGTCTCTCGGGCGGAACTCTGGGGAGCGCAAACTCCGCAAGGTGCGCGCACCGGCATGCTCCTGGCAGCCTATGAACGCGCAGTCAGGGAGCACTGGCCTGCCACCGATGATGCCGCCGTGCTGGAACGGGCAGGACATCGAGTGCATCTGGTCGAAGGGGATGCGATGAATTTTAAAATCACGCGTCCTGAAGATCTGGCCCTTGCGGAACGTCTGGTCTCCCCCACGCCGCGCACGGGATTTGGGTATGACGTGCACCGTCTGGTCGAAAACCGCGCGTTAGTATTGGGCGGCGTAACGATTCCCTCCACGCGTGGGCTATTGGGGCATTCCGACGCCGACGTGTTGACCCATGCCGTCATGGATGCCTTGCTGGGCGCGGCAGCGCTGGGCGATATCGGGCAACTTTTTCCCGATTCCGAGGTGCAATACCAGGACGCCGACAGTGTGTGTTTGCTGCGCAACGTCGTGCAGCTACTGGCAGACGCGGGCTACGCGCCCCAGAACATCGATTCGACCATCGCCGCTCAAGCGCCGAAGTTGGCGCCGCACATTCCCGCGATGCGCGCGGTGCTGGCCGAGGCGCTGGGTCTTGCCCTGGCAGACGTCTCGGTCAAAGCGACGACCACTGAAGGTCTGGGATTTGTTGGAACAGGCGAAGGCATTGCGGCGTATGCCACCGTGAGTGTGCAACGCACTACGATCGTTCCGCCTGCACTGTGAAGGTGACGTTATCATTGGGTATGCTTTGCCCGGATTAGTTAAGAACGAACTGACTACCGGGCTGACTGAAAGCATTATTCGAACAGTTTGAATAATGCGGGGTAGGTATGAGAAAGGAGTTCAGACATGCACATTATCTTTGCCGGTAAACATTTAGAGGTCACGCCGTCGCTGCGCGACTACGCCGAAGCTAAACTGTCGAAATTGGAACGCTTCTTTGACCATGTGAAAGAAGTGCGTGTGGTCGAGAGCATATTACGCAACCAGCAGATCGTGGAAGTGACGCTTGTCGCGGATGGTACAACGATCCGCGCTGAAGAGCGTTCCTCCGATATGTATACCTCGCTTGATCTGGTCACCGACAAGTTGGAACGTCAACTGAAACGGTATAAAGGGCGCTTCATTACCCGCACCAGCGAATCGTTGAAGGGTCTGAAACCCGCCGAGGTGAACGCGCCGGCGACGCCGGGCCAGGATGGCGCCGATGATATTCTGCCGATGATCGTCCGTACCAAGCGCTTCGCGGTGAAACCGATGGACCCGGAAGAGGCAGCGCTGGAGATGGAGCTGATCGGCCACGACTTCTACGTCTTCCGCAACGCGGAAAGCAACCAGGTGAATGTCATTTACAAGCGGCGCGACGGCAACTACGGATTAATCGAACCGACAGTTGACTGAATCGCCCGGGCGCGTTAGCGCCTATCACTACGAATCCGGGACCATACCGCGGTGTGGTCCCGGATTGATTTTAGTACGGGGAGCCTACTGATTCCATGACGCTGCATGAATTTCGCGAGGCGGTGCTGACGGAATTCGGCCCCAATATGGTGCATGCCACGCCGGAAAATGTACGGCGGTTCACCAGTCGGATGTATACCGAACTCACCGGGGGATTCCCAACGGGGTTGCCGGTGCTCATACCGACGGACAGTGCCGACGACTATGCGCAAGTGGTCGCCAGTTTCTTTGCTCGCGCCCCGTTCCTCCCCCCGGAACAAGCCACTATCCTGCTCTGGCTCTTCGCCGCTGAAATGTATTACAGTGAACTTGGCGAGTTAAATCACGAGATACTGACGGATCTCTTCACTATTGAACTGTCGGAATAGCGACGAAAACATTGCGCTCCGACTCAATGGCCTGGTGCTCTTTTCCCCACACACGCGAACGGCCCCCGGGAATCTCGTTGTCCCTCAACTTAGCGCTTGCCCTAAAGTCCACGTATTTGGATCGTGAGTGGATTTTGGGACAAGCTCTACTTATTCCTTCGCCGCTTTTTTCCGTGTCGTCGCCCGTTTGACAGGAGTCTTTTTCGTGCTTTCTGTCGGTTTGCCGGCACGCGGAGTCGCCGTCTTTTTCACGGCGCCGTCAGCGCTTTTGGTTGCGCGGGGTGTCTTTTTCGCCTTCCCATCATCGACCGGCGTGGGGAGGATTTCGACGCCATCCGCCGGCATCTGCTTGGTGCTGCGACAGCGTGGAAATCCACTACAGCCCAGGAATTGACCGCGTCGACTGCTGCGAATGGCCATCGGGCGCCCGCACTTCTCGCAGGCGATGGTCGTTAACTGCGTCGGACCCTTTGGCGGGGCCGCGGTGGCGTCGCCGGAAATCGGGCGGGTATTCGTACATTCCGGATACTTGCTGCACCCATAAAAAGGACCGCGTCGGCTGCGGCGCACCACCATCGGGGCCCCACACTTGTCGCAGGCTACCTCCGGATACTCCGGTGCGGCGGGCTTCTCTTCCCCGGACTCGTTTTTGTCGCCTTCATCGCTCCGCTGAATAAACTGCTCTTCCGGTGCGGTGAAGTCACACTCCGGGAAGCCGGTGCACCCAATGAAGGTGCCGTGTTTCCCTTCACGCCGTGACAGTTGTTTCCCGCATTTTGGACACGTGTGCTCCAACAACACTTCGGGGACTTTAATGCGCTGCATCGTCTCCGCGGCCTCGCTCAATGCCTGCTCGAAGGGACGGTAGAACTCCGCGAGCACCTGCACCCAATCCTCGTTGCCACTCTCGACCTCGTCCAGTTTTCCTTCCATAAGTGCGGTAAAATCATAGCCGATGATATTCGGGAAATGCTTCTCCAACTGTTCAGTCACCACCATGCCCAAACCGGTGGGATGAAATTTCTTTTGTTCCAAGAAGACATAACGACGATCCTGAATCGTGCTGATAATCGGCGCATAGGTGGATGGCCGACCGATGCCCCGCGACTCCAACGCTTTAATCAGCGTCGCTTCCGTGTAGCGCGGGGGCGGTTGGGTGAAGTGTTGGTCGGTCTTCAGATCCAGCAGTTCCATTGGATCGTTCGCGCACACCGGCGGTAAAAAGGTGTCGTCGTCTGATTGACGATCCGGCGCCAACGCCATATATCCGAGAAATTTCACGCGCTGGCCATTGGCGCGCAGCAGGTAATCGCCGGCGGCGATATCTACTACCATCACATCCAACACCGCGCTCGCCATCTGGCTGGCTAAAAAACGCCGCCAGATCAAACGATACAACTTCAGTTGGTCCGCATTCAGGTGATGCGCAAGGAATTCCGGGGTGCGTGAGACATCGGTAGGACGAACCGCCTCGTGTGCTTCCTGCGCGCCCTTGACGGCCTTTTGCTTACGTTCGACAGGCGGCAAATAGTCGGCGCCGTACCTTTCGGTAATATATTGTATCGCCTGCTCCTGTGCCTCTTTCGAAACGCGCGTGGAGTCGGTGCGCATGTAGGTGATCAAGCCCACGTGGCCTTCGCCCCCCATCTCCAACCCTTCGTAGAGCTGTTGCGCCAAGGCCATCGTACGTTTTGCACTGAAGCCGAAGGCACGAAACGCCTCCTGCTGCAACGTTGAAGTAATGAACGGAGGTTGCGGGTTGCGACGCTGCTCGCTTAGGCGTACGGAGGCGACACGATAGCTCGCGACGCGCAAGGCGGCTTCTACGGCTCGCGCCTGCTCCTCATTGATCAGTTTGACTTTTCGCCCATGCGCCTCGATGAGTTTGGCCGAAAACGGGGTGTCTGGGGTGTCCTGCGGGGTCACTTCGGCCACGATAGTCCAGTATTCTTCGGTGATAAAGGCCAGGATTTCGCGTTCACGGTCGCAGACGAGTTTCACTGCCACCGACTGGACGCGACCGGCCGACAGTCCGCGGCGCACTTTACGCCAGAGCAACGGACTTAACTGGTAGCCGACTAGTCGGTCGAGCACGCGACGCGCTTGTTGGGCGTTTACACGCGGCATGTCAAGATCACGTGGATGCTCCAACGCATTGGTGATGGCGGATTTCGTAATCTCGTTGAATTCGATACGCCGGGCGCCATGCAACTCGAGTGCCTCATTCAGATGCCAGGCAATCGCTTCACCTTCCCGATCCGGGTCCGTGGCGAGGTAGACGAGTTGCGCGCGTTGCGCCGCTTTGCGCAATTTTGAGAGAATATCCGTCTTATCTTTGATTGTCACGTATTCGGGGAGGAACTGATGCTCGACATCCACTCCCAGTCCATTCTCCGGGAGATCGCGCACGTGACCCATCGAGGCCATGATTTCATAATCATCACCCAGGTAATTTTTTATCGTGCGCGTCTTTGCCGGTGACTCGACGATGATTAACGATTTCGCTGCCACAGTGTTGTTGTGTCCTCCAGGGAAAAGTCAAGGCTGGGGTACGGATTCAAGGCATCAGGAGGCTAAAAGTGCTGCATGCCGAATCCGTGAATTCCGCAACGGCGACAATGGTACACACTTTCCCCTGTTCCTGCAAGGGATTCTCGGCGCCGGTCGCGAATTATGAAAATCGATCGACTTGATCGAACCAGGAAAGGATCAGATTCATGACACCACGCCAACGTATGATGACCGCGATTGCCGGCGGCATTCCGGACCGCGTCCCGGTAGCCCCGGATTTCTCGAATATGATTCCCTGTCGCCTGACCGGCAAGCCATTCATGCAGATTTATGCCGAAAATGACCCTCCCCTATGGCAGGCGTATCTCGATGCCGTTCGCCACTTCGGCATCGATGGCTGGTTCATTTATGGTGGCCTTGGCTTTACTAATCCGCATATCAGTTGTGATTATCGTTGGTTGGAACAGCGCGCCGATTTATGGACTCAGGAATGTATCATCCATACCCCGCACGGCGATCTGCGCACCGTGACCGTCTTCCCGGACGTCAATCCCCCGGCAGTCATTGAGAAGATGATCAAAAACCCGGCGGAAGACCTGCCGAAACTTTATGACACCTGGGATTTTGACCACGTTGACACCCTTGAGGCAGATCAGCAACGTGCCGCCCTTGGCGAGTTAGGTGTATACGGTACCGGGTTACCCACACCGGGTTTCCAAATCTGGGAGACGATGTTTGAAGGTGGCGTCCAATCACTGAGCTACCTGCAAATGGATGAACCTGAGTTGCTTGATGAGATGCGCGAACGCTACCACGACTATATTCTGCGCATGCTGCCGCATCATCTAGCCTATCGACCGGACTTCATTCTCACCGGAGGGTCCGGTTCCGTGACGATGGCCTCGCCGGCCCTCTGGCGAAAATACGCGCTGCCCACTTTACAGGCCATTACCGCGGAGGCCAAAAAAGCCGGTGTGTTGACCATGGTTCACTCCTGCGGGAAGGAACGCTATATGGTGGAGGTGTGTGCCACCGAAACGGATCTGGACTGCATCAACCCGCTGGAAATTCCGCCGATGGGTGACTGTGATTTAGCCGAGATCAAGCAAGCGTTCGGCGACAAAATCGCGTTAATGGGCAACCTGCATACCACCAACTTGATGCTCCGCGGCAGCGCAGAGGAAGTCAAAGCTGCCGCGCGGCAGGCGATTGCGGATGCTGCCACCGGCGGTGGTTTTATCCTCTCCACCGGCGACCAATGCGGGCGCGACACGCCGGATGCCAACATTTTTGCGCTGTTGGAAGCGGCGGAAGAGTATGGGAAGTACTGAGGAAAGCGGCAATCCCCAATACTTTCTCATTGATCAGCTACTTCCCTTTTCCGCCTTCCGTCACGGTTACCTTGCCGGAAGGCGGTCAGCATTGTTACACTTACTACAAGGTAGTAAAGGAGTCCTGACGTGATTATTATTATGGAAGAGGGCGCTTCCCCGGAGGCAATCTCCCAGGTTATTGAGGCTATCGAAGCGGAAGGGTTGAAACCGTTCGTCAATCCTGGCGTTGAACGGAAAGTAATCGCCGTCCTCGGTGTAGTGGATGTCGCGAAGATTACCATCGCGGATAAATTTGCGGCACTCAGTGGCGTAGAACGCGTCGCGATCGTCTCTGAACCGTATAAGCTAGCCAGCCGGGCGCATCATCCCGCCGGAACGGTGATTATGGTGCGCGGCGTGCCCCTGGGTGGCCGCGAACTGTGCATCATCGCCGGTCCCTGCAGCGTGGAAAGCCGCGAACAAACGATCGAGATCGCACATGCCGTTAAAGCAGCCGGTGCGCATATGTTGCGCGGCGGCGCCTATAAACCACGTACTTCCCCTTATGCGTTTCAGGGTCTGGGGTTGACGGGACTGCAGATTCTTGCCGAAGCGCGTGAGCAAACCGGATTGCCGATTGTCACGGAAGTAATGGACTTCTTTGACTGCGACGAAGCAAAGGACTATGCCGATGTATTGCAGATTGGCGCGCGCAATATGCAAAACTTTCGCCTGCTGAAGAAGGTTGGCGCTATGCAACTGCCGGTGTTGCTCAAGCGCGGCTTTGGGTGCAAAGTTGAAGATTTATTGATGGCGGCCGAATACATTATGGCGGAGGGCAACCATCATGTCATCCTCTGCGAGCGCGGCATCATCACCTTTGAGACGTCCACACGCTTCACCACGGATATTAACGCCATCCCGGTCATCAAGCACCACTCGCATTTGCCCATCGTGCTCGATCCCAGCCATGCCGCCGGCGACTGGCGTTATGTGGCGGATATCGCGCTGGCGGGAATCGCCGCGGGTGTCGATGGTTTGGAGATCGAAGTACACAACCAGCCATCCAAAGCGAAGTCGGACAGCGCCCAGGCACTGACCCCGGAAAAATTCGCCGACTTCATGATCCGCGCCCGCCGTGTTGCCGAAGCCGTCGATCGGAGCATTCAACCCGCAGAGACAATGGTATAAACTCGGAACTGTTGCACACGACGAAGGGTCATTGAGGCGATGCCCCGCGGTTCATCGCGTAGATCAGTGGCATGGACATTCCGTAGCTCGCTTTATTCAGTAACCGCTCGTCGCCGTTTCATATGACGCGCCTGACGTGTCAGGAGCTTTTCAAGCGGACGCGCCACCGGGCGCAGAAGAGTGGTGAGCAAGCGCCAACGGTATTGTTCCGGCGTTTCAAAGAGGAAGCGGGGTTCACGCAGGTAGTGCCACCAGTGACCGCGATAGAGTCGATCACGATATTGCTGCCAGTCTGCTGTAACCGCCCTGATCAGCGGTGTTCGACGAAAAATGGCGCGGGCGCGCTCTAGCGCTCCCGCGCCCTGCCCCATTCGATAGAGCGTCTCGAACTGATATTTCGCCAGATAGGTCAGCAGCGTCTCGCGTTGCTCCGTCAAATGCCCGGCCAACACCTCGTCAATCAGATATGTCACCACTGGCATTTCTTCCTGATCAACGCTCGTAGTCGAGACGCGTCCCTCGGCACCGCGATGATAGAACGCCAGTATCTTGCCATCATAAGCTACCGGACAGCTGTTGGCAAATTGACTCCACAAATACAAATCTTCGCCAAAGCGCGCCGGTGAATAGCGCGGGGCGATCGCTACCCATGCCTGCCGGCGGATGATCACCGCGGAAGACCACAAGGGGGGGTCATCAAGGGCGCATGCATAATAATTCGGCAGCACCCCGTGGAATGTCTCCGTGATCCCGCCACTCAGTTGTGCGGGCACGATCCGACCATCGCTTTCGATCATGGCATAGCGTACCCCGGCAATACCAGCAGCTGGGAATTCTTCCAACAACGCGGTCAGCGTGGCCAGGCACGCTGGCCCCCAGGCATCATCCGCATCAAGTAGCGCAAATGCTTCACCATGGGCCTCGCGCATTCCGCGATCACGCGCCGCTCCCTGACCCGCATTCGGTTGCGTGATCAAACGAAGACGCGAATCTGTCACGGCCTGCACCACGGTGGCACTGCCATCGGTCGAACCGTCGTCGATGACGACGATCTCGAAATCCTGATGCGTCTGCGTGAAGACCGACGCCAATGCGCGCCCGATATACCGTGCTTTGTTAAAGAGGGGAATGATCACCGAGACGTACATGACGCCCCTTACTCGCGCCTGTCGCGTCCAACAAGGCGCTCTAATGAACGTTGAATCAACCGGGTAAAAAACGCCTCGTGCGGTGAGATGGGATCAACCAGAATGGTAAACAGTCCCAGTCGATTGCCGCCCCAGATATCAGTGAACATCTGGTCGCCGATCACCGCCGTTGTCGCCGGTGTCGTGCGCATCAAGCGCATACCCCGGCGAAAGCCGAAGGGCAACGGTTTCAACGCACGCGTCACCCAGGGAATACCCAGCGCGTCAGCCACCACGCATACGCGTAGAGTCGTGACCGCATTACTCACCACACATGCCTGCAATCCTGCCGCACGCACCTGGTCGACCCAGGCGCGCACCTCGGGGGTCACCTCATCACTGTTCCACAACGTCAGGGTATTATCAAGGTCCAATATCACCCCGCTGATCCCCAACTCCAGCAACTCTTCCGGTTGCACATCGGTCACACGATGCGCCACATAATCAGGATGTACATGTTTGAACATAGAATTATTATGACGGCGACACTTCGCGCTTGTCAAACGCGCCGGAGCTTTGCGGGCATACGTGCAGGAGCCCTACCTCTTTTCGTATCTCCTCTCTGTCACCAGCGGATCGATCAGCTCTGGAAGGAACACTTTCATACTATGAAGAACCTTTCCCTTCACCATCCTCTGGAGGTCGGCATGCGAGTCTCGGTGGCCATCCCCCTGTATAACAAGGCGAATTATATCCAGCGCACACTGGATTCCGTGATGGCACAAACCTTCACTGATTTTGAAGTGGTGGTGGTGGATGACGGTTCCACTGACGCGAGTCGAGAGATCGTGCGCGCCTACGACGATTCGCGCATCAGACTCCTGACGCAGGAGAATGCCGGCGAAGGCCTCACCCGCGATCGGGCAATCCGTGCCGGCGGTGGTGCATATACGGCCTTACTTGATGCCGATGATGAATGGAAACCGCACTTCCTGGAGACCGCGGTACGCTTACTCGATGATTTTCCCAGCGCAGGAGCCGGCGGGGTGCGGTATAGCAAGCGCCATCCTGATGGCACTTCAACTTTGGCTACGGTTTCCGGTATTCCCGCACTTCCCTGGCGCGGTATTTTTGCAGACTATTTCGCGGCCTGCCTGGCGGACCCACCGCTTTTTTCGTCCGCCACGATCATTCGTCGCTCCGTATTTGACGCAATAAACCCCCACCCTTCCACAGCACGCATGGGCGCTGACCAATACCTCTGGTGCCAGCTCGCGGTTCGCGTCCCAATCGCCTACGACAGCACCGTGGCGGCCATCTATCATGAAGAAGCCGACGACCGGGTCTCCTGCGCGAATGGAGAGTTCTATCGCCATGCCGACTTGCCGTTTCTCACGTTTCTACGTGAGCAGTCTGTCACCGAAACGCTTCCGCCCCTTCAGCGGGAATCCGTACGTCAATTCATCGTAAAGTACGAATTGGATCGGGTGCGCTTCTTGTTGTCCAGTCAGGGTGATCGAATGCTCGCGCGACGCCTGTTAACCATGATCTCTCCGCGAGGTCGTTTCTTTTTCCCCTGGTTGAAATGTTGGATCAAAGCGCAATGCACACGCTTCACACCAGCCTACCATCCACCAACTCCGACGCCCGATGCGATCTCCGCTGACCAGGCGCCAGCCATCGATCTCGTCAGCATTATTATCTGCACCTACAATCGTGCCGACTATTTGCCGGAAACGCTGCGCAGCCTGACCCAGGCACTCCGTGTCTGCCCCGAGCCGCGGAGTGAAATAATCGTCGTCAACAATGGTTCGACCGACAACACAGACGCCATCATGCGTGCTTTTATAACCGCGCATCCCGAACAGCCGATTACCATGGTGTCGGAAACGAGACCTGGACTCTCTGTTGCGCGCAATACCGGCCTGTCGCGCGCGCGGGGCGAGATCATCTGTTTCCTCGATGATGATGTCACGGTGCCGGAAGGTTGGCTGGGCGGCATCCTTGCCGGGTTTTCCCTGGGTCCGCACATCGGCGCGGTCGCCGGTCAGGTGCGCCTGCGCTGGCCGGGAGGAACGCGCCCATCCTGGCTGCCGACCGGGTACGATAAATATTACAGCCAATACCATCCCGGCGATGAAGATCATTTACTGGAGTCAGGCGCTGTTTTCGTCGGTGCGAATTTTGCGCTAGCGCGCGCGGCAACACAGGTGGTAGGGTTCTTTGACACCGCGCTTGGCCGGAAAGGGACGTTGCTGACCGGCGGCGAAGATACCGACTATGCCCGGCGCATCTGGCAATCCGGCTTCACCATCGCCTACAGCGCGCGCGGGTGGATCGATCACCACGTCGTCGCCGACCGTATACGTGTCAGTTGGCTCTGGCATCGTTTGATCTGGCATGGCGCAACCCGCTACCTGGTCAATCGCCACCGTTTCGGTTACCCGTGTTCACAGATGGGCAAGTTGCTGAGCAATCTACTCTTATTGCCGTTCATGCTCGTGACCTGTCAGCCCCGCTGGATCATGAAAACGATACTGCATATCGCTGCGGCCCTGGGACCGCTCTACGGCTGGTGGCACTATCGGGTATTGCGCAATGGGGATCGTGAAATGGAGATGCAGGATGTGCCATGAGGTGGCGGTGCGAGTGTCAATCAGCCTGCTGCGACAATCCTGAATACCGGAGATGAATACACAACCTCCAAAGGACTGCCGATGCTTCGCATACTCTTTGTCGTCCCGAGCTTGAATCACGGCGGATCAGAACGCGTCACCGCGACACTGGCGACCGGACTGCAGCAAGCCGGTTGCCAGGTGGGGGTACTCACTTTCACGAGCGGGGGTGAGTATCGCACGCACTTGCATCCCGCTGTGACCTGCCACTATTACGAACACCGGGTAAAAACCTTTTTCGAGCGTGTGCGCGCTGTCAACCACCTGACCCACCTCAGCAACAATTATGACATCGTCGTCTCCGCAATGCATCTCATCACCGATCAAGTGGTCTATGCGTGTCAGGTAATCAATCGCCTGCGCCAAAGACACAAAGCACATGTCGCCATGGTACACACCCGTCTTTCTACACTTTTGGCGCTCTACAATCGTCCAGGAAAATACCATCGCGTCCGCTACCTCTACCCGCGCTTCGATCGGGTCATTACAGTAGGCCAGGGAGTCAAAGAAGACCTGGAAGAGCTCTGCGGCACTATGAATAACGTCGAAGTGATCCGCAATCCATTGGATCACGCGTTGATCCTGGAGAAAGCCCGCGACACGCTGGATGACGCGTTCGCCACAGCACCGTTTTTTGTGAATGTTGCACGTATGGATGCGCTGAAAGACCAGCGGACGCTGCTTAACGCCTACCGGCAATTCACGGATGTCATGGGCCCGACACAACACCTGGTAATCCTGGGCGACGGCGCATTGCGCGCCGACCTGGAAGCGCAGTGCCAAGAGCTAGGCCTGAGTACGGTGCATTTTCTGGGCTACGTGGATAATCCGTGGAAGTATGTCGCCCGCGCCACGGCGCTGCTTTCCACTTCGTTACTGGAAGGCCTGCCGTTGAATATCTCTGAAGCGATGCTCTGTGGTACACCGGTTATTGCCACGGATTGCCCGTGTGGTCCCGCCGAATTGCTGGAAAATGGCGCCGGCGGGTATCTGTGCGAACCCGGCGATGCCGCGGCGTTTGCCCGGGCGATGGTCCAGGTGACACAGCACCCGGAGGAGGCACGTGAGAAAGCCGCCCATGCGTCCCGCTTCGCCGCACAATTTGCTTTACCCGCCGTGGCGAAACAGTATATTTCGACTTTTCAGGAAGTCCTGTCCTTAACTAATTGATAGTCCGCTTCCTTGCCGTATTACTCATGAATGCATGAACAATACGGGGTAGTTCGACGTGCGGTACTCGAATTTCTGTTGGAGATTCCATGCGCATCTTCTACGCCGCGGATCATGAGCCGTTTCCAGGCAACCACTTGTGGCACACCAACCTGTATCTGCCGTTAGTGGACCTGGGGCATGAAGTCATACCATTTGCCTATGACCTGACGCCGCATATCCTTCATGCGGATCTGGGAAATCCGGCGCATCAGGCGTTCATCGCGGAACACCGGCCGACGCTGGAAACAGCATTATTGACGCAGATCAGCGCCGAACATGCGCGTCGGCCCATTGATCTGTTTTTCAGCTATTTTTATAGTGCGCTCTGCCGCCCCGAAGTGATCCGCGAGATACACCGACTGGGCATCGCCACCATGAATTGGTACTGCAATGCTTCCTACCAATTCCACCTGATCGAGGAACTGGCTCCCGCCTACGATTATTGCCTGGTACCGGAAAAATTTCGTCTGGATGACTACCGACGCGTTGGTGCACATCCACTGTATTGCCAGGAAGCCGCGAATCCGACGGTTTATCGTCACTTCGATCTACCGTATGATTACGCGGTGACCTTTATCGGCCAGCGCTACGGCGACCGCCCGACGCTCATCGACGCGATTCTCCGGCAAGATATCCCGGTCCAGGTGTGGGGGAACGGTTGGCAGACCGCGCCGTCGCGTCCCCGCGGCTGGTGGCGGCGGCTGAAGGCAAGATTCCGGTCACCGGCGCCTGACCCTTACGCCCCGTACTGTGGCCCGCCGTTGTCCGATGAAGAGTTGGTGCGCACGTTCAGCCGAAGCAAGATCAACCTGGGATTCTCCTCCTGCGGCGAAACGCATCGCGAAATGGAGCGCATTTTGCAGGTGCGTCTGCGCGATTTTGAAGTGCCAATGAGTGGGGGGTTTTATCTGGTAGAATACATGCCTGAATTGGAGGAATTCTTCGACATCGGGCGCGAGGTGGTGTGCTATCATAGCGCGGAGGAACTGGTCGACATGGTCCGTTACTACCTGATGCATGATGCCGAACGCGAACAGATTCGCGTGGCGGGCTATACCCGCGCGCGTCGCGACCATAGCTGGCAGGCCCGTTTTCGACAAGTCTTCACACAGATAAGATTGGGAGAATAGAGTGCCAGAACGCCACGATGCATCACTATCAGGGCTGCGACTGCACCTCGGGTGTGGCGAGCAATATCTGGATGGCTACCTCAACATCGACTATCCGCCGGACGCACACACCGTACAGCAACGGACCGTCGCCGACAAGTATGCCGACATTCGCACCCTCACATATGCGTCATGTTCCGTCGCCGAGGTGCGTTTACATCACGTTTTCGAACATTTCGACCGCATCACGGCGTTGCGTTTGTTATTGACCTGGTATGATTGGTTAGGCGAGGGGGGCGTGGTGACTATCGAAACGCCGGATTTTACCCGCTCGATACGCGAGATACAACGAACACGGAATGTGCGCGTGCACGGAAAACTGCTTCGCCATCTATTTGGCACGCACGAAGCTGCCTGGGCGGTGCATGCCGACGGCTGGTACCGGGAAAAATTCGAGTTAACCCTTGGCAAGTTGGGCTTCTCGCGTCTGGTCTTCACCACCGAGGAGTGGCATGGCACCTACAACATCACAGTCCGTGCCGCCAAATACCCCCCATACCAGACGCGCGCGTCCCAACTCGCGGCCTGCCGGGAACTGCTGCGCCTGCATCTCGTCGACGAAACTCCTGCAGAGCTTCGTTTACTGGAGACGTGGATGGGACAACTCGGACAATGTTTGTAGCACCATTCCTTCCGATCAATCGTCGTCTTCGCATCCCGGCGCCAGCAGCATGGCGAGAGCGAAATTGTCGCGAAAAATCTCATCGCCGGCCAACTCGACATATTCCACACGACGCGCGGCCTGACAAATGCTGGTGTATTCCGGCAGCGAGATGGTGGCAATCTTCGCACCGGCACCGGCGGCGTTGCCCAGGAACACAAGTTTTTCCAGCGGCAGATTGGGAATCAGCCCGATACGCACGGCCTGTTCCTTGTTGATATAGGTACCGAAGGCTCCGGCGATATGCAGGCCATCTAACTCATCGGCCGTGTGTCCCAATTTTTCCAGCAAGGTAGCGATACCGGCATATATCGAGGCTTTTACCAGTTGCACTTCACGTATATCTTTCTGGGTGAGCGTAATATCGTGGCCTACGCCGCTGTCCTTCGCCCACACCAGCACTACATCGCCATCGACCAAACGGTCACACAAGGCGAGAGGCAAATGCGTCAGGTCTTCCGGGTCAGCCAGACGCCCACTACTTTCCAGCATGCCCACACGCCGGAGTTCACCGAGGGCGTCGATGATCCCCGACCCGCAGATGCCCAGCGGCGCCTGGTCGTCAATAGTATGAATATAGACGTCCTGTCCGATGGTGACGCCGTCGATTGCGCCGGGTTGCGCGCGCATTCCCTGGGAAATCTTTGCCCCTTCGAACGCTGGACCGGCCGCGGTGGAACAGGCGACTACCCGTCCATTCATGCTCACCATGACCTCGGCATTCGTACCGATATCGACCGCGGCATGTAACCCTTTCAGCGTCGCCAGGTCGCTGGCGGCCAGCACGCCCACTGTATCGGCGCCGACGAAGCCGGCAATATTGGGGAGCGTGCGGACGCGCCCGCGTGGATGCATGGTCAACCCGAGCGTTGCCGCGGAGATCTCCTGCGGGTCGGTGAACACCGGCGTATACGGCGCATGACCCAAGGACAGCGGATCAACACCCAGGAAGAGGTGGTTCATGCAGGTGTTGCCCACCACGGTCAATTCGTAGATCTGCCCGAGAGTAATATGCGCGAGATTCGCGAGCGTTTGGAGAATCGTATTAATCGCCTGAGTGACCGCCTGACGCAATGTCTCTACCGCCGCCGGATCACCCTGGGCGAATTCGATACGCGAAATAACATCGGCGCCGTAGCCAGCTTGCGGGTTGGGCAGCGAGGCCACCGCCGCCTCTTCACCGGTACGCAAATTGATGAGGTAGCCGACCACGGTGGTCGTTCCGATATCCAGGGCCACGCCATAATGCGCACGGTTGGTGTCGCCCGCCTCTACGGCGAGCAGGCGACTGCCCGCCAGTACGGCGGTCACCGAGTATTTCCCAGCCACGAATGCACCATGGATCTCACGTAAGGCATCCAGTTCTGCGGTAGCCAATTCAGGCGCCATCTGGCGCAGTCGCGCAAAATCGTCGCGCAGATCCTTGGCTTCCAGGGAAGGAGGCGGCACATGCACGCACAGTTTGCGCGTATAGGGGTGAGGAGGGATCGCCCGGCGCAGGTCCGCCGCCGCTTTTCGGTGGGCAAGATTCCGACTGCTCTCGGGGATTTCCACCGTCACCGGTCCCAAGACCGTTGTGGTGCACGCCAGTCGAATACCTAATGCTAACTGCTCGGGAGCCAGAAGTTCTTCTTCTTCCTCGCTGATCTCGCTCACCATGCCGCCGGTTACGCGCACCCGGCATTTCCCGCAACGCCCGCGTTCTCCACATGGCGCATCAATCTGCAAACCCGCAAGGCGTGACGCCTGTAATAATGAGACGCCGATTTCTACGGCAATAACCCGGGCATCGGGCAAAAACGTAACTTGCACCAGTTTCGCCGTCGAAGGCGTATCCGTGGTCATCGACACTCTAAACTCCTTCACCACATCAGCTGAACCAGCGTATCATACCCCGGGCGCCCATCGGGCGTCAATTTGCGTTACTGCCCTGTTATTCCGTGGTACTGGGTGATTCTGTGTTTTGAAATGGGATGAATCAAGCAGGATAAATAGAGATGGCTGTCGCTCACTAAGATTCGGTTTTAGCAGCACGGCATAACAAAGCAAAAGCTTCGTTATGCCGTGTATGCCTTTCACCTCTGGTGCAAGGTATTCGTTATTTAATTTCCACCGTGGTGATCACATCCCCCTGCTTGATGCTGTCCACGACTGCTTCTCCATCCGTCACGTTGCCGAAGACAACATATGAGCCATCCAGGTTCGAGGTGGGGGCCAGGGTGATATAGAATTGACTGCCCGCGGAATTGGGGTCCTGCGTGCGCGCCATGCCCAATGCCCCTTTGATATGCGTCAACGGACTCTGCTCGAAATTGATGCGATATCCGGGGCCGCCCGAACCGGTTCCCGTGGGGTCACCGGCCTGGATTACAAAGTCCGGCACCACGCGGTGGAATTTGACGCCGGTGTAATAGCCCGCCTGGGCGAGCTTCACGAAGTTGGCGACATGCAGTGGCGCCGCCGTGCCATCGAGTTGCAAGGTGATGTCACCTTTGGTCGTATGCAACACGGCCGAATAGCAACCGTGCGCTTTCGCCGCGGCTACTTCGTCTGCCGTGGGCGCCGTTACTTTAGGGGTCTCTGCCATCATAATCCTCCGTTGTAAATCGTTTTGGGGTTGTGAGTTTCTTGCTTCCGGTCAGGCGATGCTACAAACGGTGCATCATTACCGGATGACAACGCTTCCTCACCGAATTCGCAAGGGAAGAATACCATAACTCCGTGGAAGCGCCAACCTACTTGCGGATACACACCACTCATATTTGTGATACTGTACTTTCCTAGAGCCTCTCATTCTTCATACACAACGGGCTTGCCGCTCATCCGTCTTGCACCGCTCCTACAAGCCGGGTATGATATAGTATCGCTCCCCGATGAGGTGAAAGCATGACGGCACCCCGTGTGACTTCTGTAACCGCTGCATATATTCAATCCCCGTTCCAGGTCACTTTTCGATCTGTTGCACTGCCTTCACTCGGCACAGATGACGTGCTCATTGACGTGCAAGCATGCGGGATATGCGGTTTCGATATGGAGACCGCCGAGTCACTGGCCGATACTCCCCGCGCCTTTGGACATGAATTCTGTGGGATTGTGCGCGAAGTGGGCCCCGGGGTGACTCACGTTGCTGTCGGCGACCAGGTGGCGCTGGAATCCAGTTCGCCTTGCGGCGATTGTGCGCTCTGCCGTAACGGGCGGGTCGACCTGTGCAACAAAGGCGCCGGCATTTGGACCCAGCCGGCGATGGGCTTTGCGGAAGCGATGATCGCTCCGGCGCGCGCCGTGGTACCCGCACCCAACATGGATCCACTCGCCGCAATGCTTGCCGAACCGTGCGGCGTCGCCGTAGATATGATCAAGGTTGCGGAGATCGGATTGACCGATCGTGTGCTGGTGGTCGGCGCTGGTCCTATCGGCCTGATGGCGCTGGCTATCGCCCGCCGCCTGACCACCGGACCGATAGTGGTTGCCAATCGCTCCGTCGGCAAACTCGCGATCGCGCAGCGCCTGGGGGCCGATGCCGTGGTCTGCACAGCCACCGATGCTCTGGCTACCTGTGGTGAACCTTACGGCGGTTTCGATCGCGTCCTCGTCACGGCGCCGCCGGAAGTACTCCCCGACAGCCTGACCGCAACCGCCTATGGCGGATATGTCGTCTTTATCGGCTCTAATTTCCGTAGCGGCGGCGTCATTCAACTCGATACGCACGCCCTGCACTTCGGCAAAAAACAACTCCGTTCGTCTTTTGCCTCACCAGCGCTCTACTTGCCCGAGGCGCTGCACCTGTTGCGCACGGGTGTGGTGCCCATGGGAGAGATCATCTCCCACCGTTTCCCGTTGCAACAGCTTGCCGATGGCATGCGCGTGCTGCGCGAGGAACGCGATACCGCCTGTAAAATCGCTATCATTCCGGATACGCTTTACAAGGCCTGATGTACAGGTTTCGTTCGCAGGTGCATCACGAAAGAAAAGGGGTTACTGATGACTCAAGTCGGGATTATCGGTTGCGGGAATATCGCTCGCTTCCACTATGAAGGGTTTGCGAAAGCCGGGGCGACAATTGCCCATGTTTGCGATATCCGACGCGATGCCGCGGAGGCCGTCGCCGCGCGCTACGGCGCAAAAGTCAGCACCGACTACCGCGCCGTGCTCGATGACCCTACGGTGTCGTTGGTAAGTATTTGTACAATCGCCAACACGCATAAAGAAATTGCCCTGGCCGCTATTGCCGCGGGCAAAGGGGTGGTTTGTGAAAAGACCCTGACCGACAATCCGACTGATTCCGCAGAAATTGCGCGCGCCGCGGAGACCGCCGGTGTCTTTTTCGCCACTGCATTCATGAAGCGCTTCTTTCCCGCGACGCAACAGGCCAAGCTGCTGCTGGCGGAGATGGGGCAGATCATCAGCGTGCATGCACGCTCCTGGCAACCCTGGGACCTGTGGAACACGCAGCTCGAAGAGTCGATGACGAATCATCCGTCAGTCATCAAGCGGATGTATGGTGGTGGGGCACTGGTGTGTTGCGGCAGCCACATCTTCGATCTCTTGCACTGGTTTACCGGGCGCCCCACGAAGGTCGTCGGCGACCTGCACACCCGTACAGGCATGGATATCGACAATCAGGCCAATGCTATGCTCTGGCTGGGCAGTGGCGGTATCGGACACTTTGAAACCTGCTGGCACCCGTTGCGCTTTGCTGGATACGAGCGTAACGGCTGGGATGAGCGCCTGGAAATCAATACTGTGCGCGGCCGGTTGGACATCAGTACCGTCACCTGGGATCATCCGGAACGCAATGGCGCGCTCCTGGTGCACCAGGATGCTTTTACCGGGCATACGACAGAATATCGCTATCCGGCGGTGAATGCATTCCACCTGGAGATGGCAGAGATGTTGCGGCGCTTTGAAGCCGGAGAAGTCGCCGCGCCTTCCGTATGGGATGGATATGTCGTTGATCAAATCATCGACACGATCACCGCCAGCGCCAGACAGGGAACCATTCTGCCGATGCACTACGCGGATGCAGTTCGTGCGGGGTAGTCTTTCGGGTTCACCCGCAACCCAGCCCGCGGATAGCGACTGCTGAGATGATCAACTCGCGGTTGCCTGTATCTGACACCACACGCGTGGGAGATTCCGTATTCGGGAATTCCCACGCGTGTGGCGATCAGGCAGTATCTTGCCGTAAACGGGTAGCCAGAACTACCCGTGCAGTTCGCGTGCCGCAACGGCGAGAAGCGCATATAACTCGGTTAAATTCTCCTCGTTGACCGCAGAGAAAGCGACACGGATATCATGCTTGCCGTCCGCGATGACGCCGACCCCGTATTTGTCCAGCAGGTGTTTCCGGTATAACTCGGCGTCGATCCCCTTCAACTTGAGCAACATGAAGTAGCCGGCGTTGAACGGGTACGGTTCCCAAATATCGTTATACTCTGAGGAGCTGAGGATTTCGTGTACTTTCGCAGCGCGCGCTTCCAATATCGCCCGATTTTGCGCGCTTTCGCTGACAAACGCCTCGGTATTCATTGCCCTGGTCAGGATCGATTGTGACGGGTGCGCGCAGTTGGAAATGGCGCTGCGAATGGACCCCGCGACCTTCTTCTCCAGTGCAGAGTATAGCGCCTCGGTGCTCAACACGGCTTTAGTACTGAAGGTGAGCATCCCCACGCGGAAACCCCAGACATATTCTTCCTTCGTTGGACCGTCGACTTTCACCGCCAGAATACGCTCGTGGCATTCCGCTATACGGGAGAACAGGGATTCTCCCAGTGTGTCCTCCCCATAATTCAACCCAAAATACGCGTCGTCAATGATCACCACCAACCGGCACCCATGTTCTGCCGCTTCCAAAAGTACTTGCGTCACGGCGTCCGCCTCAACGGCGGTCAGCGTATACCCGGTGGGGTTATTGGGGAAGTTCAGCACCAATACTACTTTCGCTCCCGCAGCGCATGTTGCCAGTGAATGGCGAAGCTGGTCGACATTAAAGCCTCCCGTATCATTGAAGAATCGGTAGGTGGCCAGTTGCGCCTGCAAACGCACGCCGAACAGTAACTCATAATTCTCCCAGAATTTATCCGGCAGCAGCACCAGGTCGTCCGGATCGATGAAGAGTTCACCGGCCAGGCTCAAGGCATGAGTGACGCCACTGGTAACAATCGGCAAACTGAAGCTCTTCCCGGTGAGCGACGGGTTGACCGCCAGCAAGTGCTCACGCCAAGTGCGGCGCAAGTCGGGACGTCCCGTCGCCGGCGCATAGGTGAGCGCATCACCGGGGGTCAGCGTGGTGAAGTGCTGCATTACACTGGGAAGGAACATCGGCTGGCCATTTTCATAAGCGATACCGATCGTTGCATCGAAATGTTTCGCTTTGTCTTTGGCCTCGGCGCTCTGACTCAGAATTCCCTTGGGGAAATAGAGTCGTTTGCCAAATTGCGAGAGCAGGTCGAAGACCACCGGACTTTCACGCGCAATAATCTCGTTCAACTCGCTGGCCAAAGGGCGCGTCACGCTGCCGGCCTTCAACATGGTAATCGGTGATTCCATACGCAACTGCAACGCTTTGAGCTGGTTCCACAGTTCACGTGGGAAACGCTGCTCAAACTGTGAGAAAAACTCGTTGCATTGCTGAATTTCCACCTGCCAGTCATCTCGATTTACCGCAAAAAGTTTCGCCAATGTCTCCTGTGTGATGTTCAAACCATTCAAGTCCAGACTGTCCGCGGTGGGCACATATCCTATCGGAGTAACATCGGCCTCCGCTTCGCCGCGGCAGCGGTCAAGAATCCACTCAATCACGCGCAGGTTCTCCCCGAACCCCGGCCACAAATACTTGCCATTTTCATCCTGGCGGAACCAGTTGACATGAAAAATCTTCGGTGGGCTCTTCATGCGCTTGCCCATATCCAGCCAGTGCGTGAAATAATCGCCCATGTGATAGCCGCAGAAGGGCAACATCGCCATGGGGTCGCGCCGCACTTCACCTTGTTTGCCAAACTGAGCCGCCGTGCGTTCCGATGCCATGGTGGCCCCGACATACACCCCATGCTCCCAATCAAAAGATTCATAGACTAACGGTGCGAGTTGGGCACGGCGACCACCGAAGACAATAGCGGAAATCGGCACACCGTGATGGTGCTCCAGCCGGAAGGAATGCGATGGACACTGCGCAATGGGCGAAGTAACGCGGCTGTTCGGGTGCGCGCCGGCAATGGTCTTGCCGTTCTCATCTTTCATGCCCGGCGTCCACGGACGTCCCTGCCAGTCGATCCCTTCCGGTGGGGGAGCGCCTTCACCGTCTTCCCACCAGACCGTGCCGTCCGGCGCCAGAATCACGTTCGTGTAGATCGTATTCCGGCTGATGGTCGCCATCATGTTCGGGTTCGTCTTGGAATTGGTACCCGGGGCTACACCGAAGAAACCACTCTCCGGGTTGATGGCCCACAGCCGACCATCCGTGTCGATACGCATCCAGGCGATGTCGTCGCCAACGGTCCAGATGCGATACCCCTTGACCTTCAAACCTTCCGGAGGCACCAACATGGCCAGATTGGTCTTTCCGCACGCACTGGGGAAGGCCGCTGCCACATATTCGATACGCCCGTTCGGATCTTCTACCCCCATAATCAGCATGTGCTCGGCTAGCCATCCCTCCTGTCGACCTAGGAAGCTGGCGATGCGCAACGCCAAACACTTCTTGCCCAGCAGTACATTGCCGCCATACCCGGACCCCACGCTCCAAATAGTATTCTCTTCCGGGAAGTGCAGAATGAGTCTTCGCTTGATATCCAGGTCGGCCTTGCTATGCAGACAGCGGGTGAATTCGCCGCCGCTGCCCAGTTGCTTGAGCACCGCGGCGCCGATGCGTGTCATAATGCGCATATTCAGCACTACATAAATGCTGTCCGTGAGTTCAACGCCGATTTTGCTGAAGGGTGAACCCACCGGCCCCATCGAGAAGGGGATCACGTACATCGTACGCCCCTTCATGGCCCCCTGAAATATCTCGCCGGCGCGGCGATATCCCTCTTCCGGCGACATCCAGTTATTGGTGGGGCCGGCATCTTCGGGCAGGGTGGTACAGATGAAGGTTAGATCTTCCGTGCGGGCGACATCATTTGTAGCGGTGCGGTGGTAGATGCATCCGGGATACTTTTCCTGATTGAGTAACTGGACCTCACCGATCGATATGGCTTCCTGGGTCAGGCGCTCTTTCTCTTCTTCTGACCCATCGATCCAGACGATGCGATCGGGCTGACACATACATGCCATCTGCGCAACCCACTCTTGTAATGCTCGATGTTCGCTCATAGTACTGATCCTCTCCGCATTAACTGCCGGTACTCTGCACCAGGACGGCGCCAAGATAACAAAAAAGCAGACCATCTCTAGAGAGTGGTCTGCCGGCATACTCGCGGCCCGTGCGCGACACGCTCCGCAAAGTCTTCCAAACGATTCTGCCTAACGGTAACAACGGTCAGACATTTTGTCAAGATATTCCACCCGGTCAATCTGAAAAAATTTCAGATTGACCGGGTGGCTGATGCCAACAGATCATCGTCGACGCGGTTGCGGTTTGATCGGCGTGGCAATATCATTGACTTTCGGAGTGATGCCTGCGGCAACCGCGCCTTCAAAAACGGCTTTGCAACCGTTTTCCTGAATATTAACGACGCGAAGAATCCCCAGGGGTTTAGTATCCTCATAGATAATTTCATCAGTGTCCGGGTTGCGGATCTGGGCAATGTGTTGCAGTTCGAAACGGTCGTCGATCTTCACGCCGGCCAGCGCGCCGCGATCGAGGATTACACTGCCGTCTTCAAGCACGGCCATCACTACCGCACGGAGCGGGTATTTGCCGATTATGGCCGTCGCAATTTGCGCTACAGCGTCGCGGGTCGCGCGCCCAATGCGACTGTCGGCCCACTCCTTGCTGCCGACGTCCGCACCGAGGATAAAGTGGTGCACGTCGGCATCAGCGAATTTCACGCGGGATTCCGCGTTCTCCCCCACCCCGGTCTCCGCCAGGGTAATTTTCGCCGTGGTGGTTTGAACCATACGTGCATCCACTACCACTCGCGCGGTGCTGGTACGCACATCCACGCCAAAAAAGCCGCGGAGCACGGCGAAACCACCTTGACGTTCCTCGCGTATCCCAAATTCCGTCAACATGCCGCCCAGTATATAATCCACTCCTAAAATACGACCGACCCGCGGTGCAGTTTTAGGATCGAGCAGCGCCTCTTCACCCAACTTTTGTTCTTTCAGCACTTTGTCCAGTTCGGTGCGTTCGATAACATCAAAAGAGCCGGATTTCACCAACGTGCTGATAAACATATCAGAGAGTAGTTTGCTCAACCGTGCCGCAACGGTGTCCCGATCGTTTCCCAACCCTTCAACGATGCGCGGCGTAACCTCGAAATTTACCACGGCGATGCGCGGACGGTGGTAAAGCTGGTCGGTGGGAAGTGCGTCATGCTCCGTCTCCGTGCCGAACGCCTGCCCCTGAGCCAGTATCACCAATGCAACGAAGAGGATCGAGTGCAACCATCGGAGGTTTGGTGTGCTTATCATCGTTTACTCCTCTATTATGAACCCCACCGCTTTCAGGAAGGCGCGAGCCAACACCATGTGGCCAATATGATTAGGATGGACGCGATCCCAGGCAAGTGCCGCGGAATGGCAGGTTGTCAGGATACGGTTGAAGGCTGCCTGGGTGTCGACGAACAAAGCGTCATATTTCGTCGCCACACGATGCACAGCAGCACCATAGCAATCCATGGTGGAGCGCATAGCATCATCAGGATTCGACTCGATGTAGTAGGGGGTCATCAGGACCAGACCCTGCACCAGCGGTTTTGTACGCGCTACTAATGCGTCGAGGGTCTGTTCGTAACTTTCGAGGTAAACGTGCGTCTCCGGTTGCCGCGGAATGTCATACTGACGCCACACATCGTTGATGCCAATCATGATGGACAGCCAGTTTGGTTGTTGATCGATGACATCGGCCTGCCAGCGCGTCTGTAAATCGCGCACCGTATTTCCGCTGTTGCCCATGTTGACTACCCGGATGGCCAATTCGGGATAGACGGCACTAAGCAGGGCGTCCACATAGGAAACATAACCCTTGCCGATTGCCCCAAAAAGGCCTTCCCCTACCGGATGCGCCCGTTCGCAATCCGTCACCGAATCGCCGATCATCACCAGTTTGTCATTCTGCTGCAGTAAAAGAGCCATCGACACACCAACCTTCAGAAAGCGTTCTTCACTACATTCTTTGCGCTTAGCGGGTGTCCTGCCTGTTTATCCCATGAGCCATTGGTGAATTTCTACCGTCGTGGGGACGCGTCCAGAAGATTTGATCACGTCATCCACCGCCACGGTGGGGGTAGAGATCACACCGGCAGCAACTATCTCCGATATGTCGCCCACTTTGTGGACCGCCACCGCCAGATGCGCCTCCAGCACAACCTGCCGCACCAGCGCTTCAACCTGCGCGCATTTCGCACAGCCGGCTCCGTAGATGATCACAGTATGCATTGTTGTCCTCCAGATATCCCCGTAAAGGTGATGGCAATCACCTCCCCAGTATACTCGCAACCATATCCAACCGCTATAATATACAGGTTGAGTGAAAGGAGCACGTGATGGAGATAGAAGGTGCAGTAGTATTGGTAACAGGGGCGTCCATGGGCATCGGCCAGGCCACAGCGCGGCGTTTTGCCCAGGCCGGCGCGAAGCTGGCGCTGGTGGCGCGTTCGGTAGAACGATTGGAAGCGCTGGCGGATACCTTGCGTGCCGAGGGGACGGATACCCTCGTGATCCCCGCAGACCTGTGCGATGCGACGCAGGTGAAACAGGCGATCGATCGGGCAATCCAGCATTTCGGGAGGATCGATGTCCTGATCAATAACGCCGGACAAGCTGCCGCCGGCACGGTGGCCGAAGTTAACCTGGTGGATGTGCAACAGATCATGGCGTTAAATGTCTACGCGCCATTGCTGGCGATGCAAGGGGTGATTCCGCAAATGCGTCTCCACGGTGGTGGGTTGATCATCAACGTCAGTTCCATGGTCTCACGTATGCACATTCCGGGTCTTGCCGCGTATACCGCGACGAAAACCGCGCTGAATGCCATTTCCGACACCGCGCGCGTTGAATTGGCGCCGGATAATATTCGAGTCATCACCATTTTACCGCGTCTGACGGCCACGGACTTCGGCGCGAACTCGCTGGGCAACCAGAGCCAACGGCGCCAACAGCGCGCCATCGATCCCAACTTGCCTGTTGATACGCCCGACCATGTCGCCGAACGGATCTACAGCGCAGCGCTCCTAGAGCCGGAAGAACAACTAATGGCGCCGTAAGAAAGAAGACGTCCGATCCAATACACAAACATGAATCGTGATCAACGAGATACGCGGCTCGATATCCGTCGGGCAGAATAATCAGCACGTTCAATCACTCTTCCCCCTGTTTACCCCGGCAATTGCCGAATGAACGGCTGGTGCGCTAACAGCAACCAGAGTATGCTGCATACCACGCCGGCGCCAAGGAACACGAGACCCAGTGGTAGAATGAGCGAGGGTCCGGTCATCAGCAGCATGCCAATGCTGCCGAAAAAAGACAGCGAGCAGGTGATTAGCGAGGAGGCGGAGCCAATGGCCTGTTGTTCCTGTTCAAGGAGCAGGTGAACACTGGGGGGACGCAGCACACCCATGGCTACCGTGGCGGGAGCAATCGAGAGCGCCAGGGTCCAGGGGTGCAAGCGTCCCACAGTACAAAGCAATATGCCGCTCATGGCGATAACAGCCATGCAGATAGTGCTGATCGTGCGCCCCGAGAGGCGGCGCGCTACGAGCACATACCCCCAGGGTGCGGCCACCGCGCAGACGGCATTCGCCATAAAGAAAGCGCTGAAGCCCATTTCGCTCAGACCGAATTCCCGGATATAAATATAGGATGACGCCGCCAGGTAGGCATATAACGGCATGATAATCAGCGAGAAGATTACTAGCAACACGCTAAACCCCGGATTGCGCAACACCACCACCAGTTGTCCCAGCGTTTGTAGCATCGTGCCGTCAAAGCGGGTCACGACCGTCTCCGTCAGGACCAGACTCCAACAGAAAGCCGCAACGCCGATGATGGAGAGTGTCCAGAAGATGCCGTGCCAGGATGTGAAGCGCAACAATCCCGCACCGATAAGGGGGGCGACGATGGGAGCGATCATGACCATGGATTGAATGAGGACCAATCCCCGTTCCCGCTGGCGACCGTGAAAGAGATCCTTGACCAGCGCAGTGGCAATCGCTGGCGCCGCGCTTCCCGCGACCGCTTGCAACACGCGGCAGGCGATGAGCAGATACACGCTTCCGACACATGCGCATCCTATACTCGCGACGCAGTAAAGGCCCAGTCCAATGAGCAATACCGGTTTACGCCCGTATTTATCGCTTAACGGTCCCCAGAGCAACGTTCCAAGGCTATAGCAGATAAAGAAAAGGACCAGTGTTAAATTCACCAGTGAGGCCGGGGCGTGCAGTGCCAGTGCCATTGTCGGCAATGCGGGGAGATACATATCGGTCGACAAGGGGATGAAGGCCGAGAGTAATGCGAGCAAGCCCAACACTCCCGTTTCACTCAGGTGTTGCGCGCCGGCACGCGCCGGTTCGTGAGATAAATTTTCTGCCGGTGGGTGACGCATGTTACGCAGTGACTCTCCCCGACTCATTCACCTGCAAAAGTTCGGCGCCGAATACGTGTCCGGCAGACACGGAATTTACCGCGCCGCCGTCAACGCGTATAATCGCTTCCCCCACCCCGGTGCAGACCACATTGTCCACCTGGAGCAGGCCAATCTCCCCGCCACGCAGGTGAATGATATTCGCCAGGCGGTCGGCGACAACGGTATCGAGTAGCAGATGGTCGATACCGTGCGGCGCAGCGCGCTCAACTACTTCAAGGAGCGTACCCGCCGGCGCCGCGTCCTGAGGACGCTGGATATGGGCGTGGTGTACCACCATCCGTTTGACGTGCCCGTTGACGATGATCTGGCTGGCGCCCGGCGGTGTTTCTCCTCCTTCGGTCACATAAAACCCATCGAGATGGAGGGCATCGATCTCCGCGTCATCTTCGATATAGAGCACTCGCCGAGCGTCTTCCGCGTGAAAATTGTAAATATTGCGCAGCGTTACACACTCGTGATGGCCTCCCAATGCGAACAGGAAATTGGGCATGTACGTGTAGTTTGGCGCGATTGCGCGCAAATCGACGGTGTCGAAGACGATGTTGCCGAAATTACCGCCTTTGCTCCAGAAAGGGTCCATGAAGAAGCCGAAACTGCGGTAGGTGCCGGTAATATTCCGCACCACCACGCGGTCGATGAGCGAGGTGCGCGAGAGGAAACGAATCCCTTGCGCCGCTTTGTCAAGAATGACGCCGTCGATGAGAACGTCGGTAATAGGCCCGAACCCGATATAGGGCCAATCTTTCGCCGCCAGCTCACCGCTTTCCGTGTAATATGTGTGACCGTCATCAGCATTCAACGCGATGAAGTCATCCCATGAACACCCCTGAATATTGCGCAACGTGAGGAACTGCCCGGGTCCACAGAAGTGCAGGCCATCTTGATTCCCCTCTTGAATGGGGTCTTCCAGCAGAATGCTGATATTCTCCATGTGCACATACTGAAAGTTCGCAATGAAGGCGGCGAACGTGCGTTGATCGCGGATGATGATGTTGCGAATGCTGAGCTGCGCAACGCCAAAAAAATCCATCCCGGTCACCCATCGGTTATCATCGGTATGGTGCACCTGACCGGCGGCATTTCCATTATACGTGCCGCCGATGAGGGTGATGTTGCGATCAACAATCTCGGATTCGCTGGGGTGGGCATTCCAGAGCAGCGACCGGTCGGCGCCGTCGGCGAGGAAGAACCCGCAGGACTGGTTGCGACATTCAATCGTCGTGTTGGAATAGATGGTCAACCCGCGCACTAAGGCCGCACCGTCGACGATAAGATGCAACCACCCCAGTTCCGGCGCCCGATCGAGCACTGCCTGGAGCGCCGCGGTGTCATCGGTGCCCTTGCCAGTCAGCACATTACTGTCAAGGATAGCACCAGCATGGCTGGCGTAGATTACCTGGGGTGATGTCATTAATCCCTCTTTCAGCCGTGCTTCTGCTGGTCAACTCGCGTCTGCGCGGGCGGATACCCGACCTTTGCGGCTAGCCCGCTTTATTCGCTTCGCAAATAAAGCGGGCTAGTGCTTAATTGCAAAAATAACTGGTAGTATGGTATACTTAGGCCTGGAGGACATCTCATGCCTAAGAAGCCGCCTGTCGTCCCATGTACACCCGAGCAACTGGCTCGCTTGAAAGTCTTGACGGCCAGTCGTGTCGCCGAGATCCGCCTGGTCGCCCGTGCGCGACTGGTGCTCCGCTGCA
>Ga0118677_10000514_pt1 | contig 84614 bp, 51 predicted proteins | sample AliMusrvi5mmetaG_FD_86154 | JGI IMG/M metagenome (GOLD analysis project Ga0118677, IMG submission 86154)
GTGCCCGTTACGCCGTTTGTGCTGACACTGGCCTGCATTGGAACCGCCGAGACAAATTGCAATAACCGCGTATCGAAAGTGTCGGTCATTGGCACGGGATTGAGGGTCGACGTACCGCTCGCCATGCCGCCCACCTGATCGCTGGTGATCAGGAATCCAAGCGAGTTCGCAAGAACGACGCCGTCCTTTGATGTGGACCCGCTCTTGGCATCGGTGGTCAACTGGATGCTCAGCGTCGACCCGAAGTCCGCCCATGTCCATGCTTTCGCTGACGTCACATTGAACGTCATGGTGCCGTTAGCAAAGACCGAGGCCAGCGTGCTGACCAACACATTGGTTGAAAAAAGCGGCGTGCCGGGGTTAGCCCGGTCCAAGACTTTGACCCAGACCGAGTCGGCAACGTCAAACCCGCCATTGGTCATGAGTGCGAAAGGCACAACTACATTCACACTGCTCACTGAGCCGAGCTGGGTTCCCAAGCCGAAAGCGGTTCCGGCTACGTACTCCGGGCTGCCCCGCATCGGGCCAGTTGCGTACAGACTGTTAGGTTCCACCACCTCGACCAGATTGCTGATATCGAGCCAACTGTTACCGTAGATCGTACCCGAGTTGTTGGTGTCGATCGAGTGACTCCAGACCGTGTAGGAAATGGGTTTTCCTGTGCCAGTACCGTCGCCCATGAGATTGTTTTTGGCGGATATGCTGTAGGAGACCGGCCACCCCTCATAAACGGGGGCAGGGCTGGTCAGCCGCTTCGTCAGACTCAAGGCCGGCGCGAAGCCGAAGTCTGCTGTCAGAACACTCACCGGGTTCGCGTTCGTATGGGCGGGGTCCAACCCCACGGCAAACAGTCCCGGAGTCGTGATGGTATAGCCAGTCGGGATGTCCGAGTCAGCCGTATTGACGACGGCCAGATACGCGCCGTCCACCAGGTTGGTGAACAGATAAGCCCCGTTTGAGTCCGTGTCTGTTCGTCCGACCAACACGTCTCTAGCATCCAGCGTTCCGTTGGTGTTAGCGTCGTAATAGAGCATCACGGCGACATGCGAGAGCCCCGATTCGGTTCCATCCCGCACCTGATTGCCCAACATGCCGCCGCCGCGGCCGTCGTCAGCCCAAACCAAGTCGCCAAGCGCGTTGCTGCCGCTGATCAGTGTGCTCGCCGTGGCGGTTGCGAAGGGCGCATTGTTGCCGATACTGAGCCCGCCAGTATTCACGACCAGCGGCGCGCCGACGTACGGGGTCTTGACCTGAACCGAGAAACGCACGAGGCCCGCAGCCCCCGGTTGCAGCGGCTCCTTCAGCCACCACTGTACGTCCGTGACGTTGGTGTACGCCGCAGGCTCGGAGGTCATCCAGTTGGCGCCGCTGTTCGTCGAGTAGAGGATCGTGTAGCCGCTCACGCCTGCCGCCACCACATTGCTGAGGGACGCCGAGCCGGCCACATAGAGGGTGCCGTCGGGCACGTGGTCCAGAACCACCAGCGGTGCACCGCCGTCCGGGTCGCCCATGCTGATCGTGCCCGTATTGGTGTATGCGATCGTGTAGGGTATCACGGCTCCCGGCGCCGCGTTGGTGACAGCGGTGCTCTTGGCCAGGCTTGCGTGAGGCTCCTCGCTGACAAATCCGTTCCCTAAAATTGCGCCGTAGTCGCCGTTGAACTTTTCGTTGTCCGAGCCAGAGGCTGCCTCCTGATAGGGCGTCAACTGGCTGCTGCTGCCGGACTTCATCGGCACGAAGTCGTAGCGCACGTACCCGACGACGTCGTTGTTTTCCGGGATATCCTTGAAGTAGAGCTGATCCTCCGTCGTGATGACTTGTTCGCCCCCTGTCTTGAGTTTGATCACCAAGAGCACGTGCGTCTTGACGAGACGGAAAGCGCCGGCATCGAACATTGCCGGGTCGCCGACCGGCTGAAGCCAAGCATCGTGATCCGGAATCAAGTTCCCGTCGCAATCGTACCCCTGCCCGACGTTGCCGAGCTGGTACCAGATGCCCTCTGCGGAAAGGGAGGTTCCAACAGACCCGTCGGATGCGACGTTCGTCCACGCCGGCACGTAGGCGTTGAGCAGATCCTGATACTGTAGTGGCACCTGATTGGCCGTGTTCGGAAAGATCTTGTTGGCCATGGCCGAGATCTCGTTCCTCATCGTCGCCCGCGAGGTCTGCACCGCCGTGAGATCAGTCGCCCCCGACTTCGCCGTGCCCCAGATATCGTAGTTCAACCAAAGGTCATCGGACGGATCCGGGCCAGAGCCGAAGACCGGCGTGGAACCCGCGTTGTCCATAAGTGGATAGCTGACCAGCCAATAGACCATGGCGAACTCGCCGGGCTTGATGGGGCCGATATAGCGGATCGCATCGCCTAGCCCCCCACTGCCGCCTTCGTGCTTCAGCGAATAAGTTCCCGTCAGAGGCGTCGGATTCGTCCGTGAAGGATAAACGCCAGGGGCGCTTCCAGTTCCGCCGTTGTACGAACCGATATAGGCCACCGCGTTACTCAATACGGTCGAGCCATCATTCCAGAAACGCGCGCCCAGAAAAGCCGCACGCGGGCTCTTCGATGCCGGCGTGCCAACGTTTGAATCAACGACAAAGTTCGGCGCTGCGATCACTTCAATCCGCAGTGACCCGCTCGGGTTCGCCGCCCATGCCGGCAACCCTGCCACGCCTGCCCAAAATATCATGCATAAAGCCGACGGCACCGCTTTGAAAAAGTACGTCATATTCATAAGTTACACTCTTTCTCAGTTGGCATCTCCCGTGCGGAAAACAGAATGAAGAGATTGATTTGGAAGTATTACATTTATGACAGTGCGTCCGCTATACGACTAAAGTCCAGCGCGACTGGCGGAAATATAGATTACGTGACCACAAGCCTTGTTGACCTTAACCCGTTTCAGTGGACACGCAGGGTATGCGAACAGTACGTATGACCCCTTGCTTAAATTAGACAAATATGTGTCGAACCTATAAAGTAAAAGGCATCCGCAACGCCATCTGTGCGTTGCGGATGCCATCTGTTATCTATTTCGGGACCACAATCAAAAATGGCGACTCGCACCCGATTTCACCGCGAGCAAAAAACTCAGTTTGAGTTTAAGCGCTTTCCCCTTCACACCATACCCGTAGCTCGGGAAGCTTGTGCATCGCCAGCAAACCAAAGAACAAATTGTCAAGCGATTGGCTTGATTATAAAACAATGGAAGCAGACAAAGCCATAGGACTTAGTGCCTAGTCTGAATTCGAAGCCTTTTCGTCGACAGCCAAAGGCAATGTGACCCGAAACACGGTACCTCCCGCGGGAACACGTTCAGCACGGATCGCTCCCCCGAAGCTCTCCACAATCTGACGGCAGATCGACAACCCCATACCCATCCCGTCCTGCTTCGTCGTGTGGAACGGCTTGAAGATCAGTTCCTCCTGCCCAGACAGGAACCCGACGCCCGAGTCCATTACACTCAGCAGCAGCATGCCCGACGCCAGATCCGCCTCGGCAAAGACTACAATGGAGCGGGCCCCTTTCGGTTTTAAGCGCACCGCGTCAATCGCATTGCCCATCAGATTCAGAAGGACCTGCTGAAGTTGCACCTCATCGCCCAAGACAGCAGGCAACTGCGGCACACTGATTGTCCGTTTGACCTGAACACCGGCCAGCACGATCTCGTTATGAAGCAAGCTGAATACGCGGTCCACCAGCGTACACATATCGACCTTGCGCAGTGGCTGACGACCGCCCTTAAACAGCGCACGAGTGCGCTGCACAATCGCGCCCGCGCGGTGAGCGTTTTCAACGATGTCACCCAAAGCTGAGCGAGCCTCCTTGACATCGGGTGGCGTCTGAGCAAGCAGGTGCACCGCAGCTTGAGCGTTGCAAAGAGTTGCCGCAAGGGGCTGGTTGATTTCGTGCGCGAGCATCGCGGTCAGTTGGCCCATACGCGACACACGATCCAGATGCGTCAATTCATCCTGCATGCGCTGCATCTCGACCATGTCCGCGTGGCGCCACAAGGCGTTGCCGAAGACTTGGCAGAACAGGCGCAATCGCTCCGGCGTCACGGGCATGTTGTCGTGCAGCCCGTCAAGCCTGTATTCCACCAGCAAGGCAAACGACAAACCTCCGGCATGCGAAGCAGACAGCCCCGCAACGCAACGCTCACTGCCGTCGACAAGCCTGTCGACAAACCCAGTCGTCTCCCATGAGGAGAAAAGCCACGCCATGCTTTCGGGCGTCGCCGTGTCGGCGAGTGGTTCGAGTGTTGCACCGGGCCTTTCATAGCGCGCCATTGCCTGCGCTTCCTGATCGGTCACCTGCCAGAACACGCAGCGGTCATAGCCGCACGTCGAGGCGATCTCGGCTACCCCGGTTTGAATCAGCCGCCGCAGATCGATATCCGACTTGGCGTGCCCGCAATCCAAAGCCACCGAAACTAACAGCTGCTCGAACTGGACATGTTGCTTCAGTTCGCGCGTCCGAGCGGCGGCACGCGCCGCCATCGCATCGCGTGCGACACGCAACTCCGTTTCGAGGGCTTTGTAGCGAGAGACGTTGCGCGCAATGTGCAACGAGCCGACCAGAGACCCTTGCGTGTCGAAAACCGGAGTGACCGAAACCCAATGAATGCCGCCCAACGAATCGATGTTCAGCTCTTCGGCGTGTGCGCAACCGTCCGAAAGCAAACGTGAATGCGGACAGCCGTGAATCGGACTGCTACCGCCGTGAAACACCTCGTAGCAGTGCCGTCCAACCAGATCTTCCGCACGACACCCCAAAGCCTCTACAAGCACATGGTTGACTCGGACGATCCGGTAGTTGGAATCAAGCAGAGCCAACGGGTCGAGGTGAATATCGAAAAGCCCGCGCCAGAAGGCCTCCCGCGCCTCGGCAGACCCGAGTCCAAGGATGCTTGCTTCCTGGTCCATTTTCAGGCACCCTCGGAGGCAGAAGGCGAGTCAGCCAGCAACTGCGAGAGGCGGACCAGGCAGGCTACGGAGTCCGCACCCATCTTTTCCATCACGCGCCCGCGGTGTACTTTGACGGTCTTCTCGGCAATTCCCATCTCGACCGCAATCTGCTTGTTGAGCAGCCCGCGAACCACGCCGTCAAACACTTCACGTTCGCGCGGACTTATCGAAGCATAACGCTTCTTCGCCTCTGTGCGCCGAGCGATCAGCTCGGAGGCACTTTCCGACACATGCAGCGCCTCGCTGACTGCGGACAGCAATGTTTTTTCGTCGAAAGGCTTGGTCAAAAAGCTGATCGCACCAGCCTTCAAGGCTTTGACACAGGTAGGAATATCGCCGTGGCCCGTCACAAAAATGATCGGCACCTCTTGCGCCGTGCCACGGAGCAGTTCCTGAAGTTCGGTTCCTGATACCTCTGGCATACGGATGTCGAGCACCATGCAGGACGAATGCACCGGCTCAAGCTGGGCCGCAAGATATTCTTTGGCGTTTTCGAAGACGCGGCAGGCATACCCCGAAACGCGCAATAACCGCTCGATTCCTCGACGCACGGCAGCGTCATCGTCAATCACATACACAAGTCCGCTCAAATGCCTGTTTTCAACCATCGGAACACCACCTCTCCATCAAGACTTTGTATGACGTTGCCATATTCACCCGACTGCGTCAACGTCGATTTCGAGTCAACGAAAGCCGTCATCCGTCCGCGTCTCCATATTTTACTCGTGGCGGAGCGCCTCAATGGGGTCGAGCGAAGCCGCACGCATCGCCGGGTAGAGCCCGAAGATGATGCCGATTGCTACGCTGATACCGAAAGCAAGAAACAGGCTATAGGGCTGAACAACAGTGGGCATGCCCGTGAAAGCGGTGATCATCAGCGGGATGCTGACACCCAGCATCAGTCCGACGATCCCTCCACCGATCGACAACACACACGTGTTGATCAGAAATTGCACCACGATCCGGCTGCGCCGCGCGCCGATCGCTCGGCGGATACCGATCTCCTTGGTGCGTTCGGTTACGGAGGCCAGCATGATATTCATAATGCCGATGCCGCCCACAAGCAAGCTGATCCCCGCGATCGCACCCAAAACGATATTGTAGGTCCGTTTCGTGCGTTCGGCTTCGCGCAGCAGCGTCAGCGGCACATCGATTTTGAAATCCTTCTTCTTGTGAAAACGTGCCAACACCGCTTCGATCGCCTTGCTGCCTGGTTCTACCGAATCGGTCTCGGTCATCTTCACAATAATTTCGCTCAACTCAACCTTCTCGCCCTCCATGCCGCCCGCCGAATAGCGAACATTGGCCGCTCCGAACAGCTTGGTGCCCGTCGTGATCGGAATATAGGCGTCCGCCTCACTGTCCGGGGCGCGCACGGTTCCGCCCGTCTCATTCTTCACGATCCCGACCACCTCGAACACTCCGGAAGAGATGCGGATACGCTGTCCGAGTGTCTCCTCTGCCGCCAGCAGCCGCCGGACGCCGTGCTCAGTGAGCACACAGACATTGGCCGCCATCTGTAGGTCATGTCGGGCCAACACCCGGCCAGCCAGCACAGGGCGCTGAACGACATCGAACCAATTCGGAACGGTTTCGACCACACGCATCTCAAGCTGACGCTCCCCCAGCCGCGCGTTACGTCGCGTCATGCGCGCAGGCACCGTCAGAACCACGCCCGGCACGGTCTCCTTGATGCGCTCTTCATCCTCGTAAAGCAGCCCGTAAACGGCCAAGCTGCCACGCTGCGCACCGGTGCTGCCGCCCTCCTCGGAAGTCGGTTTTACCGACATCACCATGATATTCTGGCTGCCTAGCCGCTTGATCGATTCCAGCGCCTGCTGGCTGGCGCCCTCGCCCACGGCCAGCATCGCGATCACGCTGCCCACGCCGAAAACCATGCCCAGCATCGTCAAAAACGAACGCGTCTTATGCCGCCACACGTCTGTCAGTCCGAGGCGGATGAACGGCCAGAAGTATTGGAGCTGGTTCACGCGCCCTCCCCGTGCAGCGACTGAACCCGCCCGTCCTTCAACACGATACACGACTTCGCATAGGCGGCGATTTCCGACTCGTGCGTCACGAGGATAACAGTCTTGCCCTGCTCGTACAGTTCCTGAAAAAGGCCCATGATCTGCACGCTGGTCGTACTGTCCAAGTTGCCAGTGGGCTCGTCGGCCAGCAAAACGGCAGGATCGTTGGCCAGAGCGCGAGCCACCGCGACGCGTTGACGTTGGCCGCCAGAAAGCTCCGAGGGCAGATGGCGCAACCGGTGCGACATGCCGACTCGCTCAGCCAGCAGCTCAGCCTTCTTTGTACGCTCCGCCTGTGACAGCCCCAGGTAGAGCAGCGGCACCTCGATGTTCTCGCAGACCGTAAGCTGGGGGATCAGATGAAAACTTTGGAAAACGAAGCCGAGGTTGCGCAGCCGATGGTCGCTCAGCTCATCATCATCCATCTCAGCCACGTTCTCACCATTCAACCAATACGCACCTGACGAGGGGCGATCCAGACAACCGAGAATGTTCAGCATCGTGCTCTTGCCTGAACCGCTCGGCCCCATGATTGCCCAGTAGGAACCTTTGCGCATCGCAAACGAAATGCCGTCCAACGCTCGCACCACCTCATCGCCCACCGTGTAGTGCCGCGTCACAGCATCTAAACGCACCACCTCATCTGCATGCGGACGGCAGGGCTCTGTCGCAAGCACAGTCATTTCGTGCCGTCACCTTCGGGCTTGGCGGTTGTCTTCTTCGGCGCGGATCCGACTTTCCGGTCTTTCGTAGCACTGCCTGGCGCGGCTAGGCTGACCCCCTTCGGAGGCTTTGCGCCGACAGGGGCAGCAACTTTCTTTTTGATGGGTTCCGCAAACTCGCTTTTCTCCTCTTTCACCGGCGGGGCTAGCATGACCTCTTCGCCCGCCCGCACACCTTCAAGGATATGGATCATGCGGTTGTTGTCCAGCCCGACTCGCACGATGCGAGGCGACCAGTTCTCCCCCTCCTTAACATACACGCGCGGCATCCCTTCGACACGCACCACGCACTGGACTGGCACATAGAGCGCGCGCTCGAACGACTCTTTCACAAGCTCCACATCGCAACTCATTCCGGGGCGGATAAGCGTGTCGTGGAAGTCGCACTCGATCTCGCATTTGTATAGCTTCAGATCCGGATTCAACTGCGAGCTCTGCCCGTCCGGCAGGATGCCGATCTTCACGAGATGTCCGTCGAACAGCCGTCCGGGAAAAGCGTCGATTTTCACGCGCGCCGACATGCCGATTTCGATTTTGTTCAGGCTGGACTCGGGAATCATCATCTCGACGACCATGCCGGACTCGAGCGGAATATAGATCAGCTCCTGCCGCTCAACAGCCGTGGACCCTACAGTCAGCGGCTTGATCCACCACTGCCGCCTTGAGATCAGCACGGTGGACGTGTAAAGCACGATTCCGTTCGTCGGAGCATAGATTTTGCTCTTCGAGATTTGGAAGTTCAACTCCGCGAGACGGTTCGTAGCGCGGTCGCGTTCCCGCAGCCGGGCGCGCAACTCTGACTCGACCTGCCGCAGCGTCGACTTGTTCTGCCAAGTCGTCCGCGCCATCGCCCGGTCCGCGCGGCGCAGCGCGCTGTCCAGTGTCGCACGCTGCTGAAGCACAGAGTAGTTGGTCAGCACATTCATTTTTGTCACGGCCATCTCGAGGTCGATCTGCTTGCGCTGCAACGCCAACTCGTCCGCCTGCAGCTCCGTGCGAGTGAGAAAACTCTCTTTCGCCAGACGTTGCGACCACTCCATCCGTTCCGCAGCCCGCTTGACCTCCTCGTCCGCCAGCGCGATGTCCGCCTCGAACTGCCTCACCTGCTGCGGGTAATCCCCCTGCTGGTACTTTTCGAGCGACATTTTCGCCAACATCAGATCCACCTCACGATCCAGCAGGATCGCCTCGCAATCCCCCTCAGTGATTCCTAGCTTCTCCTGCGCGATGATCAGGTTCGAGTCTGCGTTAGCAACCACGATCTCTTGCTCGTTACGCTTGTCGATCAGCTCGCTCGCATCGAACTCAAGCAACAGGTCGCCGGACTGCACATTGGTGCCTTCGTCGGTCACCCATATCACCGTGTTGTTGCCCTCCAGTTCACTGGCGATCACCACTTTGTCGCGGCTTTGGATCGAACCGCCCGAAGTCACAGAAATGGTCAGAGGCCCGTCTTGAACCGCGAACACAGGGACGGCCTCCGCTTTTTTGTGGCCTCCTCGCATCGCCAACCCGATCAGCAGCAGCACAAAGACCGCTGCGCAGGCGAAGGCAATCTTCTTGTTTTTCGACATCTTTTTCTTAGCCATGATTATCCCCGCCCTCTTCGCGCCAAAGACCTGTTTCAGATATTTTCAGGACACCCATATCACGGCGCAACTGCAACTCGCTCATCCGCCAGTCGATCAGCGCCGAACACAATGCGTTACGGGCGCTCAGCAGCGCCGCTTCGGCTTCCAGCACATCGCGCATCGATGAACGTCCCGACTGTAGGAAGAGGGTGTTGCTCCCTACCCGCTGGCGCGCCACCCTTACCGACTCAACCTGATTCTCATAAGACGCCCGCGCGGCAATCAGATTGCGCAGACCGCTCCGCACCGCCTGTTTGACTGCATCCTCCTCCTCCTCCAGCGTTCGCTTCGTCTCCTCCAGTGTGATCAACTGCTTTTTGAAGGCGTTCCGCTCCTTGCGTCGGTTCCATGGAAGATCGGTCTTCACGCCTGCGTTCCAAGCCTCTTCGCCGTCGAAGCCGCTTCCGCCCGTTTCGCGTTTGCGGGCCAGATTCGCAGTGCCCGTGAGTGCAACGTCCGCCCGCAGCGCATCCGCTGCGATCTTGACAGCTCGAACCGCATCCTCGAGTTGACTGCGCGTGATGAAAAGATCATGCCGCTCCGCCAAGGCGATCCGACACGCCTCGGCCTCGTCAGGGAAAGCCGCAACGGCACTTTTGCTGTTGCGCGCCAGAGATTGCATCTGCCGGCCGAGCCGATCCAATTCCTGATCGTTCAAGACAACTTTCGCCTCCGGAGGCAGCCCGGCTTTGACCTTGAACGCATCGAGCGACGTTTCGTAGCTTCTCCGAGTGGCAATAACACTCGCACTCGCGCTCAACTGATCGGAGCGCGCTTGGTCGACCTGGATCCGTTGCATGCGGCCCGCATCGAACATCATTTCTGCCCGGCGGCTGTTTTCGGTCAGCCGACGCTCGTTGTCCAGCGCATTTTTCAAACGATCCGAATTTTCCAGCACGTCGTAATAGGAGGCAGCAACAGCGACCGCGTAACTCTGCCGGTACCCCTCGAAGCGCTCAATCGCATAGATGAGATTACGCTCCGCTTGCGTGAGCGGCTCACGCACGATATCGCGCCCGGACTTGCGCATCAGCGGCACGGTCATCGTCAGATCACCTGTAACACCTAATGAGCGCCAGTCATCGCGCAACAGGCTCACCACATCCAGAGCCAACTGCCCTGCGATTTCCGTGCCGTTCGACAGTTTCCTGGCAAATCCAGCTTCTGCCTCCCCTGTTGCTTTCTCGAGCCCCGGATCGCCCGAAAGCAGCGCCAGCATCATGCCGCTGAAGGACGTCTCGAACAGATACTGCTGATAATCCAGATCCAGAGCCGAAGAAAACACCGCTTCCTTCAACTTCTGGTATTGACGGTCGTTCCGCGCCGCCACACACAACGCGTCACTCAGCGAAAGCGTCAGCACGCCGTTCGACGCCACCAGCGATCCAACGTTCGGAATCGCTGGGAAAACCACATTCTGTTCGCCGCGCGCAGCAGCCAACAGCGCGATGCGCAGAGTCAGCGCATCCGACGCCCGGTTCATGTCGAACACGTTGGTGCTTCCCGTCTGCTGACGCCAATAGGCGGTGGCCAGACGCATGCCCGTTTCGTCCGTTTCCCTGACCGCTTTGTCAGGAGTCATGCATGCCACAGGCACCAACAGGCACCACACGACGACAGCAAAGCCAGCAGCGATGCGCCACAGGCTCCCTTTTCGCAGGTATTTCCCCGCTATCAACATAAAACCAAGCCCCCAAAAATCCTTCTATCCATCTCAGACCCAAGTCCTCCCCCCAGACAACCTGAGTCCTGAACAGCAACCTCATAACATGCGAAAAACATCCTGACGCTAAGCAGCAACCTCCCCTCACGCCTGCTTGGCGCGATACGACTCGACCTCCCAGTTTTCGATGAACCCGCGCGCTACATCGCTCAAATACTGGAGTCCGCCGAACGCGCGCGCCAACTGTTTGACCAATGCGCCGTCCAGCGCAAGCTCAAGCGCCAAACGCGCAGTCTTCTCGTTAGCGCCCACGCCCAAAACCGCTTGATCGGTCACCACCATGCGCGGCGCGTACCCCCGCACAGCCTTGAAAGCGCGCAAATTGTCAGCCGTCAGCACGCCTTCGAACGGATAAGACTTCGCATACACGATATGGTCCGGAGAGATCGGCCCGCGGCCGACCTCGAAAGGCCCGGAGACTGCCACCGCGGCCGCCTCCGCGCCCAGCCCCTCAGCCAGCACCTGCCGCCAGCTCGCGACCTGCGCCTCGGACGGTGCCGACCCCACGCACACAGCGGACTGCACACCCAGCGCGACATACGTCTTCTTCAAGGCGTCCATGACCCGCGCATAGGTCGCGCGGATATCGGCCTCCGTGTCGCCGGAAACGAAAACGCCGTGATTCTCGAGAAACATCAGCGACGGCTCGACGCCGCGTTCAGCCTTGTAAAGTTGAACCGCCTTGCGCACCGCCATGCACAGGGTGTAACCCGGATCGATGTAGGGCACCCACAGCGCGTCTGGGAAAAGCCGCGCCGCGGCGGCGCGTCCACCCACCGCACAGGTGAGGCCGTTGACAGCCGCTGGATGCGTATGAACCACATACCGCGCCGAGATCGAGTCGTGCAGCGGAGCCTCCACTGAAGCGCGCCCCGGCGTCTCCGGTTTGACCGCGGCGGCCATCATGTTTTTGACCAGTTCCTCGCGAGCAGCAGGCTCTGACGGCGCGGCCGCAGCGTAGAGGCGCGACAGCACCGCACGATCCATCGCCACAAACGTCCCGGGCGTGAGCCCTGCCAGCGTTGTGCCGGAAGGCTTCACCCACAATGTGTCCGCTGTCTTGCACGAGGTGTTTCCCCCACCCGCCTTGACATACTCAACTGTTCCGAACGCGTGCGACAACTCTGTGATGGTCGTGAGAATATCCATGTTCTGTAATTTCCTAAACTGGCGAAACCAATCCAAAAACGATCAACGTCCAACGTTCAACACTCAACGCTCAGGGATAGTACAGGCCCTTTAACCGTTGAGTGTTGAGCGTTCAGCGCTGAACGTTGTTCAGCCACTCATCAAGTTCTGTTCCTACCGCTTCGCTAACACATTGGCCTCGTAGGCCTTGACTTCTTTGAGCCACTCTGTGTCAAGCGGCACGTCTTCGCACGCGCAGAACGCATCCCAAATCGCTCCGAACGGCATCGTCTTGGCGGTTTCGGTCCAAGCCAGACGCGAGGTCAGGTCGCCGCTCACCTCTGCGCCCTGCATTAGCTTCAGCGGCTCCAGCAGCGCATAGAGCAGCGCCTTCTGCATGGCGCGAACGCCGATCACCCAAGCCGCAATGCGGTTGATGCTGGCATCGAAATAGTCGAGCCCGATATGCACGCGCTTGAACTGATCGATGCGCACCAGCTCTTGGGCAATCGCAATCAAGTCATCGTTCACGATCACCACGTGGTCGCTGTCCCAGCGCACGCCGCGGCTGACGTGCAGGAGAATTTCCGGCACGAACAGCAGGCAGGAGGAGAGCTTGTCGGAAATGGTCTCGGTCGGATGGAAGTGGCCGGCATCGAGCGTCAGCACCTTCTGGTTCTTGACGGCATACCCCATATAGAATTCGTGCGACCCGACGGTGTAGCTTTCTCCGCCGATACCGAACAGTTTGGACTCCACCGCATCGAGCATATATTTGGGATCGAGCTTCTCGGCGAAGCAAGCGTCCAGCGAGTCGTTGAGGATCTGGCGGGGCGTCTCGCGGTCAGCCGGGATATCCTTGTAGCTGTCCGGAATCCAGACGTTGTTGACGCAGGGCGAACCCAGCGCCTTGCCGATGGCTGCTGCGATGCGGCGCGTGGCGATCGTGTGCTTGATCCAGAAATTGCGGGTCTTCTTGTCGCGGCTGGACAGCGAGAAGCCGTTGAACATCGGGTGCGAGAAGAGGGTAGGGTTGAAGTCCATGCCCAGCCTGTTCTTCTTAGCCCAGGAGATCCAGTTCTTCATGTGTTCGGGCTGCAGTTCGTCGCGGTCGACCTTTTTGCCTTTTTCGAACTCCGCATAGCACGCATGCACGTTCACGCGGTGCGAGCCGCCCACCATGGAGAGCACAAATTCAATGTCGCCACGCAGCTCTTGCGGATTGCGCGCACGGCCGGGATAGTTGCCGGTCGCTTGGATGCCGCCCGTCAGATCGCCGTCGGGATTCTCGAAACCGCGCACGTCATCGCCCTGCCAACAGTGCAACGAGACGGGGATTTTCAGCAGCTTCTTCAGTGCGGCTTCAACGTCGATTCCCAGCTCCGCATACCGTTCGCAGGCCAGTGTATAGGCGGCCTCGATGTTCTTTTTGCTCATGAATACCCTGCTCCTCTATTGTTTCCGGCAAGCCGGAAACGGTTACACATTCGCTCCTTCCGTCGAGAGGTCGCACACCGATCCCCTCCCCCCGGACAAAGCCTTAAACGAATGATTGAAGTATACGCCAATCGCGCCTCGCGTTCCAGACGGATTTTTATCCGGCCTACGCGCAAAAGAAATCGCTGTACCGAGGTGCCCAATAAGAAAGCAGCAGATCGGCGCCCGCACGGTCGAGCGCCACGAGCGATTCGCGCACCATGCCGCCGAGGTCCCCCCAGCCCCGCTCCGCCGCCGCGATCAGCATGCTGTACTCGCCGCTCACGTTGTAGGCGGCCACCGGCAACTCAGTCCGCTCTCTCAGTTTGGCCAGCACGTCAAGGTAGAAGAGAGCCGGCTTCACCATCAGGATGTCCGCGCCCTCGTCCTCGTCGAAATCAGACTCGCGCAGCGCCGACCGCAAATTGCCGTAGGAGGCCTGGTATCCCTTGCGATCACCCGAGGAGGGCGCTGAGTTCTCGGCGTCGCGAAACGGCCCATACATCGCCGATGCGAACTTGGTCGAGTAGGCCATCAGCAACGTCTGCTCGAACGCGTTTTCATCCAGCGCCTCCCGGATCGCCGCCACCTGCCCGTCCATCATGGCGCTGGGCGCCACCACGTCCGCACCCGCAGCCGCGTGCGATACAGCCACGCGCGCCAAAAGTTCGATCGATGCGTCGTTGTCGACCTGACCCTGACGGTCCAGCGGACCGCAATGCCCGTGCGATGTGTAGGCGCAGAGGCAGACGTCCGTCATCACAACCAAGTCGGGGAAGGCGCGCCTAATCGCTGGAATAGCGCGTTGAACAACTCCGCGATCATCGTAGGCCCCGCTGCCGCCCGCATCCTTTTCGCCCTCCGTTTGACCGAAGAGCAACACCCCTCCGATGCCTTGAGCCACAACCGGCTCAAGCGCACGCAACAGTTCATCGATGCTCAGCCGGCTCTGCCCAGGCATGGCAGCGATCGGCTCACACCGGTGATTCCCTTCAACCACGAAAACAGGCCAGACAAACTTTGACGGCGGTGGCACGGGCGAGTCAAACAGCTTGCGGATGGCCGGTGTGCGCCGCAAGCGGCGCAAGCGGACTTCAGGAAAACGCATAGGCACCTCACTCGGGAATGAACAGGACTTGGCCAACGCGGATCGCCGACGGGTTTGCAAGCTTGTTGGCTTTCAAGATCGCATCGACCGTTGTACCGTACCCTTTTGCAATCACCGAAAGCGTCTGGCCTTTTTCGACTTTATGTTCGTACCCGGTGCGCCCGGCGACAGTGCCCGCAGCGCGCTTGGCTGAGGCAGGCGCCACGGACGTCGCTGTCGTCGCAGTGGCTGGACGGGCTGAACGGATCTCCGCCTGCTGCCGAGCCGCAATCTTTTCGACACGCGACGCAAGGTCATCCGTGATCTCTTTCTTCAGCGTCTCACGCTCTGCGCGGATAAGCTGGATGTCGCGGCGCACCCCCACAAGATCGTCCTGCGTGCGGGACTCCGCGCTCACCTGCGCCTCCAAGCGGCTCAACCTTCCGTCCTGAGCCTCCTGCCGGCGATTCAGAGCTTCCACCTGTTCAGCCAACTGCCGGAACTCCAAGCTCATCTGCTGCGTGTTGGTTGCGATGCGCGCCATATCCGGATCTTTCCGGGCCGGCTGCTCGAAAATCGACCCCTCAAACATCGGCCCTTCGCACCCCGACACCAGCACAGCACCCATGACCATCATCAGCACGGCTCGTTTGCTCACGTCCGCCTCCTCTCGCGTCCCTTACATGCAGGGCAAAAAGTAAAACAAAAGCCACACCGCAAACATCAGACAGAGAAAAACCAAAAATGAACGGCGGCGATCTTCGACCAGATCGTCTGCCGACGTGCGGCGCAGCTGCCGCATGCCTCCGGCTGAGATATAGTGGAAGAGCTTGGGACGTCCCCACTCCTGCTTGGCCGGACTCCGCCTTTTGTCGAAAAGCTCCTTGTTGCCGCGTCCGTCGTCCCGCACATCTAAGCGCCACGAAGCTGGCGCACGCCCAGAACCGCATCCGACGAAGACACTGGATGTTCCAGGTTTCAGAACCCGCTTGCCCACTTTCGGCGACATATCCACTTTTCTCCCTGCCCGCTCACGGCACGACGATAATTTGGCCGGCTCTGATGCGCCCGTCCGGATCAATCCGTGTGCGATTGGCATCGCGGATCTTCTTCCAGTGAGTTGAGTCCCCGTAGAACTTTTCCGCCACCCGGAACAACGTGTCGCCCGGCTGAACCACGTAGGTGCGCTGCTCCCCGCTCGTCTTAGCGGCTTTCTCTTTCTTGTCCTCTTTCCCGAAAGGTGACAAGGCGGACAGGGCTGACTTGTCAAGTTTCTCAGACTTGTTCACCTTGTCTGGCGTCGCCGGCGGAACTTTCGTCGCCGACGGTTCTGGCACACCCTCCAAGCGCGTCTGAACCTTTTTGAGCACAGCCTCGGTGGAAGGAATGTCAACCAGCGGCTTGCGCGCACTTTCTTGGTTTGTCCCGCTGGCCAGGTTTGAAGCCTCTTCGCGCAGCGCGCGCAACGTCTTCGTGTCGGTCCTGACAGCCGGAGTGTCCTCGCCGCTCTTGTGCACCGCAGCCTCGACTCGTTTCAGCAATGACCCCGACGGTTCTGAGGCCGTCTCATCGACGCGGACTTTGACGAGGATCTCGCGCAAACGAGCGTTGTCAGCCCGCAGCCCCGTCAGCTCTTTTTCGCCACGGGTCTTGTCCTCAATCAGAACCGATTTCTCGCCTTCCAACGTGGTGATGATCCGGTTGAGCCGCTCGTTCTCTTTCAGCAGGTGCGCCTGTGAAATGCCCTCGACCGAATCACCCACCTTGCGCAGAATCTGAGGGGCCAGCAACTGCTCAGCGATGCGGACGCGCTCCTGCGCCAGCGTGCTCTTGTCCGACTCCGGACGCAGATACAGATACTGTTTGTAGTGGTAGATCGCGCCGATATAATCTTCGCGGTGATCGTGCAGCAGCGTAGCCAGCTGAAAGTGCGCAGAAAACGACTTCGGCTCTTCGATTAGCACTTTGTTGTAAAGTCGGACAGCCTCGTCGATATCACCCGACTGCTCGGCGGCAAACGCCTGCCGGTACAGAGATGAATTCCTCTCGGCAATCTCGGAGGCTGCCGCGCCGGATTTGACACATCCAGCCCCGAGCCACACCAGCCATCCGCAAACTAAGAACAGAACAACTCTCGACATCAGAACAGACCCTCTGAAAATGAAAAGCATTTTCACCCATTTTTCATTTGGTTTACGGGCAAGGCTCGAATATCATCATACCTCACCTCGGAAAACCGCAGTCGGTACACACGCGTCGCCGACACCGTTGAAAATGAATGAACCTGTATTTTACTTATCTCCCTGCGAATGACCACTGAAAACGAGAAAAATCTTTGGCAATCGGCACAGGCATGCCTCGGCGTGAATGGCTGCCTGAGTGTCATTATGCCCGCTTATGGGCTCGAACCCGTCATCGAGCGCAACATCGATACTGTCTGTAGCCTCTTGCGCGGCAACATTCCTTTCGAAGTGTTGCCGGTCGATGACGGCAGCCAAGACGGCACAGCGACAGCCATCCGCCGCGCCGCTGAAGGCGACCCCGAGCACGTGCATCCCGTCTATGTCGCGGTCAACGCCGGCAAGGGCAATGCCCTCAAGCGCGGTTTCGCAGCCTCTCGCGGTTCGCACATCCTCCTGCTGGACGCCGACCTCGACCTCTCGCCTTCACGCATCACCACCTTTTTTGATATCATGGCCGACAAGCGGGCCCACATCGTCATTGGCTCCAAGCGCCACCCCGACTCCGTCATCGACTATCCCTGGCACCGCCGGCTCGCCAGCAGGGTTTATTATGCTATCGTCCGCCTGCTCGTCGGGCTTCCGGTTTCAGACACCCAGACCGGCATGAAGCTCTTCACGCGCGACGCTCTCGACTGGGCTTTCGGCCGCATGCTCGTCAAGACGTTCGCTTTCGACCTCGAGGTTCTTTCGATCGCCCATGCCAAGGGCTACACGGTTGCGGAAGCCCCCATCGAAATGCACTTCGGGCAGAAGCTCGGCTGTCTCTCTTGGAATAACGTCCAGGCGGTAATGAACGACACACTGGCCATCTTCTACCGCATACACGTTCTGCACTATTACGTCAGCGTCGAAGTCGCACCGCCAGCCGACAAGCCGCTCCTCATCTCGGTTGTGATCGCCTGCCCAGCCCCCAGCCCCTTCCTAACCGAATGCCTCAACGCTCTGGCACATCAGACCTACGGCCACTTCGAAGTCATCGTGCTGCCAGACGCGCCCGCCGACCTCGGCCCCCACCCCTTCGACCTGCGCGTCCTTCCGACCGGCAAGACGCGCCCAGCGGAAAAGCGCAATGAAGGCATCCGCGCCGCACGTGGCGAGATCGTCGCCTTCATCGATGACGACGCTTATCCCGTCCCCAACTGGCTGGAGCACGCTGTCGCTTATTTCACCCTGCCCGATGTCGGCGGCGTCGGCGGGCCCGGCGTCACACCGCCCAATGACCCCTTCCTCGCCCAGGCCGGCGGCCGCGTCTATGCCAACCGCTTCGTCTCTGGCAACTTCAGGTGGCGCTATATCGGCGACCGTGTGCGTCCCAGCGTCGACGATGTGCCGAGCTGCAACCTGTTCGTGCGCACAGATATCCTCAAAGCCATCAACGGATACCGCACGGATTTCTGGCCTGGCGAGGACACCATCCTGTGCTCGGACATCGTGTTCGGCCAGAAGAAGCGCATCGTCTACGATCCCTGGGCCCTCGTCTACCACCACCGTCGCCCACTCTTCGGCCCCCACCTGCGTCAAATCGGGCGCTATGCGCTGCACCGCGGCCATTTCGCAAAGCGCTTCCCCGCCACCTCGCTGCGCCTGAGTTACCTGGTGCCCACGCTCTTCGTCCTCGGTCTGGCAGTCGGCGCACCCCTCGCCTTCCTGCACCCTTGGTTCCGTGTTGCCTACCTCGCCGTCCTTGCGACCTATGGAACGCTGACGTTCCTCTCATCGATTCATACCAGCCCCTCGATGTGGCTCGTCACATGGCTGGGTGTGATGGCCACCCACGCCGTCTATGGCGTCCGCTTCCTTATAGGCCTTGTCACGCGCCGAATGCCTTGCGAAGTCGCCACTTTCGACCACCCCGCTGAAAAACCGAATGGCGGCTCTTCACCACACTGACTCAGTGAACGCCCATCGTAGATTAACAGGATATAATCGGAGTTTTATGCGTCTGACCGCTCACATCCTTCTCTGCATCGCCTTCGCCACCTCACTCCTTTCTGCTCAGACGCCGAAACCTCACGACGCTCCGAAGACACCCCTCGAAACAGTTGCGGCTGCCATCAGGCAAGCAGACAAGGCACACCCGCTGCTCTTTGCCAATGCCTCCGATTTCGAAGCCCTGCGCATGATGACCGCCTCGACTGACATCGGCAAACTGGCCCTCGAACGCGTCCGCTTCGAGGCCGACCAGATGCTCCCTTTCAAGCCCAGTGCGCGCGAAATGGAGGGCCGTCGCCTGCTCGGCATCTCCCGCCGTACGCTCCACCGCGTATCAGTGCTCGCCATGGCATTCCGCCTCACAGGCAACCGCGCCTACCTCGACCGCTGCTCGCAAGAAATGCTCGCGATCGCCGCTTTTACAGACTGGAACCCCTCACATTTCCTCGACGTGGCCGAGATGACCCTCGCGATGGCCGTGGGCTATGACTGGCTCTTCAACGACCTCGCTCCGGCCACCCGCAAAACCGTAGCCGACGCAATCCTCGAAAAAGGGCTCCGAACCTCCCTGAAAACCACCGGCTGGGTCAAGGCCAGCAACAACTGGGGCCAGGTCTGCCACGCGGGCATGCTTGCCGGCGCTCTCGCCCTGATGGATCAGCAAGAGCCACTGGCCGCCGAGATCGCCCACCGCGCCATCACGCACCTGCCCCTTTCCATGCACGCCTTCGAACCTAAAGGCTGCTACCCCGAAGGCCCAGGTTACTGGTCCTACGGCACCGATTTCAACGTCCTTGCACTCTCCCTGCTTGAAGGAACCCTGAAATCCGACTTCGGACTGTCCGCGATGCCTGGCTTCAAAGAAACCGCCGATTACCTGGACACCGTCACCGGTCCTTCCGGCCTCCCGTTCAACTACGCCGACGGAGGCATGGGCCGCGGCACAGACTGCGCCACCTGGTGGTTCGCCAAGCATTTCAACCGCCCCGACATCCTCGCCTATTTCGAGCAGAAGGCCTTCACCGATTACTGCACCGACCGTTCGCCGCTGACCGCCGACCGCGGTGAACGCCTTTTCGCCTTCACTCTTTTCTGGCTCCAGCCCATATCGAAAGGCCTCGTCGCGCCCCAAGCACCCCTCCACTGGTCTTCGGAGGGCAGCGTCCCCATCACCGTCCACCGCACCTCGTGGGATAATGCCAAGGCGCTTTTCGTGGGCCTCAAGGCAGGTTCGCCATCTGCCCCTCACGGCCACATGGATGCGGGCTCTTTCGTGTTGGATGCGGACGGCGTCCGCTGGGCCTATGACCTCGGCATGGAGAGCTATCACCGCATCGAATCCCGCAAAATGGACCTGTGGAACTCGCGCCAAACCAGTGACCGCTGGCGCGTCTTCCGGCTCAGCAGCCTCAGCCACAACACGCTGGTCATTGACGGTCAGCTCCAGTTCGCCAGCGGCACAGCCAAAGTCACCGCTTTCCATAGTGCCCCTGTGCCCGAGACCGTGATAGACCTCTCCCCCGTCTACACCAATGCATCACAGGTTATCCGCACAGGAACCCTGCTGCCTTCTGGCGAGTTCCGCCTGAACGACACACTCAAAGGCCTCAAACCGGGCGCGCGCGTCCGCTGGGGCATGGTTACAAAAGCCACGCCCGACGCTCAACGCCCAGGCCCCCTGACCTTGCGGGAAGCCGGCAGACAGCTTCGCCTCACGCCACTCCACGATCCCGCCACTGTTTGGAAAACCTACGAGGTCGCTCACCCTCCGAATGAATGGGACTCGCCGAACAAAGGGTACACGATGGTTGGTTTCGAAGCTGTGGCACCCGCTTCTGGAGAACTCGATTTCACCGTTCTGTTCACCCCGGGCAATGCGACCGCCTCCACGCCCTAAGCGGCACGATCAGTCTCTGACGCGTTTTCTCCTCCGTGTCCAGGACAGAGACGCCTCAAAATCGCACGGCAGGCTGGCTTTCTAACCGCCTACAGCCTAAAGCCTTAACCATCTGACCCGAATATTTCACATTTTTCGCTTGAAGAGTTGGCGGTCTTCTGCTACTTTAATGTTGCTGATTCGAAGAGGTATGTTGTTTTCCATGCTTATTATCTCCATGTGTACTCCTAGTATCCCCCCAAGACCGGCTTGAGAAAGCCGGTCTTCTCTTTTAACCGCAGCAAAGCAATACTTCAACGCGCCTTCAACACATGCATAAATTCGCCCTTCTACTCTCCGCCCTGTTTCTATCCGGCGCTTTGCTTCAGGCCGCGCCCACGCGTGAGCCGCTCTACCCGGGCGGTGCACCCGGCGCCACCGGTACAGGCCCCGATCACCAGCCGACGCTCACGTGGTATCCAGCCGCAGCCAGCAACAACACCGGCGTCGCGGTCGTCATCTGCCCTGGCGGAGGCTACGGCGGGCATGCCATTAACCACGAAGGTCACCAGATCGCGGAATGGTTAAACAGCTTCGGTGTCTCCGGCGTCATCGTCGAATACCGCATGAGCAAGGGCGGTTACCGCCACCCCTTCCCGCTCCAAGATGCCCAGCGCGCCGTGCGGACCGTTCGCGCCCGCGCAGCCGAGTTCTACATCAATACCGCCAAGATCGGCATCATTGGGTTCTCAGCCGGTGGACATCTCGCTTCTACGGTCATTACGCACTTCGACACCGGCCATGCAGATGCAACTGACCCCGTCGAGAAGGTGAGTTGTCGCCCGGACTTCGCGGTCCTCTGTTATCCGGTCATCGCCTTCGACGAACCCTTCACACATATCGGCTCCCAATACAACCTGCTCGGCAAGGACGCAGACAAGGCGCTGGTCAAATCCCTTTCCAGCGAGAAGCAGGTCACATCGGAAACGCCGCCCACCTTCATTTTCCAGACCGACGACGACACCGTCGTTCCAGCTGAAAATGCGGTGTCTTTCTACCTCGCCCTGCGCAAAGCTAGAGTCCCCGCCGAAATGCACATTTTCAAGCCCGGCCTCCACGGTCTCGGACTAGCCCAAGGCATGGAGGGTCTCCAAGCCTGGCCAGCCCTGCTGCAGAGCTGGATGCGCAACATGAAAATTCTCCCCTGAAAGGAAGGGTGGACGCACACGCCCGCCCCCCCCCAATATGCTTCCTGAACTTCTGTCTCCGGCGGGCGGACTCGACGCCGCCTTGGCTGCTTTCCAATACGGGGCCGACGCCGTCTACCTGGGCCTGCCTCGGTTTTCGGCCCGCGCCGACGCGGACAACGTGACGCCTGAACGTCTGCGCTCGCTGCTCGCCTTCGCCCGCTCGTTCACTCCCACCAAGAAAGTGTACATCACGTTCAACACCCTCGTCCTAGACCGCGAGCTGCCTCAAGCGCTGGAGACGCTGGATACGCTCGACGACCTGCAGCCGGACGGCGTGATCGTCCAAGACCTCGGCGTGGCGCGCCTCATCCGCGACCACTTCCCTCGTCTTGCCCTCCACGCCAGCACGCAGTTGGCGGCACACAACCCCGATGGCGTACTCGCACTTAAGGCCCTCGGTTTCCGGCGCGTCGTTCTCGCCCGCGAACTCACGCTCGACGAGATCGGCCGCATCGTCCGTGACTGCGGAGTCGAGATCGAAATCTTTGTCCACGGCGCACTCTGCTACAGCTACAGTGGCCTCTGCCTTTTCTCTTCCCATACCGCCGGACGCAGCGGCAATCGCGGCCGCTGCGCGTACTGCTGCCGCGAAGCCTTCAGTAGAGGCGGCCAGCCAGTCGGCCCTACGGCCACCTGTTATCCCTTTTCCATGAAGGATCTGTCGCTCGCTCCGCTCCTTGATGCAGTCGCGGCCACCGGCGCGCACTCGCTCAAGATCGAAGGCCGCATGAAGAGCCCGCTGTACGTGGCTTGCGTCACCGACTACTACCGCCGCAAACTCGACCGCACACTCTCGCCCGAGGCCGAGCGAACCTTGGTCCAAGATGTGCAGACGATCTTCAGCCGCCCTTGGACACAACTCTATGCCGAAGGCCCCTCCGCCTCATCCGACACAATCATCGACCCTCTGGCTGTCGGCCACCGCGGCGCCCCCATCGGCCGCGCAGAATCGGTCATCAGCGACCGCGACGGCTCGCGCTGGCTGCGTTTCACCACGGCTCGCGCCCTCGAGAAACACGACGGGGTCCAAGTGGAACTCCCCGACGGCGGCAAGCCCTTCGGTTGCGCGGTGAACTTGTTGCGCGCAGTCGGCAGCCAGAGGTTGCAAATCGCCATGCCCACAGGCTCGAGCGTTGAAGTGGCGCTTCCAGTCGAAAACGTGCCGATGATTCCGTGCGGCGCGCCGGTCTTCTGCTCGGCCTCGCAGGCTGTCCGTCGCCGCTATCCGGTCCCAAGCTTGCGCGACTCCGCCTTTGTGTCCGGCCATCCCGCCGAAATCCGCGTTTCCCTTTCGCCTGCGGGCATCGCCGTCCGCGCTGAGGCTTCCTTCGAAACGCCCGGCGATGTGACCGCCGAAGCGATCCTGCCTCTGCCCCTGACGCCCTCGCGGCAGCCAGAACAGACCGAGCCCGCGTTGCGCAAGGCTTTCGAACGCCTCGGCGACACCCAGTGGACACTCGGCACGCTCACCGTAGACGACCCGAACGCCTGTTACGCACCGGCCTCCAAGCTCAACGAAATCCGCCGCACTGTTTTTGAAAAACTTGCCGAGGCATGGGAGTCTCGCCGCCTCGCCCGCCGCACCGCTATCGGCGCATCGTGGGGTCTGGGATCCACCTTCCCCTGCCCAGATGATTCACCTGCTGCCTGGGCACTCAAAATCCGCGCGGATGCTCTGCCTCTGCCGCCTGACTCACTCGAGGGAATCGAGACGCTGATCCTCTCCATAGGCCACACGCCGTTCGCCTCGCTCGGGCAACCGCTCGCCGCCTGGGGTTCCGCCGTTGCCAGAGAGCGCATCCGGCTCGCCTTGCCGCTCATCACGCGTGATGCCGATGTCCCGAAGATGAAAGCCACGCTTCGCGCACTCGTGCAAGAGGGCTGGAAGAACTGGGAATGCGCGGATCTCGCGGGCCACCACATGTTGGGTGAACTCGGACTCGCTCCTGTTTCCGCTGACTGGAGCCTTTATGCCCTCAACCGCATCGCCGCCGCCGAACTCACCCGCCTCGGCATTGCCTTGTTTGTGATCTCCCCTGAGAGCAGCCTCGAGAACATTCTCGACCTCAGCGGCGCGGGTGCCAAGCCCGAGCTCCTCGCGTACCAACACACGCCGCTTTTTATGTCCGAGACCGCGCCTTGCTTGCCGCACGCAGACACGGACGAGTCCATCCAACTTTCTGACCGACGCGGGCGCACTTTCGTCACGCGCAAAATCGATAACCTCTGGGTCACGGTCTGGAGCGACGCCTATTGCCTAGCAGACCGACTCAAAGATTCGGGCCTCAGCCGTTATCGCATCGATCTCTCGTGGTCGCCCGATGCGGAGCGTTTTCCTGAAGTCATCCACTCCGTCATGGCGGACAGGTTGCCACCAAACACGCACACCGCCAATTTCGGCCGCGGTCTCGCATAGCGCGTCACCGGCCTATGTTTACGGCTCCTTTGAACGACGGCTTGTCTCGGTGTATCGACCGTGAGAAGGATTCGACATGCGCCCGTGCACAGAACACCGCGGCTCGCGTGTTTTCGGATCGACCGTGTACGTTCCGTGTGAGGGACATTTCGGTGCGCTCGCGATCGCACGCTGAGCAACAGGCGACACCTTGTTTGCGGCCGGCTCAGCCTCGACGGCATTCTCTATATCCTGTCTCTTGACCTCGACGTCGATTTGCCGCATGTTGCTGACACACACATTCATCTGGGCCGCCTCCCTTGCCCGCGCGAACGAAGGGATAGCGATTGCGGCTATGACACCGATCATCGCGATCACAAGAAACAGAGCGGGGACAGCCAGAAGGCAACCGATCCCCCACCAGAGGCCTCTGTTTTTTTCAGGCACCGTCACTGGTTTTCCGCAATGCGGACAGGCTATCACTGCCATGAATCACGCTCCTATTCTCTCGCCGTTTCTTCTGTGCCATACTCACAGTTTAACGTACCGCAGCCGCAGCGCATTGCTGATCACTGAAACCGAGCTGCAACTCATCGCAGCCGCCGCCAGCATCGGCGAGAGCAACACGCCAAAAAAGGGGTACAGCACTCCTGCAGCTACCGGCACCCCCACAACATTGTAGACGAAGGCGAAGAGGAGGTTCTGCCGGATATTTGTCATTGTCGCACGGCTCAAGCGCCGCGCCCGCAAGATGCCGTCCAGATCGCCTTTGACCAGAGTCACGGCTGCGCTTTCCATTGCTACATCCGTCCCCGTACCCATCGCGATGCCCACATGCGCCTGGGCCAGCGCGGGCGCGTCGTTGACACCATCCCCGGCCATCGCAACGATGCGCCCCTCCGTTTGCAACCGCTTGACCTCCTCGGCCTTCTCACCGGGCAACACCTCGGCCCGAACCTCGTCAATTCGCACCTGTTTGGCAACGGCGTCTGCCGTGACGCGGCTGTCGCCGGTGAGCATGATCACGCGGACGCCCTCTCGGTGAAGCGCGTGGATCGCCGTCAAGGAAGAGTCCTTAACCGGATCTGCCACACCGATCACTCCCGCGGCCACGCCGTCCACCGCCACCCACACAACGGTCTGACCCGCCGTACTCAGGCGGTCTGCCCGCCGCGGCAACTCTCCTAGAGCAACACCAAAACGTTCCAGCAGACCGGCATTGCCTAGCGCCACCTCGCGCCCGTCGACTCGCCCCGCGACGCCCTGTCCGGTGAAGGAGCGGAACGCCTCGACTTTCGCCATGCCGATACCCCGATCCACCGCGCCACGTAGAATGGCAGCAGCCAAGGGGTGCTCGCTGGCCCGCTCCAGACTCGCGGCCAAGCGCAGCAGTTCGCGTTCATCAATGCCCCCCATAGGCTCGACAGCCGCAAGGCGCGGACGTCCTTCTGTAAGCGTCCCTGTCTTGTCGACGACAAGCGTATTTACCCGCTCCAAGATCTCAAGCGCTTCGGCGTTCCGAATCAGCACGCCCGCAGTCGCCCCCCGCCCGATTCCAACCATCACTGACACCGGCGTGGCAAGACCGAGCGCACAGGGACAGGCGATAATCAGTACCGCAACGGCGTTCATGATCGCATAAGCGAGTTGAGGCTCAGGTCCCCACACGCTCCAGACGAAAAACGTCACCACCGCCACAGCCATCACGGCTGGGACAAAATACCCTGCCACCACATCGGCCAGACGCTGGATCTGCGCCCGTGAACGCTGAGCCTCTGCAACGCGGCTCACGATCTGCGCTAGCAACGTGTCAGAGCCAACTTTCTTCGCCTTCATCAGCAGTCCGCCCGTGCCATTGACTGTCGCACCGATGAGCGGATCACCGACACCTTTCTCCACTGGAATCGATTCGCCGGTCACCATCGATTCGTCCACACTGCCGCTTCCCTCAAGCACCGCCCCATCTACAGGAATCTTTTCTCCGGGACGAATCCGAAGCACATCGCCGGGCAACACCTCCTCCAGCGGCAAATCTTCTTCGACTCCATCGATACGCACAAGGCGGGCCGTCCTTGGCGCAAGCCCAAGCAGTAATCTGATCGCCGCATTCGTTTGAGCGCGTGCCCGCAACTCCAACACCTGCCCCAAGAGCACCAGTGTCGTGATGACTGCGGCAGCCTCAAAATATACCGGCACGCCACCTTCGTGATGCGCCATCACAGGGAAGAGCTGAGGAGCCAACAGTGCCACCATGCTGTAACCCCACGCCATGACGATACCCAAACTGACCAACGTGAACATGTTGAGATTCCGGCTGATTAGCGACTGCCAGCCGCGAACAAGAAGCGGCCAGCCGCCCCACATCACCACCGGCGTAGCCAGAACAAATTCGACCTCCTGTTCGAGCCGCAGCGAGAACCTGTCTGGCAGAAAGCCCGCGTGCGTCGCCATGGCTAGCGCGAACACCGGGAACGACAGCACAAGGCACAGCCAAAAACGACGGCTCATCAAAAGAAGCTCGGGGTTCTCCGTGCCCTCGGTGATAGCGACACCTTCCTGCTCCAGTGCCATTCCACACTTTGGACAATCGCCAGCCCCCTCCTGCCGCACCTCCGGATGCATGGGGCACGTATAGACGGCAACGGCACCGCCGGCGTGTGCCTTCGCTTGCGGCTTTGCCTCGAGATAATAATCGGGGTGCCGGACGAACCGCTGGAGGCAGTGCTCGCAGCAGAACCCGTACGTTTTGTTGCGATGCGCACAGTGAAAGCGGGGCTTTTCAGGCACAGCCATGCCGCAGACAGGATCGCGCTGTTCCGCAAACGACTTTTCCTGATCAGCCATCCATCTCCGTCCTTTCTGGCACGGTTAACGTAGCAGGTAGAGCCAAAGCGGTCAACCTCATCTGTTAAGGTAACTGACGTTCAATTTTGAATTTACAGTGTACCCCTCTTCTGATTCAATACCTCCATATTGTTTCAGGTTTGGGCTTACTTAGTTTCGGTGCCATTTTCCGCAGCTTGAAATACAGGAGGATTGACATGATTCTGCATCGCAAGCACCTAGCTCTCACTCTCGCACTCTTTTTCGCGGCCATTCATGCCGGCGCACAAGGTTGGTCGACTGGAGACTCTCCCGTCATTAGTAACGGCACGAGTATCACTGTTTCCAGCGCTCAACCGAACCTGATGCGTATCATCGACAACGGCACTCTTTCTTTTGTTTCGGGCGGCAGCGTAACGCTCATTGGCACCAACGCCATCCCCGAAGCGAACCACACCCTCGTCGGATCCAACGCAGGTGAGAGCGGCGTCTTTTCTGTGGCAGGTGGGTCCGTCATCAAACAAGGAGGCGGCGTTTTCGCGGCCGGTTACAGCGGCGGATCGGGCATCCTCACGGTCAGCTCAGGCACCCTCTCGCTCACCAATGACCTTTTCATCGGCTCGGGCGCAGGATCGGTCGGCACAGCCGCTCTGTCAGGCGGCACGTTGGTCACGCGCCGCGTGTGGGTCGGCAACGATGGCGCCACGGGAAGCATGTCCGTCGCGTCTGGCGCGACCTGGACCAGCGGAACGGGCGACCTGTTCATCGGAGCCTATGGCGCAACGGGAGCACTGACTTTCGCCTCAGGCGCTTCCTTCACGCGTACGAACGCCAGTATAAGGGTCGGCTACCAAGCGGGCAATGGCACACTCATCCTCGCTTCGGGCAGCGTGGTAGACCTCACCACCAACGCGCTCTACGTTTCGGGCAACGCCGACAACCAGCGCACCAATGCAACGATCGGTTCAGTCTGGATCGCAGGCACTCTGAAAGCGGACACCGTGTGGCTGACGCCCTGGTTCCCTACCGGCTCCATTGCCATCGTGGATTCCGGCTTGGTCGTGCTTCAGACCAATGGTGTGCTACAGACCGGTTACTTCTCGAAGAATGACCGCGCCGCTTCGACGCTGCGGTTTGAGGGAGGAACCCTCCGCGCGACGCGGGATTCGGCCAGTCTTATTGCGATCGGCAACAATGGCATCGTGCGCATGATCATCGCCGACGGTCAAAGCGCGATCTTTGACACCAACGGGAAGAGCGTGACGCTGGCAGCCCCTAGCGCCGGTAACCAACTCACTCTGGTCGGCGACACCGCATCCGGCGCCGTCGGCAACGGCGGGCTCATCAAGACAGGCGCTGGCTCGCTGATCGTGCGGCTTGCCGCCGCTGACAACACCTTCACTGGCATCATTGAAGTCGTACAGGGCACGCTCGATTTGGGCCGCGCGCTAGCAACGAACCAGACGGTCATCGTCCATTCCGGCGCAATTTTCGTCATGTACAGCTCCGCCGATGCGAGCAAGGTGACGGTTCAAGGCGCGCCTGCGACGCGGATGCTCTATGCTGTCGGGGCCGACACCGACTCGCTCAACCTAAGCGCCCTCAGCGGCTCCTTCTGTGACGACCGACTCGGCACCGCGCTCAGCGGCACAGCCACCTTAAGCGGCACGTTGACACACACCAACTCGGTCGGCATCATCGGCTCCCCCTTCCGTTTGATCGGCCAAGGTGGCACGCTCAACCTCACCAACACCACGTTGGAGGCCAAGGCCACGCAGATCGAAGGAACCGGCACCTTCAATTTCCTGGGCAGTCGGACGCTTACTGCGGCCGACGCAGGAAAGATTCTGATCACTGACGGCGGCTTCCGCCAGGACCAAAATCTCACGCTTGCGGACGCCAACGCGGCCACGCCCACCGCGTTCACCTTGGCCACCGGGCGGTTCGCTGTCGGCGCTGTGCTCAGCGTGGGCACAAACGGCTATGGTACCTTCACCGCGAACGGCCCGGACATCGCGTGCGGCAACATGCGCATCGGCGGCGGCACCGGCTACACAGGCGCGTTCACGCAGTCGACCGGCACCGTCACGTGCAGCGGCGACTCCTATGTTGGCCTCGACGGCGGCACGGGCCGCCTGACTGTCGCGGGCGGCCAGTTCATCGTCAACGCCGACCTGCGCATGGCCAGCAACCCCGGCGACACGACCTCCCGCACCCTCCGCCCCGGCGGTTCGATCACTGTCAGCAACGCCCTCCTGCGCTGCAACGCGTTTTACTACAGCTCTTGGTGGCCCACCGACGGATCATGCTCAAACCTCCAAGTGGGCACACTCTCCCTCCAGAACGGCGCGCAGGCCGAAGTCAACCAAGTCATCAAAAATGACGATCCGATCGGGACATTGCTCTTCGACGGCGGCCTCCTGCGTGCCCGCATCGCACAGTCGGGCGGCTTGCTGAATGTCAGTCAGGCCAACGGCACCTTGCGCGTGATCAGCTCCTCGAACCAGTACGCCACCTTCGACGTCGGCGCGAACGAAGTGACCCTTCAGGGTGGGGCGGGACGCCTGGTGCTGACCGGCGCGGGCGGGCTCAAGAAGCTCGGCAGCGGAAGGCTCACCTTCTCAGCCTCCGACGCTTCCTACACGGGTGACACCGTGATCGCCGCAGGCACACTGCGCCTCGCCAGCGGCAACCAGATTCCGGACGGGCTGGGCAAAGGCAACGTCCAGATCGCCACGAATGGCATTCTGGAACTGAACGGCCAGAGTGAGACCGTCAACCGCCTGATCGGCTTGGGTTCGGTGATCAACACCAACGCTCCGGCGACGCTGGCTGTGCTGGCTGACGGCTCCAGCGACACGTGGCAGCGCAACTGGCTCCAAGGCAACATCCAACTCGACAAGCAGGGAACCGGCACGCTCTCGCTCGCAGCCGCCAACGTCATCGCGTCGAACGCGACCGTCTCCGCAGGCACCCTGCGGCTGACCTCTTCGGACGGCTATCCGTACTACCGTTTCAAAGTCGAGGGTGTCAAGACGCCCTCTGTCGCCAACTCCATGCAGCTCTCCGAAATCGCGCTCTTCAACAACGGGGTGAACGTCACTTCCAACCGCATCGGCATCCTCTACGACCCGACGGGGGGCATCGGAGGCACGGCCACCGTCAACGCCTTCCCCTCCGGCGAACTGCCAGAAATGGCGGTGGACGGCATCAAACCGGCAGACGGCAGCGCCACAAACAACAAGTGGCTCGACTTCCGCGCCGCAACCAACCGCACGGCCGCTGACCGCGACCGGGTCTGGCTCCGCATCGACTTCCCGTCCGCTCAGAAAATCACAACCTATAACTGGGCCACTGGCAACGACTCGCCCGATCGCGACCCCTCACTCTTTCGCTTGCAGGGCAGCTACAACGGCACGGACTGGTCAGACATCGACGTTCAGTCCAACTACAACGCGACAGCCACACGCAACGCCTGGGTCTCCGGGAGCGGCTTCGCCGTGTCCTCGATGAACGTGCCGAACGCCATCAACGACCGCGCGAACGTGGCCGTCAACGCCGGAGCCAGACTTTTGCTTGACGGCGTCTCCGAAACTTTTGGTGGCCTAACCGGCTACGGCACGGTCGCCTTGAGCAACGCCAACCTCACGCTCACCGGCTCCACCAACTCGACCGTGTTTTTCGGTGGGACACTTACAGGTAGCGGCTCCCTCATCAAGACCGGCGCCGGCACCCAGAGCATCTGCGGCACCAACGCCTTCACGGGCGACGTCGTGGTTCAAAGCGGCACCCTTGCGGTTCAGGGCGGCACACCCTCCACCTGGTTCCGCTTCACCATCAAGCGAAACAAAAACGACATCAACGTGACCCAGCTCTCCGAGTTCGCCCTCTACAGCGCAGACGGCGTACGCCGGAATCTGGGACTCGCACAAGGCACCAGCACGAATGCGTTATTCCAGGGCCAATTCGCTACGCCCGTCGCCTACTCAACCGGGTCCGGCACCAGTTCCGAAGGCCCAGGCCAGCTGTTTGACAACAGTACCGCCACAAAATGGTGCGCGAACAACAACACACCAAACCCGACCAATGAGAGCACCTACCGTGTGGTCGTGATGCGGCTGACGAACAGCACGCCTGAGATCACCTCTTACAACATTTGCACCGCCAACGACGTGCCTGACCGCGACCCGATCACGTGGACGTTGGAGAGCAGTCCGGACGGCGTAAACTGGATTACGGTCGACACCCGCGCAGACATCGCGTCACCCAGTGGTTATCTCGTCTGGTACAATAACGGCGCAGCCTACACGCTGGCAGGCCGCGCAGTCGTAGACGGCGACACCGACAGCATCCCCAACAGCTCGGTGGTCGAAATCCGCTCCGGGGCGACACTTTCCGTAACCAACGGCCTGGACGTGATCGGTGCCCTGCGCGTCGATATGACAAGCGCCGGCACACTTACCAAACTGACCGCGCAGACGAACGGCACACTCTACCTTGTGAACGTCAGCGGCTTGCCCAAGACATGGACGATCCCGCTTGCCATCACGACCGTCACGAACCCCAGTGCGCTCAAATCGTGGACCATCTATGCGAACGGCGTCCAACTGCAAGGATATAAGTTGGCATACAATGCTGCAACCGGCAAGTTCATCCTTAACGCCCAAGGAACTCTTTTCCGGGTGCTTTAATGCCGCAACCAACAAAAAGCGCCCCGGCTTCGCTGGGGCGCTTTTTGTTTTCGGAAGCTCAAATTACTGTCTTCGGATCCGGCCGCCTCGCAACTGCCGTCATCGAACCGATAGTTTGTTCAGCTCCGACAACACGCTCTCGATTTCAGTCGGGCGTCTTTCTGGGATTTCAAAGGAAACAGGGCGCAAGGTGCCATGCCGCGTCTGCGCGACTCACCAGTTGACCGTCAAGTCGCGCGCTCTGGCTTCGTTGACAAAGCGGATCCAAAGCAACCGGTCTTTTTCCGAGTAATGGAACGAGGTCAAAGGGTGGCCCTCAAGCATGACGGACGTGGGGCTGCCTGGCGAATGAATCAACACGACGGCTGGCGTGTTTGCGACCCCTTCAACCGCGAGTGTGAAAATTCCCTCGGCGACCTTTATGGGCAGCGCCTTGCAGGCAGAAGCCAAAACATGTGGGATTTTTTCTTTCACCGCATCCAGATCGATCAGGAACAGCCTTGTGTTCATTTCCAGTTTCACGCTCTCCCGAACGTCCAACGCGGGATCGAACAGGTTTATGAAACGTCCGGTCACCGTCTTCGGCTCGCCCGCCACCGATTCATCCAAACCTGCGGCTATGACATACGGACCGCGACGCAGAAAAAGATAGTTCGTCTCGCGCCATGGCGACCGGGCGTACGACGCAGCGCTTTTCACGAGTTCCACTAGTTTGGCGTCGCCATCGGCGCTGGCGGCGAGTGTTGCAGGGTTCTCCCGCAGCAAGCACACAGCTCCTTCGCCAACCCGCTGGAGTGGAGCGCAGCTGCGCGGCAAGCCAAGCTGTTCGAACAGATGTTCCCTCGGTGTCGCGTACTTCAGCCCGTCGCTGTTCCACCACTCACGCACGGCGTTGCAGGGATCGCTGTCGTCGTCCACCACCGCCAGAACTCCGCCGCGCCTCACCCAGTCGGCGAGCGATTTATGCACATCCGGACTCAGCGGCTTCTGACCGTGATAGCTCAGCAGCAGCACGCGTAAACCGGCAAGGCCGTTCGAAACCGACACATTCTCCAACTGCACGGGTGCCACAGGCATACCGCGCTTGAGCAACGGCAGAGCCAGACCGTAGAAGTTGCTCAAGTGCGGATCGCCCGGCGCGGGATCGCCACGCTGAAACATCAGCGAATCGCTCACCGCCACACCGATGCCCATCGTGCCGCAATCCCACTCCACGCGCGACTGCTTCAGATCGTTGAGCGCATGGATGACCGTCTGCACCTCGGTGGCATAGGCGGGTGGCATCGGCTCATGCTCCTCCGGTCTGCCCCGCTTCGGATACTTCCCGCCGAAAACCCGCTCGGGCCAAGGTGCGACTTCATATTGCCACACGTCCGGCTGAAAAAGAGACGCAACCAGCGTGGATTCCCAGTTCACACGGTAATCCTCCCAGTCGTGCCTTGGGTTATCCTCTACAGGGTCGTTCAGATACCACACCGTCCGCCCGGTGGCGCGAACCAAATTTTGCATCGCGCCGTACTCAAGAAAAGCGGTCTCGAACGTCCGTTCACGAGTCACCCCGCGGTACACGTTCGGCGTACGCGCCGTGCCAGTCCACACCTGCGCGATATAGCCGTCACAGCCGTTCAGCCGACCGAGGCTCGACTCCGGACTGACAATGCGCCACTGCGCGTAGCTGAGCAGGCTGTGCGTCGGCACGTAGCATCGGACCTTGCGCCCAGTGAGCCGGTTGTACTCTTGCACATAGTCGAAGACTTGCTGTAAGGCGCGGCGATAAAGGAAATACTTCAGCTTCGATGCGCGCCATTGCGCCTCCACGGAACTGTGCGGCGGCTGCCACTCCTCTCCATAGAACGCGCGCCACTCGCGCTTGAAACCTTCTGAATAACCGCCGCGGACCCAAAACTCCGGCTCCTCCAGATGGATCGCCTCCGCTCCAGCGTCGAGCGCGCGCTGCACACCCACGCAAAGGAATCTTCCGTAATTCGTCCCCGGCGACATGTAGTACACATCGCCGCCGTGGCTGATATTCTTTCCGTCGCGAGCGGTCTGCGCCTCATCCTCGTGGTTCGTGCCGTCGAAGCGACCGTAGAGGTAATCCTGATAGTGCCCCCATGACACACCGGTCATCACGTGGATGCGGTAACCGTGTTCACGCCATGTCTGGATGCGCTGCGGCAGGCCGGAGTCGATGCCATAGACGATAGCGACATCGGATCGCAAATTTCCGCTAGAGCTCCACGCTTGGCCCGTCTGGAAGCAAGTTCGCTCAAGGTGTTGTTCCGGATCAGAAAGGCGCACGTCCGCGTGTGCGGACTCGGCCGTTGCCTGACACTCTCTGCCTGACAACCCCCAGCTAACCGAAACCAACAGGACTACCCGAAGCTTACAACTCATCATTTCGACCCCAGTGGTGATCGGCCTACAACATGAACAGTGAGCACAAATAAACGGCAAGGAAGGATGCGAGACCCATGACAAGAGTCGTTGTTGTGTAGACACGCAAGGTCTGTCCGGAGTCGAGACCCGAAAATTTGGCCACCACCCAGAAATAGGAATCGTTGGCGTGTGAAATGACCATCGACCCCGCCCCCATGGCCAGCGTCGCCAACAGCTTCCCGGCTTCGCTGTCCAAACGCAGCGCTGTCAGCATAGGCGCAACAATGGAGGCTGCAGTCATGATTGCCACGGTGGAGGATCCCTGTGCAGTCTTGAGGAACGCAGATATGACGAAGGGAATCGACAATCCAAGTCCGGTTCCGGCAAGAAAGACGCCTGCATGTTCTCCAACGCCAGTCGCCTTAATGACCGCTCCAAAAATTCCGCCCGCCCCCGTGAGCACCAGAATCGGCCCAGCCTTCTCAATCGCCTCATCAAACAGCTCGCTGACCAGTTTGGGGTCGATTTTTTTGAACAGGGTCACTGCGGCCCCGACTCCGAACAGCAGCGCAACCTCTGGGCAACCGAGCAGACTGATCGTGTCCAAAAAAACGCCGCCCGCCGACGGCTGCTTCAACATGACGACCGACTTGGCCGTCAGCAACAGCAACGGAATGACGATCGGCAAGAAGGACCGGAACATGGAGGGCAACGCCTGACCGCAGGGATGCAGCTTCTCGTCAGAGCATTCGACCACAGCGGAACAAGGTTCCTTCCTGCACATGAACCGCGCCCAAGTGAAACCGGCGGCGGCGCCGGGAATGGCGATGAGGACGCCCAGCATGATCAAGTTGCCGATATTGGGTTTGATTAAGCCGACTGCCGCCATCGCACCTGGATGCGGCGGAATGAGACAGTGAACAGAATACAATCCAGCCGACAACAGGGTGGCCATGTAAATCATCGGTTTCCCCGTGCGTAACACCAACGATTTGTTCAGGCCGCTCAACATGATGAAACCGGAGTTACAGAAGATCGGAATACCGGTAACAAAGCCCGTAAGCCCTATCGCTAGACCGGCCTTATCCTTGCCTGTCAGCCTCAAAATCGCCGTAGCCATGCTCAGCGTGGCGCCGGTCTTGTCCAGTAGCACGCCGATCATGATGCCCAAAATGATGATCACGCCGATCGACTTCATCGTGTCGCCGAAACCCTGCGTAATGATGGGTACCACTTCTTTCGCAGGCAGAACGGCAATACCCAGCAGCAGCGAAACAATAAACATCGAGAGAAACGTGTTGTGCTTGAGTTTGGACGTCAGCAGGACAATCAGAGCGATGCCCAACAGAACCAGCGACAGAACAACAGGGAAACTCAGAGCGGTATGCATGTTAGATTCTGCCCTTCAGCGCCATCAGACGACCCACCTGTTCAGCACAGCGTTCAAGCATGCCAGGACCGCGCTTTCGCAGGTCAACTTCTGCCACTGACTCTTCGAGAGCAGAAAAAAACGCTTCGATCCCTATCGCCCGCACGTTCTCGGCATCAGGACTGAGCGACCCGCAGATCGCAATGACGGGAATGCCGAGCTTTCGCGCGACCTTCGCCACACCGGCCGGCGCCTTGCCAAAGGCGGTCTGACCATCCAGGCGGCCTTCACCCGTGATGACCAGATCGCAACCAGCCAGCTTGCGCTCCAGGCCGATCACGCGAGTGACGAGTTCTGCGCCAGGACGCATCTGTCCGCCTAGAAAAGCGACGAGTCCCGCACCCAAACCACCTGCCGCCCCCGCCCCAGGAAGATTCGCGACGTCAACGCCCAAATCCTTTTTGATGACCGCCGCCAGGCGTTTCAGGCCGCAGTCGAGTTGCCTCACCATGGCCGGTGTGGCACCCTTTTGCGGACTGTAGACATGCGCTGCGCCCCGTGGCCCGAACAGCGGATTGTCCACATCGCAGGCGATGTCCACCTTGACATTTTTGAGTCGCCGGTCCAGCCCGGCAATGTCGATGCGAGCGAGCTGGGTCAGCGCACCGCCGTTGTCCGCAATTTCACAGTCGCTCGCGTCCAGAAACTTGACGCCGAGTGCACGAGCCATGCCCACGCCGCCATCGTTTGTCGCGCTGCCGCCGACGCCGATGAGGATTTCTTTCACACCTAGGTCAAGGGCGGCACGGATCACTTCGCCGGTGCCGCGCGTGCTGGTAAGCATCGGGTTACGTTCGCCGGGGTCAAGGAGCGCCAAGCCGCTTGCCAGCGCCATCTCGATCACAGCAGACCGCCCGTCACCGGTGAGGCCAAAGGTTGATCGGATTTTGCGCCCCAGCGCATCACAAGCCGAACACTTGACCCGTCGTCCGCCGGTCGCTTCAACGATGGCCAAAACAGTGCCATCGCCGCCATCCGCCATCGGAATTTTGACCATCGTACAGTCTGGCATCGCTCTGCCGATCCCCCGCTCGATGCTGTCAGCGGCTTGCGACGCTGTGAGGCTTCCTTTGAAAGCGTTCGGTGCGATGGCAATTCTCATCGGTTTTGCGCCTCTGCATCTGACCTTCTTCACTTTCATCCAGCTCTCCAAACAGACAACAAAGTTTCCTCGCTCATCTTCGCCGGCTGAGCGGCGTTGGGCAACACCGAACAGCCCCCACCCCGCGGACCCCTCATTTTTGCCGACAAACAGTGCACGGGCGTTCCTGCCCGTGCACGATCGTGTCTCCCAAAGGGCCGGTTAGAGCACCCGGACCAGCGTGCCATCGACAAAAAGCAGTTTCACGGTTCCGTCGGCCTGATAGATCACGTGCCAGCGGCTGTCGGGGACTGTGACGGAACTGAAGGTGCCCGTCCGTGTTCCGGTGCAAGTGACAAGCGTATACTGCTTGCCGCGGTTCAGTTGGCTCGGGTTTGCGATCACCAACGACAGCGCGGACAAGTTCACGTTGCCCCGCACGGCCAGAAGGTCGCTGTTTCCGCTTGCGGCCACATCCGCCAGAAGCGTGCCGACAAGGGTCGCAGAAGCGGCGATCGACAGAGTGCCGACGGCGTTTGTCCCGCCAGGCGCGATTGAGCCGTTCACGGACAGGGTGCCGTTTGTTACTAAGCCGTTGCCGCTCAGCCATGCCAAAGTCTGGACGTTCCCTCCTAGATCCAGCACGGCATTAGCAGCCACTTCGACTGTCGAGACGGACGCCAGAAGATTTGTCGCAGAGGAAACAGCCGTGAGCGTCAGCAGGCTGCCATCTCCTGGATCGGCCAGCGGCTGGTAGTTCGCGAAGGTCTGCTGATTGCGCCCCAACGGGTCAAAGCCGACACCCAGCGTGGTGGCGGTCCACCAGTTCATGATGTTGGGTCCGACGCCGCCACTGCCCTGTCCCAGACGCAGTTCCAGCGCATGCGCGCCGGGAGTCAGGGTGTAGTTCGCCGTAACGGGATTGTTCCATACCCCGTCGTTGAGCACCGTGGCGCCGTCGATCTTGAGCAGGGTGAAGTCGTCGAAGTTCTTCGCAAACGTCCAGGTGGCGTTGGTAGCGGCGTTGTTCCACAGATAGCTGGAGTAGATGTAGGTGCTGTTGTCGATCCAAACCCCGCCGGAGGACGCGTTGTCTGCGAACGGCATATTTGCGTAGCGCGTGGACAATTGCACCGATGTGTTGGGATTGTTGGACGTCGTGTTTTGGTTTCCGGCTACACGGCCTTCATACAGACCCGGAAATCTGCTTTTCAACTGTAGGGTGCCGCTCTGGATGACGAGGGGGCCTGTAGAAGCCTGCGAAACAGACAGATTGACCGTTCCAGCTCCTTGCTTTGTCAGGTTGCCGCTAGACAAGGTGCCGTTGATAATCGACCCGCTGCTGACGGTGACAGCACCGTTGGTTATGGAAAAACCGTTCAGGTCATAGACGCCGCCGGCTAAGCTCACGGAGGCATTCGCAGGCAGGGCGTTGGCGACACCCAGGCGCAGGGTGCCGTTACTGATCGTGGTTGTGCCGCCGTACGTGTTGGTGCCACCCAGCGTGAGCGTTCCGGAACCAAGTTTGGTCAGGCCGCCGCTGGCCGTGTTCGCGCCCAGCACACAGGTATTGGTGATCGCTGCCGTGGTAGAACCGCCGCCCCTCAACACAACCGCCAGCGTATTGCCCAGCTGATAACCGAACCCTGGGCTGGTGACGGTGATACCGGTCACCTGACCCTTGGTCGGGCTGCCGTCGGCCAGGTCAACGGACGCGATGGCTGTGGCGTTCGTGCCGCTGCCGCCGGAGATCGCAACCACCGGCGCACCGATGTAACCTGCGCCAGTGTTGCGCAAGGGAAGGGACGTCAATCCGTAGCCGACTGGGGCCATCAGGCCTTGGTTGATTGTCAGGTTCGCGTTGGTCGTGTCGATGATCGCGCCGCCAGGATAAACCGTCGCACAGAGGAGCCCTTGAAGGAAGGTTGTGCCAACCGCGGTGGAGGGTGAGGCCAACAGGGTTCCGCCGTTGAAGTTGAAAAACAGCGCACCTGACGTTGTAGCGCTCACCTTGTTGGCGATGAGCGTGCCGCCTGTGAGCAGGTTCACGGTGCCGTTACAGCTCGACGTACCGCAAGCGTTCATGTCCAATATTTTGGTGGCTGATCCGTTCGCCGCGTTGACGATTCCTGAGCCGGAAATGTTCAACACCGCGCTCGCGGCTGTGGCGCGTCCGATCTGGATCGGGCTGCCGCTACTGGGCGCATTTACCGTGCCTCCGAAGACATTCAGAAGGCCGAAACCAGTCGTCTGGCGGGCCAAGTCGAAGGTTCCGTTGGCAAGGACTGTTCCGCCTAGGACCTCCATCACACCATCGCCGGTGTTACCGACCTCCAAATAGCCGGCGGCCGTCACCGTCCCGCCCGTCAGACGGTAGTACCCGTAACCGCCTGACGCAAGGCCAAGGCCAAGCCAGTTCCGACAGACCGGCGCCCCGTTCGTTTGATAGACTGCTCCCGCTGACCCGGTGGCCGTACCTAAGCGCGTATCGAAATCTGAAAGGTTCGCGGAAAGCTGAACCGCACTTCTGTCGTTAGCGTTATTGCCCACTGAAAGAAAGTTGCCCCCCGTCAAGTATGTCGGACCTTCAACAGTCAGCGTGGCACCCGCAGTTCCGCCGTTGACGTTAATCACGGCAAGGGTATTCGAGCTGGTGTTGCTGAGCGCCAGGCGGCCGGCATTGATTGTCGTTGTTCCGGAATACGTGTTCGTGCCGGTCAGCGTAAGGGTGTTGTAGCCCAGTTTGGTGAGCGAGAGGGCCTGCGAGATGTTGTTGTCGTATACGAACGAGCCCGGCGTCGTGTCGATGCCGAGGACGGCCGTGTTAGTCGTGAAAGACGCGCTGTTGCGAAGGGCGTCGAGCTGGTCTTTGGCCCAGCCGTTGCTGCCGTCGCCGGGCCTCACGGTGAGAGTCGCTCCGCCGAGCACGGTGACCTTGCCTGCGGAGTTGTAGCCGGGCAGCGAGCCTGCATAGTAGGCGACCAGCGTGCCGTTGCTGACGATGGTCGAGCCGCTGTAGGTGTTGTTGCTGTTCGAGAGATAGGCGGAGCCAGCCCCCTGCTTGACGATCCGCCCGCCGCCGGACAACGGCCCGCTGAAGGTTTCGCTATACCCTGAGCCGCCATCGAGGACTGTCAAGCCGTTCAAGGTCACAGGCCCGGACCAAGTGTTCAAGGGGTTGAATCCCAGCCACGCATAGACCCTGGTTTGGTCGTCGAGGATCAGGCTCCACGGAGTTGTGGCGGGGGTGGAGGCGAGATTGTAATAATATAGGGCTGCTCCGGAGCGGACCGTCATCGTGTTCGTGGCGCTACCGTTCAGCGTTGTGCCGCTTTCGAGATGGAAAATGCCTTGCGTGACATCGACGGAGCCCGTGCCGGGAAGCACCTTAGTGCCCACTAAGCAGACCAAGTTGGTGCCCGCTTTGGTGAGCTTGTAATTGTTCAGGGTGAGTGTGGGCGTGTTGGCGCGGAAGTCCCACCGTGTGGTTCCACCGAAGGTCGTGTCGCCTGCGAGCGTGACCTTGCCGAAAGCGTTTTGTTGTTGATTGCTTGTGTTGATGATCGCGCCGTTGCCGTCGGCGCCGGAGCCGCTGACCGTGAAGGTTTCGGGCAAGGAGAGGGTGTCTGCCGCTGCCCCCCCGCCCACGTCGAGCGTCGCGCCGCTGGCGATGGTTGTCCCCGCGGCAGATGATCCGAAGGCGGCGTTGTTCGCTGCGGCAACAACGCCCTTGTTGATGAAGGTCGAACCAGAATAGGTGTTCGCTCCGGCGAGCGTCAGCCGGTTTTCATTTTCCTTGACCAGCGAACCCGTGCCGCTGATGGCGCTGGCGATGGATTGCGGTGCAGTGTTGTCTAAAACCAGAGCCCCGCCGTTCAAAACCGTTGTTCCCGTGTACGTGTTCGCGCCCTTGAGTGTGACCGTGCCGGCGCCCATCGTGATCAGCGAAGAGGCCGAGGTGTTGTTGGCAACTGCGGCGTTGACGGTCAGGGACGCGTTGGTGGCGTAGTTGGCCAGCGTCAGACTGTCTCCCGCCGCCGCGGCTGTGAGCGTCCCGTCGTTGGCCGATGCGCCCACGGTGACTGAGGCTTTGCCGTCGGGGAGAAGGAGGGTTGCGGCTCGCAGCGTCTTGCTCGCCATGTCGATGGTCGCATCTGTCGCGGTGTTCTGCAGGAGGGCGCTGATCACCGTTGTGGAGTCGCTCAGTGCGATCGATCCGCTGGTGCCGCTGCTGTTGATGCGCACATTGCTGGACGCGTTGTTGGTGATGACCGATCCGGGGCCGCGGGCTGCGACGTCAGTATAGACGCCCCCGGAGGCGGGGATCACACCCAGGACGCTGTCATAGGCAGCGAGTTGCGAACCGTTGCAGGTCGCCCAGGCGCCGATGAGCCCGTTGGTTTGGCCTGTGATGAAGATGCAGTTGCGCAAGTCCGCGCCGCCGAGACCGGTTCCGGAGAAGTTGACCGTTCCCGCCGTGCGCATCAGGGAGGTGAGGGTCAGAGCAGAGGTTTGTCCAGATGCCGCTTGCGACGTGGCGATCGTGTTGGCGCCCTGGCCGATGACAACGGCACCGACGGTTTCGCTGAAGTTCGCCGCGCCGCCGTCAGCAGAGAAATTCAGCGTGCCTCCGTTGAGCGTGACGGAGCCCGTGTTGCTGAGCCTGTTGGTGTTGCTGGCGCTGGTGGTGTTGTCCAACAGGAGCGTGCCGCCCGTTGTGAGGATGTATCCGGAGGAAGCGGCGGCTGCGCCGTTCGTGCCGGACAGGGCGAGCGTACCGTCCGCGACGGTGGTCGAGCCCGTATAGGTGTTGGCGGCGGATAGGGTCCACCGGCCTGAGCCGGCTTTGAGAATGTTGAGGCTGCCTGAGCCGTTGACGATCGGGGCGTTGAATTCGCCGGTGCCAACCGTTGAGCCTTGAAGGGTCAAGGTTTTAGAGGTGGCGGTAGAGGATGCCGTCGATGAGATGAATTTCAGGTTGCCCGTGCCAGCTTGTTCGATGATGCCGTTGACCTGAATATCAAAAATCCTGTCGGTTGTTTCACCTGTGCCAGTGTAGAGCAGCCGCGGGCCGTTCGCGGTTGCAAAAGTGAACGTGGTGCCTGCGCCGAGATTGCTGGTGGTGGAGCCTTTGTTGCCGATCCGGACACAGCTGATGGTTCCCGGCGCGTTCATGATGACGTTCTGGGTGAAATCATTGGTGCCGTTCAGCACAATGGTGCCGTAATTGGTGGAGTGCCAATATTCAAACCCTACCGCACCGGTGAGCCGTACGTTGATGGTGAGTGTTTTGCCTGTGGCCGCAGAGTTGTCCGAATTGTCCGCGCCACTCGCGCTCAGGGCGATTGCGCCCGTGCCGTTGATCGTGCAGTCCTGGCTCGCCACCAGATTCAAGCTGCCTCCGTTCGAGAAGGTGGTCAGGCCGGAGCCGATATCGATCACACTGTTTGGGGTGCCACTCATGTTCAGCGTCGTGATAACGTTTGTCCCAGACAGCGTCAGGGTGCCGCTGCCGTTGTCGGTGACCGTGAGGGAGGAGGCGCCCCCTTTCGTTATGTTGCCGAGAATCGCGATATTGCCCGCGCCGTTAACGTTGAGCGTCTTGCCGCCTGCCGTTCCGCCGCTTGACGCGCCCGCAACATTGCCGGCGAAGGTCAACGTCTTGGCGAAGTTGTCGTTCTGAAAGGTGTAATTGTAGCCGGCCATATCGGGGCCGAGTTGGATAGCCGAGTTGAACTTCTGGTTATTTCCCGCCGAACCGGTCATCAGAACGATAGCGTCATTTCGCAGAACGAGGACCTGGCTGTTGACCGGCCCGTTCCCGATCGTGTACGGAGCGATGCCAAATCCATCGAAATTCATATTTTTTATGCCTGACAGGCCGGCCACGTTAATGTTCGTCTGGCTGTTGCCGGCTCCGCTGAAGGTCGCGGTTTCATCGCCACCGGGGTAAGGCGAGGCACTCCAGTTAGACAGGTTTGTCCAGTTGGCACTGGCAGCGCCGACCCATGTTCCATCCGCAGCCCGAGCCATGTGACTGCAGAACAACACACCAGCGGTTAGAATTGCCCCTGTCTTGAGATAGACAAACATGCGCTTCATTAGCACCTCGCCTTTTTTAAACATCACCGACAAAAAGAATCCAGTAAAAACACGACCGTCCCATACGAAAATCCCAACACTTCCGGTTCCCCATGTTTTTAGTTATTATGCGGGGGTGGGATGAGCAGAGTCAACCCCGAAAATCCGCACAAAAGTGAGCGGGCCACAAAAGCCGACCTGTCGTAAACAGGTGCCTGATAACAAAACAGGTCAACATGCTGCCCCGCGGCCAGCACTGAGAGCTTACGCCGCCCACACGGCAGATATCCCAGCTGATTCCGAGGAGCGTGTTCGAAGTCTGGCCGCCGCCCTTCACGGATCGTCCGCGCGGTCCGATCATCGGTCTGAACGAGCGTATGTCGGCCAGTTCGGCGTAAAGCCAAAACAAATGTCCGTTTGGAAAAACCTACACTAGCCCAGGCACTTCCCAACCTTTTCGATACGAACGCCGCAGCAACGTGTTGGCCGCCTCGGAATTGGTGATCCGCAACTGCGCCGCATCCCACTGCAGCACGGTATCCGGCACGCGGATCGCAACGGTGCCGAGTATGATCGTCTCTGCCATAGGGCCTGTTTGCAAGAAATGCGATTCACACATTTCACCGCCGAGACAGGCGTCCAGAAAGTGGTGATAATGGTTCCGGGCCGGCACTTTGGGCTTGGCGAAACCCGCAAATTTCGCTTTAGGTAGCAGCACCGGGCCCGCCTGATGCGCCAACAACAGCGCGCCCTCAGTTCCGATCACCATGGACGACTCCGCAGGGTACTCGCTGAAGCCAGCCTCTTTGGCCATGGCCTGCACGTCGGCAGGCGGGAACAGAAGTCCGTCGAACCATTCGACGGTAAAATCCTTGCCGCCCGACTTCGCGCTACCGGGAAACACCCATGTGATGTGGTCACTCTGCGGCCAGACTTCCGCTCGGCGCGCGGGTGTGTTTTTCCAAGACTCTTGGACTTCGGCGGTCACCGAACGTGGTGCGGTCAGCCCAAGCCCTTTCCAGACCGCATCGAAAATGTGGCAGCCGATGTCACCCGACCAGCCCGTGCCAAAGTCCTGCCAAGCCCGCCACTTCGCAGGATGATAGATGGCAGGAGCGTACTCCCTCGCTGGCGCGGTGCCAAGCCAGAGATCCCAAGCCAGACTCGCAGGAGCGGGCTCGCCCTGAGCTGGACGCGGCCCTACGAGGCGATACGTATCGATCGCGCCGGGACGGTTCGAGCAGAGGATCACGCGTCGCACCTCGCCCACCACTCCCTGCCGCAACAACTGCACAGCCATGAGGTCACCCGGGCCCGATGCGAACTGCGTACCGAGCTGAGTGACGCAGCGCGACTTCCTGGCCGCCTGCGCCAACGTGCGGCACTCAGCCACGTCGTGGCAAAGCGGTTTCTGACAATAGACGTGTTTGCCCGCGCGGAGACCGGAAATCGCGATCAGTGCGTGCATGTGATCTGGCACCGCCGCGTTGATGGAGTCGATCTTGTCCCCTTCTTTGTCGAGCATTTCGCGCCAGTCGGTGTAGCGACGCGCATCAGGAACAAGTTCGGCGGCCTTATCCAAATGGGTCTTATCGACATCGCAGATCGCTGCAATCTGGGCGCGGGGATGCGACTGGAAATTCTTGAGATCGTTGAAGCCCATCCCACCTACGCCGACACACGCATGGGCGATCTTGCCATTCGCCGAAATGCGCCGCGGTCCGGACATGGCACACCCGGAGAGAATGCCGGTCGCTGACAGAGCGGCTGATGCCGCCAGAAAGTCTCTTCTGTTCATTGTCTTCATCATCTTATCTCCATACTCTCATAAGAGGCTCGACTGCGCTCTCTCCACCCACTCTGCAATCTCTTTCAATTCGGCCGACGAATACCCATCGGCCCACAAAGCGGCCAGAAGATTTGCGATTTCGCTGCCAGTCAACTTTCGGTCGCGCCTGCACACGTTGAACGCAGGCACTTGCGGACGTTCCGGATGCTCCGACAACGCGTACAATCCGGTCAGCGCGCCGACAGCCAGGCACTCAGGTTCGATTCCACAGGTCAAGCAAAGCCTCATAGCCCCAAACAGCCGATCCGAATAGCCTAGCTTTCGTACGGGATCGCGGATGGCTCTGGCCACCGTGTCTGACAAATGGGGATTCGTCATCCGGAGCAGCAAGTCATCTGCGTACATTCGAAAGCCTTCGCGGGTAAAAAGCGGATCACCGAGTTTGCCGTGGCGAGCGATCAGCGCCTCTCCTGCCTCACACAGAAAGGCCTTCCTGACAAGCGCGATCAGCGCGGGCTTGCTGCGGAGATCTGACAGCAGAAGCAGCTCATGGGTCTTTCCCAGAAAGCCCAGCATCGTGTGGGCCGCATTGTGGCCGTATAGCTTGGCCTCCTCAAACGGCAACAGGTCTTCCTTTCCTTCGAAAGCGGCTATTCCCGGATCGAAGCCGGGCAGATGGATCTGCGAGACCAGAATACGGTTGAACGATTCGACAAGAAAGGCGCGTGGAAATCCCGGGGCGATGGGCTCTAATCCGCGCCGTTCAATCTCGGAAGGTTCACTGATGACTTGACTCATTTTCCCGATGACGGTGTTGAGAGCCTGCACAGGCCGCTGGCCTGAGCCACCCGAAGATACGCTCTGAACGTCTCGCGCCAAAATTTCCGCAGCGTGGTTGTTGTTCTCGGCGGTGTAAACAACGGTCTGCTCCGCGCCGTGGCCGCGCAAGCCCTCCGCGATTAGGCGAGCTACGCTGGTTTCGCCGCCACGCGTATAGAAAGCGACCGACGGCAGCGAAGTCACCATTTCCGTCGCCCGCCCGAGCATAAGACGCAATTGATGCAGGTCGTCCGCAACATTCGGATTGAGAAGCGTGACACCTTTGACATGCACAACGTCCACGCCGCTTGGAGAGGCCACGTTCAGCGCATACTGGTTTCCGTTGCCTCGCACTGCGGCGACAAGAGCTGGATCAACTTCTGCAACGGCGATTTCTGAAAACCGACCGCTACCGCGCGCCTCTTTCACAAAAAGTCCAGCCTGTATCGGCCCGAAACCAAACCCTACAAATACGTGATTCACGTCGTTAAATCCTTCAGAAAACTGCCTTACGTTAGCCACTGTCCCCCGAGCTGTGCGCGGAAGCCTCGGCTTCCAACCCCGTTTTGTCGATCAGGAAACCATCGCCAATGCGGCGGTGAGGTCTTCGAAACTTGCGAACTCCCGCCCGCTACGCACGACCCTCAGCAACGCATCCAAACTTGCGATACTTCCATAGCGGTCATGGAGCGGCGACTTGATATACAGAGAGGCCATCAGATTTCCCGTCTGCACCGCCTCCTCAACATTCAAGCTGCCGTCTAAAAAAGCGTCCCGGTGCTTGGCGATGGTTGCAATCACCCCTGCCCTGAACGAGTCTCCAGCCCCCACCAAATCGATCACGCTGCCCGCCATGAAGCGCGACGGACAGAAGACAGTCTCATGCACGTGATCATCCGGTCCTACGAGCCGGACATATGCACCGTTCTTAACCGTCACCCCGAACACTTGCGTGCGTCGTCTGCCTTTGCCCGCAAAACGGGTGGCCACGTAGTCTAAAAAACTCAGACTGCTGTCGCGGTCATCACCCCCATGCGCGCGGTGCTCCTGATCCACAGTGTTGCGGATCATCCGGGCTTCATCGACGGAGGTGAAAAACACGTCAAGTTCACCCAACAGGGGACACAACAGACCATAGGCCGGAACTGGCTGGCCACGCGCGATCAACTCCTGCGGGTTTCCGGTCAGCGTATGACTGTCGACAATGGTGATGCTCCCCTGCGAGCGGCACCATGTCACAAAATCAGCCAGATCCTGACCCCCTCTGGCGTCGCCTCGATCTGAAAGTCCCGAATACATGTAGTACACGACGACGGGCGCAAGCCGCTGGACTTGCGGCCGGAACAGGTCGAAAGCGAAATCGTTGTTGGCGTTCGGAAAATACGCGATGCCCCCCCGCTCGCCGCTCGGAGCCTCGTGAATGAACGTGGTCCCGGTCGGCAGCGTGGGGTGGACAAACGTGGCGGACATGTCGACGCCGTTTCCAGTCAGGATGTCGTGAAAGGTGCGCCCTTGGATGTCCAGTCCCCCGAAGACGCCTTTGCCCAGATTCGCGCCAACAGCCACATGAAGCCCCGCACGAGCTAAGAGCGGCGCCGTATTGCCGGGCCCTCCTGCAGTCGCGCACCCCTGATCGACAAAGGCCTTGAGTTGCTGTTGGGTATACGGAGGCATCTCAGCAGTCGCACATTTGGCCAAACCTCCCGCACCGACCAGCCGGTCGGTAAACGCGAAATCCGGACTTCTCATATCCAACACGGCCGTGTTTAGAATCAGAACATCAGTACCCATTCTTCGCACCTCATCCCTTAGTTCACGTCACAGGGCGATTATAACAACCCGCATAATTGCCATAAAGCCGAATTCTCGGCGATATCGCAACAGCCGCTGGCTGATTGCCGCATTACTTCTGCCCCATCAGCGAGCTGACAATCAGCAGATCGAGCTCCTCGTAGTCGCGCTCTGCCACAAGCCGGTTGACTGCATTTCTGTCCAAACTTCGGACGACAGCCAGCAGCTTCAGAAATATCGTCCGGCTGTTGGAGAGATGCGTGGTGCTTATGTCGAGTTTCTGCGTCCGCATCGCTTTGATATCCAGCCCCACAAATTCTCCATGACTCCCATAGCCGTGTTCATCGAGGATGCGCACCTGGTTGAATGCGCGACGCAGATCGATGCTGCCGAAACTCCGGTCTTCGTCGAACTTCAGCCCATTCTGGCCGTTGAGATGCACCGTGAAGATTTTCTTGTGTGCCAAGGCGAAACCCATCTCGTCAGAAGGATCAAGCCCCGCCAAAACCGAATGCGCGCTCTCAATGTTCACACCCACCCTCGACGGATCCGAACAGAGGTGACCCAGCGCAATCGCATGACCTGCCGTAGGGATATAGGTGTGATCGACCGGCTCGTTCGGCTTCGGCTCTATCGCGATCCGGATATGGGGATCATAGGCGAGCATACGGTTGATCGCTTCCACGAGCTGGTCGACGGCCCGCTTGCTGTCTTTGGCCTCCCGAACGTAGGTGCCTTCACGCGCAAGCCAGAGAACGATAAGCCTGGCCCCCAGCGCGTTGGCGATATCGACGGCAGAAAGACTCCGCTGGACGGCATATTCACGACAGGCGGGATCATTGGACGTATAGGCGCCATCGATGGTGCGCGCGTCCTCCCACAAGCGGGGTGCCACGAATTCCGCAACAAGCCCCTCTCCGTCCAAAAGGCGCTTGAGTTCTGCCGCGTGTTTCCGAATACCGGCATTGTCCATTCCGTTGAGACCGGGAACGGCGTCATCGTCATGGAATTGCACGCCCTCATATCCCAACGGGCGAAACAGTTTCAGTTTCTCGCCAAGCGCCAGACTTCCTCTGACCGTCGGTCCGAAAGGATCCGCGCCTTCGTGGATATTCCAAGGTCCGAATGAGAATCGGCAGTTTGTCTGCAGGGCCATCCTCCTCTTTCAGTCAGTACCGTCACATCATAGAACAAACATATTTCGCCGTCTTCGACTCCAGGCTCAAATACTTGTGCTCTGGCATCACTTTTCAATCCGCGCAATCAGAATGGTCTTTGCGGCAGAACACAACACGTATAGTATATGCGCATGCGACTGAAATCCGAAAAGATTCACCTTTTGCCTGGAGAATCGTTCCGCCTGTTGCGCTGGCAGAGCAACATACATGACGTGGAAATCGTCTCAGCCGATGGCGTAGGCCAGCCATTCTCTGGCTCTGGACACGAGTGGCACTACCACTCTCAGATCGAATTGACACTCGTCGAACACGGATCCGGCACTCGTTTCATCGGCGACTCAATCACTCACTTCAAAGCGCCTGACCTGGTGCTCATCGGCCCCAATCTGCCGCACTACTGGCACATGCGTCATCAGTCGTCCGGTTATGCGATCCAATTCGACTTTGAACCCGAGCATCCCTTTTGGCAGTTGCCTGAAACCCATTCTTTGCGCGAACTATGGAGTGACACGCGACGCGGCCTCCACGTAACGGGGCCTGCCGTCGAAGAAATCAGAAAACTCATCCACGCAACATTCGCCTGTGGCGGAATGAGCCGGTTCGTGCGTTTCATGCAGATTCTGGAGGCTCTTTTAAAGGTCCCTCCAAAAAACCGACTAATGATTTCCAGCGCGACTTTTGGGCCACCTGTCAGGCAGGCCACCTACAGAAGCCTCCAGAAAGCCATTTATCTGGTGTTCCATCATTTTCAAGACGAGCTTTCGTTTGCAGAGGTGCTCCGTGAGACCCGGATGAGCAAGGCGACTTTTGAACGGCACTTTAAAAACCACACAGGCAAGACGTTCACCCGGTTCGTGACTGAGGTGAGACTCAACTTTGCCAGCCGCCAGTTGATCGAGACTGATTTATCTGTCAGCGAAATCGCCCTCGCGTCTGGCTATAACAATATCTCGCACTTCAATCATCAGTTCAGCGCCCTGCACCGCCGATCCCCCCGCGCTTTCCGCAAGAAGATGAAGGCTAAAACGCTCGGCTGAAAGACGGGGACGGAGTCACTGTTTCTCAGCCCACAACCCGCGCTTGGCGGAACGCGCCTCTTCTTCGATCCTCTCGAACACGGCACGGTACCGGAACTTCGTACGAACGTCCACACCGCCGAGCCCCGCACGGATCAGCTCTCCGTTGAGGCAGGCAGCATCCTTACGGACGTAGACTGTCGCCATAGTGGCGCCCCGTCTCCACGTGGTCATACTCTATAGTGACCACATTGGTGCCGCAATACTCCTTCACCATGGCATTGGCACGATTATTGGCGACCACACCCGCCAGACGCGCCTTTTGCGCGCCGTCGAGAATCAGATAGACGCCGTTGGTTACATCGAGCACGCGGCGCGCTTCGGTGATGAGTTGCATGTTCATCTCGGGGAAATCGTCAATGGGATCGGCCGTCGCCGAATCGCGGGAAGCCGCTTGCAGAGAATGCTGCCAGCAATAGCCGGTTTCGCCCTCCGTTGTTCTCGTACACCTCGCCCCTTCCTGCGTAACCGCTTTGCATTGCTCGGCATGCGACGCCACAGCTGCAAGCGCAACAAACAACATCGCGCTCACGAGCTTCATGCGACACCTGTTAACCATCCAGTTGACGCCTGTCTCTTTATGCCCAGCTTTTCTGTTATTCATGCGCCCCGTCCGCCTGTTTCAGGAACTGCGACGCGGCCTGCGCATCCGACTTCCTGACAGAAAGACGAACGCCTGTGACTGGGTGAAACCAGCCTTCCAGCAAACCCCGTTTCCAGCCCACCCTTGCAGTCGCGTCGTTGATGAACAGGGAGACGGCAGTTACCGATATCCGTCTGACGCCCTTTCTTTGTCAGTCACTCTTTTGGCGGCTTGCTTGTTGCGAGTCGCTGCAGCAGTTCTCCGATTTGCGCGGGAAAGAGTACGACTGTGTTTGAGGGACTGGAGCCAAGTCCGTCGACCGTCTGCAACGTGCGCAACTGGAGGGTGATTGGGCTGTCAGACATAATCTTGGCAGCCTCTGCAAGATTGGTTGCCGCCAGTTTGTCACCCTCCGCTTTCGTGATGGTTGCTCGTTTTTCACGTTCGGCTGAGGCTTGGCGAGACATCATTCGCTTCAGGTCCTCCGGCAATTCGATGTCCTGCAGCCGCAGGGAATCCACGCGCAAGCCCCAGTCCTTGACTCTCTCCTCGACGTGTTCTTTTATGCGGGTCTGTATTTGTTCCCTTTCCGAAAGCAGTTCGTCCAGCGTCAAGCCGCCGACCACATCGCGAAGCGCGGCCTGCGCATATTGCGCAACGGCGAACTTGAAGTCCTGGATTGTTATGACGGCCTTTTCGCTGTCGGCGACCATGAAGAACAACGCGGCGTCAATTTCTGCCGGAACGTTGTCTTTGGTGATAACCTTCTGTCTGGGTATGTTCAAGACAAGCACCCGCGTGTCGAGGAAACGGACACTCTCAAGCACGGGTATAATGTAAAGCAAGCCAGGCCCCCTTACGCACTGGAACTTTCCCAAGCGAAGTACAACGCCCCGTTCCCACTGCGCCGCAACACGAACGCCGGACACTGCGACAAACCAAAGGAACGCGGCGACACATGTAGCGCCGATCGCCAGTGGGAATTGAACGACCCCCAGACCTGCCAACAAGTAGAACATCAACGCTACAGCTGCGGCAGGTATGACAAAAAGGACTCCCCGCAGGGTGCTACCTAATGAAACGTGGTCTCCTGCGGGTTTGGCATACTGTTTCACATCTTCGCCCATAGCTGACTCCTTTGGTCATCGCGTTATTCGTTGACTGAACCGACATTCGTCACCATTGTTAGAAGATACGCGCGAATCAAACCCACTCCGTACGGATATCGCAGGAAACCTGCATCCTATTTAATCTCTGGATATTGGGCCTTTGAACGCAAGCGGAGAAGTCCTGAAAACAAAAACACAAGGCCCATGACACCCACAAAAACCATGTCTTTCTGCCCCGAAATGAGCACAGGAAGAAAGCCGAAAGCGGAAAGCAAAATCCCCAGCACGATCATAAACAGCGTGCCGCTTCTGATCTGCACATTGGCGGCAGCGAGGACGCTCTTGTTGTTGTCGATGATACGGTTGATGAGTGTGACGCGGTCTTCGCAACGATTCTTGCAGGCGAGACCATCCGGAAGTTCGGACATACAGTTACGGCACAGTCCTTTCCCGCAGGACTTGCACAACCCGAGTGCCGGCAGGTCAGGATGATTGAAGCAATTCATGTCCCCTCCGCTAAGGCTTCCGACATGATGTCGACGACCAATTGAAAAAATCTGACCATGCGCCCGTCTGAGATCTTGGCCCATGTTCTGTTAGAAGTTTGACAGTTCAGGTTACCCACGTCAAGCCCGTCCGCATGGCACGGGTGCGATAAAAATCGGCCGAAATACACCCGACGGAGCTGTGAGGCGTTATGCGTTGCACGAACGCGCGAATGACGGACATCCAACTTGTCTTCAAGCGATGAGTGTCTATCCGCAACACAGACGCAGGAAAAACAACCCTTCCCGCTGTGTTCATTTCGTTTGTCCTATCTCTTTTGACAGAGCGCTTGACACTCCCGATCTGTTTTGGCAACCTTTAAACATTAAGTTGCTGTTTCATGCCGATTCTAACGGGTGTGTGCCCATATCGTATGACCAGCGATTTCTTATCAAGTGCTGGGCCATGAAGCCGGAGGGGGACATCATGTTCGAATGCCCGAACTGCCATCACGGTCTGGATGTGGATCGGAAAAGCGTGGGAATGGCGGTTGGATGTCCGAGGTGTGGCCGGCAGGTCATCGTCGAAGACCCAACGCTATCTCGCGTGGCCGCGCCTCGCCAACCCGCTGGACGGACCGTCGCCTTCCGGAACGAACTACAGCAAAACGTGCAGTCGATCGTTTACCTCATCGCCGGCTACAATCCCACCCAAGGTTCAGGCAACCCGAAAATCATGGCGGGGGGCATCCTTGTCAACGAGAGCTGTTTTCGAGAAGCCGTGCGCATCGCAGTCAAGCGCGGTGTAGTCATTGTAGCGCTCGCTGTCGCGTGGGGCGTTTTGTCGTTTCTCCCGTTGCATGGGTGTGTCGGCGGCATAACTGTAGGCGACTGGGTCGCCACTGTCATCATGCTGGGCATTGCCGGAACGGCAATCATGGCTTTCCGATCAGTTAAGACCATCGTAACATTCAGCTTTGCCTCGCTGCTAAACGTAGGCCGGTCGCCGGACCGAGACACGTTTGCGGGCAACCTGGTTGGTGCCGCCGCGACGCTGACGCTCGCCGCCTATGTCGTGTCTCTCTCCGTCTGCCTGATGCCCTACATCACCCTGGTTTGCGACGCCTTCATGCGGATCTCGTTCCTGACGACCTGCCTCAACGTGAGCCTTTGCCTCGCTGTTGTCGGGATTCTATTCGTCTTCTGGAAGGATGCGCAACCCCTTGTCGACCTGTTGACAGGCAGCATCACCGATCGGGTATCGCCAGTCTCTGACGACAGCGCGTCGGTTTTCTGCCCTGCCTGTAGAGCCAGGAATGATCGGAACGCGGCCTTCTGCATCTCCTGCGGTGGCGCCATGAAAGCAGCGACACTGGTCATGCCGATCAGTCGAAACGCGACACCTTCCGGGATGGCGTCGGGCTACACAAAGCACGTGTTCATCAGTCACTCCTCGCAGAACCGCGCGTGGGCCGATCGAACCTGTGCCGTATTGGAGAGCCACGGCTTAAGTTGCTGGATCGCGCCACGTGACGTCCAGCCCGGCGCTCCATACGATGAGGAGATCCTGCGCGGCATCGAGTGCTCGCAGACATTCATCCTCTTGCTGTCGGAGGCCGCCAATGCTTCCGATCATGTCAAACGGGAGTTGATGTGCGCGCTGCGTACCAACCACACCGTGTACCCCGTCCGGATCCAGGAGGTACAGCCCGGCCCCAAGCTGGAATACCTCTTGGAAGGCATCCACTGGGTCGATGCCTGGACCCCGCCGTTCGAGACACACCTTGAGCGCCTTTTCCAATTGATCACGGCCCAGAATCCGGTTACGGACAATGCCCGCAAACGCACCAGCGCGGGTGATGAACGGTCGACGGCAGCCACAACCGCTGCAGCGGTTCCAGCGGATTGAGGATGTGTCGGGGGACGCGAGACTGAGACATAGAATCTGATGCCCCGCGGGGCAGGTCACAGGGAGATCGTCATGTCTTGTTGCAATGTGTGTGGGACAGAGAACGACGACCAGGGACGGTTCTGTGCCAAATGTGGCGTGGCACTTGAGCGTCCGACGATGACCCAGTCTCACGTTTCGCCGTCGGCACCGTCCGTCCCGCCGAGCATGGCGATGGCCCTTCAGTTTGCGTACGTCGCCGTGGACAAGTCGCAGAAGCGGGTCTCGGGTACTGTCACAGCCGCAAACAAGCGTGGCGCTATACTCGCTGTCGAGAGACTGGGCCTTGTTCCTGTCACCATCGTCCCTGCCAGCGCCCCCGCCTCGCACGCTTCAAAATATGCCGCAATCCCCAACCCGACCGCGGAGGGCGCGGTCTTCCGATTCCAATGTCCGTCGTGCCTGCAGCAACTGGAGGCGGCTCCCGACATGTCAGGCGACCGGATTGTCTGCCCTAAATGCGGCAAACGGTTCAATGTTCCTAGTCCTGAGCAGGCCGGAGGTGCCCATGTTGTCGTACCACTCGGCGCTCCGTCCGCGACCTACGGCTGGAAACGGCGTCGCGTCGCGTTCGCTTTGGCCGCAGCCCTCCTTATTATCATTGGCGCATCGGTCTTCATCCTGCCCAGGTTTCTTCCGGGAGCGGTCAAAAGACCGCCGCCGGGATGGGTCGCGCATGATCACTTTCCGACCCGTTCAACGATCTACCTTCCTGCTGAATGGAAACGGCCCAGTCTTGAGGAGGCGATCAGCAGGTTTCACATGGGATTCGAACCTAAGACGATGGTCTGGTTGATCAAGGAAAAGAAAACCGGCGGCTACACGAGTCCTGATCAGGTTGTCCAAATCGATTTTTTTGGATTTAGAATGTCGGACAAACTTCAAGGAAAGAGTGATCTCCAGTTTCTGACGGACGAAATGCCCAAGGAGGCTGAACTGGCCAAGGAAGACTCCAAACTGGTCTCGCAAATCATTCACACAGTTGCCGGCTGCAAGGCGGCCGAAATGGTTACGGAAAAAAGCTACATGAGGCAGAGGTTTGTCATGCTCGTGGCCAAAAATCCCGCCGGCGCCAGACAGGTGGTGACCTTTGCATGCCAGGCGGACAAGAGTGATTTCGACGAAGTTGACGAAAAGGTCTTCAGCCCAATGATCGGATCTTTTGTCTACTTCGACCGTCACAGGAAAGATGAGTCCGTCGATCGTTCCCGTTGGTGATTTGATCTACAGGTTGACAAGCACACGGACAAACATACTCGGCCTGATCAAGAGAAGCGTTAGAAACTGAAATAGGAGTTGGCCGCATGCGCAGGCCAGTGACAGGGAGACCACCATGCCTTATTGCAACGTATGTGGGACAATGAACGACAACCTGGCACGGTTCTGCGCCAAATGTGGCGCGGGGATGGAACGTCTAGAGATGGTTCGGCCTCCCGTTTCGCCAGCCATACCGTCCGCTCCTCCACCGAGCATGGCGCTGACCCTTCAGTTTACCTATGTCGCAGTGGACAAGACGCAGAAGCAGATCACGGGCACAATCTTCGCCGCAGACAAACATGGCGCCATACTCGCGGTGGAGGGACTCGGCCTCGTGCCAGTCTCCGTCGTCCCCGCCAGTGCCCCCGCCCCGACTACACCGATATCTGCTGCGATCCCCGCCTTGCACACTCCGACATCTGCCGCAAGCCACCCTGAAATTCAGACTCCATCCAAGGGCTCGTCCCTCCGATTCCAATGTCCGTCGTGCCTGCAGAAACTGGAGGCTGAGCCTGAGATGTCCGGCGACCGGATTGTCTGCCCCAAATGCGGCAAACGGTTCAACGTTCCGAGTCCTCAACAGGCCGGCGATGCCCATGTTGTCGTGCCTCTCGGCGACCCAGCGCCCCAAGCTGGCGCTGCGGCAGCGCGCCGCAGGTGGAAACGGCTTTCCATTTCGCTCGCTTTAGTAACACTACTTCTTGTCATTGGCGTTTCGGCATTCGTCTTACCGAAGTTTCTTCCGGGAGCGGTCAAAAAGCCGCCGCTTGGATGGGTCGGGACTGACCATTCGTGGACCGGTTCAACGATCTATTTGCCCCGAGAATGGAAATTCGTGACTGCAGAAGAGGCGAGGCATAAGTATGCCATGGAATACGATCCCAAGGAGATGGTGCACTTCATCAATGAGAATCATTTCCACCAGCAAATTGAGGTCACCTTTTTCGGATGGCGCCAGTCAGACGCACTGGGAGCAAAAGGCGTGCGCGGGTTCCTGACGGACAATATGCCCAAAAAAGCTGAACTGGAGGCGGAGCACAGGGAAATTCTGTCGCAAGTGATTCACAGGGTCGCAGGCGGCACGGCGGCTGAGACTGTCATGGAAGGGCAAGACGGAGTGAAGTCAAGGCTTGTGATACTCGTCGCGAAGAACAATGTCGGCGCAAAGCAAGTCGTGACTCTGTCATGTATGGCGGACAAGAACGATTTCGACGAAATCGACACCCAGGTGTTCCGTCCGATGATTGAATCGTTTGTGTACGGGGTGAGTCGCCATAAGGAAAAATAATCAGGCCGATGCGGTGTTTTAGAGGTGGGCACATCCCTCTCGGCGTGACACACTACGACTGGGCAACGCTATGCGCGGGTAGCGTCAGACGCGCCTCGCAGTAAGACAGGGGGGCAGGCGTCTCCTCGAAGCCCTCATCGATGGCGAGCTCTGTTTTTTCCCCGCGCGGCTTTGTGGCTCAACGCTTCACTCTTAACAGGCACGTCCCTACTCTAAAACAAAGACGCGCGTCGTCCGAGCGGCGAAGTTGGCCTTAAAGAAATCCACGTCCTTCCCCACAACCTCTCCCGAATACAGGTCATGTACGTTCGCCTTCCTCGGCAACCGCACAACCCTCTTTCCAGCCTCCTTCACACATACAGCCATCAGATCCTTCGACGCCCACACCACGTCCTCAGTGTCGATGTAGGTGTGTATGCCAGCAAGCAACGCGATGTTGCGCATCAGTCTCGTCGGCAGAAGCGGAACAGAAGAGAACACCGAAGTCCACCCCTTCTCCGACTTAACGACCAAGCCTGGCTTGCCGTCGGACAGCGTCCCCAGGACGGTCGCGTCCGCGTCATCGGCATAACAGATCGGGGATTCCTGATGCGAATCGCCATAGGATTGCCCACCGAGCCCTTCCGTCAGCCGTTGTCCCCCAGCCAGTTTCACGCTGAAGCCGCATTCTTCGCGGCTCATCCGCAGACGGATGCCAGTGAGATCAGACATTCCCGTCTCGTCAAGCTGCCCGTCGCGATACACGCCGGGGGCATACATGAACACGAGCACGTGGCCATCGCGCTTGAGCTCCTCGACGGCCGCGCGGTCCTGCGCCGTCGGCGCGAAACTCGTCATGATGAAAAAAACTTTGCGGCCCTTCAGACGCGGAAGATCGGTGACCAGGTAATGCCCGACTGGCGCCCCGATGCGCGACAGAGCCGGAAGTTGCGATACGAGCAGCCGCGCCCCAAGTGGATCAGCCACGCGCAGATAGCACAGGCTCCGCTCGTCCACGATCAGCGCAACCTCGTCCACAGAACTGCGGTCGAGCTTCTGCGCCTCGGCTGCGCTCTTGGCCAGATTGCCGATCCGCCCCATCAGCTCCGGATTACTGTAAACGTTGCCCCCCACATCGAACCACCACTGCGCCGAGCCGTTGACGATGGCGTTCGCCAACTCCTTCTCCTGTTGGATGAGATCGCCGGTGACATCCGCAGGCCGACCCCACTCTCCGAGTTTTCCCTTTGCCAGCGAGGTGCGGATGTCGTTCTCATCGAACCACAACTTCCCGTGCAGCTTCGCGCTCCCGAACAGCGACATGAAGTGGCTGGTCCCCTCACCGCCGAGTTGGCGGAAAGCGTAGCTGGTCGGGCTGGCGAGAAAGTCAACATCCGGCGAGGCGAGAACCTTCTCCAGCGCCAGATGTCCGGCGTTCTGCTGCCGCTGCTCGCCGCACAACTGCAACAGGTAACCATAGAATGCACCCACAATTTTCTTATGTTTGGTGACGTCTTTGACCGCTTTAGCAAAGGTGCAAATCGTATCGGCCACCAGATCCGAATTGTACAGATAGTAATCGATGACCGCTTGTTCCTTCGCCGGATCGCGTAAGGCACCCAGCTCCGAATGCTGCCGCTGCACTTTCGTCGGAATCGCTGCGGCGGCAAGGCTCGCGGTCTCGTCATGCCATGCCGCGCGGAGCCCTTTATCTGTACCATATTTGTCATGTAGCCACGCGCGAAAGCGCGCGGTGTTGACGGGTGAAAAATCCACCCACTGGTTCTCGTTGCCGCCCCACATCATCCACTCCTCCGTCGTTCCAGACGCGATGTGGTAGCCGATCACACGGTCGGCATAGGGCGACGCCTCAACGTGCGCGATGAGCCGGCGCAAACCTTCGATCGTGTCGCGCCTCCAAACCTCGGAGGCCCAGCTCGGCGCAGGCTTATCTCCCGAATGGATGAATGGCACAAACTTGCCATCACCGGGGTCAGCCGTAACAAGGTCATCGGGATGTTTCGCGCTCCACCATTTAGGAGCATGCAGGTACAGGCGGGGAAAAAAGTAGGCGTTCGGATTCTCCTTGAGCAGCATCAGCGCCCGCTCATCGAGCTGCGAGAAATCGTACTCTCCGGGGGCGGTCCACGCGGTGCGAGCGAGCCCGTAGCCCGACTCGGTCGGCGTTGCGGCGAACGTGTAGAGTGTAATACCAGCCTTCGCAAAGTCGCTGAAAACTTCCGGCGTGGGTCGGTAAGTCGCCCACGTCATGCCGTTATGCGGCTTGCCATTGATAAACAGTGTCGGCGTTCCGTGGTACGTCTTGACGGCCGCGACACATCCTTTGATGTCCCTCTGGTCGACGGTGACGGCGCCCACCTCGTCGTCCGCCGGCTTGCCGTTCAAGCGGATGTGTGCGTCACCCAGACGCAGAGCAACCGACATCCGTCCGCCGAAAGCAAAGAGCGGCACCGGCAACTCGGTCTGCACACGCATCTCCCGCCCCGGCACGAGCCTCGAGAGTGGCGCCGGCAGTTGGAGCGGCACGCGGAACCGCTCCGTCTTTCCGCACAGGAACGCCAGGGCCGCGCCCTCCTCGGTCATCGGCCGGTCCACGCTGAAGCTCAGGCTCACCGGATAGCTTTTACCTGCGTGCATCTCGTTGGGAATCTGTACCTCGCGAACAGTCGCCATCGGCGCATCGGGATGAACGACCTCCACGGCGCCGATCAGCAACCGGAACTCCGAACCCGCCCGGAGGTCGTAGGCGATCAGCGCGAGCGAGGCGAGCGGAAAGTCCAGCTTGCCGTCGACATCGCGCGACCACGAAGCGACAGTCCAATCGGAAGCCGGAAACTCCACCCACTGCCACGCTGCGCCCGACTTCAACGACATGCGTTTGGCAGTCCATTCCGCGCCGTCAGCAGCATGCACCTTGCAGGCCAGCGTGAACGCCGCGCCTTCGTTCTTCACGCGGAGACGGATCGTGTCGAACCGGCGTACAATCGGCCGCTGGAGGAAAACATCGTTGAAGCCGATGCCGGCCTTTGTGATGAAGCGCCACTGCAGCGCCGTCGGGCCTGTCACCGGCCGGAGTTCGCTCAAGGCAAGCTCCTTGGCGATGCGCTGCTCGTCACGCGCGGTGGTCCAGTCGCCGATGTCCGAGGCGTCGACGAGCACCTCCGTTTCGGCTGCGGTGACCCAGGTGGCTGCGATAAGAGGGAGGGCAAGCGCCCGTGCGGCAAGGTTGATCATGTGGATGACTTCTTTTCTACTTTCATTTTCACTTCGACGGATAGGGTCCGAAAACCCTTGTAATGTGATGGCTCTCATTCGAGTCGTCAACGATCAGCACGCGGTATTCGCCGCCGCCCGATGCGACACGAATGACGATATGCCCATGCTTGTTTGCAAGTTTGTTCAGCCCTCCAATCACGGTGAGTGCGGCGTCATGCACATCCGTGGCAAAGACATCGCGCGGTCCCGGATATTCCCTTTGCGACTGAAGCCTGTTCCATACCCGCCCTGTCGGATGTGCGGCATCCCAGACGGAGATCACCCAGACGCGCGGCCGCAAGGTTGCGACAAAGAACTCATTTTGCGAATCGACGTACCCGTGATGATCGAGAATGGCAGCATCCACCGGGCCCACGGCTTTGGCAACGGGCGTTTCCACATCATGCCATTGTGGGAAGCCCTCATACGGGATTCCCCGGATATCGGCCCCGTTGAAGTAGTCGAACTTTCCATAGCTGATGCGGAAAGAGGTGCCGCACATGTTCTCGTCTGGCCAATCGGCGCGCGGCACTGTATCGAGCGGAGGAAAGCAGGCGCGCGTTACCGTCCCGGTCCCAGTCCAGATCTCCCCGTTCACCCCCACGTTTCGGAATTCGAAGGTCGGATATTTCTTGGCGTCGTGACACAGCACAACCTGATCATTCCGGCCAGGCTTGAACGCTTCTACGGTCATTCCGTTGTTAGCGACCTGCCACTTCACAAACGCCTGATAATTTGTAATAAACGCGGCTTTTTGCAGCGTGGGATAAGCATAGTCCGGCCAGCCGCGATCCATCAGTTTGCCGATGTGGATTTTGTCACCGACCTCGGTGAGACCGGACAGGCGGTAAGCCCCTGAAGGTGAAGTCGGAGTGCTCTCCTGAACTGCGCCCATGTGGTCATCGTGAAAGTGCGTGATCAGCGCGTAGTCGAGAGCCGGCGCGGGATCATGCCGAAGCGCATGGCGGATATACCGCGTGATCCTCTCGCCGGCAGGGCGTGTCGCATCTGGCCGGTCCGGAGTGTGTCTCGCTGTTTTATTGTCCCGTTCTCCTGCATCTACCAGCATCGTTGTGCCGTCCGGAAAAATATACAACCCCGCATTCCCCCGGCCCGTGCTGATCTGATGAATTTCCATCGTCCCAGGCAACCAAGGTGAAATCTCCTGGCCAACCTCATCTGCGAACCCAGATGAAATAAACGGCACAAAAAAGATGACGCTCAACAGAGGTAAAAAACGACTCATTGTTGCCCCTTTCCATGCGGCACATTCCCCTGAACCGCATAATTTCTTACTATTCGGATTACGATACTCAGCCTGTATCCGCACCGTCAAGCCCAATATCGATGACTGTCAGCGCCCCGCCTGCCTTTCCACATTGACTCCGCAGACGGATCTTATGTAGTATTACAATCAAAGTATAAACATGAGCCCACGGGGAGTTGATCACATGCACACATCATCAAAACACGGCATCCGTTCATGGTCTGCCGCGGTCGCGCTGATGGCGATACTGCTGGTTCTGCCGACGCAGGCAGCTGAGTCAACCGCGACCACCTCCACACATCCGCAAGGGGCCACCCCACTGTTGCTGCAGGAGCTGAAGACCTGCCCCCACAAGATCGTCTTCGAGACCTTCCGCGGTGGTAATTGGGAAATCTACGTCATGAACGCGGACGGCTCAAACCCCGTCAACCTGACACAGACGCCAGACGCGGACGAGTTCTATCCCAAGGCGTCCCCCGACGGAACAAAGATCTGTTTCGTCGTGGACGAAGGAAAGGGCGCGACCAAGGCGCGCAACCTCTACCTCATGAATCTTGACGGAACCCAGCGCCAGAAAATCGCTGACAACGCCCGCGAACCCTGCTGGAGCGCCGACAGCCAATCGATCGCTTACCTGCCGGCCGAGTTCAAAAAGTGGGACGCGATGGACTATGTGACCAAGGGGCTCGTCATCTACGACCTGAAGGCCTGCGTTCACCGCCAGCATCCCAATCCGAAAATCCATCACCTCTACTGCCTGAACTGGACTCCAGACGGGAAGTGGTTCGTGGCAACCGTTCACGGCGGCATGGGGTTCAGCCATGCGATCCTGGCTTTAGAGGCTGACGGCGACCAGGTGTTTGACCTGGGACTCGGCGGCTGCCGCCCAGATGTGAGTCCCGACGGCAAAAAAGTCATCTGGGGTCATGGCGATTTTTCTGTCGGCATGGCCAGCCTCGATTTCAAACCGGGCTCCGCCAAGGCCACCTTCCTTCACAACGTTGTCGAGAGCAAGGAGCCGAATGAAACCTACCACGCGGACTGGTCGCCAGACGGGAAGTACATCGCCTTCACGCGGGGAGCCAAGCGGAAAGACAGGAAGATGGGGCTCGCGCCGGAAATCCCCGGTTCAGATGCGCCGGGCTGGAACATCTGCGTTGCGGATTCAACCGGCACAAACAGGTGGGTCGCCATCACCCTTGACGGAAACTCCAACAAGGAGCCGGACTGGGTCTTTGTGAAGAGCACCCGCAACAAGTAGCATAGGAGCAGACCCATGGGATGGCTCGGAACAACACTTCGGCTGGGCCTGTGCGTCACGCTAGCCCTTTCGTTTGGCTGCGGCCAACCTGCCAATAGCAGGGCTGACGCAAAGGCTCCGCCGGTCGTTAAAACCAAGGGCGGGGTTGAAATGGTCTTACTGCCCGCAGGCGAATTCGAGATGGGCTGCAACCGCGGGAACCCCGACGAAAGGCCCACTCACAAGGTCTCCCTGAATGCCTTTCTGATGGATCGCTACGAGGTCACGCAGGAGCAGTACGAGAAGCTTGAGCTGCCGCATCCCTCCCATTTCAGGGCACCCTCGAATCCAGTCGAGATGGTCGGCTGGGGCCAGGCCATCGCGTTCTGCAACGCGCGCTCCCTCGCCGAGGGTCTGCACGCTTGCTACAACGAAGAGACCGGTGCCTGCGATTTCGAGGCTGACGGTTACCGTCTGCCCACCGAGGCCGAATGGGAGTACGCCTGCCGCGCCGGCACGGCTCAGGACGATGCGTTCGGCAGCGATCCGCGCAGCGCCGGTCAGTACGCCTGGTTCGTGGAGAACGCGGCCAAGTCAACGCACCCCGTTGGCCAGAAGCGGCCAAACCCGTGGGGCTTGTACGATCTCCACGGCAATGTGGCCGAATGGTGCAACGACCCCTACGACAAGGCTTACTATTCGACCAGTCCCTCAGCGAATCCGCGCGGGCCGCGCGAAGGCACGCGCTACGTGCTACGCGGCGGCGCGTGGAATTCCAAGGCCAAGGGTCTGCGCTCGTCCGCCCGCGTCGGCGAAACGCCGGGCTTCCAAGACGCCTGCTTCGCCCGCGACGCCATCGGGTTCCGGTGCGTGCGCAAAGCGCCAGAGGTAACAAAGGAAATATCACCATGAGCTCCGTCAGTCCGCTCCTGTTTGTGCTCTTGCTTGCCAACGTAGCATATCCGCTCCCTTTGCTGCTCGCCGCTGAGACAGAACAGGCCGCTTCCGGCGTCTGGGATACCGCGCAAGTTTCGGCCGAGCCACTCGCGCCGGCCGCGCTCGCGGCCAAAACGGGCTGGACGGCGATTCCCAACGACACAACCGCTGTTTCCTTCAAAGGCGATGCAGTCATCTCGAACAGTCAGCTTCTGGCCGTTCTGCGTAAACAAGGTGCGGCAGTCGAGCTGTATGCGCTCAGCCCCACCGGTGCACGGCTCCGTTCGCGGCTGGTTCTGATGGCACCGGGCAGCGAGGTGGCGGCACGGCTGGACAAAGCCGCCTTGGTGGAAAACGCCAAGGGCAGCCTCTGCCTAGAAGCGACCTACACGACCGCCGGCGGCTTGGCCCTTTCGGCCAAGTACCGTCTGAAGAAAGGCGAACCTCTCCTTGAGACGGAGCCGCTCGCTGGCGCGGAAGCGCAGCGCATCGAGGTCCCCTGCCGCTTTCTAATCTTGCCGGATTTCTTTGCGGATGACGTCCTGATCGACGCGTCCAAGATTCCCGCGGCACGCGCGGAACTGCCGAGCGAAAACTTCCTCGTCCACCTGTCGGGACAGGGCGACAGCATCGCCGTCTGCGTTTTCGAAAACCGCGAGCAGGAGGTGCGCGTCACGCTCTCCGGCGAGGGTGCGCAGCGAACAATCACAGGCTCGGAGATCCGCTTCGGCAAAGGCCGGAAGATATGGACCGCACTGCTCGAGAGCCCGCAACTCTGGCATACACTGGACATTCGGACAGAGGACGGCGACAAGATTCTCCCCCTCGGCTGGAAGCTTCCTTTCCCCGCATGCTGGCGCGCGGACTTCACACGGACCGACGAGCTGACCGACACCTGGGAGATGCTCCTACAGGAGAAGAACGACGCAGCGTACCGGAAGCCGGCACCGTTCAGCGGCTCGGGCGATATTCCTCTCACCCGGAAACGGTGGACTACGGTGCTTGGCACCTTCTTATACCCATGCTGGTCCGACTCGGAATCCCAGGCCTTTCTGCAGCCGCTGAAACAGGAGGCACTCACCTTCCATGGCCCTGTGGTGTTTTATCCGCTGAACCGCGTACAAACCACTCCACTAAACGTCTACACGGTCGTGGACATCATGCGGAGCAGCTTGGGCGTCGGCCCGTGCGAATATATCCTGGATCTGGAAGGGCAAAAATCGCAGTACAAGGGCCGGGCCACCTGCTCGACGCGAGACACGCTGGAGGGCCTCTACGGAAAAGGGCAGCAGATACAGAAACGTGATGAGATCGAAAAGGTCCTCGAAGATGTGATCGCCTTCGTCACCCACATCCGCGGCCGAATCGAAAGCTACGTGGCGTTCGGGCATACGATGCGGGATTATCTGGCCGAACAGACCAAGGCCCATCCTGAGCTGAAGGTCCCACTTGCCGAGCTAGACCAGCTCGCGCAGCAGATCGACGCACGGGTGGAGGCGCGCAGGGAAAAGATCAAGACCGTGGCGCACGCCAAGCAGATGGTTGAGGAGTTCCGCCGGACCACGCTCGCCTACGAAGGCGCGGATGCGCTGGAGAAATGTAAGGCCTTTACCCGCCCCATGGTGGAGATCGGCGGAAATCAGGACGAGTTAGCCGGCGAATGCCGCTGGGTCGTGAAAAACCTGCGTCAAAAGGCCGGCCTGCTGCTGGCTACCGAACCTCGCCTGGCAGTGATCGCAGCGGAGATCCGCACCCGGACACAAGCGGCACTGAACAACCCCGCCAATCACGAGGGAGCGAGGCATTGATGAAACAATACGTTTGGTCCTTTGGCTTATTGTTGGCGGGGGCAGGTTGGATAACACCGGTCAGGGCGCAGGCTCAGGGCGAGGCGATGTTGGAGAACAAGACTCTCCGTATGGTCGCGCAGCCAGGCCTGCCCGGCGTGGCGGTTTTCCTCAAGTCTGATGCATCTGCCAAGCGCATGGAACTCGCGCTCCTGGCGCCCGGCGCGGCCCAGAGCGCGCCCATCAGCAAGGCCGAAGTGGTGAAAAGTGAGTCGGGCCGGAGGGTCCTGCGTGTCAGCGCGGGAAGCGCCGAGGCCGACTTCACCCTCGGCACCAGCGGCTTCGTTAAGGTCAGTCCCGGCAGGAACGCGTCGAGCGTCGAGGTCCTAACCGGCGCGCGCTACGCGGTCCTGCCCGATTTCTTTGCCGACGATGTGGTCTTCGACCCAGCGCACCTCTCTATGTCCTCGCTCACCGTTCCGGCGGAGAACTTCCTCCTGCACTTTATCGAAAGCGGCAACACCCTCGTGATGTGCATCTGGCCGGGCCGTCTTAAACAGCCCGGCGCAAAAGACGCAGCGGAGCCGCAGGTCGACCTGGTCTTCGCCGGAGAAGGCAAGTCACGCCGCATCGCCGCATCGCGGATCGAGTTCCTGAACCAGCCGGTCTACGCGGGCATCATCGAACAGAAAGGCCTGTGGCAAGACGTGGACGCCGCTGCCCTTCCGACTTACAAGCCCGCTGCCATCGCGTGGAAGCGGCCCTTCGAGGCCCGGTGGCGCGGCGATTTCATCGTCGCTGAGGGCCAACGCCTCGCCGACTGGCCCGCCCGCAACCAGTCCTTCGATTTCCAGAGCACCGCTAAGGTGCGAACTGAAAAGTGGTGGGAGGGCGGTGACGACCCGCTGGACGCGCGCTTCTTCGCCACCACCACCCAAAGCAACCTGAAGCTCGCTAAGTGGTGGGAGAAAGGCGACGAGAATGCCCCGCAGATCTGGCAGGAATCGCTCGCCGACTTTTTCATCTATCCGTCCGTGTTCAAAGGTGACGAAGTCCGCCTCTGCCTTTACGCCGACAAGAAAGCGCGCGACAAGCCGCATGTGTACGAGCGCGTCCTCATCTACCCGCTGGGCCGCGTCCCGGCTACGCCGCTCAACGTCTTCACGCCCGTGGACCTGATGCGCGAGACGCTGGGACAAGGGCCCTGCGAATACATCCTCGATATGGCCGGCGTCAAGCCTAGGCCGATCGGCGGCGACCGCCCGCTCCTGTCCCACGCCACCTGCGGACTGTGGAACGACCATATTCATCCGATCGTCAATCAGCTCAAGAAGAAAACCGACGGCAGCTTCGAGCCGCTCGACGAACCGACCAAGGCGCATCTCATTCAAGCGCTGGAGGAGATGTGGTACTTTGTGCACGCCATTCACGACCGCCTGCGCGAATACAAGCAGTGGGGCGCCGACATGGACGCGTTCTGCAAACAGGAAGCGGCCAAGGATCCGAAGGTCAAGGTGATCGCAGACCTGACCCTGGCGAATCTGGACCGGCTCAACTCCGATCTCGCCCGCCATAAGTTTGAGGGTCCTGACTCTGAAGCCTATTGGAAAGAGCGCGTGCCGGAGTTGATCCAGCTGGTCAAGACGGATCAGTACGCCGACCTGGGCGCCATCAGCAAGATTCGGGATCTCGGGAACGTCCAGGACGAGCGGGTCTCGCGCTGCCGCCAGTACGTCAAGGCGGTCTTGCAGGAGATCATCTTCCAAGACACCAGCGATCCCTCTGCCCACGCGTTTGCGGCCGAACTCCGCGACCGCTGCCACCGGATGCTTCGCAACCAGCACCCGAAAGAAGGATTCTAGTGTCGCACCCCGCAAACGACTCAGTCACCTGTCTCCATCTTAATCCTACTCGTAATCTTAATCAGGGCGGAGTCGGGTTCAAATCAAGATTATGGTCAGGAATGTCCCGCCATTATGAGGGGCCACAGAACAAGTCGGAATGAAACTGCCACAGAGGAGAAAAGATGTGTCACGCGATATCCCTTTCAGTCTTAATGCCGCGATCCTTTTGATAGGCAGCGTGCTGCTCGTGTCGTGCGGCGACCGGTCCGCAGCTCCCGCCGCCGCTAACCCAGCCATCAAACCGCCATCGGGCGGCGAGCTGGTCCTGATTCCGGCGGGCGAGTTCAGCATGGGGCAGCCGGGTGGCCGTGCGGACGAAACGCCGCACGCGGTCTCCGTCTCCTCTTTCTTCATAGACCGCTTTCCTGTAACGCAGGAGCTGTACGAGAAGATCACAGGATCAAACCCGTCAAAGCGCAAGGGCTTGCAGAATCCCGTCGAGCGCATCCAGTGGGCCGATGCCGCACGTTTCTGCAACGCGTGCTCGGAGCGCGACGGCCTCACGCCCTGCTACGACCTGCAGACAAGGGAATGCCGCTTCGAGGCCAGCGGCTACCGTCTGCCGACTGAGGCCGAATGGGAGTACGCCTGCCGCGCAGGCAGCCGCACGCGGTATTTCTTCGGCGATGACGCAGCCAAGGCGCCTCAGTATGCCTGGTTCAAACCGCATTCCGAGGGAATGGCACACGCCGTCGGACAGAAGCGCGCCAATGCCTGGAGCCTGTGCGACATGCTCGGCAACGTGTGGGAGTGGTGCAACGACTGGTACGGCGAAAGCTACTACACGGAAAGCCCCCGAGACAATCCGCACGGGCCCGCAACAGGCAAGCAACGCGTGCTGCGCGGAGGCGCGTGGGACTGCGGGGCCGAGAAGTGCACCGTGACCTACCGGGCCAAAGAATTCCCCATCTTCACAGACGCGTGTTTCGGTGCGGACACCTACGGCTTCCGCCGCGTGCGAAGTTCCACAAAAACGCAATCGGTTCCGCCCACAAAACCGGAAACAACAGCAACCGCGATAGCAGTTGTCACTGCACCCGTTAAAACCTCTGCCGAACCCCCTGCTCCGCCGAGTGGGAAGCTGGATCGCGCCCAACTGAAGGGAACCATCGTCTTTGTCTCTGACCGCAGCGGCACGCTCAAAATCTGGAGTATGCGGGCCGACGGCAAGGAGCCGAAGCCGCTGACGCAAGGCCCCAACCCTGACGCGGATCCGCGCTTCTCGCCCGACGGCAAGCGCATCCTCTACACGACCCTTCGCGGCGGCTTCCCCGAGGTCTGGCTCATGCCGCGCGACGGCTCCGCGCCGCAGAAGGTGACAATCGGCAGCCAAGCCGACTGGTCCCCGGACGGTCAGCGGATCGTCTTCATCCGCGAGAATCAGGCCTGGGTGCGCGAACTCGCCTCAGGGCGGGAGCGGCGCGTCTCTCCTGAGGCGTGGGAGCGCTGCGGCGTCCCAGCCTGGCGACCCGACGGCAAGGCGCTAGCCCTCGCCAGCCGCCACACCGGCACCATCGGCATCTACTTTCTGAGTCCCGACGGTAAAGACCCAACGCCGCTCACGACCGAGGAACCCTCCTGCACCCCGCGCTGGTCGAAGGACAGCACCCGCCTGCTCTGTCAGACGGTCAAGGGCCACGTCCATCAGGTAGGCGCGGACGGCAAGGACTGGGAGCAGGTGACCTTCGGAGCCGACCTCCAGCACGATGCGCGCTACTCGCCGGACGGCTCGCTGATCGTCTTCTGCCGCGCGCCGTCTTCCGAAGGCCCCTGGCAGATCTGCGTCAGCCGCTTCGGCGGCGACGACATGGACTTCATCGCTCTCACAACTGAAGGCTCAAACCTGTCGCCCGACTGGCAGCCATAGTCTTACTTTTTGTCATTGTCTTACTTCTGTGCCAATGTTATACTTTCCTCATGAAAACAACCTACATGCCGACGGTATCGTTCACAACCAAAGGACAGGTTGTCATTCCCGTCCACATACGACGCCTGTTCGGCATCGGAACCGGAACACGGGCCGTCGTGACAGCCACAAGCGAAGGCATTTTGCTTAAACCGGTCACGGATGCCGTGATCGACGCGGGGTGCGGAATACTGCAGGCGCAAACGAACGTGCCCTCCCTCGCCGAAGAGCGGGCGCTTTACAAGATCGAGGAAAAGGAACTGGAGGATCGCCGTGTCAGCCGCCGTTCTTGACAGTTTCGCCTTGTTGGCCTATCTGCGCCGCGAACCCGGCCACAAATCGGTCCATGCGGCTTTGAGAAAGGCCAAGGACGGTCATCTGGCGCTGTCCATGACCGAACTGAACTACGCTGAAGTCAAGTATATCGTCCTGCGAAAGAACGGACCGGACAAATGGTGCGTGGTGGAGTCCTTGCTCTCCGTTCTGCCGATCATGTTCCACCAGGTGGACAGAGCCTTGGCAGATCGAGCCGCCGATTACAAGGCTCGCTTCAAAATGAGTCTTGCCGACGCTTGCGCCGCCGCACTCGCGAAACAGAAAGATGCCGTGCTCTACACGAGTGACCCCGAGTTCGCAGCATTGAAAGCCGAAATCCGCCTGCACACGCTCGAATAGGTGAATTGGAGACTCTTCAGATGCTGTTTCACACATGGACCTTTGCCCTCTTTCTGTTGGTCGTTCTGCCCGTTTTTTTCCTGCTGCGGAAAACGCGCTTCTGGATCGCCTGGCTGATGCTGGCCTCCTACGTCTTCTACGGCTGGTGGAACCCCTACTACCTGTCCCTCGTGTTCTACTCCACGGTGATGGACTACTTCCTCGTTACCCTGATGGATCGCTGCCCGCGCGACGCGACGAAGGTCGGCGTCGCCGACCGGCTGCCCCGGCTGCGCTTCGATGACCGCGTGCTGAAGCATGCCTTCCTCGTAGCGAGCGTGTCGGCCGTCAGCCTTCTTGCGCTGGCTTTTTGCGGCCCGGTGACATTGCGGCCCGCCCTGATCATGCTGAGCGTCCTGGTCTTTCTGATGGCGCTGGGCGCACTCTTGAGAAGCCGAAAAATCTGGCTGTTCATCAGCGTGTTCAACAACCTCGCGCTGCTGCTCTTTTTCAAGTACGCCGGATTCCTGGTTCAGAACGTCAACGCGCTGCTGGCGCAGGCCCATCTGGCTGCCGCACTCCCTGAGCCGGCCACGCTGATGCCATACGGCTTCACCTACCTGCTTCCCGTCGGCATCTCGTTCTTCACCTTCCAGTCGCTCAGCTACACGATCGATTTCTACCTCGGCAACGTGCCGCGCGAAAAGAACTTCCTGCGCTTCGCAACCTTCGTGTGCTTCTTCCCGCAATTGATGGCTGGCCCTATCGAGCGGGCCAAGCATCTGCTGCCCCAGTTCCAGAAGTTCCCTGAAATCCGCCTACAGAACTTCACGGACGGTGCCTCGCTCTTCCTGGTGGGACTTTTCAAGAAGCTCGCGCTGGCCAACTACTTGGCATGTTACGTGGATCGCGTCTACGACACCCCGTCCGCATTCGATGCGCCGGCCCTGCTCATGGCCACCTTCGCGTTCGCCTGGCAGATCTACTTCGACTTCAGCGGCTACACCGACATGGCCCGCGGCATCGCCAAGGTCATGGGCTTCAACCTGATCCTGAATTTTCGCAACCCCTATCTAGCCACCGGCATCGGCGAGTTCTGGACCCGCTGGCACATCAGCCTCTCCTCGTGGTTCAGGGACTACGTCTACATTCCGCTGGGCGGAAATCGGTTGGGCAAACTGCCGACCTACAGGAACCTGCTCATCACCTTCGCCGTGTCCGGCATCTGGCACGGAGCTTCTTGGACATTCCTGGCCTGGGGTCTGCTGCACGGCCTGGGCGTGATGATCACCCGCGAGCTCGAACGCTCGGCTTTCTACAGCAACCGTGTGCCCAAGGCGATCAAGCAGGTGGGCGTCTTCCTGTTTGTCTGTTTCGCGTGGATCTTTTTCAGGGCGACTTCCATGACTGATGCGTTGCTTATTATCCGGCGCATTTTCACCGCGCCCTGGCACGATCCGCAGATACCCGCCCTGCTGCTGTTGATGGTCGGGCTTATTTGGCTCTATGAAACGGCGTACGAGTCGAACTGGCGCGTGAACCTGCAGCGCGCGCCGGTCCGCGTCGCCACCGCCGTATTCATGATTCTCTACCTGTTCCTCTTCTCGTCTGGAGGCGGATCGTTCATCTATTTCCAGTTTTAGGTTCGAGAGATTGAGATTACGAGTGACACCGCCCCCGCATGATCGTAATCATAATCTTATGCGAATTCTTAATCCGGCATGAAACTACGTCAAAACGAATACCTATGACCCACGAACACGAACAAACCGATCACGACGATCTGCCGATCACGCACGAGGTGCGGCTCACGCTCAGGCAGTGGCTGGCCGCGCTGCTGACCGTGACGCTCATCGCTGTCGCGCTGCCGCGCGCGTGGAAACACGTCGAGCGCTTCGAGGTCGGCGCCGACTACCGGATTCCGTACGCGCTCAGCAACGATTACTGGCTGTTCGACTGGTATCTGCAGAAGGTTGCCGCTGCGAAGCCCATCGTGGTTCTTGGCGACTCCGTAGTGTGGGGCGAGTATGTCAAAGCCGACGGCACACTCCCCCATTTTCTGAACGCGGAAGCCGCGAAGCCCGTCCGCTTCGTCAACGCTGGGGTCAACGGTCTTTTTCCGCTGGCGATGGAGGGACTGGTGCGCGACTACGGCACGGCCCTGCATGACCGCAAAGTCATCGTCGTGTGCAATCTGCTCTGGCTCACGAGTCCCAAAGCTGACATGCAGGCTGAGAGCGACGAGACGATCAACCACACGCCGCTCATTCCGCAGTTCCGCCCCAAGGTCCCAAGTTACCAAGCCGATGCTACGACGCGCATCGGCGCCGTGATCGGGCGGCACGTCTCCCTCATGGGCTGGGTGAACCATCTGCAGAGCGCCTACTTCAACCAGCGCAGCGTCACGCAGTGGACCCTGGCCGAAGATCCGGACCACCCGCGCTCCTATCCCAACGCCTACCGCAATCCTCTGGCGCGGATCACGTGTGTCGTCCCCTCGGGTCAACTTGATGACCTCGAACGTGGGGAAGGCAGCAGCCGCCACAAGCCGTGGTCAAGCGAAGGCCCGCGCAAGACTGCGTTCGATTGGGTGCCCCTATCATCTTCTCTTCAGTGGGCCGCGTTTCAGCGCACGGTCGAAATGCTCCGCCACCGCAACAACGACGTGCTGGTGATTGTCGCGCCCTTCAACGAACACATGATCGCCGACCCATCACAGGACGCATACAAGTCCACCCAGTCCGGCATCGTCGCATGGCTCTCCGAAAATCACATCCCGTTCGTTCTGCCCGACAAACTACCGAGTGAGATTTACGCCGACGCCAGCCATCCGCTCACGGCAGGGTACGCCCTGCTCGCCGACACAATCGTTAAGTCCGAGCCATTTCAGAAGTGGATGAGGTGAGAGGTAACCGAGTGTCCCCAAGTTTTGGCAGGGAGGGGAGTGTGTATTCATATTTTCAGAGGCGAAATCGGGTAAATGTAACGCTGAGATGTGGGATCGAGTGGCCGTCACAGTTTCTCACACACTTAAAACCCACACAGAATCGACTACCCCTACTCATCTTGCTTAATCGGAGCTGAAGTCAATAACCAGTTGATTCCATCCTGAGTTTGTGACAAGGGCTGAAAAGCATGCACCTAATTCCCTTCATTGATACACTTAACCGGCTACTATCGTTCGACTCGCTTCAGCGCTGGCATCATCGCGTATGTGTCTTTTCTTTGCGTTCTCAGCAATTCGTGTTGTCTTCCCCGGCGCATCCAGTGTGGCACGGGCAACTTGCGCGTGATGACAAAAAAAGGACGTATGCGACGAGGACCCACCCCCCATCCCATACGTCCCCTCCGCGGCAAGGCAACCGGCCTACACCGTGACCTCTTTCAACTCCCAGCCCTTGCGGAAGACGGGCTTGACAAAGGCGTTGGCCTTCTCGTTGTTGGTGAAGCGCATAGTCTTGGAGTCCCACAGGAGCTTTTCATTCGGGAAGCGCCAGCAGATGGTGCCCAGCAGCATCCACTCCGTGTAGGGCGCAGAGATGCTGAAGTTCGAGCAGGCCGCAGGGCCGCCCTTGCACGCGCGGATCCAGTCCTTGAAGTGGCCCGGCGAACGTTCGATGACCTCGGGCGGACGCTTGTAGTCCTTCATCTTCGCCTCGGGAATCAGGCGCACGCCCTCGCCGCGCCCCGTCGTGCCCATGAAGCCCTTGGTTCCGACGAAGACCTCGTTGTAGGGCTTGACATCTTCCGGCGTCAAGCCTTCAGGAACCTTAAACTTGCCACACATCTTGCCCTCGTACCAGTACACCGTCACGGGCGGCATCTTCCCGCCGGGAACGAACTTGTTCGGCCGTTCGCCGAACTCGAACCGGCACGCGTAGTGCGGATAGGTCACGTCGTTGACCTCGTCGACCGCGATGCACTCCACGCTGAGCGGGGCGGTCAGCTGCAGGCCCCAGTTGGCTGGGCCCATGATGTGGACGCCCCAGTCGCCGATCATCATCGTGCCGTAGTCCAGGAAGCCGCGCCACTGGATGGGCGCGATCTTCGAGCTGTATGGATGCATCTGCGCGCGGCCGGTCCAGAGTTCCCAGTCGAGCGTTCGGGGCAGCTCCTCTGCAGCCGGCCATGCCTTGACGCCGCGCGCGAAGCCGCCGCCATTCATGCCATGGACTTCCTTGATCTCGCCGAGGTCGCCGTTCCAGATCGTCTCGGAGGCGATGCGTGTGGCGGGGTGCGAATAGCCCTGGTTGCCCATCTGCGTGGCGACCTTGTACTTCTGCGCGGCCTTGGCCAGCTGGCGGCACTCCCAGATGGACTGCGCCAGCGGCTTCTGGCAATGGACATGCAGTCCTCGCTCCATCGCCCACAGCGCGACCGTCGCGTGCATGTGGTCAGGAATCGTGATGGTGATGGCGTCGAGGTTTTTGCACTCCTTGTCCAGCATCTCGCGGAAATCGCGGTATTTCTTGGCCTGCGTATATTTCGCCGCAGACTTATTCAAGAAGTTTTCATCCACGTCGCAGATCGCATAGATATTCTCGCTGCTGACGTTGTTGACATCGCTGGCACCCTGCATGCCTCCGACGCCGACGCAGCCAATGCTCATCTTGTCGCTTGGCGCCAGCTGCCCGGACCGCGCGACGACATGCCTCGGAACGATGGAGAACACCGCGCCTGCCGTTAAAGCCGAACCCAGAAACGAACGCCTAGACAGATTGACTGCACCTTTTGCCTGGTTGCTCATATGCTTCGCGCTCCTTTTCGATTACGCCAAGGCCTGTTTGCAGAACTGGACGCACTTGGCGACTTCTTTCACCGCGTCGGAGTCCTTGGGAACCTGGTACTCCAGCTCGACGTCGGCGAAGATAGGCAGCTTGTTTTTCTTGAGGTACTGCAGCGCGGCCGCGACCGGCGTATCGCCCTGGCCCCACGGCAGATTCGCGCCCTTGCCCGCCTTGTTCTTGCGGTCCTTGAGATGCAGGCTGAGGATCCGGTCATGGTACTTTTCGATGATCGCCAGCACCGAGTCGTCGTTCGCCGCGGTGTAGTGGCCGATGTCGAGATTGATCGCCAAATTCTTGCCGTACTTCAGGACGGGCCCGTCGTAGGTCGCGGCGTTGATCTGCATATGGTTGTGGAACGCGACCAGAACTCCGTGCTTGTCCGCGATCGGACCGAGGCGCTTTGCTGCGTCCTCGGACAGCTCACGCGTGATGCCCTTGGCACCGAGCGCCTTGGCCACGCTGAAATAGTACTCGATCTTTTCGTCAGTCATGCTCTTGTCACCGATATTGCCGAACTTGACGATGTGGATGCCGACGCCCGCGTCCTCATACATTTTCCGGAACGCCGCGAGCTTCTCCATGGATCCGCCCGCATACTTCTCGGGCACGTCGCCCATCAGTTCAATCGAGCTGATGCCGCTGTTGAGGACGTGCTGCAGCAACGCCTCAGCGCTTCCGGGCATCGAGCGGTAGCTGTACGTGATAACGCCGACCTGAACTCCACCGAACTTTGAGTCTGGCTTGGCGTCAGACCCAAAAGCCCGCCCCGGAATCAGGGACGCGGCACCCAGAGCCGCCGCACCGCCCAAAAACGCCCTACGTGAGAACTGTCCATCATGCATAATAGCATCCCCCCTTCATAATCAGAAAAAACGTTCACGCCCCTTTCGCCACCAACACGCGTTGGCGACAAAATGAGCCATGACGTAGAATATGATAAATATTCCTTACTTTCAACACCCATGACTCGGCGGAATTGTGACCAAGCTTGACACGCCAGTTCCGTTTGGGCATGCTTCTTGCCATGAAAGTGCCACTTCTGACCGATCTCAGCAGACGCATGCCTCTGCCGCCCAAAAATGGATTTATGATCAAGCGGACCTTGAAGACCGGGGTTGCGGGCGTGTTCACAGCGATGCTAGCCAGCCTGATTATGGCGCAACAGAACGGTTTTGACAAAGCCGCTATTCTCAAAGAGCTGGACAAGCTAGAGCTGACCCACAAGGAAAAGATCTCGGTCGAACAGAAAAGCATCAAGGACGAGTTGGGGAAGGCCTTGACCAGTACCAAGGCTTTGCTTGAGCTGTACGAGGGGGCTGTTTTTGCCACGAAGTTTGAGGGCGAAAAGAAAGACAACGCCGAGTTCCGGAAGTGGAAGAACAGCCAGGAAGACAACCTTAAGGCCGACGATTTTCAAGCCGCATTGGGAATTCATGCGAACTACCTCTACCTGACCCTTCTCCGCGCCTTAGGCGAAGATGAGGGGAAGCTGAACGAGGCGCTGGTTCTGCACGTGTTCAAGGTGTGGACGGTGGACGGTAAGTTTGATCTACACAGGCGGGCGAATGCCGAGCTTCTGGACCGGCCTGTCACACAAGGTGTGCTGGCACGTCGCTTCCAACTGGGGCCGAAGCTGGGCGGCCCTCAGGATAAGGAGCAGGATAAAACTTGGGAGTGGTTTCCTGCGAACACCGACGGCATGTTGGATAAGACCGTTTTTCCGTATCTGCGAACAATAAAGAGCCCCGTGCTGATCTCGCTCTGGGATAAGCGAATCGGCAATGAATTGGCACATGCCAAGCGTCCTGGGTTGAATGAAAAGACGGCCCAGATCACCCAACAGACCCTGCCCAAACTACACTGGCAGCGCGCGCGCGATCTGATTCTTTTGGGGAGAGACGCGGAAGGCTTTTCAACGATGATCGGAATCCTTCGGCAGAATGCCGGCCTCGTCGAGTTCGACAAATACGCCAGGGAACTGCATGACCTGCTGGCAGGCGGTATGGCAAACTCCGCCGAGAAAAGCGAGTAATTGTACTATGAAAACGAAACGGTTGGGGTGGCTGGCCTGCTTAATTGTGCTGCCAGAGTTGGTGTGTGCGGGAGAGGGATGGCCGATGTTTCGCGGGCCGCAGGGCGACGGGGCTGTGACCGATGCACGTTTGCCCTTGCTCTGGAGCGAGACAAATAATGTGCGCTGGAAAATCGCGGTTCCCCATTTGGGCTGGTCGAGCCCCGTGGTGCAGGGTGACCAGGTATGGGTGACCAGTGCGACAGAGAAGGGGCAGGATTACTTTGCGTTCTGCGTTGACGCGAAGTCGGGCAAGCTTCTCTTCGAAAAGCATCTGTTTCACTCGGACACGCCGGAGCCTCTCGGAAACGGCGTAAACTGCTACGCATCGCCGTCTCCAGCCATTGAAAAGGGACGCGTGTACGTCCACTTCGGAAGCTATGGCACTGCCTGCCTCGACACGGGCACAGGCGAGGTGCTTTGGAAACGAGAGGATCTCAAGTGCCGGCATTATCGCGGCCCCGGCTCGTCGGCCATCTTGTATCGGGATTTGCTCATTCTGACTTTCGACGGCGTGGATCTGCAGTATGTGATCGCTTTGGACAAGCTCACCGGCAAGACAGTCTGGAAGAGCGACCGCACGATTGAGTGGAAAGATTTAGATGAGAAAGGACAGCCGAAACGGGACGGCGACATGCGCAAAGGCTTTGCCACACCGCTGGTGATAGCTGTCGGCGGAAAAGAACAGTTGATCAGCCCGGCGTCTAGCACACTCTTTGCATATGAGCCGGGAACAGGGAAGGAAATCTGGCAGATCCGGAACACGGCTTATACGCCTGCGGTCACGCCCGTCTTTGGCGCCGGGATGGTGCTAGCCGTGACGGGCCATGGAGCGGCTGAAATGTTGGCCATCCGTCCGGATGGAAAGAATGATGTGACAGATTCGCACGTCGCGTGGCGCGTCGCGGGCAAGGATGTGCCGCTCACACCGTCGCCGGTTGTCCTGGACGGTTTGCTGTACATGCCGTCTGACAATGGCGTAGTGACCTGCATTGAGATTGGGTCAGGAAAGACCGTATGGCGGGAGCTTATCGGCGGAAGCTACCTAGCTTCGCCCATCCATGACGGCGAGCGGATCTACTTTTTCAGTCTATCAGGCAAAACAACGGTGATCCGCGCTGGCCGTAAGTTTGAAAAGTTGGCGGAAAACCAATTGACATCCGGTTTCATGGCCTCTCCTGCCGTGGCGGGAGATTCGCTGATTCTGCGAACAAAGACGCACCTGTACAACATCGGGGTGAAGTAAGCCCGATCCATTTGCGCGGATGCTGAAGCCACTGAAAAGCATGCTTTCCACATGCGCATCTCCCCTGTTGTGGCACAGTGGTGCACTTGACATCACCCCCGCCTTCTGGCACACTTAATCAGCTGTTCCACATTGGATCAGGCATGGTTTTGGCACGTGATGGCCGGTGCCAAACGAAAAGCGATTTCTATCAATTAAATTTGCCCGTTTCATCGCGCTGAGGCAGATTAGCAATTCATGTATACGGCCGTCCTGAACAGCTTAGTCCTATCATTCAGCAACGGCTTTATGAAAAGTCCAAGTCTGAACTGACTTGTCCGCAGCGGCAGGCTGTCAAAGCTGGCATGCGTTCAACTATTCTCTCATACTGCTCAACAACTTTCAGAAGGTGCTTTTATGACTGATACAACCGTTCGTACACCGGCGCAAAAAAAACAGCACGGCTGGCTCCGCGCGATTGCCTGGGTGTTTGGGTTTCTGATCATGCTGCTTGTGGTCGTGTATTTCGTGGCCACGAGCGAGGCCCTATTGAAGGGCATGATTCTGCCGCGCGTGGGCAAGGCCATAAATGCGCAGATCACTTTGAGCGACGCGTCGATCAGCCCGTTCTCGCACGTGGTCTTGAAGAACCTAAAGGTGCAAACGGCGGAGGCGGAGCCGCTGTTCACCGCCGCCGAGGTGCGCCTGCGCTACAGCCTGATGGATATCATCCGCGGCAACATCCGCGTGGATGAGGTCACGCTTTCGTCGCCGACGATCGTTCTGGCGGAAAATCCGGACGGAAGCAGCAACCTGAACCCGATCCTGAAGTCGCAGCAGGCGAAGCCGGGAGAGAAGAGACCCGAGCCGGCAGCCAAAGCGCCCGGCGCCAAGCCGCTGCAGATTGAATTAAGGAAATTCGCGCTGACGGACGCCACGATACGCCGGGTGAAGAACGGCAAAAACGGCACGCGCGACCTCGCCGAGCTTTCACACGTCAACGTGACCCTGGACGACGTGAAGAACGGGCAAACGGGCAAGCTGGGGCTGGCTGCCGATATCCGGGTGGAAAACACGAATGGCGTGCTGCTTGCCAAGCTGGGCGGCAATTACACGTTCTCCCTGGCAGCGAATCTGAAGCCCACCTTGATCAAGGGCGGTACGCGCCTGGACGTGACCCGAGCCGAAGGCGCGCTGGCGGACATGGCAGCATTCGGCTCGGAGCTCGTCGCGGAAGTCACTCCCACGGACATCAAGGAAGTGGCGCTGCGATTCAAGAAGGGCGATATGCGTTTGGGCGAGCTGCACGTGAGCGGACCGTTTGACATGGAAAAGCTCGAGGGCCGCCTGACCCTCGAACTCGCAGGCATCGACAAGCAGCTACTGAACCTGGCCAGCGCCAAGAGCGGCATGGAGTTCGGCGGCACGACGATCAGCTCGACGAACCATATCGAACTGGCTAAGGCCGGTGCGATGATCACGGCCAGCGGCCAATGGGCGGTGAGCAAGTTTCAGCTGACGCGTGCGAACCAGACGACGCCCCAGCTGGACCTTCTCGCCGACTACAACGTCACCGTTGACCGCGGGCAAAGCGCGGCTGTGCTGCGCGGGCTCACGTTGACCGGCACTCAAAACGGCGCCGCGCTGCTGAAGGCTGAACTGGCCAGCCCGATGCAGATCGGCTGGGGCAGCGCCAGCAATGCAGTGGGCGACTCGACGCTGACCCTGGCTGTCTCGAGCCTGAACCTGGCCGACTGGAAACCGTTCCTGGGCGAGGTCGCTCCAGCCGGATTCGCGAATGTTAAGGCGCGCCTGCTCTCGCAACAGGGCGGCAAGCAACTGACCTTTAATTTTGACACCCAGATTGACCATCTCACCGTCAACGCGGGCAGCAATCACATCGCCGACGCGGCCATCACACTGCAGGCGAGCGGCAAAGCGAGTGACCTGAAACAGTTCGATCTGACGAACTACAAACTGGAAGTCGCGCGGCAGAACCAAACGCTGGTGTCGGTCTCGGGCTCCGGAACGTATGACAAGGCGAGCGAGGCGGCGGACATGCAGGTTGTGGTCAAGGCGGTGCTGGCACCGTTGCTCCAGGTGATGGCACGCCCGGACATGAGCGTCGCTTCTGGTACGGTCGATCTGACCGCACACCTCACTCAAAAGCAAAAAGCACAGGCGGTCACCGGCACGCTGGCGTTGGCTGATTTGACGGGGCGGCTTGGAAAGAACGATCTGCGCAGCTTGGGCGCGGCAGTGGACTTCGATTTGGGGATGACGCCGCAGCAAGTCCAAATCCGGAAGTTCGCGGGCAGGCTGACCCAGGGTGCCTCTATGGGTGGCAATTTCGATGTGTCTGGCAGTTACGACCCTGTCAAAACCAACGCCAACCTAAGCGCCAAGCTGACGGATTTCAACCAGAGTTGGCTGGGACCACTACTCGAGCCGGCGTTGGGAGTCAACAAACTCATATCGGTATCGATCAACGGAAATATCACCGCCCAATACGAGCAGCAAGGCACATCGGCCGTGAAGGCAGACTTCCAGATGGCGAACCTGGTGGTGAAGGATCCCAAGGGGCAGCTCCCGTCGACGCCGCTGGAGGCGAAGATGCAAATGGATGCCTCGCTGCGCAAGCAAGTGGTCGACGTGCGCCTGTTTCAGGTCACCTTGACGCCAACAGCGCGTGCGGCCAACCAGGTGCAGGTAAGCGGCCAGGTGGATATGTCACTGCCCAACGCGATCCAAGGAAACCTGAAACTGGTGGCTGACTCGCTGGATTTCACCCGCTATTACGACTTGTTCATGGGCGGGAAATCAGCGGCGGCAACAGGGACTGCGCCCTCGCCGTCCCGGACAGAATCTGCTCCCGCAACCGCACCGGCGATTGCAAATCAGGAGCCCGGTCCAATCAAGCTGCCGTTACACAACTTCACAGCGGCGGCCACGATCAGCCACCTGTACCTGCATGAAATAGAAATTGCCGATTGGCAGACCACCGTGACGATCGATGGCGGCCACGTGGTATTGAACCCGTTCAAGCTGGCGCTCAACAGTGCGCCCGTGAACACGATGCTCGATATTGACCTAGGCGTGCCGGGCTGGAAATACGACTGTTCTTTTAGCGCACAAGCCATTCCGCTGGCGCCGCTGGTGAACACGTTTCAGCCGGAGCGCAAGGGAATTCTGGGCGGAACTCTGACCGCCCAGGCGAAGTTGGCCGGTGCCGGCATCACCGGGGCGAGCCTCCAGAAGAACCTCGCCAGCCAGTTCGACGTGAGCGCCACCAATCTCAACCTCTCGGTTGATAACATCCGGGGGAACACCGTCTGCACACGCCTGCTCAAAACGCTGATCAGCACCATCGCAACCATCCCCGATCTGGTCAAGAACCCTGCGGGCGCAGCCACGTCGTTGCTCTCGGGCTTGATCGGCACGAGTGACAGCAGCGCGAACCGCACGGGCGGCTTGACGTCCGACCTTCAGAAGTCACCGATTAACTGGGTCACCTTGCACGGCACTGCGGGCTCCGGCCGCGTGGATGTGCTGCAAGCGGTGGTGCAAAGCCCTGCCTTTGAAGCCCAGGCGCACGATGGCACCCTGACACTGGACGAGGTGCTGAATAACTCCCCCCTCCAAATCCCCGTCTCGGTTTTGCTCGAACGCACGATCGCGCAGCGAATCAATATGGCGGGCAATACGGCCACCAACGCAACCTATGCAAAGCTGCCAGACTTCCTGACGCTGAAAGGCACCCTTGGCAAAGCCAAAGCGGATATCAATTACATCGCCTTGGGAAGCGCCGTTCTGCAGGGAACGGGCGGCAAAGGCGGTCAGGCGGCAGGTGCGCTCCAAAGCCTCTTATCAACTGGCACGGACGCCACCGCCAACAACACCTCCACTAACCAACCCGCAGGCAAAGGCGGTCAGACGGAAGCGGCGCTCCATGGTCTCAGCAGCCTCTTGAGCAATAGCAAGCCCGCCGCAACCAATGCGCCGGCCACGAAAAAACAAAAGGCCGGTAAAAAACTGCTCAAGGATGTTCTCGGGCAATAGGCAAGGGGGAGGACGCGCGATAGCCGTCGGAAAAAGCCCTGCCACGCCACATGGCCTATTCCTTTCGCATCTATTCTGTCACGTCCGACGGCCGGGCCATGAACAGGCGAAATGCGCTTAGCGCTTCGATCCGAATGGCAGGGACAAACCGCTGAGCCATCCGTCCGTACGTGGCAATAAGCCAAAGAAATATGCCGTGTTCTACGCCGCTTGCGGTTGACACTAGGGAATGCAAGTGATATTTTTTAAGTAGCAGGATGTGCATAGAACTGGCACCCTTGATATGGGACGCTCAGTGTCTGACGGGGGGAGAACACTGCTAGTTGAGACGATCATTACCAAGAATGGCCAAGCAACAAAAAGAAATAAACACGATGAAGAGAACAGTCGAAACATTCAACTGGAACGGTGTCAGCACACGCCTCCTCGCTGGCGTTCTTGCGGCCTTCGTGTGGCAGGCACGGCAAGCCGCACAGGCGGCGGACTTGGGCAAGGTCATGCCCATGGGCGATTCGATCACGCTCGGAGTGCCGATCAATGGCGGCTATCGCGACCCGCTGTACGTTCTTTTGACCAACCGGTCTGACACCTTTACGTTTGTCGGCTCGCAGACCGGATACACGACCGCAGCGCTCACCGCTGCCGGGCAGGATCATCACGAGGGACACAGCGGCTATGTCATTACAAATGCCGTCTCAATCAGTCGGACCGGCTTGGACGAGAATCTGGCAAGTTGGATCGGCTCTGGCGCGGAAAGCCCGGACAAGATCCTGCTGATGATCGGCAGCAACGACATCAACCTCGGCTATAACATGACCAATGCGCCCACGCGCCTGAGCGACCTCATCACCCACATCTATGGTTACCGGCCCAGTGTGAAGCTCTACGTGGCGTCGATCATCCCCATGGTCGGTCATGAACCCGACGTCCAGGCTTTCAACGCAACCATCCCGGGCATCGTGGCCAGCCAATGCGCCCTCGGACACAACGCGGTTTACGTTCCGATGTATGAGGCCTTGAATATCAGCACGGACTTGTCCGACGGACTGCATCCGAACGCGCTCGGCTACCAGCATATGGCGCAGGCCTGGGATACGGCGCTCCATGCAACCACGAACCTGACGGTCACGCTTGCCGGCCCGGCGAACAATCAGACGTTCACGGCCGGGACGGCCATTTCCGCCACCGCCACGGTGGCCAACGCCATGGGCGCCTATACCGTCCATGTCTACACGAACAGCGGCTCAAGCGCGTTCGCCGAGGCCGGAGCCGGCAGCGCCTTCTCGCCGTATGCCGTGAGCCTCGGCACGCTGTCCAATGGCACGTATCACATCTATGCCTCGGTCACCGACACGCTCGCAACCACGAACAGCGCGACCAACACGTTCACGGTCGCTGCGGCACAGACTAACATTCACGCGGTTGATGTGACAAGCACCAGTGCCGGCTCCGGCTTAGGTAGCAATTACAGCGTCGGCTGGGATTTCACAGTCACCCAAACGATCAGGGTGACCTCGCTCGGGCAGTTCGATCCGGATTCAAACCCGAAATCCAACTCGGTGGCCATCTATCAGAGAGCCGGGGCGAAGCTCGTTGAAGCGGCTGTCTCAGCCGCCAGCCCGACCGAGCAGAGCGGCAGCTACCCTGCGCGCTACGCCGCTGTTTCCAGCACCGTGCTGCCCCCCGGAAACTACGTGGTCTTCAGCTCGCAGAACGGCGACAACTTCATCGCACCCAACGGGAATCCCGCCGCTATCTTCGGCACCGCCATCCTGTGGAACAAGGGCGTGGCGCACACCAATGGATCAGCGGCCGATCCTTTGCCGGCCACCGCTCCGGCTTCCTGGAATATCGAGAACACCAACACCTATCGCTACTTTGGCCCGACCTTCAAGTACGACGTGGTTTCTCCCGCCCCGATTCTGGCGTTGACGTGCCCTCTGAACAATCAGGTGCTCACGGTTGGCGATTCCGTTACAGCCACTGCCACGGTGACCAGCGCAACGGGAGCGTATATCGTCCATGTCTATACGAACAGCGCCTCCGGCGCATTTGCCGAAGCTGGAACCGGCGGCTCCAACTCGCCATACACGGCGAGTCTCAGTGCGCTGTCCGCTGGCACGTACCACATCTATGCCTTGGCCACCGACACGCTCGCGACCTCGATCACCGCAACCAACACGTTCACGGTCGCCGCGAAGACGGGGCAGCAGATTCTGAGCCTGACTGGCTGGAACCAGGACATCATCGTAGGGAAGTCCGAGACCGCGCCGGGATACAGCGTGAGCGTGGGGGGGAGTTGGGACTTCTACGAGACTGGTCTATCTGGAGGAACCCAGGGCCTGGCCGCCGACTCGGCTGGCACCAACCGCACCTTCACCAGTTCCAGAAACCCAAGCGTCAAATTCCAGTTCGCCCCGTACACCGGCAACAACGCCGTATATCTCGACGGGTCGAGCAACGTCACGCTGACCCTCGTCAGCCCAGCCAAATTCCAGTCGCTCCAGTTTCTAGAGGTGGCGCGCACCATGAGCTGGTATGCCCGGCTGAACTTCTCGGACGGGACGAGCGCGACCACGAGCATGTGGAGCGATCCGGACTGGATCACGAACCCCGGACCCGCTGACCGGTGCCTGACCTCGTACGGGCTGAGGGGCACCGCTGGCAATTTCTACACCGGTTATCTCTGGATGGCGGAACGCGACTTCACGCTGGCGGTCGCCGATCAGGCCAAGACGCTCAATTCCATCACTTTCTTCACCACCAGCGCCAGCGGGTATCAACTGGCAGTCTTCGCCGTGAGCGGCTATGTGCTCGGCACCTGGTCAGGCACGAACCATGCGGTTGACGTGCTGAGCCCCGGCGACGGCCCCAACGGGGGCAGCACCTACAGCGTCGGATGGGACTTCACGGTCACCGAGACGATCAAGGTCACCTCGCTCGGGCAGTTCGACCCGGATTCAAACTCGAAATCCAACTCGGTGGCCATCTATCAGCGCGCCGGGGCGAAGCTCGTCGAAGCGGCCGTCTCCACCGCCAGCCCTTCCGAGTATAGCGGCAACTACCTTGCGCGCTACACCGCAGTTGACAGCCTCGTGCTGACCCAAGGCAACTACGTGGTCTTCAGCACGCAGAACGGCGACAACTACATCGCAGCCGGCGGGAGCCCGGCCGCCAACTTCGGCCCCGGCGTCACCTGGAACAAGTGCGTCGCGCTCAGTGCCGGATCTGCGGCCGGCCCATTGCCGGCCACCGCTC
>Ga0118677_10000463_pt2 | contig 84570 bp, 69 predicted proteins | sample AliMusrvi5mmetaG_FD_86154 | JGI IMG/M metagenome (GOLD analysis project Ga0118677, IMG submission 86154)
CTCAAGCACCTGGCGCTTTCGGCTATGATGAATCCTCACTTTATTTCCAACTCTCTTAATTCGGTGCAATACCTTGTAAACAGCGGGAAGTATGAAGAGGCTAATGATTACATTGCAATGATTGCCAAGCTGATGAGGAAGAACCTTGATACTGCGGGAAGCGGGTTCATACTGCTGTCGGAGGAGATCAGCCGCCTGAGGCTTTACCTTGATCTCGAAAAATTAAGGTTCCAGGAAAGTTTTGCATATGAGATCATTACCGGGCCTGATATTGAAACAGGACGTATCCTCATCCCGAATATGATCATCCAGCCGTTCGTTGAAAATTCACTTTGGCACGGGATCATCAATTCGGGTAAAGAAGGGCTACTTACAATTTCATTCTCGTTTGAAGATGTGGAAATTGATTCGTCGGTCTGCAGCTCACTGATCATTAAGATTGCAGATAACGGGATCGGCATTGAGCAGGCAAAAAAGAATAAAAAGGAAGACCATATTTCAAAAGGCATTCAGATCATTGAAGAGCGTCTCAGTTTATTGAGCTCAAGGATGAAGCTTCCCCAGCCTATCGTTTTTGAAGATCTTGGAGGGCAGGATGCCGGAACTCATGGCACTGAAGTGATTATTTCTTTACCCCCACCGCTGTTTAAATTTTCACCCCAGGGGTAAGGAAACTCTGTCTCTGCCTCCCTTTTATTGGTGTATTTCCACCCCCTGCATTATAATGAAGTAAAAACAGGCGGACGAAAGAATTAACGTACAAGGATCATACGTGCATCCATTCTTTTTCCTTTGGTCATGAGAATGCATTCATAAATGCCCGGATTCAGCCCGGAGCTTTCAAATTCTATATTGTTCCTGCCTCTGATATAATGCTTACTGAGATCCTTCACCTTTTGGCCCAAACGGTCATATATCCTGATTTCAGCGAACCCATCTTCAGTCATCTCAAATAAAATATTCGTTACTGATCTGAAAGGATTAGGATAAACCGTAATTCCCTTGTTAATTGAAGTGAGATCAGGGGATCCTGCGGGATCAGGGAGATGCATGATGATGAGGCTGTCGTGGGGTATGGCATTGAAAACCATATACGAAACACCACCCTGCCATGCGAACCTGAACGGCAGTATCCTGCTGCCCTGGGTGATCTGGTAAACATTCGCCATATGGGCATATGTCCTGATTTTTAGCGTAAGCGGCACCTTGTAGGGATAAGGGGAGTCGGGAAGGTTGTCGGTGAGGTTGAAGACCACGTGGTATCCTGATGAGTCGATAAGGTAAAGAATTGCAGCATCGCGCTCCCTGATGTATTTGACTACAGAATCCATAGTCGAGATCCAAAGATTATTCTGGTTCTCAGCAACATGATTAATATGCTCGGCAAATTCCCCGATAGGAACAGGCTCATAACCGTTGGTGTCGTGCATCAGGCGGAACCCGTGCCAGCGTTCGATGAGCCATCCGCCCCTTGAGATAATGGTGTCGATAAAGCCGTTGACTTCATCCAGCGGAGTGTCATGGTAAATATGCTGGCTGTAAATGTTATAAAAATTCGCAGGAGTCTTACCGTTGAAATAATTCTCGGTCCCCCTGCAGGCCATGTAATAATTCTTGGCAAGATTGATGGACGTGGTATCCACTGAACCGCTTGGCCAGGCAAAAGTCTCGCACTGCTGCGAAGGCACTCTTGCATTGATGGAGTCCCTTGAATCCCTGAGCTCATGTATCATACTGTCGGCCCACGCGGGATTTTGCGAAAGTTCTGCAAAATTTGCATGGTTCTTTGAATGGCTGGCTATCTCATGGCCCTGCAATGCAAGCATGTTCACCGTATCCCAGCCGGGACACCAGCCTTTGCCAATACGGTTCGTAACAAGAAAAAAGGTCGCTTTGTAATTGTGCTGGTTAAGCAATGGAGTCGCAAGAGTGACCTGGAAACGGTAATTGTCGTCGAACGTAATAGTAAAAGCAGATTTTTTGAATCCATGCCAGGTGGCGATCTGGTAGTCAAGGGCCGCAGATGACTGCAGGTTCTCCTGGCTGAATGCTGTTAGCGGGTTAAGGGAAAATAAAACGAAAACCAGGATCAAAAATTTGGAAATAGTATATCCTGCTGAAGACTTCACCACTAATGTCCTGGTTTATTGAATATTTTGGAAGCGCAAATATATTACTTAATCCATAATGAACATATAAAGTTTATCGGGATAAGATGCTATTTTTGTTGCAGCAACAGAAAAAATTATTGTGAAGTATGTCTCATATCGTCACCCGCACTTTTGGTGCAGATTTCATTTATTTCGACCTCGTTTTCCTGGTGATCTGGATCACAATCCTGGTGCGCAAACGCCATTTCTCTGCAATCCGCTGGGGGATTGCAGGATGGATCATCTACATCCTCATCGATTACCTGCTCTGGTACCGTATCATGGGATCCCGGCATTATTCAGGCAGCCTGTATCCTGAACTCTTTTTCGCCTGGTTTTGCTTTTCGCCCGGTTTCGTACAGTTTTCCTATGTCATAGTGATGTTTGAAAAAAGAAGCAACCGTGAGATCTTATTCTGGACTTTTTTATTTTACTGCGGATGGACGATGGTGGGGTTGCTGTCGCAGTGGCTCCCGCTTGACGATACGCTGATCAGGGTGTCGAGGGATATGGGTCAGGGGAATCAAAGGTGGATCATGGGCGGCCTGGCTGTATTAAACCTTCTCGCAGGGATCATCATGGTATACATGGAAAAGATCAGCTGGAAAGACCTGCTTTATATTTTTCTGGTCGGGACCCTGGTTGAATTCGCCCTCGAATTTTCCCTGCTGGTCTCAGGGATCAGGCTTGAGCAAGGGCAGTGGAGCCCGGGAATGATGATTGTCAATGCCCTTGTTGAGTTCAACTGCGGCATCTTTATCATGTTCCTTATCTGGGGGTTTTTGAAAAAAAAGACATTGTAAATACAGCGAAGCAGCCTGTAACGTTATACTTTTGTACAATTATATCATGATTTAATATGGAAGAGATTGAAGTCCCCACCGAACATCTGCAGGAACAGCTGAATGAGAAGTCACGTGAGAGCGAGGAAAGGTGGGTGTTGATGGTGGCTCTGACCGCAGCTGTGCTGGCGGTGTTTGCAGCAATTGCCGCACTGCTTGCCGGCCATTATGCCAATGAAGCAATGATAGAACAACTCCAGGCATCTGATCAATGGGCTTTTTACCAGGCAAAAGGGATCAAGCTTGCAGTGGTTGAAAGCAAGATGGACATGCTGAAGCAGCTTGGGAAAGAACCTTCTTCAAAGGACCTGGAAAAGACCGATAAGTACAGGGATGAACAAAAGGAGATCAATAACGTTGCGCACGAGAAGGAACAAAAATCTTCAGCTTTTCTTGTGCTGCATAATAAATTGGCCCGGGGTGTCACAGTCTTTCAGGTAGCCATTGCAATTTGTGCGATTTCAGCGCTTACCAGGAAAAAATTCCTGTGGTACGGAAGTATAGGACTGGGCATAGCCGGAATATTGCTGATGGGTCTGGTGTTTTTTTAACCCGGATAATTCTGTAGATTTGTATTAGACATCTGTACAGAACAAAAACCGGAACATCATGACTGGCTCTCCCGTTCTTGAAATTACCGACGCACAGTCTCCACTGCTTAACGAATCTGAGACAATAACATCCACACATTACAAGATCCTCGGCATGAGCTGGGCCGGCTGGGTGTTTGATTTTTATGACCTCATTCTCTTCACTTTCCTGCTCATCCCTATTGCAAAAGAATACCATTTTTCGAATATGCAGATGTCGTATGTGCTAGGTGCCAGCCTTGCAGCAACGGCTATCGGAGGAGTCATCTTCGGCGTACTTAGCGACCGCTACGGGCGTAAGCCTGTCCTTCAGTGGACCATTCTTACCTATTCCATCGGTACATTTTTTTCGGGGCTGGCAGGGAGTTTCTGGCTGCTGATGATCTTCAGGATACTTACCGGCCTGGGAGTCGGGGGCGAATGGGGGACAGGGCAGACCTATATAGGCGAAACTTTTCCTGCTAAAGTCCGCGGACGATATTGCGGGATGATGCAGACCGGAGCCCCGCTTGGCATTGCGCTGGCATCTGTCGTAGGTGGACTCCTTGCTCCCGTGATCGGCTGGAGGACCTGCTTTTTCGTTTCCCTTTTACCGGCTGTCATGGTGCTAGTCATCCGCAGGCATTTACCCGAATCGGATCTCTGGCTGCTCAGGAGATCGGCCCCTGAATCCGGCATCGACGGGAAAAAATACAGGCTGCCAAAAAGCATCCACCAGTTCCAGGAGCTTTTCCATGCCGAGAACAGGAAATTCTTTATCCTGGGTCTTATCCTGGCCATCTTTGACATGTCGGCCTACTGGCTTACCTATTCCTGGATGCCGGGTTACCTTCATACCGAAAGGAATTTTTCCCTTACCAAATCCGCATTATGGATACTCGTCACTCAAACCGGCGGATTCCTGGGATATCTTATTTTTGGTTTTCTCGCCGACAAGCTTGGAAGAAGGCCTGCCTACAGCATTTATTCGGTGATCATGGCCCTGGGCCTTGTCATGGTGACCATATTCTGGGACTATATAGTAATGTATCCCTTCATCATCCTTGGCTTTATGTTCATGGTAGGTTTCGGCACCGGGATGTTCGGGGGATTCGGTTCACTCTTTTCAGAACTGTTCCCGACTTCGGTTCGCAGTACGGCCATGGGCTCGGCATTTAACCTGGCCAGGGGGGTACAGTTTTTTACACCTGTTATCATTTCAGTGATTGCAGTGCAGTACGGGCTTGGCGGTGGGATATCCCTCGCGGCCTTGTTCGCCCTGCTTACCGGCGCATGGATATGGACTTTCCCCGAGACAAGGGAAAAAAAACTTGCCCAGGGCGATTAATTCTTATATTTGAGATTCAATGATCAAGGGTCATGAAACGTAAGCTGATATTCTTTGGCATTCTCGCACTGATCATCCTTCTTATTCTTCTGAGGATCTTTTCGGGAAGCACTAAAAAGACGAGCCAGGCAGCGTCCCCGGCAAAAGTTGCAATCCCTGTCGAGGTCATCATTGTTAAAGACACCTCCCTTGTATACAGGATCAGCACTATCGGCTCGCTAAGGGCCAACGAAAGTGTTGCCATCGTTAGCGAGATCAGCAAAAAGGTGACTGGCGTTTTTCTGAAAGAAGGTAGCCTGGTAGCCAGAGACCAGGTATTATTCAAACTCGACGATTCCGAGCTGCTTGCTAGGCTCAACAAGCTGACCATAGAAGAAAAACTTGCAGCGATCAATGAATCCAGGGAAAAAGCCCAGTTGTCGAAAGGCGGGATCAGCCAGGAGCAATATGATAACACTGCCAACCGCCTCAACACCATCAGAGCCGAAACAGAGATACTGAAAGTTGACCTCTCAAAGACCGAGATCAGGGCGCCTTTCGCAGGGAAGATAGGACTGAGGAACGTAAGCGAAGGTGCCTGGGTAACGCCGAATCTTGTCCTGGCCAGTTTGCAGGATGTAAGCAAAATCAAGGTGGATTTCTCAGTCCCGGAGCGTTATGCATCAGACCTCAGGCAGGGATCCTTCATACATTTCACCACCGACTATTCTTCAAAACCAACACAGGCAGTGATCGAAGCAGTGGAACCTGATGTGCAGAAGGCAACAAGGACCATACCTGTTCGTGCCATCTGCGACAACAAAGACGGCAGCCTGGTCCCGGGAGCTTCGGTGAAAGTCGACATAGACCTGAAAGCCATAGTCAAAAAGCTGTTCATCCCCACGGCAGCCCTCATCCCCACGGTCAAGGGATATGATGTTTACCTTATGAGATCAGGTAAGGCCGGACTTCAGCAGGTGACCACGGGCATGCGTAATCTCCAGAGTGTTGAGATCACAGCAGGGCTTTCGCTGAACGATACCGTCGTTGTGACGAATCTTTTAAGGATTAAACCCGATTCCCCGCTCAAGCTGGTGAAACTAAACTGATATGAGCCTCTCGTCCATCAGCATAAAAAGGCCGGTACTGGCCACGGTGTTTTCTCTCCTGATCGTGATCTTCGGGTTTGTGAGCTATTCTTACCTCGGCATCAGGGAGTATCCTGCGATGGATCCACCGGTGGTAACGGTGACCACCAACTATGCCGGGGCCAATCCCGAGATCATACAGGCCCAGATCACTGAACCCCTCGAGGATGCCATCAACGGTATCGAAGGGATCAGGGTGCTGTCGTCAATTTCGAACGACCAGACCAGCCTGATCTCAGTGGAGTTCAACCTTGGCCACGACATGGAATCCGCCGCCAATGACGTCCGCGACCGTGTCTCCAAGACCATCAGCCAGCTCCCCAAAGATGTCGATCCGCCGATAGTCGAAAAGCTCAGCGCCAACGCGAATGCCATCATCTTCATGGTCATCCGCTCTTACCAGCATAATATCATGGAAGTGAATGCGCTCATGGAAAACGTCATCAAGGAAAGGCTGCAGACCATACCGGGCGTAGGGGACATCAAGATCTTCGGGGAAAAGAAATTCTCGATGAGGCTCTGGCTCGATCCATACAAGATGGCAGCCTGCGGAATTACTTCCCTCGACATCCAGAAAGCAGTATCAAGGGAAAATATTGAACTGCCCACAGGCAGGGTCGAAGGGAACATGACCGAACTGACGATCAGGGCCCTCGGCCTGATGCAGAGCCCCGAACAGTTCAACAACATGATCATCAAACAGGACGGTGGCAATATCATCAGGCTGTCCGACATTGGCACTGCCGAGCTCTATCCCCAGAACGACAGATCTACCGTGATGATGGACCTGCTGCCTGTCCTGATCATCGGCGTGGTGCCCCAGAATGACGCGAACAACGTGGCCATCGCCGATGAGTTCTACCGCAGGATGGCCAAGCTCAAAGACGAGATCCCCGCTGAATACAGCATCAGCATAGGGTATGATTTCACCAAATTCGAACGCAGGGCCGTGAAGGAAGTCAAGGAAACCATACTGATCTCGCTGCTGCTGGTGATCCTGATCATTTTCTTTTTCCTGCGCGACTGGAGGTCGACCATTATACCCGTTGTCGCTATCCCTGTCTCTCTTATTGGGGCATTCATCCTGATGGCCCTGTTCGGGCTGTCCATAAACGTGCTTACACTTCTTGCAGTAGTGCTGGCGATAGGTCTGGTATGCGATGATGCCATCATTGTGCTCGAGAATATCCATGCCAAGGTAAGCCGGGGCATGAACCCTGTCGCGGCTGCCAACGAGGGTATGAGCGAGATCTTCTTCGCCGTGATCTCGACAACCATAGTGCTTGCCGCGGTATTCATTCCCGTGATGTTCCTGCAAGGCCTGGTTGGCAGGCTGTTCCGCGAATTTGCCCTGGTGGTTGCAGGCTCGGTGATGATCTCAGCTTTCGTAGCGCTTACCCTTTCGCCTATGATGTGTTCCCGCATATTGAAATCCCGGGGAGACAAGCGGCCCAACTGGCTAATCCGGAATACTGATCCTTTCTTTGATTCTTTGAACGGGGCATATGGCCGTGGGCTTGATATTTTTTTAAAACGCAGGTGGATGGCTTTGCCGGTTTTCCTTGTCATTACGGCCCTGATCTTTGTGTTCTACAAGTCCCTTCATTCGGAACTGGCGCCCTTCGAGGACCGCAACAACATACGTATTCCTACTCTGGCACCTGAAGGTTCGACCTACGAATTCATGGACAAATACATGGCAAGGGTTGATAAGTATTTCAGGGATTCGGTGCCTGAGGTGTCGACCTATTTTTACATGGTTGCTCCCAGCATTGGAGCCAAAGACAATCCCAGCAAGGGAATGGAGATAGTTTACCTGCAGGATGCCGATAAGCGGAAACGCAGCCAGCATGAGATATTCGTGAAAGCAGCCAGGGAACTCCAGGCGATAACGGGTATACGGTGCTTCCCTTTCGAGCCTCCTACCATCGGCGACAGGTTTTCGGGCCAGCCGGTGCAGTATGTGCTCCAGGCGCCGAACCTTACCATGCTCAAGGATGTGCTGCCGCATTTCCTCGAAGAAGCCAGGAAAGTCCCGGTACTGCAGTTCGTCGATGCCGATTTCAAGATCAACAAGCCCGAGCTCCGGGTCACGGTGAACCGCGACAAGGCTTCCCTTCTCAATGTTTCGACAGAGGAGATCGCAAGAACCCTGCAGCTGAGCCTGAGCGGCCAGAGGTACGAGTATTTCTACATGGACGGCAAACAGTATGAGATCATCGGCCAGCTGATGGCACGCTACCGAGGCGATCCGGATGCACTGAAATCACTGTATGTACGGAGCAACCGTGGTGACCTTGTGCCCCTCGACAACCTCATCAGCATAGAGGAAAATATTAATCCTGCAGCTATATACTCATACAACCGCTATATTTCTGCAACTATATCAGCAGGTCTTACACAGGGGGCTACGCTTGGCGATGGCATCAGGGAGCTTGACAGGATATCCAGGGAAATACTGCCTCCGGGAATCAAGACCAACCTCGCGGGACAAAGCCGTGATTACAGTGAAAGCTCATCCAGCCTCATTTTCGTATTCATATTAGGGATCGTTCTTATATTCCTGATCCTTGCGGCCCAGTTCGAAAGTTTTGTCGATCCCTTCATCATTTTGCTTACTGTTCCTCTTGCCATTGCCGGTGCCATGTTCTCGCTCTGGTATTTCAGGCAGACCCTGAACATCTTCAGTGAGATTGGGATAATCATGCTCATTGGACTGGTTACCAAGAATGGTATCCTCATCGTCGAATTTGCGAACCAGAGGAAGCTGGCAGGGCTGAATAAGCTGGAAGCAGTGCGCACGGCTGCCGCATCCAGGTTCAGGCCCATCCTCATGACCTCATCGGCAATGGTTCTGGGGATACTTCCGATCGCCCTGAATATAGGCGCTTCCTCGGAAAGCCGGCAGTCACTGGGTATTGCAGTGGTAGGCGGACTGATTTTCTCGACCTTCCTGACGCTGTTTATAATACCTGCGTTTTATACATTCTTGTCAAGGGATATAAAAAAATAGCGAAGTAGCGAAGTAGCGAAGTAGCGAAAAAAATATTAGCGTTCGGCGAAGCCGAAATGAGCACACAAAAGAAATAAAAGATTGGTGCGAATAAAAGCGAAATAGTAAAACAGTGAAAATTAGGTTCATCACAGGATTTTGTTTCATCATCGCGGCACTCACGGCGACGGCCCAGGATATTCTTACCCTGGACAGGGCTATCGAGATTGGGCTTTCAAATAATTACGGGATCAACATTGCAAGGAACGCTCAGCAGATCGCTGTAAACAATGCCATACCGGGAAATGCAGGAATGCTTCCCAGGATAGATGTCAACGCAGGTTACGGGATCGGGATCAGCAACGCATATGTGACGAATATTTCAAATGTTGAACTGAAGGACCCGAAAGCCCAGTCCAGCCTGGCGGTTGCAGGAATCAACCTGAACTGGACCCTCTTTGACGGACTCAAAATGTTCATCACCTACGACAAGCTGAAAAAGCTTGAAGAGATTGGCGATCTTGGTGTGAAGATCTCTGTTGAGAACACACTCGCCGGTATCATGATTTCTTATTATGACATCATCCGTCAGCAGAAGCAGACTTCTATTATGAAGGAACAGGTGGGGATCTCGGAGTTCAGGCTTGACCTGGCAAGGCTTAAGTTCGAAACAGGAAGCGGCTCCGAACTTGAGCTCCTGAAAGCCAAAGTTGAACTGAATGCCGATATCGCCAATCTTTCAAGCCAGAAGACCATTTCGGTGAATTCACTGGCCACTCTGAATGAGCTGATGGCAAGGGATGTCACCCTGCTTTTCGATGTGAAGGATACGATACTGCTTCATTACCAGCTTAACTATGATTCACTGAGAACAGGGATGAAGCAAGCGAACCGCAACCTGCTGCTGTACAACAGGAATATGGAACTGAGTGGTCTGAACGTAAAATCGGCCAGGGCCGTGCAATGGCCCGTTCTCGGTTTGACCACCGGCATCAATTATTCGAATGCTTCCTCAGAGGCGAGCATAACCAATTACAACAGGAATTTCGGGGCGATTATCGGGGTCACTGCCTATATGAATATCTTCAACGGGCTTAACCTGCAAAGGGAATACCGCAATGCAAAAGTCTCTTATGCCAGTTCAGAACTTGAAATAAAGCAGTATGAAAACAAGCTCGACGCCTACCTTCTGAAGATTTACAACGAATATATAAACCAGCTTGAACTGGTGACCTTCGAAATGCAGAATGTGGAACTGGCCCGAAAGAATATGGAGATCGCCAAGGAGAGTTTCGAAGTGGGATCCATCTCATCACTTCAGCTCCGCGAAATCCAGAGAAACCTTCTGGCTTCCGACACACGCCTGGTCGAAGCTGAATTCAGGACAAAACTCACCGAGACGGCATTGCTGCTGCTTAGCGGGAAATTGTTGAAGTAGGTGAAGCGGATCACTTTATCATGTAATCCCTGACCTCTCCCGTGATTGCAACCACAGCATCGAGATCGGCAGGTGACAGGGGTTTGTTTTTAACCCCGAGAATATCGAATACTTTTTTCAGCTTTGAAATTTCATCGGCTACGGGTTTCACATTGGAATCGCTCCCGTAGGCCCCCAGGATCACTGACAGGTTGTCAAGGTTTTCCTTCTGGGTAAGGATTCCTTCCCTAATCCTGAGGTTCCCCGGGGCAAACTGGCACAAAGAGCAAGTGATATAGAGACCTTCGGTAAATGCACCTGAAGCAACAAACACTGCCACCTGGGTACGGTTGTTCCTTCTCAGGAAGTCGTTGGTCGTTCTGAAAAACGTGCTGACCAACGAGAGGAGGCTATCCCTGTTGTCTTTAAAGGTATTAGCCTTTTTTAGAAGATCTTTGTCATAAACTCCGCCAATCCCAAGGTCGCCTGCAAGCTTTCCGGTACAAAACAGGAATTTGTCAGTTTCATCTGCCTTCTGGTATACCGATGAATAAGCAAGATCGGTGCTGTACACTCCAAGGTTAAGGGCTTTGGTCTTTTCAGTGAAATATTTGCCAAGGTTTGCCGGGGGATTGCACAGGCTGAAGAGGTATGGCGCTTTGGCCGTCTGAAGCGCTGTTGTCACTTCAAAGGGAGTCGGGAAACGATTCAGCATATCCTGGGCTTCGGGCGAGAGGATCACCTCCCTCTTGATGATCTCCTGGACTGCATCCCCTTCAGAACTTTCATTGCCTCCCTGGTTCCCGCATGAAGGAAAAAAAGCCATTGAAATCAGGATGAACATCAAACTTATATGTTTTGAACAAAAATGTTTCATATGTGTTATATGATTTTTTACGCATTAAATGTAGTGATTTCCCTTTAATTACTTGTTTAATTTTTACATAGACTGTTTACAAATTACTATTGACGTATTGACATATTCCGATTAATGTATATTTTTAATCGGTAAATCTTTAAACTCAGTCGTTTATGGAGAATCAACGTCCCACATTTTATGAAGAACTCAGGGGTAAGGGTGTTTCCCGCCGTGATTTCATTAAGTTTTGCACGACCATGGCTGCTTTCATGGGTTTGGAAGCGAGTGGCGTAGCCCAGATCGCGAAAGCCTTCGAAACCAAGCCGCGCCTGCCGGTCATCTGGTTCCATTTCCAGGAATGCACCTGTTGCAGCGAATCTTTTATCAGGGCTTCGCATCCTATTGTTGCAGATATTATTCTGGACAAGATCTCCCTCGATTACCAGGAAACACTTATGGCTGCTTCGGGGGCTCCCGCAGAAGCTGCCTATAAGGCGGTCATGGAAAAACATCCCGGGGAATATATCGTGATGGTTGAAGGATCCATACCTACCGAAAATGAAGCGTACTGCTGCATTGGCGGCCGCAGCGCCCTGCAGATTCTCCAGGAAGCTGTGAAGAACTGCAAGGCTGTCGTTGCCTGGGGTAACTGTGCTTCTGCAGGATGCGTCCAGGCTGCAAGCCCGAATCCGACCGGGGCAAAACCTGTTCACAAGGTGATCAGCGGCAAACCTGTGATTAATGTACAGGGATGTCCCCCGATTGCAGATGTAATGGCCGGTGTAGTAGTTCATCTTCTTACCTTCGACCGTATCCCGCAGCTTGACGGGATGAGCAGGCCAAAAGCATTTTATTCACGCAGGGTCCATGATACCTGTTACCGCCGTGCCAATTTTGATGCGGGTTTGTTCGTGGAATCCTTTGATGACGAAGGAGCAAAAAGAGGTTATTGCCTTTACAAGATGGGTTGCAAGGGCCCGGTTACCTATAACTCCTGCGGCATCATCAAATGGAATGACAGTGTGAGCTACCCGATCCAAAGCGGCCATCCCTGCATTGGCTGTGCCGAAGAGGGATTCTGGGATAACGGTCCGTTCTACCAGCACCTCCCGGGTGTTGCAGGCTTCGGTATCGAGACCACCGCCGATAAGGTAGGACTTGGACTGGGCATAGGCACTGCAGTAGGTATTGCCGCCCATGCAGTTGTAACCAACGTCCGCAAACATAAAGAGATAATCAATGAGCCTGAAGCAGGTTCAGAAGTTGAAACCAAGAAAGTATAACAGCCATGGCAGACAGAATCGTAATAGATCCCATCACCCGCATTGAAGGTCATCTGCGGGTAGAAATAGAAGTAAAAGATGGTAAAGTAACCGACGCATACAGTGCCGGCACCATGGTGCGTGGCATCGAGACCATCCTCAAGGGTCGTGATCCCCGCGATGCATGGGCCTTTGTAGGACGTGTTTGCGGAGTTTGTACTTCTACACATTCTCTGACTTCCGTGAGGACCGTTGAGAACGCCCTCGGGATTTCAGTGCCTCCCAACGCGGAGCTCATCAGGAACCTGATGGCAAACGCCTTGTATATCCAGGATCATGTAGTTCATTTTTACCAGCTCCATGCCCTCGACTGGGTGGATGTTGTATCGGCACTGAAAGCCAATCCTGCAGAAGCCTCGAAGATCGCCCAGAGCATTTCAGCCTGGCCCAAGAGTTCGGTAGGTTATTTCACAGATATCCAGAAACGTTTCAAGAATTTTGTTGAAAGCGGACAGCTTGGAATTTTTGCCAATGGTTACTGGGGGCATAAAGCATATAAACTTCCTCCCGAAGTCAATCTTATTGCAGTTGCCCATTATCTTGAAGCCCTGCAGTGGCAGAAGGAACTCGTGAAAGTTCATACGGTTTTCGGCGGGAAAAATCCCCATCCGAATTACCTGGTTGGAGGTGTTCCCTGCTCCATCAATATTGATGAGGCCAATGCAGTGAATGCAGAACGCCTCGCTTTTGTTGGCCAGTTATTCCAGGATGCGAAAACTTTCGTAGACCAGGTTTATATTCCTGACCTTCTCGCTGTTGCTTCGTTCTATAAAGACTGGGGAGCCATCGGCGGTGGTTTGACCAATTATCTTGCATTCGGCGATTTCCCTTCAAACGGTTACAATAATCCCGACAGTTTCAAGATGCCGCGAGGAGCCATACTCGGCCGCGACCTCAGCCACATACTGGAAGTGAAGGCTGAAGATCCTGAACAGATCCAGGAATATATCAACAACTCCTGGTATGAATATTCGAAGGGTAATGACAGCGGATTGCATCCCTGGGACGGGGAGACCAAATTCAATTATACCGGTCCCAAGCCACCCTATGAACACCTCGATTTTTCACAGAAATACAGCTGGGTGAAGACCCCGCGATGGAAGGGCCATCCAATGGAAGTAGGGCCCCTGGCCAGAACCCTGGTAGGATATGCATCCGGCCGCGCCGACTATAAAGAAGTGGTGGAATATGCATTGAAAACACTGGATGTTCCTGTTGCCGCCTTATTCTCGACACTTGGCCGTACAGCAGCCCGTGGACTTGAAACCAAGCTCACCTGCGGATGGGCGCTTGAATTTTACAACCAGCTTCTTGCCAATATCAAGAACGGTGACAGCCGCACCCAGAACAATGCCAGCTGGGATCCTGAAACCTGGCCTAAAAAGGCAAAAGGTATTGGAATGGTTGAAGCTCCGCGTGGAGCTCTTTCACATTTCATCGTAATTGAAGATAAGAAGATCGCAAATTACCAGCTGGTTGTACCAACGACCTGGAATGCTTCTCCCCGCGATCCAAAGGGACAGCGTTCGGCTTACGAAGAATCCCTAATCGGAACTCCTATCGCCGATCCGAAAAACCCCATGGAAGTGCTGAGGACCATACATTCATTCGACCCCTGCCTTGCCTGTGCAGTGCATCTTTATGATGAGAACGGCAGTACAATTCATGAGATGAAAACCTATTAGCCATGAGAAACCGCACCACCCCATTGCGTGAAGTGCATGTTTGGGAGTTGCCCGTCCGATTTTACCATTGGATCAATGCGCTTTGTGTTGTCACATTATGTGTCACCGGTTACATCATCGGTAACCCGCCTGCCTTTATGAAAGGAACAGAAGCCTATTTCAACTATTGGTTTGGAACTGTGCGCTTCATTCATTTCGTAACAGCATTCGTATTCTTCTTCAATTTCATTTTCCGCCTCTACTGGGGATTTACGGGAAATGAATTTGCCCGCTGGTATAATTACATCCCTCTGAAACGCTGCCAGTGGAAGGAAATGCTGGAGGTAATCAAAGTGGATGTCCTTCAGCTTACAAATAAAAAGATCGATTCGATTGGACATAACTCCCTGGCAAGCTTTATCTATTTCCTTACATTCCTGATTTTTCTTCTGCAATGCCTTACAGGTTTCGGAATGTACGCTGCCATGAGCAAATCCTTTCTGCCGCAGATGTTCGCCTGGGTGGTTCCTTTCCTTGGCGGAGATATGCATGTAAGGCAGATCCATCATATCCTGATGTGGGGCTTCATACTCTTTGCAATCGTACATATGTACCTGGTATTCTACCATGACTATATTGAACGCAGGGGTGTTACGTCATCCATGATCGGTGGCTGGAAATTCATCGAAGAAGATGTGGTCGAGCGTCATGACAACAGGACAGAGGAATGTCCCAAGAAAATCTGATCCTTTAATAAACTGAACTCTTGTCAGGCTTACAAAACAACATCCTGGTTCTCGGGATTGGTAATCTTTTGATGAACGATGAGGGTGTGGGTATTCATGTGATATCCGGGCTTGAAAAGGAGGGAGGTATCCCCGGTGCAGAGTTGATGGATGGAGGGACAGGAGGTTTTCACCTGCTGGGGCATATACAATCTTACAAAACTATTATCATTATCGATGCTTCACTGGATGAATTTCCTGCGGGAAATATCAGGGTGCTGCATCCGAAGTATGCGAAGGATTTTCCCAAACAGCTCAGTGCGCATGAAATAGGGCTGAAGGATCTGATCGATTCAGCCTGCCTCCTGGGTGATCTTCCTATGATTTATCTTATAGCTGTTTCGGTGAAGGATTTCCAGGATATGGGAATGGACCTTTCACCGGAGGTGGCGGCAGCAGTGCCTGAAGCCATGAAGAAAGTCAGGGAGCTGGTAGTAGCAGAGCAAAATAAATAGCAGGGAACCTGCTATTTATTTTGCTCTATCCAATCGTACCATTCATTCATCCCTTCGCCTGTCTTTGCCGACATCAGGATGAACTCAAGTTTGGGATTGATCTGAAGCGCATTTTTTCTCACCTCTTCCACGCTGAAATCAACATAGGGCAGCAGGTCTGTTTTATTGATGATGCAGAGTTGCGAAGTCTCGAACATATAAGGATACTTCAGGGGTTTGTCGTCCCCTTCGGTCACGCTGATCACGATAACTCTTTTGTTTTCTCCCAGGTCAAATAAAGCAGGGCATACAAGGTTCCCTACGTTTTCAACAAAGAGAAGAGATTGGTTTTCAACTTCCATCTTTTTCAAAGCAAGGCTCACCATCCTGGCATCAAGGTGGCAGCCGGTACCAGTGTTGATCTGAATTGAAGGAGCCCCTGATTTTTCTATTCGTTCAGCATCCCTGGTGGTTTGCTGGTCCCCTTCAATCACGAAGATCTTACGTTTGGGAATAAGGTCTTTTATGGTTTTTTCAAGTATGCTTGTTTTCCCTGACCCCGGGGAACTTACAATGTTCAGGCAAAGCACCTTTTTCGCATCGAAATAACCGCGGTTCCTCTCAGCCAGCTTGTTATTCTCGGCCAGCACATCAATATTCAAAGGAATCTCCTTATGCTCACTTTTTATTTCGCTTTTCGCTTTTCGCTTTTCGCTATTTTCTTCATCCCCGTGCGAATGCCAGTGCCCGTCATGTTCATGCATATGTTCATGACTGTGGTCATGCTCATGATGATCGTGGTCACTTTTTATTTCGCTATTTCGCCATTTCGCTATTTCGCTATTTTCTTTTTCGCTTTTCGCTTTTCGCTTTTCGCTATTTTCTTTAATGGTGAATTCATCAGGCTTCCCGCATCCACATGTTTCGCACATATTGTTCAGTTTATTTGTTTTTATTCTCCCGAAATTGACAACACCCTGAATTCCTGTCCGCCACTGATCTCCGAAGGGAAGCAGCCACAGTCCGGGCAAACATCAAGCCGGTTCTTCATTTCAAAATCCTTATTGCAGACATTGCATTTTCCTTTACCGCTTGTGCGGATCAGATGCAGCTCTGCATTTTCAAGTATGGTATCTTTTACGATCATCTCAAGAGCCGACTGAAAAATGTCAGCTTCGACTCCGCTCAGGTCTCCGATCTCAATCACGATTTCTGTGAGTGAATTAAGGCCGTTCTTCCCGGCCTCCCTTGAAGCAAGATCAATGACTTCGTTTGCCAGAGACAGTTCATGCATACTTTCAGATCATTAACAGATACGTGGCAATGGGTCACCGCTCAGCGAAGCCAGTATCCTCTTACCCCCGGTTTCAGTATTAAGTACGACTTTACCCGGGTGGTCTTTTACCACGCGTCCAATGATTGCACTTTGTTTCCCGAGCTTGTTTTTCTTCATGACCTCCACTATGCGGCTGCCTTCTTTTTCACTGGCTACCATGACCACTTTTCCTTCGTTTGCAATATACAAAGGATCGAATCCAAGAAGTTCGCACATGGCCATGACTCCTTTCCCGACGGGCAGGTCGGGTTCGGATAATTCAATGCCAAGATGTATCATTCCGGCCAGTTCATTCATCACCGTGGCGACCCCGCCTCTTGTGGGGTCACGCATGAATTTCACCGAACTGCTGTTGTCAAGCACGTCCCTTATCAGGTAATTCAGGCATGCGCAATCGGATTTCAAAGGAGTTTTGAAGTTGAATGATTCACGGGCATTCATAACGGCCATCCCGTGTTCACCCAAGGCTCCGTTTATAATGATAAGGTCGCCGGGCTTTATGCTGCTGATTTTTTTATCAAGCCTCGAGGCATTATCTATCATTCCTATCCCGCTCGTATTAATAAAAAGTTTATCGCATTTGCCTTTATTCACAACCTTGGTATCCCCCGTCACAATAAGAACCCCGGCTTTTTTCGCTTCCGAAGCCATGGAACGCACTATGGTCTCGAGATCCTTCATCGGAAATCCTTCCTCGATGATAAAGGATGCGCTGAGATAAAGAGGTACGGCCCCGGATACGCTGAGGTCATTGACTGTCCCGCAAACCGCGAGCTTCCCGATATCCCCGCCCGGGAAAAATATGGGGTCGATCACAAAGGAATCGGTGGTAAAAGCAATTTCCGGCAAGCCGGACTTCCCCCGGGCAGCCTGCTTATTATTACCCGCGGAGCCGGAATGTGGCCCGGCAGCTAACGCAGCTGCATAAACCGGAAGTATGGCTGAATCTCCCTGCTGCTCAAGTATCCTGTTCCCGAAATGCTTCACAAAAAAATCAGAGATCAGTTCATGCATGATCCTCCCCCCGTTTCCATGGCTCAGCAAAATTTTATCTTCAGTGGTTTTCATTCGCGGTATTTATAATAAGTTGCACAAGTGCCTTCGCCTGAAACCATGCAGGCCCCCACGGGATCAGAGGGGGTGCATCTTCCCGCAAACAGTTTGCAATCGGATGGTTTTTTCAGTCCACGCAATATCATCCCGCAGATGCATCCTTTCGGCTCGGGAGCCATTGCGACATCCACAGGCAAAATCTTTTCAATATCAAATTCTGAAAACTCACTGCGTATCTTCAGACCGCTTAGCGGTATCATGCCAAGTCCCCGCCAGTAGTCATCCTTCAGTTCAAAAACAGTATCAAGAAGTTTACGTGCTTTCACATTTCCCTGTTGTTGCACCACCCTCTGGTACTGTATCTCAACTCCGGGTTTCCCGGCTTCAAGCTGCCTTACCAGCATCAGTATGGACTGCATCATATCCACCGGCTCGAAACCCGAAACAACAACTCCAAGGCCGAATATTTCCGGCAGGTCTTTGTAGATTCCTGTCCCGGTGATTGCAGTGACATGTCCGGGGGCGATGAAGCCGTTGATCTTCATTCCGTCCTTCACCAATGCTTTCATCACCGGGGGCATTACCTTATGTGCGCTGAGCACATGAAAATTCCGGAGTTTAAGTTTTGAGGCTTCAGCAATAGCTGCGGCTGTAAGGGGTGCGGTAGTTTCAAAACCTATCCCAAGGAAAACAACTTTTGAGCCTGGATTCTTCCTTGCGATCTCAAGCGATTCCAAAACGGAATAAACAATACGGATATCCTGCCCCGCTGCCCTTTCTTTTTCAAGCGAACTGGATGAACCGGGTACCCTGATCAGGTCGCCGTAGGTCGTAAGTATGACTCCCGCCTGCCTGCAGTAAGCGATGGCGGTGTCGATGAAATGTTGTCCCGAAACACAGACAGGGCATCCGGGGCCGGAAAGCAGGCTGACCGTGGGCGGCAGGAATGAGTGAAGCCCGAACCTGTGAATGGCCATGGTATGGCCGCCGCAGACTTCCATGAGGGCGATCTCCTTTTTAGAGATCTTCCTTATCTCATCCGCAATTCCAAGGATGAGGTCCTTTTTCCGGTATTCGTCTATGTATTTCATTTCAGGATTCCGGCCCGTACCCGGCCACTTCGTTTAACAGCCTCATGGTTTCAATAGCTTCCTCTTCGTCAACTTTCTGAATGGCGAAGCCTGCATGCAGCATGATATAATCACCTTCTTTGACATCATCGATGAGCAGGAGGCTGGCATTGTATTCCGTGTCACCGATCAGGACCCTTGCAGCCGGTCCGTCAACACTGAGCACTTTTGCAGGTATGGCTAAACACATAATTCTCTTCTTTTTGCAGCTACCGCCAGTTGCCCCAGGGCTATCCCCCCGTCGTTGGTCGGCACTGCAGCATGCGTAAACACTTCAAGACCGGATTTCACGAGCAGGCTTTCCGTTCTCTCGAGCAGGTACTTATTCTGGAAAACACCTCCCGAAAGCACCACTTTTTTCAGGCCTTCCGCCCCGCTGATCCATTTAACAGTTTCAAAGATAACTGAACTTATTGTATTGTGAAACTTCGATATGATAATTGAATGCCTGTTCCCGTTTTTTATATCTTCAACAATGCCACGTAATGTTTTGTCAAGATCAATCTCAGTTAAACCCGACCACTCGTATCTTTCATCACAGCCTGCTTCAACCATGGCTTCAAGCAGCATGGGCCCCTGTGCAGGAAATTCAGCCACCTGGCAAAGCCCGAGAATCGAAGCCACTGCATCGAAATACCTTCCGGCCCCGCAGGTAAGCGGGCAGTTCACCTTCCTGTCAATCATCTTGACCAGCATCTGTATAACTTCTGCCTGGGTCTGCCAAAAGAGGGGCAGGTCAAGTTGCATGAACTCCCTGCCGTACACTTTATAAAGCCATGAAACCGCCATTCTCCAGGGTTCTTCGCTGGCGCTGTCGCCTCCCGGCAAAGGCAGGTAAGCTAAATGTGAAGCCCTTGAATATCCCTCAAGATCACAGACCATGAATTCGGAACCCCAGGTATTTCCGTCATCCCCGTACCCGGTGCCGTCGAATGCAACGCCAATCAATTTTTCATCGAGTTTGTTTTCGGCCATACATGAAGCTATATGCGCATGATGATGTTGTATGCGGATGAGGGAAGGGGTACCGAAACCCTCGGCCGTTCTTGTGGAAATATAATCGGGATGCATGTCGGCCGCCAGGAGCGTGGGCCTGACGCGGAACAGCCGGATGAACCTTTCAAGGGTTTGATCGTAAAACAGGGTGGTCTCAAGACCCTGCAGGTCGCCTATATGCTGGCTTAAAAAAGCTTTGCTGCCTTTACCCACACAGAAACAATTCGACAGCTCGGCCCCGAAAGCTATGATTCCTTCGGTATTCAGTCCTGTGCGGATTGGTGAAGGTACGTACCCCCTTGAACGCCTGAAAACCCTCTCTTTGCCTCCAATGATCCTGGCAACCGAATCATCGGTCCGGTTGAAGATATCGCGGTTATGCAGCATTACTGCATCGGTGATTGGAGAGAACTTCTCAAGGGCTTCGGCATTATCAATGATGATGGGCTCGCTGCTGAAATTCCCGCTGGTAAGGACGAGGGCTTCAGTCTTCAGCTTCCTGAACAACTGGTAGTGAAATGGCATATAAGGCAGCATGATGCCTAAAAGATTCAGCCCTGAATTCAGGTTCTTCGCCAGGAAAGGTCCGTGGCTGCGGTTTTTCACCTGCAGCAGTATGATCGGCCTTCGCCATGACGTAAGCGAGACTTCTTCAGCTGAATTTATTTCAGCGTATTTAGCTGCACTGCTAAGATCCCTGAACATGATCGCAAAAGGCTTCCCTTCCCGATTTTTCAACTCCCTGAGCCTGGCTACAGAGGTTTCATTAAATGCATCGCAGGCCAGGTGCATTCCTCCGAGTCCTTTCATGACAAGGATGCCGCCCTTATCAATTAATTCAGAAGAACGCTCCAGGATTACACTGATATCATTAATGACAGGTTTTTTGCCGGCATGCAGTTCATACTGAGGACCGCATACGGCGCAGGCAACGGGCTGGGCATGGAACCTGCGGTCAGTGACGGTTTCGTATTCTCTCCTGCAATCCGCACACATCTGAAACTCAGCCATGGTGGTCAGGGGCCTGTCATAGGGTAGGTCTTTGATGATGGTGAAACGTGGTCCGCAGTTGGTACAGTTTACGAAAGCATAATCGAGGCGGTTCCCTGCTTTGCAGATATCTTCAAGGCATTCTTCACAAACAGCAATATCGGGGCTTATCTCGGTGATGTCATCAGAAACATCATGGCTTTTGAGGATCTCAAAGGTTGCGAACTTTTCAAATTGAATTTCTTCAGTTTGAATGCTTTCAACTGATGCCGCCTGCGGAGCTTCAGTTTTAAGAGCAGACAGGAACCCATTCAGATCCGGGGATTTTCCCGAAATCCGGATCTGCACATTTTCATTCGTATTCCTTACCCAGCCTTTAAGCTTATACCTGAGTGCAATACGGTAAACGAAGGGCCTGAACCCCACGCCCTGTATCAATCCGGTGACTGTGACCTTCAGTGTTAAGTCAGGCATTCAGATAAATCATATTCAGAAATGTAAAATTATATATATTTATATTTTTTTTGCCTAAATTTTTTTCATGCTTACATTCCTCACAGGTTTTATTGCCAGCGTGGCCCATGTGGTAACAGGCCCCGATCATCTTGCAGCCGTGACTCCCCTTGCCATCGACAGCCGGAAGAAGTCCTGGATGATTGGATTTTCCTGGGGTCTTGGACATACCCTCGGCATGCTGATGATCGGTTCTTTGTTCATACTGTTCAGGGCATATCTCCCGGTAGAAGCCATCTCAAAGCATAGCGACACAGTCATTGGGGTTCTTTTGATCGGGATAGGATGCTGGGCCATACTTAGGATCTGGCTGCATCATACCCATGGCAACAGACCGCATTCCCATTTTCATACAAAGCCATTCCTTTACCCGCATATCCATAAGCATACGCATGGCCACAGCCCTGAACATCATCATCCAGCCCTGGCTGAGCATGAACATGAGCACACAGGAATGGTAAAGCGGAATGCATTGACAGCATTGCTGATCGGCACGGTACACGGGTTTGCAGGCTTCAGCCATCTTTTCGCGCTTTTACCCTCGCTTGCATTGCCCAGCGTAATGGCTTCGGTGATCTATGTTTCGGCTTTTGCCCTTGGAACAATCCTCACCATGGTGCTGTTTGCCCTGATCCTCGGTGTGGTCGCGTATAAAGCTGTAATTGAAAACAGGCAGGTCTTCCTGAAGTGGTTCACGCTTACAGGAGGCATTCTCGCTGTAGCAATAGGAGTGTGGTGGATCATCCACCCGTTCTGATCCCGGGCCGGGTTCCAGGAGAGGAATGCTCGAGATAACAAGAGGTTAGTGGTTGCTACAGACCTGAATTACCTTAAATGGAACTTCTCCTTTAAATTAATCAATCATTCATCTGTAAAAATCCTTGATAAACTTCCCGGACAGAGAAATTTTACATATTTTTGATGTAATATATTATAAGACTTTGTCGCTGGGATCACGTCCAAAGACCTGAAGTAAGGAGCCTTCTCACTTTCCTTAACATTCCCACCTATACTGTTTTATTCCTTCTATGTTGCCTGAACTGTTCCGTTAAGGTCATTTCAGGATATTGAATTATTACACCGGCCAGGAGGGTGATAACGAGCGGTTCATGCAGGCTTTGAGGCATTGAATTTTAAGATTGAAAACGATGAAAGACCATAAAAAAACCAAGGAAGAACTGATCAGGGAACTAGATGATTTGCGAGAAGCATACGATACTTTGAAAGGATCGGTCAATCCCAGGCAGAACCGGGCACTTGATTCAGGATCTTTGAGACTTGATGCGGAAGAATTGCTTAAAAAGGAAGCAGGGAAATCAATTTCACAAATTAAAGAAACCGATGTTCTTAAACTGATACATGATTTGCAGGTGCAGCAAGTTGAACTTGAACTACAAAATGACGAGCTTCTGCGTGTAAATGAGCAATTGGAATCGGCAAATACAAAATATTCCGAATTGTATGATTATGCACCATCAGGGTATTTTTCACTTTCAAAAGCTGGAAAAATTCTCGAACTTAATTTCAGTGGATCGAAACTGCTCGGAAATGACAGGTTACAAATAAGGAACAAATCGTTCAACAATTTTGTTTCAATTGAGACAAAACCGCTTTTTCTTCTCTTTCTTACAAAAGTCTTTAAAAGCGGGACTAAGGAATCATGCGAGGTAAAGATAACTTCCGAAGAGGACTTCCCCAGGTATATTCACATTTCAGGTATTGTTGCAGAACACGAAGAAGTTTGTAATCTGACTGTTGTAGATATAACAGAACATCGCAGGGAACTGGAACTGTTGCAACAGAGCGAAGAACGTTATAAGGCATTATTCCGGAACAACTATTCGGTCATGCTGCTGGTTCATCCTGAAACAGGTGAGATTATAGATGCAAATCCGTCTGCCAGTCGATTCTATGGCTGGTCTCATGATGAAGTATGCAGGATGAACATTTCAGAAATAAATACCCTTTCATCAGAAGAAGTGCAGCTGGAAATGCAACAAGCAATCTCAAACCGGCGAAACAGGTTCTTTTTTAAACACCGAATAGCAAATGGGGAAGTGCGGGATGTTGAGGTATATTCCGGCCCGATCAATTTTGGCAAAACAACCTTGCTTTATTCAATTGTTCATGATATTTCTGAAAGCCGGAAAACTGAAAAATCATTAAAGCAGAGTGAAGCTTTATACCGTGCTATTCTTGATGCTTCACCAGATAATATTACAATAACCGATATGGAGGGTCACGTTGAGATTGCATCTCCTTCGGCCTGGAAGATGTTCGGTTACCAAAGCCTGGAGGATTTGAAAGGACGTTCAATTATTGAGTTCCTGGCTCCTGATGAAAGCGCAAGGGGAACCTCTATCTTAGAACAAATACAGACTGGCGTTTTACCGGGTACCGTCGAATACAGGGGAATAATGCTTAATGGAACTGTTTTTAATATCGAGGTAAATCCTGAATTAATCAGAAATCCTGATGGTCAGCCTTCGGGTATGATCTTTGCAGTTCGTGATATAACAAAACGCAAGCAGGCTGAAGAGTCCTTCAGGAGGAGTAGCCAGATGTGGAAAGCCCTGATCTCAACTACGCCCGACGGCATCGGCATGGTTACATTGGACGGGAAAATGCAGATGATGTCGGATAAATTGGCAATGATGTACGGTTTTTCTGCTGAGGAAAAAGAAAACTATATCGGAAGCCCGGCTTTTGATTTTATTGATCCGGAATACCATGAAACCTTAGCTGGGAACATCCGTGATCTTATCAGCGGTGTAAGCAATTATAAGATCACCGAATACCTGGCGGTTAAAAAGGATAAGAGCAGGTTTCATGTTGAATTGTATTCAACCCTGTTAAAGGATGCTTCCGGAAATCCTGCAAGCGTGCTGTATATCGAACGCGATATCACACAACGAAAACAGGCTGAGGACTCCCTGCGCAAGAACGAAGAACTGCTCAATGCCATTGTTGAAACTGCAAAAGATTCAATCTTCATTAAAAACACATCGCTACAGTATATTAAGGTGAACAAGGCCATGGAGGCCCTTTTCGGGTTGACCAGGGAAGAGATGCTGGGCAAAACCGATACGGATCTGTTTGGTCCTGAAAATGCCGGTCATATCGAGGAAATTGACAGCCGGGTACTGGAAGGCAAAACCGTTGAGGAGTTCCCTTCAAAACCCGTGAACGGGGAGTTGAAACATTTTCATACGATAAAGGTTCCCTTAAAGGATGCTGACGGATTAATAACCGGTTTGTGCGGGATAGCAAGGGATATTACATCGGGTATAACAGCAGAAGATGAATTGCGCAGGTTCAGGACAATTTCCGACCAGGCTAATTACGGTACCGCGATCGCCTCACTGGATGGGACCCTGATTTATGTAAACCCTGCTTTGGCACAAATGCATGGCTATGAAAAAGATGAACTTCTCGGGGAGAAGCTGATCTCTCTTCATACTGGTGAACAATTGCCGCGTGTTATGGAACTGTTGAATTTACTTAATAGTCAGGGAGGTTTTACAGCACAGGAGGTTGGACATCGCAGGAAAGACGGCTCGGTGTTTCCGACGCTTATGAGTGCTTCAATAATTTTTGACACTTCCGGCTATCCACAGTATACTTCAGCAACGATAATTGACATTACATCGCTGAAAAAATCGGAAGAAGAACTGAAGCGTAGCGAAGCTGAATTGAATTATGCCCAGGAGATTGCAAAAATGGGCAGCTGGGAAATCAACCTGATCACCAATAAATACACCTGGTCCAAAAATAATTTTAAATTGGTTGATTTTCAGCCTGACGAAACGGAAGTCACGAACGATTTCCTTCATAAGATGGTTCATCCCGATGACAGGACTTTGCTGAATGAACATTTGCAGTATGTTATCAATGATAAGAAACCAACCAGCCTGGATTGCCGTGTTGTCACACCTGACAACCTGATTATCTGGCTTCAAAACTATATTATACCTGTTTTTAAGGACGGTGATTTGATCGCATTAAAGGGCGTCTCTATTGACATAACTGAGATGAAGAATGCCGAACAGGAGATTCTTGCCCTCAACAAAGCCCTGTCGCTTACGGTCGATGAAAGAACTGCCCAACTCTCAGTTGCAAACGAAAACCTGCATAAGGAGATAGATCAGCGTAAAAAGGCTGCAGTTGCCCGGGAGGAGGCCCTTTCAAGACTGCATAAAATTGCCGACCGTTTGCCGGGAGTAGTTTACCAGTTTCGTTTGCGCCCTGATGGTTCCTCCTGTTTCCCTTATGCAAGCGAAGGGATGATTGATATTTACAGGGTCAGACCGGAAGAGGTTGCGGAAGATGCATCTTCTGTTTTTAAAAACCTGCATCCCGACGATTTTCAAGCTGTTGTTGATTCAATTCAGAGTTCGGCAGCCGATATGAAGTTATGGCGCCATGAGTATCGCGTAAAGTATACCGATGGAACAGTACGCTGGCTTTTAGGCAATGCGATGCCGCAGGCAGAACCGGATGGCTCGGTACTCTGGCACGGATTTATTTCCGACATCACCGAACGTCGGCAGGCCGAAGAGGAACTGCAAAAGGTATCCACCCGTCTGAAACTTGCTGCAAGAGCCGGTGGCGTTGGCGTGTGGGACTACGATGTAGTCAACAACATCCTTGTATGGGATCAACAGATGTATGCCCTGTATGGAATTGAAGAAAAAGACTTCAACGGAGCATACGAAGCCTGGCAGGCAGGGCTTCATCCCGATGATGCTGCCCGGGGAGATGAGGAGATACAGATGGCCATACGTGGCGAAAAAGAGTTTGATACTGAGTTTCGGGTGGCATGGCCTGATGGGACAATCCGTAATATCAGGGCCTATGCACTAATTTACAGGGACGAGGATGGTAAAGCTTCGCATATGATAGGCACTAACTGGGACATTACTGCCCTGAAGCAGGCTGAAAACTTCCTTGAACAAACCCGCCAGAATTACGAAACCTTTTTCAATACCATTGATGATTTTCTCTTTGTTCTCGATGAACAGGGAAAAATCATTCATACAAATACCACTGTCAATAATAGGCTTGGATTTTCCGAGAAGGACCTTTTTGACCAGTCAGTTCTCATGGTTCATCCGCCTGAACGCCGCGAGGAGGCAGGCCGGATAGTCGGGGAAATGCTGGCCGGAACGGCTGATTACTGCCCTGTTCCCCTGATTACTAAACAGGGGCAATACATCCCGGTGGAGACTAGGGTGAAGACGGGTTTTTGGGACGGGAAGCCGGTAATATTCGGGGTAAGCAAGGATATTTCAAAAATCAAACTGTCGGAGGAAAAATTTTCAAAGGCTTTTCAGTCAAACTCATCCCTAATGGCCATTTCAGGTATTGATGGAAAGTTTTTGGAAGTAAATACTTCATTCCTGAACATCCTCGGCTACTCTCGTGAAGAAGTAATAGGGAAAACAACAATGGAATTAGGGCTTTTCCAGGATCCGGGTGTACGAAAGACTTTAATTGAGCAGTTAGAGCATAATTTTCCTGTAAAGGAGATAGAACTTGAGATAGTAAAAAAAGACGGATCCTTCAGAACCGGTTTGTTTTCATCAGAAACCATCTATATAGGGGCTGACCTGTGTTTGCTGACGGTGATGGTCGATATTACAGAACGTAAGCTTGCCGAGAAGGAAATTGCCCGGCAGGCAGGATTGATCACTTCTTTGCTCGATTCAATTCCTGACATCATTTTTTACAAGGACCTCAACGGGGTGTATCTGGGTTGTAACCCCCCGTTTGTTAAAGTCACAGGCCTGACCAAGGATGAAATTGTTGGCAAAACAGACTTCGACTTTTTCGATAAAGAAACAGCAGATCTCTTTAGGCTTCATGATCTTAAGATGCTGGATGAAAAACAACCGCGTCATAACGAAGAGTGGATTACCTATCCTGACGGAAGAAAGATCCTTATTGACACACTGAAAACACCCTACAGGAGAACCGATGGTTCACTGATTGGCATACTTGGTATAAGCCGGGATATTACAGAGCGGAAGCAGGCAGAACAGGAGCTTTTAAAAGCCAAAGAGGATGCTGAGAAAGCAAACAAGGCCAAAAGCGAGTTCCTGTCGCGTATGAGCCATGAACTGAGAACCCCCATGAATTCCATTCTCGGCTTTGCCCAGTTGATGAAAATGGGAGAGCTGAGTGCAGCCCATAAAAAAGGAGTGAACCATATCCTTAAGAGTGGCACTCACCTGCTTAACCTCATCAACGAGGTGCTTGATATTTCAAGGATAGAAGCAGGCCGCATGACACTCTCCCTGGAACCTGTGCAATTGGAAAGCGTAATTGCGGAAATGATCGATTTTGTGCAGCAAAATGCAGCCAGGAAGAGTCTGAATATCGAATTGGAGCAATCCCCGGGCAACGTGCTTTCCGTTAAAGCAGATCGCCAGCGTTTAAAGCAGGTTATGCTCAACCTGATCAACAATGCGGTTAAGTATAACCGCCAGGGCGGAAAAGTGATTGTCAGGACCGAAATTCAGGATTTATCAGGGCAAGGCATGCCTGCAATAAGAATTTCGGTAAGCGATAACGGACCGGGGATCAAACCTGAAGACCAGGAAAAATTATTTCTTCCGTTTGAACGCATAGGCGCTGAAAAATCGGAAATTGAAGGGACAGGCCTGGGCCTCATGGTGGTTAAAAAACTCATGGATGCAATGGGCGGACTTGTCGGTCTGGAAAGTATTCCCGGCGAGGGAAGCACGTTCTGGATTGAATTACCTCAGGCCGAAAGTCAGAAAGCTGCAAATGCAAGAAACAGGGATGCCTTATCAATAGAGACGCTCCTAACCGGTAAGGCCGGAACTATTCTTTATATTGAGGATAATGTTGCCAATGCTGAACTGGTTGAAGAAATACTCAGTGATCACCGGCCGGCAATAAACATTATTACAGCCGGATCAGGGAAATCAGGGTTGCAGATTGCAACTGATCTGAAACCCGACCTGATATTGCTCGATCTTGACCTGCCTGACCTTCATGGCAGTGAAGTTCTTGAAATGTTACAAGCAGATCAGGCAACCAAAGTTATCCCCGTTGTAATCATTTCCGCAGATGCCATGCCTCTGCAGGTTGAGAAGCTGATGATGTCGGGTGCAAAGGATTATTTAACAAAACCCCTGGATGTCCTTGGTTTTTTGCAGATGGTCGATGAATGGATTGAGAAGAAAAAAAATTAAAAAAATATCATATGGATTCAACTTTAAAAAATGCCAATATCCTTATTGTTGATGATAATGAGGCCAATATTGATATTATTGAGGGATTGCTGGATTTTCAGGGCTATACCAATGTAAAGACAACAACAGATCCCCGCCACATCGAAGGACTCTTTCACACATTCAAGCCGGATATCCTCCTCCTCGATCTGCTGATGCCCCATCTTTCAGGCTTCGAAGTGATGGAGCAATTGAGGAATAAGATCCCCTCCGGAACTTTTTTTCCAATACTTGTTCTTACTGCAGATATGACGACCGAAACCAAGCAGTTGGCGCTTTCGGCCGGCGCAAATGATTTCCTGGTCAAACCATTTGACATGATCGAAGCGGGCCTGAGAATAAAAAACCTGCTTGAAGCCCGGTATACCCATCAACAGCTTGAAAGTCAAAATCAAATTCTGGAAGAGAAAGTAAAAGAACGTACTTACGAGATTGAGAAGAAAAACCTTGAATTGACTTCGGCTAAAGACAAAGCCGAAGCAAGCGACAGGCTGAAAACGGCTTTCATGCAAAACATTTCACATGAAGTACGCACACCCCTGAACGGAATCCTCGGATTTGGCGCTTTGCTTGCCGAGCCGGATGTTTCAGCAGAAGATAAGGAAAAATTTCTTTCCATGCTTAAAGCCTCGAGTACCCGTTTGATCAATACTATCACGGATTACATGGATATCTCACTGATCGTCACTGACTCCATAGAGATCAATCGGAAGCCTGTTTTCGTTAATAAAGTTCTGAATGAATTAATGAACCGTTTTCAGGATCAGTGCAATAGCAAGCAGCTGGAATTCCTGCTTTCAATCCCGGGAGACAGTGATGGATTAAGCATAGTGACAGACCCGGAGTTATTCCGGAAAATTATTTCCCACTTACTTGATAATGCTGTAAAATTCACAAACAAGGGCAGAATTGCAATGGGGTATTCAGTGGTATCTGATAACATTGAATTCTTTGTTAAAGACACGGGGGTTGGGATTGAAAAAGAAGCCCAAAAGCGCATATTTGAAAGTTTTATGCAGGAGAACATCGACAATACTCGAGGTCATGAAGGGAGTGGGTTGGGTTTGTCTATCATTAAAGGACTTACCAAACTACTTGAAGGAGAAATCCGCCTGGAGTCGGTAAAAGGTGAGGGTTCATCATTTTATTTCATCCTTCCCCTGGGGAAAGGAATCCCTGGAAATTTCAATACCGGGAAAACCATTCCTGATCCTACCGGAATTAACCTCCCGGTTATCCTTGTAGCTGAAGATGAATTCTCGCACCGCTTGTTCCTGGGATCATTTTTGAAAAAATACACCTCGATGATATACATGGCAACCAATGGGAAGGAAGCAGTGGACCTCTGCCGCGAACATCCTGAAATATCGATGGTGCTGATGGATATCAAAATGCCTTTAATGAATGGATTTGAGGCTACACGTGAAATCAGGTCATTCAGGAAGGATATCCCGATAATTGCCATTTCAGCCCATGCAATGACCGGTGATGAAAAAAAGGCTCTTGATGCCGGGTGTAATGGTTTTATCGCCAAACCCACAAGCGCTCCCGAATTACTGGAGGAACTGAAAAAGTTCGGAATCTGCGGTTAATCCCGGATATGCGGTTAAAGAATGAATGCCAGTAACAATCCTGCAGTAACAGCGCTGCCGATGATCCCTGCAATATTCGGGGCCATGGCATGGCTGATGAGGTGGTTGGTCGAATCTTCCTTTTGTCCCATTTCGTGAGCAACCCTGGCTGAGTCGGGAACTGCAGCAACACCTGCTGCTCCGATCAGCGGGTTGATCTGGTTCTCTTTTTTCAGGAACAGGTTCATCACCTTGGCAAACATGATCCCGCCTGCAGTGGCTACCATGAACGACATGGCCCCGAGCAGGAAGATCAGTATGGATTCCCATTTCAAAAAGACATCGGCCTGGGTGGATGCTCCTACGGTGATCCCGATAAGGATTACAACAATATCGATCAGCACGGTTGAAACAGTTCCGGCAAGTTGCTTGGTAAGGCCTGACTCTTTCAGGATGTTCCCGAAGAAGAACATGCCGAGCAGGGGGAGGGAAGCAGGTGCGACAAAAGCTGTCAGCAATAAAAACGCCAATGGAAAAGCAATCTTTTCATTGCGGCTGACGGTCCTCTGGGGCTTCATCCTGATGAGCCTTTCCTTTTTGGTGGTCAGAAGTTTCATGATAGGCGGCTGTATCACTGCCACAAGCGACATATACAGGTAAGCTGCAATGGCAATGGGTCCAATCAGCCCCTGCACTTTTGCAGCTTCAACTGAGTTCTTGAGTCCGGCGGCAAGCTGGGAAGTAAGGAAGATCGCTGTGTTCCCGTCGGCGCCACCGATGATGGCGATGGAAGCTGCGTGGGCAACGGGGAAACCAATGATGATAGCCCCGAGAAAAGTTACAAGGATACCAACCTGGGCTGCAGCGCCGAGAATGATCAGCTTGGGATTGGCTATCATTGGAGAAAGGTCGACCATCGCCCCTAAACCCAGGAAAATCAAGGCAGGATAAATGCCCTTCAGTACCCCAAAAAACAAATAATGAAGAATGCTGCCTTCGGCATAAATTCCCAAAGGATATGGAGTGGAATGCATGAAAGGGATGTTGCCTATCACTATGCCCACCGCCAGAGGGATAAGAAGTATAGGCTTAAGGTTGAATTTGATGGCCAGGACAATCAGCACCAGCCCGACGAGGATCATTATGCCATTGTCCCAATAGAGGTTCGAAAAACCGGTATCGGCCCAAATTCCTTTTAAAAGATCGGTAATCAGCAGGAGTTTCATAAGCAACGGGCTTTATTCGATTTCCACTAAAACTTCGTTCTGGGCTACGGTCTGCCCTGGTTTCACATTCACAGCCCTGATGGTTCCGTCTTTTTCCGAGAGCACATTGTTCTCCATTTTCATGGCCTCCATGGTAAGGAGTTTCTGTCCCATAGCGACTTTTTCGCCGGTCTTAACAAGTACCGAAATAATGGTGCCTGGCAGCGGAGCCTTGATCGCCATATTGCTGGTCTGGGATACGCTTTTCGGTATCCTTGATTCTTTGGGGGATGGCTTCGGAGGCTCTGCACGAACCAGGGTGGGTGTTTTCGTCATCTTTAGTTCCCGCTGAACTTCCACATCAAACAAAGTACCGTTCACTTCAACCTTGGCGGTATTCTCTTCAAAGCCGAGGATCTCGACCTCGTAACTGTTACCGTTTATTGTAAATGAAAATTTTTTCATACTTCAAATTCTGTTTACTATCATTTTATTCGCACCAATTGCTTATTTCATTTGTGTGCTTATTTCGCCTACGGCGAACGCTTTTCACTATTTCGCTTTTCGCTTTTATTCGCACCAATTGCTTATTTCATTTGTGTGCTTATTTCGCCTGCGGCGAATGCTTTTCACTATTTCGCTTTTCGCTTTTCGCTATTTCTTACCAGTGTTTCATTACATTGTAAATGTTATAGAACTTGCTGCTCCAGGGAGAATACGTACGCGACACTTTCTTGATGGTCATCACGTATTTCTCCTGGTCGTGCAGCTCCGAAAAGAAAAGAAAGAGAGCCGCGGCAATGGCGGCATTCTCTTCACCGGTCATTACCGGTTTAACCTGGACAGCACTCTTGGGAGGGGCCTGTTCTTTAATCCGCCTGGTCCTGATGAGGTCGCGGATCGAATGAAATCGGACCACGGCATAAGCCATCAGTGACAAGGCCAGCAGAACAATGCAGTACCCCAGTATCGAAACGATCAGGATATGGCTGTCGATCAGGCCCGGGTCAAAGGTGATTGAGAGAAACTTCATATCGGAAGGTTTTACAATGGAATATTGCTGTGTTTCTTCGGAGGAAGGGTCTCCTTTTTGGTCTGCAGGGTCTGAAGCGCACGAATGATCCTGAACCTGGTGTTGCGGGGTTCGATCACATCATCGATGTATCCGTAACGTGCAGCATCATAAGGATTCGCAAATTTATCCCTGTATTCGAGCTCCTTATCGTTGATGTATTTTACCTTTTCCCTGGGATCCTGTATCTCGCTGATCTTTTTCCCTTCAAGGATCTCGATGGCTCCCTTGGGACCCATTACTGCGATCTCTGCGGATGGCCATGCGTAATTGATATCGGCGCGCAGCTGCTTGCAACCCATCACGTCATGAGCTCCTCCGTATGATTTGCGAAGGGTGATGGTGATCTTGGGAACAGTAGCTTCACCGTAAGCGAATAATAATTTTGCACCGTGGATGATGATCCCCCCGTATTCCTGCAGGCTGCCCGGAAGGAAGCCGGGTACGTCGACCAGCGTGATGATCGGTATGTTGAAGGCGTCGCAGAACCTCACGAAACGTGCAGCTTTACGTGAAGCTTCTATATCGAGAACACCGGCAAGGTAGTTGGGCTGGTTGGCGACTATCCCGCAGGAAATGCCGTTGAAACGGGCAAATCCAACAACTATATTTTTTGCGTAATGCTGGTGGACTTCCATGAATTCATGGTCGTCGACCACCAGGTAAATGACATCCTTCACATCATAGGGCTGGTTCGAATTTGCAGGTATGATCTCGTTGAGTGCATCTTCTATGCGGTCAATGGGATCCTGGCATTCAGCCTGGGGAGGGTCTTCGAGGTTGTTCTGCGGTAAATAGGATAACAGCTTTCGGATCATCAGCAGCCCTTCGTCCTCATTCCCTACCCTGAAATGCGCAACGCCTGATTTTGTCGAATGAACGGTGGCGCCTCCCAGGTCCTCGGTGGTGATGTCCTCACCGGTAACTGTCTTGGTAACCTTGGGGCCGGTGACGAACATATAACTGGTCTTCTCGCTCATGATCACGAAATCCGTGAGGGCAGGGGAGTAAACAGCGCCGCCTGCACAGGGTCCGAAAATGGCAGATATCTGCGGAACAACACCAGATGCTGCGATATTGCGCATGAAGATCTCGGCATATCCTGCTAGGCTGTTCACACCTTCCTGTATACGGGCACCTCCGCTGTCGTTGATGCCGATCACCGGAGCCCCTACCTTTATGGCCTGGTCCATGATCTTGCAGATCTTACGGGCGAAAGTCTCTGAAAGGGAACCCCCGAAAACAGTGAAGTCCTGTGCAAACACAAATACCACGCGGCCGTCAATGGTCCCGCGGCCTGTAACAACCCCGTCACCCATGTAATGCTCGTTCTCCAAACCGAAGTCGGTGCAACGATGGGTCACGAACATATCGTATTCCTCGAAACTGCCTTCGTCAAGGACTTTCTCTATCCTTTCACGGGCTGTGAATTTTCCTTTTTTGTGCTGGGATTTTATGCGTTCTTCACCGCCTCCCATCCTGGCCTGCTCGCGCTTGCTGAGCAATTCCTCTATCTGATTCTGTTTCATAATTAACAGTGTGAATAAAATAACAAATGAAAAGTACCGCAAAGTAACAATTTTTTTTGTTTCTTTGTATAAATCAATGAGTAAAATAGAAAAAATTATTCATGCCAAAGATGATTCTGTCTGAAATAACCAATCAATTTAATCCTTAACTTTGCAACTGTTAATTAAATAACAATTAATAATCTGTCAAAATCCCCGGTTTCACAGAAACATTCTGAGTGCTTCCGGGACATAAAAAAAATGTCAATGCCGGGTAACCCCCGCCCCGGTTTCCTCAGAAAAATTCTGAGTGTTTTCGGGGAAACTAATTTAAACCTCTGACCCATGACCCGCCGGAAACTTTTAATAAGAGATCTTACCCTTCGCGACGGACAACAGTCCCTGTTTGCAACCCGAATGACCCAGGAGCAGGTCGACCGTGTACTGCCATTCTATAAAGACGCTAAATTCTACGCAATGGAAGTCTGGGGAGGTGCAGTTCCCGACAGCATCATGCGCTACCTCCAGGAAAACCCATGGGCCAGGCTTGAAAAGATCAAACAGGCAGTGGGTGAAGTTTCAAAGCTCACAGCCCTTTCACGCGGCCGCAACCTCTTTGGCTACAACCCTTATCCCGATGAAGTCATAGAAGGCTTCAACCGCAATGCAGTACGTTCCGGCATAGGGATCATGAGGATATTCGACGCCCTGAACGATGTCAACAACATGCGCTCAACCATCAGGTATGTCAAGGAAAACGGGGGTATTGCCGACTGTGCAATAAGTTTTACAGTGGACCCAAAGTTCAGTACCAGGCAAAAAGTCAGGTCCTGGATGCATCTCAAAGCATTGCCCCATGATATTTTCACAACCGAATATTTCATGGAAAAGGCCAAACAGCTTGAAGCCCTCGGTGCCGATATGATAAGCATCAAGGACATGGCCGGGCTCATCCCTCCATTGCAATCGGGCGAAATGATCAGCAGGATGAAAGCCGAACTTCGCGTCCCCATTGATTTTCACACTCACTGCACCCCCGGCTTCGGGCTTGCTTCAGTGCTGATGGCCATTGTCAACGGGGTGGATATAGTCGACACCAGCATCTGGCATTTTGCCGGAGGCCCCGGTGCGCCTGCGTTTGAACTGGTACAGATCTTCTGCGACAAGCTTGGGATTGACACCGGCGTGAACCTTGAAGCAGTTAAAAAGATTAATGACCAGCTTAAGGACATCCGCCTTGAACTGAAGCAATTTGATACCACCACGTTCCCGAAAGAATTCGACATCACGAACTATAAACTCCCCAGGGAAGTCAACAGGTTGTTTGTGCAGGCAATCTATTGCGCAAAACGCAATAATGAAGAAGGCGTTCTGCAGTCATGCCAGGAGATAGAAAAATATTTCGGCTTCCCCGAACCTGACGAGGAAGTCAAAAGAGCCGAGATACCCGGCGGCATGTACACCAATATGCTCGCACAGCTGAAACAATTGAAACTTGACCACCTTCTCCCGAGGGTGCTTGAACTGGTCCCCCTGGTGCGTATTAAGTCAGGATGCCCGCCATTGGTAACCCCCACCTCGCAGATCGTAGGCGTGCAGGCCGTCAATTGCGTGATTGATGAGAACAAAGGCCAGGCTTTCTTCACCACCAAATCGATTCAGTTCGTGAACCTGGTGAAAGGACTTTACGGAAAAACCCCCATCCCCGTAGATCCTGATTTCAGGGAACTGCTGACAGGAGTCAGGGAAGAGACGCCTTATGACACCAGGAACTATAAAAAGCAGGAGAATACTGTTTTTGAGGATTACGGTGGACTGCGACTGGCGGAGAATGAAAAGGATGAACTCCTTCTCGAACTTTTCCCGACCGTAGCGAGGGACTTCCTCCAGAACTGCGTTGAAGAAAAATACACCACCAATATCTGGGCGATAGAAGAGGAAAAACGCCGGAAAGCCCGCGAAGCCCGTGAAGCTTACGAGCGCCTGAGTCCCGACGAAAAACAGAAACGCCTGATGGAAGGATTATACCATTGGTACGATGTTCAGGGCGCCGAAGAAGATGAAGCGCTGGGAAGAAGCTAGCAAGGTGCAAATTACTTTTTGAATACTCGAATAACGAATAGCGAATTTTGATTTTATTCGCACCAATCTTTTATTTCTTTTGTGTGCTCATTTCGCCTTCGGCGAACGCAATTTCGCTTTTATTCGCACCAATTGTTTATTTTATTTGCGTGCTCATTTTGGCTTCGCCAAACGCTATTTCGCTTTTCGCTTTTCGCTACTATTTTGTCAGGCTCAGCCTGTAATACTGCCAGGATGAATAAACCGCTTTGACAGTTACCACGGCTGAGGTGTCTACCACAAATTCACTAAACCCTACAGGGTGAAGGGGCGTTGACCAGTCATAGGTGTATCCCAGCCTGGTCCACGGGAAAGCGCTGGTCGAGGTTGTATCATATTTATTTTTCATCTCATTATTGAACCAGTCGCGGTAACCCTGGCTGACCCAGGAAGGAAAATATAAATTGGCTTCATGGTCGGTTATCTCAGGGTCAGGTGTGGGGCGGAAAAGATTTTCGGGGTAGACCCAGTATTCGACAAAGAAATTGTTCTTGGTGTCGGGAGGCATCCCCAGTACCTGGGCTATCCTCAAATGCATGGCCACACTGTCGGGGAACGAATTCTTTTTCAGAAAATCCAGCATTTGGGGGCAACTCGTAATCCACGACCTGTACGCAACAACATTGCTGGTTTTAATGGTCTGTCCAACAGGCCAGTAAACTGTCGAAGACTGCTTCATCCATGAAACCACCAGCACACGTGGTCTTCCTACCGAATCCTTTGACCACACCAGGTTACCTTCCCCGGCCAGGCTGTCGGCATAATAGTTGATTGATATCAGGCTGCGGTATATTTCCCAGGGTTCGGCAACCTTTGTATCGATAACCGCCAGGTTATATTGTTTTTTCAGGGCAGCCATATCCGGACCGGAAGCTGGTGTATAAGGAGTATCATCTGATTTTTTGCATGCAGATATCACTACCAGCGATGCGAACAGAATGCAGGTACAAGCTTGTATATTTTTCATAATGGGTTATTTATAATGCATTTAAATAATTTCGCTTCTCACTACCTGATTTTCGCTACATCACTTCTTGCCACCTTTTTATTTCGCCTTTATTCGCACCAATCTTTTATCTCTTTTGCGTGCTCATTTCGGCTCCGCCGAACGCTATTTTTTATTTCGCTTTTCGCTTTTCGCTATTTCGCTTTTATTTTTGCCCTGAGATACTGTTTCGGCCAGGCAACATCCTCGCCCAGTTCATAAGCCGCATGAAGCGGGAAATAAGGGTCACGCAGAAATTCCCTGCCCATCAGAACCAGGTCCGCCTGTCCGTTTTCAAGTATGCTTTCAGCCTGGGCCGCAGTGCTGATCATCCCGACCGCCCCGGTAAGAATCCCGGTTTCTTTCCTTACAGTTTCCGAAAACCCCACCTGGTACCCGGGACCCAGCGGGATCTTCACCCCGGGTACAAGCCCGCCCGAAGAACAGTCCATCAGGTCGACTCCCATTCCCCTGAGTATGCGCACCAGGGCCAAAGACCCGGCGATATCCCATCCGCCATCCGCCCAATCGGTACATGAAATTCTTACGAACAAAGGATAATCTTCAGGTATGCTTTTCCTGATCCCCACTATAACCCGGGTCAGCAAACGGATCCGGTTCTCGAATGACCCACCGTATTCATCGGTCCTCGTATTGCTCAGGGGCGAAAGGAACTGGTGAATCAGGTAGCCATGGGCTGCATGGATCTCTATCACCTTAAACCCGGCTTCAACCGAACGTTTCGCGGCAGATGTGAAATCATGAATGACTTTTTCAATGCCTTCTGTACTTAATGCGGATGGCATCGCGGCTTCGTTCGAAAACCTGATGGCGCTTGGCGCAACGCATACCCATCCGCCTTCAGCCTGGCTTAACAGCCTTTCACCCTTCCAGGGCGCCACGTTGCTTGCTTTCCTTCCGGCATGTGCAAGCTGAATGCCGGGAACGGAACCCTGGGTGCTGATGAAACCGGTAATCCTCCTTAAAAATGGGATATGTTCATCTTTCCAGATCCCTATATCGTCTATTGAAATACGGCCTTCGGGAGAGACAGAGGTTGCTTCGGCAATTACCAGCCCAGCCCCGCCTGAAGCACGGCTTCCAAGATGGACCAGGTGCCAGTCGTTGGCAAACCCATCAGTACCAGAGTACTGGCACATGGGAGAAACAACCAGGCGGTTGTTAAATTCAACACTTTTTATTTTTATGGGTTTGAACAACTGGCTCATACTATCGTTTTAAAATCCTTTCTATATTTACAAAACCTAATAACAAAGTTATGAAAAAGACCTTTACCCGTCGCGAAGCCTTGAAAACCCTGGGACTCACGATAGGCGGGGCAGCTATCGGGTTCCAGGGATTTACCCAGGTCAGGGACAATGTGTACGAATACCCTCTTGGCCTCGACGAGGTTTTCAAGCCCATCGACAACCCTCTCGGCCGGCCCATTACCGCAATAACCTGCGGAGCCGGTAACAGGGGTAACGTATATGGAGGGTATGCTGTGAACTTTCCTGAACAGATAAAGATCATAGGGGTTGCCGAACCCATACCGGTAAGGAATGATCGCTATACAAAAATCCACCAGATAGCCGAAGGCAACAGGTTCAAAACCTGGGAGGATGTCTTCAGCAGGCCGAAATTCGCAGATGTCATCATCATCACCATGCCCGACAACCTGCATTATGAGCCTTGCATGAAAGCACTTTCGATGGGATATGATGTGCTGCTCGAAAAACCTATGGCACAAACCGAGCAGGAATGCAGGAATATCCTTGCTATGGTAAAAAAGACGGGAAGAATAGTCGCTATCTGCCATGTTCTTCGTTACACCCCGTATTTCATTAAAATGAAAAAACTGATCGCCGAAGGCGCAATCGGCGAGCTTGTCAGCTTTCAGCATATGGAGCCAATCTACCATATCCATATGTCGCATTCATATGTGCGAGGCAACTGGCATAACTCAAAGGCAACTACGCCGATAATCCTTGCCAAGTCCTGCCATGACCTTGATATTTTACGATGGATGATAGGGAAACCATGCCAGAGCATAGTCGCAATGGGCGACCTCAAGTGGTTCAGGAAGGAAAACGCGCCTGCCGGCAGCACCGATCGCTGCATGAACGGATGCAAAGCCGAAGCCGACTGTCCCTATTCCGCTTTGAAAATCTACGGTGGCTCGAGGGACTGGACCTACGTCTTCGACCTTCCCGATGATAAGGATAAACAGCAGGAAGCCGTGATGGCATACCTGCGCACCACCAATTACGGCCGCTGTGTTTACCACATGGACAATGACCAGCCCGATCATTATATTACCTCGATACAGTTCGAGAACAACATTACCGCGAACTTTTCGATGGAAGCGTTCACTTCATACGGCGGACGCCGCACCAGGGTCATGGGTTCAATGGGCGACATGGTTGGAGATATGGAAGAGCTGAATCTCACCGATTTCAGGACGAAGAAAACCGTCAAGCTGGTCCCTGCAGCTGAAGACAAAGACAAGCTGGCCAGCAGCGGGCACGGAGGGGGCGACTGGAGCCTGATGCGCGATTTCGTACAGGCCGTTTCAAACAATGACCCCAAATACCTGACTTCCACCATTGACCAGAGCATCGAAAGCCATGTGATGGGTTTTGCCGCTGAAAAAAGCAGGCTCAGCGGGGAAGTCGTTCAGGTAAGAATGTGACCGGGCTAAAATACGAACGCCCCGCGGAGGGGGCGTTCAAGCATTCTTGCTTTTATCCGTAAACGGATCTTGTTATTGAGCCGTGGGCTCTCTGAACCGCACTAAAGTCATCCCCTAGCGCGCACAAAATTTACTTTTTGTAACCTGTTTCTTTTTCTTTTATCAGATTAGTTCTGCAACAAATTTAATCTCCCTGGAAGCCTTTGTCAAGGGGTTTTAACAATAATTAACAAACAGAGTTATTAACATCATGGAAATCCGGGTGTTGAATATATCAAAACCCATACAGAACCTGGATTTCTGAACCGGAAACCCCGGTTTCCCGGAATTCCTGGCCGTTCCCTTGCAGGAGGCAGCAATCCTTGATTCAATAAAATCTTTATAAGGGCTTTTTTGTTTTTATTTAGAATTATTATAAATTTGTAAAAGAATCTTTATTCCAATGAACAAGGTAGTACAAAGTGCAGAAGAAGCGATCCGCGGGATCGAAAATAACATGACCCTTATGCTGGGAGGTTTCGGCCTTTGCGGTATCCCCGAAAATTGTATCGCGGCCCTTGCCGCATCTGATATTACAGGGCTTACCTGCATTTCGAATAATGCTGGTGTTGATGGCTTCGGACTGGGTATGCTTTTACGAAAACACCAGATCAGGAAGATGATCTCATCTTACGTAGGAGAGAACAAGGAATTTGAACGCCAACTGCTGAGCGGGGAACTTGAAGTCGAACTTATCCCCCAGGGAACTCTTGCGGAACGTTGCCGTGCGGGCGGGGCGGGGATCCCGGCATTTTATGTCCCGGCAGGTTTCGGGACCGAAGTTGCCGAGGGGAAACCTGTGAGGGAGTTCGACGGGAAGATGTACCTTGAAGAATGCTGGCTTAAAGCCGATTTCTCCATCGTTAAAGCCTGGAAAGGGGATACAAGCGGAAACCTGGTATACAGGAATGTAGCCAACAATTTCAACCAGGCCATGGCTATGGCAGGAAGGATCACTATTGCAGAAGTTGAGGAACTGGTGCCTGTAGGCAGCCTGGATCCAAACCATATTCATACCCCAGGCGTATTTGTCCAGAGGATATTCCAGGGAAGCAATTATGAGAAACGAATTGAATTCACCACCACAAGAGATTAGTTAAGGTTAAACTCATTCGTACATCGTACAGCGTAAATTGTACTTTGTTTTTTCAAACCAGAACTGTTAGAAAAAAGTAAATCATGGCTTTAGACAAGAACGGAATAGCAAAAAGGATTGCCCTGGAGCTCCGCGACGGGTATTATGTGAATCTCGGGATAGGCATCCCCACCCTGGTTGCAAATTATGTCCCCCAGGGCATGCAGATCATACTGCAGTCCGAGAACGGCCTCCTTGGAATAGGTCCCTTTCCCAAAAAGGAAGAAGTTGATCCCGACCTTATCAATGCAGGGAAACAGACCATCACCGCCCTGCCCGGATCAGCTTTCTTCGACTCATCGATGAGCTTTGCAATGATACGCGGGGGGCATATTGACCTTACTGTTCTCGGGGCTTTTGAAGTGTCTGAAACCGGCGACATAGCCAGCTGGAAGATCCCCGGCAAACTGGTCAAGGGAATGGGAGGGGCGATGGACCTTGTTGCTTCAGCAAAGAACATCATCGTTGCCATGATGCATACCAACCCCCAGGGAGAATCCAAACTGCTGAAAAAATGCAGCCTTCCGCTTACCGGGGTCGGAGTTGTGAAACGCATTGTTTCCGACCTGGCTGTCCTGGACGTAACTCCCGACGGGTTTAAACTTATTGAACGTGCACCCGGTGTTACCGTCGAACAGATCATAGCTGCTACCGAAGGCAAACTCATTATTGAGGGAGAAATCCCGGAAATAACAATTTAATTTCACTATTTCGCTATTTAATTATGCCCCATTATCATAAACTCGGCCAGGTCCCTCCCAAACGCCACATCACATTCCCGAAGCCAGGCGGAGGACTGTATTCAGAACAACTGGTTTCGACCGAGGGCTTTTCCGACCTGTATTCACTGGTATACCATTGTCACCCTCCGACCCAGGTACTCAGTATAGACAGTGCTTACTCCGTGGCACCTGAAATTGCCGATCACGACAATATGCAGCACCGCCTACTTAAAGGATTCGAAGTGCCGACATCCGACGATTATCTTGAATCCCGGATCCCGGTGCTTGTAAATGCTGATTGTTCCATCAGCCTGGCCGCACCTCAGCAATCCATGAAAGATTATTTCTTCAAGAATTCAGGAGCCGACGAAATGATCTTTGTCCATAAAGGAGAAGGCTTGCTGAGGACCATGTACGGGAACCTGGAATTCAAACCCGGCGACCACCTTGTAATTCCACGCGGTGTTATTTACCTGTTCGAATTCTCATCCGCAGACAACAGGCTTTTCATAGTAGAATCAACCCAGCCCCTGAGGTTCCCCAAACGATATATGAACAAGGCAGGACAACTGCTTGAACATTCTCCTTTTTATGAGCGCGACATCCGCAAGCCGGGGGCCCTCGAAACCCATGAAGAGAAAGGCGATTTCCTTGTAAAGATAAAGCGAGAAGGCAGGATTTGGCCTTATCATTTTGCCACACATCCATTTGATTTGATCGGCTGGGACGGTTACCATTATCCCTATGCCTTGTCAATCCATGATTTCGAGCCCATCACCGGCCGCCTGCACCAGCCGCCCCCTGTCCACCAGACCTTTGAAACCCCGGGTTTCGTGGTTTGCGCTTTTGTACCAAGGCTGTATGATTACCACCCCCGGGCAATACCTGCGCCTTACAATCACAGCAATGTGGATTCTGATGAGGTGCTTTATTACGTCGACGGGGATTTCATGAGCCGTAACAACATTAAACCCGGCCATATCACCCTGCACCCCAAAGGCATTGTCCACGGTCCTCACCCAGGGGCCGTGGAACGCAGCATTGGCGCTAAAGAAACAAAAGAGGTGGCAGTGATGGTCGATACCTTCAGGCCGCTGATGATCACCAGGCAGGCCCTGGCAATAGAAGACCCTGAATATTACAGATCATGGCTGGAAAAAGAATAAATATTCATTTTTTAATAAAGTGTTAACCTTTTAAATGAATTAGTATGTCAGCAAATGCTCCCACCGATTTCCTCCCCATCAACGGAACCGATTATATTGAATTTTATGTAGGGAATGCGAAACAGGCTGCTCATTATTACCAGGCTGCTTTCGGTTTTCAGCCCCTGGCATATGCAGGTCTTGAAACAGGTCTTAAAGACCGGACGTCATACGTTCTGAGGCAGGGGAAGATCACTTTCGTGCTAACCACTGCCCTCACTCCCGATAGCCATATCGCTGAACATTGCAAACTGCATGGCGATGGAATTAGGGTTATCGCCCTTTGGGTCGATGATGCTGGTAGATCCTTTGAGGAAACAGTGAAACGTGGAGCTAAACCTTACCTTGAGCCGAAAACCGAAACCGATGAAAATGGGGAGGTCGTGCTTTCAGGCATACATACGTATGGAGAAACCGTGCATGTTTTCGTCGAAAGGAAAAATTATAAAGGTGTTTTCCTTCCCGGTTTTGTTAAGTGGGATCCTGTTTATAAGCCTGCTTCACTTGGCTTGAAGTATGTGGATCACCTGGTGGGGAATGTCAACTGGGGTGAAATGAATACCTGGGCTGAGTTTTATCATAATGTCATGGGATTTAACCAGCTGATCTCTTTTGACGATACTGACATTTCTACCGAATATACTGCCCTTATGAGCAAGGTCATGGCCAGCAGCAACATGTATATCAAATTCCCGCTGAACGAACCTGCTCACGGGAAGAAAAAATCCCAGATCGAGGAATATATTGAGTTTTACTGTGGTGCCGGGGCGCAGCATGTGGCTATGGCAACGGATAATATCCTGGAAACAGTTGCCAAACTGAAAAGCAGGGGTGTTGAATTTCTAAGGGTGCCCGATGCCTATTATGATACACTGATGGACAGGGTAGGGAAAATAGACGAACTGCTGGCTCCTGTCAAAGAGCAGGGTATTCTTGTAGACCGTGATGAAGACGGCTACCTTCTCCAGATCTTCAGCAAACCGGTTCAGGACAGGCCTACCGTTTTCTATGAAATAATTCAGCGCAAGGGAGCAAAATCTTTCGGCAAAGGCAATTTCAAAGCCCTCTTCGAATCGATAGAACTGGAGCAGGGGAAAAGGGGAACACTTTAGCTGGTGCACTGGTAACATAAGAATATGGATAGAATAATAGATACATCACTCCGGTCCTGGCTGCCTGTTGAAAGCACCAGCGATTTTCCCATGCAGAACATTCCTTTCGGAATCTTCCGTGCAGGTGCCGGGTCCCCGCATGCAGCAACCCGCATAGGAAATACAGTGATAGACCTTTTTGCACTGGCCGAACATGGGTTCCTCGACGGGCTTGGGATCAATCCCGGGATATTCAACTTCAAATACCTTAATCCCCTGTTTGAGCTTGGGAAAAAGTCCTGCCGTACGCTCAGGAAACAGCTTGTGCAGATCTTCGAGGAAAAAAACACAGTAGCCCGCGACAGGATCAGTTCTGCAAATGATGTTCTCTTTAACGCATCGGTAGTACAGATGCTTCTCCCGGTTAAGATTGGAGATTATACCGATTTCTATTCAAGCCTGGAACATGCAACAAATGTCGGTATCATGTTTCGTGACCCTGCAAATGCACTGCTCCCTAACTGGAAACACCTGCCTGTAGGTTACCATGGGCGGAGCTCCTCAATAGTGGTTTCGGGCACGGCCATCCACAGACCTAAGGGGCAGATAAAACCTGCAAATTCCGATAATCCTGTTTTCAGCCCGACCAGGGAACTGGATTTTGAACTTGAAATTGCTTTCATCACTTCCTCGAAAACGGCACTTGGTTCATCGGTAAGCACTAATGAAGCTGAAGACCATATCATAGGCCTGCTGTTGTTCAATGACCTCTCTGCAAGGGATATCCAGCGATGGGAATACGTACCGCTGGGACCTTTCCTGGCCAAGAATTTCGGTTCTGTAGTCTCGCCCTGGGTGGTAACACTGGATGCCCTGGAACCTTTCCGTGTTCAGGGACCTGTTCAGGAACCCGAAGTACTGCCTTACCTTAAATTCAACGGGAACCATAATTTCGATATTGATCTTGATGTACTGATCCAACCCGAAGGCCAGCCCGAAACTCCCGTATGTCATTCAAATTATAAGTTCATGTACTGGAACATGGCCCAGCAGCTGGCTCACCAGACAGTGAACGGCTGTAATATAAATGTAGGTGACCTTTATGCATCGGGGACGGTAAGCGGACCTGCACCCGGTTCCTTCGGTTCAATGCTGGAAATTGCGTGGAAGGGAACAAAACCGGTTAACATGCCGGATGGGACCGAACGCAGTTTCATCCAAGACCATGATACTATCATCATGAGAGGACATTGTGAAAAGCCAGGCTTAAGGATAGGATTCGGGGAAGTAAGCACGAAAATTCTGCCGGCATTGTAAACCAGGCCGTGAACGAGCACCCGATCACGATTCACGGATCACAGTCAATCAGACATGGAAAAAGAGAACAAAGAATACCTGCATTTCGATCCTAAGGATCTGTCCATCCCCAAACTCCAGGGCCTTGTCCAGGGAGCCGTGGCTCCGAGGCCGATTGCCTTTGCCAGCACCATTGACCTGCAGGGAAGGCCTAATCTTTCTCCTTTCAGCTTTTTCAACGTCTTCGGAATGAACCCGCCCCTGCTGATATTTTCTCCTTCGAGGAGAGGACGTGAGAATACTGTCAAGGATACTTACCTGAACGTGAAAGAAGTTCCGGAAGTGGTTATCAACGTGGTGTCATACAGCATGGTACAGAAAGTCAGTGACTCCAGCGCCAATTTTCCGAGAGGGGTGAATGAATTTGAAAAGACAGGGTTTGGAATGTTGCCTTCCGATCTTGTGAAACCTTTCCGGGTAAAAGAATCTCCCGTGCAATTCGAATGCAAAGTCTTGCAGGTCATAGAAACCGGCAACCAGGGATCTGCAGGCAACCTTGTGCTTTGCGAGATCATAAGAATGCACATCGATCCGTCCATAATGGATGAACAGGGAAGGATTGATCCTCATAAGATAGACCTGGTTGGACGAATGGGAAGGGATTATTATGTAAGGGCTTCAGGCGCTGCCCTGTTTGAAGTGCCGAAGCCTGAAGACTAAAGGGCATTGATTGCTGCGGAAACCGGGCTGAAAGGCAGGTTGTTTCGCAGCCTACCGCGGTTCACAGAGCGGGAAGATTTAATTATTGAACTCATGGAAATGAACGAGATATTGGAAAAATTGCCTGCACACCTGATGAGCCTGGTCATTGACCAGCCTTACGATGAATACAGCGCACAGGACCATGCTGTTTGGAGGTACGTGATGCGTCAGAACGTTAAGTACCTCGGGAAAGTAGCCCACGGATCTTACCTTGAAGGACTGAAAAAAACAGGCATCAGCATTGATAAAATTCCCAGCATGTACGGGATGAACCGCATCCTCAGGGATATAGGCTGGGCCGCCGTGGCTGTGGATGGTTTTATACCGCCTTCGGCTTTCATGGCATTCCAGGCCTACAATATCCTTGTGATCGCTGCTGACATCAGGCCTATCGGCCAGCTGGGCTACACCCCTGCACCTGATATTATTCACGAGGCGGCAGGTCATGCTCCAATCATTGCCGATAAGGTATATGCAGAGTTTTTAAAACGTTTCGGCGAGATAGGGTCAAAGGCCTTTTTATCTCCCCAGGATTACAAACTGTACGAAGCCATCCGCCATTTGTCAATAATTAAAGCCGATCCGTATTCTTCAAAAGAAGAAATAGAAAAAGCTGAAAAACACCTTTCTGAGTGTGCTGAAAATATAGGTGAGCCTTCGGAACTCGCAAAGATCAGGAGCCTTCACTGGTGGACTGTCGAGTACGGTCTTATAGGCGGGATTGAGAACCCTAAGATTTATGGCGCCGGCCTTCTTTCATCCATTTCCGAAAGCGCGAACTGCCTGAAGCCACAGGTGAAAAAGCTCCCTCTTACAGTCGAAGCTGCCGGGTTCAATTTCGATATCACAGAACCCCAGCCCCAGCTGTTTGTCACCCCCGATTTTGATACCCTCAACAAGGTCCTCGATGAGTTTGCCGAAACCATGGCTATCCGCAGGGGAGGCCTTTACGGACTGAAGCAGGCAATACGCTCCGAAAATACGGCAACCTGCGTTTACAGCTCTGGCCTTGAAGTCTCGGGAACTTTCACCAGGGTGCTTGAATGGAACGGAGAACCTGTGTATTTACAGACTACAGGCCCCACAAGCCTCAATTTCCAGGGCAGGGAACTGGAAGGGCATGCTAAAACTTATCACAGCCAGGGCTTTGGCTCACCGGTTGGAAAAATCCGGTACCTGAGTGTGGCACTTGAAGATTTTTCAGAAGAAGAACTCGGGCAGGTTGGCATTACAGTTGGGGATTGCGTTAACCTGGATTTCGAATCGGGAGTTCATCTGACAGGGCTTATACAGCAGCTCACCATACGGGGCGGCAGGCTAATCCTTGTTAGCTTTACAAACTGCCTGGTATCCTATGAAGGCAAGGTGCTGTTTGAACCTTCATGGGGAGTTTATGACATGGCCGTCGGTAAAACAATAACTTCAGCCTATTCGGGTCCTGCTGATCCGGAGGCTTTTGGCTTAAGCTATCCTGCACCCTCCGAAAAAACACATAGAATAGCGCATGATGAAAAAACATTGAAGCTTCATGCCATTTACCAGAAGGTGTGCGATATCCGCGAAAACAATTGTTCATATGCCGTTCTCCCTTCACTCTGGGAAGAACTTAAAAGCGAGCATCCCGGCGACTGGCTTTGCGCATTGGAGATCCTGGAAATGCTAAAGCTGAAAAAGATAGAAGACGGAACGAGTAAGGAGGTTACTCAACACCTCCTTTCAAGGCAGGATGCTGACCCGGCACTTTCAAAGCTGATTGCCGACGGGCTTGAATTGCTGGCGTGACCGCCTGCCTTTCACAACACATACTTAATGATCGTATTGAGGAGATTCTCTTCTTCAAAAGGCTTTGAAATAAAATCATCCATCCCCGCTTCCAGGCATCGCGATTGTTCAGATTTCAGGGCATGGGCGGTCAGGGCGATCACAGGAAGCGTAGTGCTGATCTCCTTCCTGATCATGATGGTGGCTGATATCCCGTCCATCACCGGCATTTGCATATCCATCAGCACAAGGTCAAAAAGCTCTTTCCTGAGGATTGAAACAGCCACTTCTCCGTTCACGGCTTCAGTTACCTGCATGCCGAAATGAGAAAGAATGGTACTTGCAACAAGGCGGTTCAGCTTGTTGTCTTCAACCAGCAGTATCTTTTTTCCTTTAAGTTTATCCTGGTGGATGAGGTGTTGGGGTTTTTCAGGTTTTTCAACCTGGCTGCCGACTGGGAAAGTCATGCTGACGCATATCCTGGTCCCCTTGTTTTTATTGCTGTCGATGGTGATCTTCCCATCCATCAGGTCGACCAGCTGTTTGGTGATGGCCATGCCCAGGCCGGTTCCCCCGTACTTCCTTGCAACATTGATACTTTCCTGTGAAAACTTCTGGAATATCTTTTTCTGGTACTTTTTGTCGATGCCTATTCCGGTATCAGTAACGATCAGCTCTATGGTCTGCTGATCCCCAAGGCTTTCTTCCACCCTGCATTCAAGCGAAATGCTTCCCTTCTCGGTAAACTTGATCGAGTTACTGAGGAGGTTAAGCAGTATCTGGTTGATACGGTAAGGGTCACCAACAAGAAAAGGAGCAACCGCCTCATCGGCATGCATGCTGAATTCAAGTCCTTTTTCATGGGCTTTGCTGGTAAGCATATTGCTGATCTGGACAAGCAGATCAGGCAGGCTGAATGCAATGGCCTCAAGGTCGAGTTTCCCCGATTCGATCTTTGAAAAATCCAGGATGTCGTTGATCACTACCAGAAGGTTGTCGGCAGCAGTATTGATGGATTCAAGGAAAGATTGCTGATAGGGCGAAAGTTCGGTCTTCAGCAGCTGCTTGCCAAGCCCCAGTATCGCATTCATTGGCGTTCTTATCTCATGGCTCATATTGGCCAGGAAGACCTCCTTGGCTTTTGCAGTATCTTCGGCCATCTGCTTGGCCTCCCTAAGTGTAAACTCAAGCTGTTTCTGGCCTGTAATATCCAGGTGGATTCCCGTGGACCCAACCTGTACTCCTTCATGGTTAAAAAGTGGAGCTCCTGAGATGAGCCACCATTTCTTTGATCCTTTCTTATTGGTAATTTCAAGCTCGTAGGCATCCGAAATCCCCCGGGTCCGGGACTCATTCTTTTGAACTACAAACTCACGGTTTTCGGGGATCGTGAACAGGTCTTCCGCAGGCCTGCCGTACATCTCCTCCCTGCTGTATCCCGACATTTCGCAGAAACTCTGGTTTGCGTAAATGATCCTCCCAACGAGATCAACTTCAAGCAATCCAAGGTTCATATTCTCGATCAGCAGCCTGTATTTCTCCTCGCTCCTCACCAAAGCTTCCTCGTATCGGCTACGGCTGGTGATGTCAGTATATTCCCAGAAATGGCCCTTATAGGTTTCTTCAATAACAATAGGCAGATAATCCCTTGAAAATATACGCCCGTCGGCCAGCTTCAATATCTCTCCAATAACTTTCTGACGGCGGGCAAGAAGGGAAATGATACCTGATACAAAACCTTCCGGGTCCCGGAAAAGATGTTTCGACTGCTCGGCCGAACCTGAGCAATCCATGCCGATCAACAGTTCAGGGGAAGCAGGGATGCCAAACATTGAACAGAACCGTTCGTTCACCATCACTATCATCCTGTTCTCATCCTCAACCAGCACCGCTTCCTGCATGTTTGAGATAAGGTTCGAAAGCCTGGTGGCAGTCCTGGAGAGTTCGGCTGTGCGTTCGGCAATGGTTTCTTCCAGCCGCTTCTCCGCTTTCAGGTAAGCTTCCCGTTCCCTTTCCAGTGCCTCTTTTAAAGCTTTCAGAGTTTCCATGTTTCAGCGCTTTTTACCTATATTTTCCCCAGCCTTATCAGAATTCCCAATGTAACATCAAACTGCGCCAGGTTCGAATTGGCATTGATGGCGTATTTCATTACCCAGTAATTGTTGCTGTAAAGAAAAGGCGCCTCAGTAGAATGCACCTGGTACAATAACTGGGTCTGGAAACGGAACCCGAAGACCCTGCTGATGTACCAGTTTAACCCGGCCCTTCCTCCGAGAGCAAAGTACCAGACATCCCTGAACCCATCTGCTTTCATTACCATATTCACAGGGCCGAAATCAAACCCGATATAAGGTTGCACATTGCCTTTGCTGAAAAAACGGTAAGAAGTGCTGAGCAGGATATAGTTATTACTGATAGGAAGATCGCCTTCCCTCGGGTAATTCGGAGCGTCGATTTTAACAAAAGTATCCTCCCGCTTATAGCCGATGCCGAAGTCAAGACCCTTGTATATATTGAGCTTGAACTCGATCCCGTAATCCGCCCCGGGCTGGAAAATAGCCTTGCCTCCATCTATAGAAATGGTCCCTCCTGCACAATATCCACCGTAAATTGCAAATTCAAAGATAGTAACTCCTCCTTTATTGAGGTAGGCAGGTTTTTTTACTGTAACAGGATGATTTGAACGCGGAATCCCCCTCAGGGAAGTTAATGCGGCATCTCCGACATCGGGACTGGGAACCCTCGTTACCCGCAAATAAAAGGGAATGGCCGTATCAGACTTGTTGTAGGCTTCTGCTGTATACAACCGGGCTTCCGAAGATGATGAATATGCAACACTTTTATTTTCCGATGGATTAAGCTTGTGCTGCGCGTATACCCTCCCGCTTGCATCCTGAACCATGAGGGTGTTGGCATCTGAAAACGTATTACTGTCGGCACGAACCTTCACTTTGATCTCCAGGAACGCTTCATTTGAAGCCAGCGAACTGATCTGCAATGCCTTCCATACTGCCGCAGACAGGGTGTCACCAGCTTCATAAAATACGCGCTGGTAATTATACCCTTTCTTGTTCAGCATCGTCTCGATCGAGCCTACTGCCTCGGAATAGCACTTGAAAAAAGGATCATTTTCAATATGGGCCCAGTACCGTATCGTTTGCACATGCTCCGAAAAGGCAAGACGCTGATCCCAGTCAGGCGATTGTGACAACCCGGTAACGGAAAGAAAAAAGGTATAAAAAGATATAAGGCAAAAGGAACGCATCGGTTATCGAAGTGGTTATGGCATTGGTGGCCTTGGAGGTGGTTTTGGCTTGCCCGGTTTTGACGGCTTTGGCGGTTTTTTTGCTTTAGGCGGAGGTTTGGGTTTACTTGGTCCTTTTGGCTTCGGCGGGGGTGTTGGCCACTGTATTGAAGCAGCAGGGGGTATGGCATTTGCAGTCAAAGTCCGCACAGGGCTAAACCCCAAAATACCCATCAGTATTAAAATGTAAACGACTCTTTTCATGAATCCGTATTTTGTGTATAAAAGTACATAAAAACCGGCTGCAATTCACACCTGTTCTCAGAGAACTGAGAATTAACATTCTTAGTTAATTTACATATCTTTGAAAACTGATATGTCAGCCTGCTTTTTTATTTTTACTGTGGATGGATGAGCTCCGTGATTATATAGTGATCGGCTCCGGTTTCGGAGGCAGCGTGTCGGCCATGAGGCTGGCCATGAAAGGATATTCTGTACTGGTACTTGAAAAAGGCAAACGGTATGGCCCCGCCGATTTTCCGAAGACCAACTGGAACCTGAGGAAATATCTGTGGATGCCCAGGTTTGGGTTATACGGTTTCCAGAGACTTGACCTGTTCCGTCATGCTTTCATTCTCAGCGGGGCCGGAGTAGGCGGAGGCAGCCTGGTCTATGCCAATACCCTGATGAAACCTCCCGACCAGTTCTTCAGGCATGAACAATGGAAAAGATTTAATGATTGGAAAACCACCCTGGAGCCTTTTTATGAAGAAGCCCACCGCATGCTGGGCAGGGTCAAGCTGCAAAAGTTTTACATTGAGGATGAAATCCTAAGGGATGTGGCCAGGGACATGGGCCAGGAAGATTCTTTCGATCATGTTTATGTGGCGGTTTATTACAATGAGGATGAAAAGGCCTGCGACCCGTATTTCAACGGCGAAGGCCCACCCAGGAACCCTTGTATCGAGTGTGCAGGTTGCATGGTGGGCTGCCGTGAAAATGCGAAGAATACACTTGACAAAAACTACCTTTTCTTTGCCGAAAAACACGGGGCAGAAGTCCTGCCCGAGACCCATGCGTTTAAAATCACCTGGGAGGATGGTATTTACTCGGTGCATACCCATCAACTCAACAAAAAGGGAGAAAAGATATTCCGCTCGAAAGGCCTTGTCATTGCTGGCGGAGTGCTTGGAACCATGAAACTTCTCCTTCACCAGAAATATATTTACAAGACCATGCCTGCGCTGAGCGACCGCCTCGGTGAAGGCCTCAGGACCAATTCAGAAACGCTTTGTTCAGCATCAGGGGCCAATGTCAAACTGAACAACGGGCTGGCCATCAGTTCCATCTTCAAGCCGGCCGATGATACCTGGATCGAGATCGTGAAATATCCCGACGGATCCAATGTCATGAAAGGTCTTGTCAACCTGGCTACCGGGATGACAACCCCTCATTTCCTCAGGCCCCTGAAATTCCTGCTGAATATCCTTGGCCATCCGCTTAAGTTCCTGCGTATGTTGTTCAATGGCAAATGGGCAACCAACACCATCATTTTCCTGGTCATGCAAACCGCTGATAACTCCATGCGGATGACACTGAAACGGGGCATTTTCAGGAAAAGGCTTACCATCAGGAATGACGGCAATAAAAAAGTAAATGCATATATCCCTCTTGGCCAGGAGGTCATGAACCGATATGCGAAAAAAGTAAATGCGATCCCCCAGAACTCAACCATGGAGATCCTCTTCAACGTGCCTTCAACGGCTCATATCCTCGGAGGCAGCCCCATGGGAAATAATGTTTCGGAAGGGATTATCGACAGCAACTTCCAGGTCTTCGGATATCCGAACATGTATATTGTCGACGGTTCTGCGATACAAGGCAATATTGGGGTGAACCCGAGCTTTACCATCACGGCCCAGGCTGAATATGCCATGTCGAAAATTCAGGAAAAATCAAAGTGAAGGATTAGCGGATGTCTCCCAGTAAGACATTCCATACCCTGATGGTGTTGTTACCGAAAACTTTTTCCTGCTTCAAAGCAAAGATATCAACTGTTCGGCAACATGCTGCGGAAGAAGTCCTGCTCCCTGCAGTCGACCCCGGAAGGGTTGTTATAACACTTAACTGACCTGAATACGTGCTGTCATTGAGGCGTTCCAGCGGCCTGGTAACCTTTATGGAATCGAAGACAACTCCCGAAAATCCTGACGGTACGGTTTTCCCCGGAATGAAAAGACTCTGGGCCATCTCGCCGGCCTTCTGCTTAAAGGCCTGGCCGGATGAGCTGTCGCTAAGGATCTTAAGGAAGTCGGAAAGATCGTTAAGCTTTAACCTGGCCGTCACTTCAAATGCCCTTAACTCAGGCTGACCAAGTTTCTCCGATTCAAACACCGAAGTGATGCTGTCTCTGGCCTGCACTGCCTTGTTTTTCTCAAGCATTGCGTTGCCCTGCTCATTGTCGTCACAGCTTTTTGAGCTTAGAAGCAGGTAAAGAACTACCAGGGGCAATATGTTTATGAATCGTTTCATGAAGGCAGTTTAATCCTGAACCTTAGAATGACAATCTTTCCGTCACGTAATTTAGTGTCCAGTACTTCAATATTTTTTAAGCTGCCGGATGGCATGGTCAGTTTATCAATGAATTCCTGTTTGTTCAGGAGTTCCATCCCGCTTGCGGCTTTGCTCTGGCTGTATAACTGGTAGATCATTGCACTTTCGTCGATCATATTCTCAAGACGCTCTCTCCTTTTCCCCCAGTCATCCACCTTCATCTCCGAGAAATAATGTATCATAAGGGCGTAATCATTGGCATGAAGGTTTACGATCTCATTGACATTAAGTTTTTTTATAATACGGATGATGGTATCAGTCTGGTAATAGGGGGTTGAAACGACCATCTTCACCTGGCTCTTATCCGTTTTAAGGGAAAAACATCCCTCGGCATTACAAAACAAAGTTGAAGGGGATTCCCCATCGGTGAGCACCTTTACCTCTATCCTTGTATTGGTTATTGGTTCCCTTGTATCGGCATCATAAAAACAAAATTTGTATTCCCTGGTATTGAACAATTTAAATACACCGAAAAAGATAAGCACTATGCATACCGTAACAATGGGAATGATAATAAAATACCGGTTGGCGGTATTTGGGACTGACCCGGCAGGCTCTGCCAAGGCCTGTGCCCCGCTCTGAGATGCTTCGATCAGATCCTGGTTCTTAAATACAAAGTCATCCCAGTTTGCATACCCTGCATACTTGCTTAACAGGTTTAAAACGTCTATCCTTGGAAGGGATTTGCTCACCGATTTCATATGGGTGTAAAACCACTTTTCGCTGATGTGAGCATTTACGCTTTTAAGCAGCTCTTCCTGGAAATCGGTTATTTCCTGTCCTTTCCACTCGGAAATGTTCGGATTTATGCCAGGGTATGATTCTTGCATCTTAGCCACGATCTTTAGTTTCAGCTCTGCAAAATATTCCTGATTGTTCCGGGACAAAGTTCTTTCGTTTTATAAGTTATTGTATGTAAAACCCTTGTAAAACTATTTACAATTATTTTACAAGGATATTTCAAATGCATCATGCAAACCGGGCTTAATTTCGCCAGGTAAAAATACCCACGGGTATTGTCAAACCAAAAATATAAAAAAGAATTAAAGGAATCAAATCGATCACTATTAAAAAGGAGGAAAAACCCATGAGAACAAAAACAAAATCCATAGTATCAGTTATTATCACGATCACATTATTAATATGCTTAACGATCCCGGCCGGGGCATCGGCCCAAAAGAAATCCAGCTTCATTAAAATTGGCACTTATGATTCCAGGACAATAATCTTCGCCTGGTCAAGGACGGATCTTCTGAAACAATATTTGATCAAACTGAACCAGAGGAGCGATTCAGCAAAGAAAGCAAACGACAGCGCAAAGATCAAAGAACTGAGCGTGCAGGCAATATCATTTCAGCACCTGCTTCACCAGATGGTTTTCAGTACGGGATCCGTTGCTTCTATTATGAAAGTAATTAATGACAAGCTCCCCGAACTGGCTAAAACCGAAGGAGTGAGTTTCATTGTAAGCAAATATGAACTTAATTACAGCGACCCTTCATTTGTGGTCATTGACCTGACAAAGAAGGTAGCAGCGCTTTTCCTGCCCACCGAAAATATAGATAAGATGGCTGCCGAAATTGCCAAACAGTCGCCTATTCCTATTGATGAAATGACCATTGAAACGGATATGCTCGATGGTTACTGCAAACTATACGGGAAAAAATGAGGAACCTTTTACTGCGAGGATTTAGTTTTAAATATGAAAATGAAAAATTTTCGCTATTTCGCTACTTCGCTACCTCGCTACTTATTATATTTGATACAAACCTTTAAAACAAAAAACCATGTTAGAACAATTGCATAATCACATAACAAAGGAATTGGAACAGAATACCAAAACCGATACCATCTTCATTCTGACGTCCATAGTGCTTAACCTGATCACTCTTGGAGTGAACTCCGGCATGGTGGAAAAATCACGCACTCAAAATTCATCGCTCATGGTGATGTTCATTTTTGTTGTCCTGATAGTAGTAGTGAATGTTGTTGTTGTCATTGGTTTATTAAAAGGAAGGCAGACCAGGGTTAAGCTGACCAATGGGCTGTTAGCCATGTACAGGGATCAGAATGTGGCAAAGTATTACGACGAAACCCTGCTTGGCAACTACAACGTAAGATACAACCTCTTTCTCATGGTTGTTGTTTGTACAGGGTTGATCGCCTCGGTAGTGCCGTTCATCATGCGATAAAAACAAAAAAACATCATTTATGAAAAAACATTTTCAGTCACTCCTTGATAAATCTCACCGCTGGTACACCCTGTCATTTTTTCTCGCGGCAATTTTACTGGTGATCAGTTCCCAGATGGTGGGTACAACAGATAATATCCCGGGCCTTTTATTGCTCCTTGGCGGGCTGGTTTCTCTCTTTTTTGCCTTTCTGCATCCCTGGAGAATATCGACGAACTTTGCTAAACTGGCAGGGGTGTCTTTCGGTTTAATATTGCTGACATTCTTAGGGATATTTATACTCTCCTCTTTGCATAAAACTGAGTATTTAAGTGAAGGCGTTGTCATGGGCTTCATTGGCCTTATCTGTCTTCCGGGGATTGTGGTGGGGGTAGCCGGAGCAATTTTCTGGGCAATACGGAAAAAATAAGGACTTAAGCTGGCCTTGTACCTAATCTTTTCTGAGGATGTTATAAGCCATCAGGGCTTTGCCGTGCCTGATGTAAAGCATCCCCCTGAAGATCACCGGGTGTGAGAAATGTTCCCTGGTCCCTTTGGGAACCCTGTAAAAACTGGCGATCTCCATCTTGCCCTTGCCGGGGTTGATAAGGTAAATGTTGCCTTTCTGGTTGTAATAATACAGAAACCGGTTGTCGAAAATAATGGCGCCGGTTCCGCATTTCAGGGAATCGAGGATAAGCCCGGTTTTGGTGTCAAGCGTTAACAAGGACTTGCGGCTGTCGGAACAGGTGTAGATCTTCTCACCCTGTATGATGAACCCGCCCATATAATTGTCAACTGAGGGGTTCCTCCAGACCTCGCGCACCGTCTTTCCTTTGTTCTCCAGGGCCAGTTTTACCGCCCCGTTTCCGTCGCCGGCAACATAATAAATCGAACCGTCCTCATACCATACCGTATTGCTGTGGGTGTCGCCGTTACCGGGTTTTCGTTCGGCAGCTGGGGTGTTCACCTGTTCATTTACCCAGAGCAGTTCCCCGTTCTTCGCATCAATCCCCAGCAGTGAATAAGCTGTAAACACGGCGATGATGGTTCTATCTCCGTATTTCACCAGGAGCGGAGAATTATAGCCTGGTCTTTCACCCCTTCCTTTGCAAACCCAGATGATCTTACCTGTGAAACGGTTCAGGGCAACTACATTGGTGTCGGTGCCCCCGGGGGTGAAAAATACCATATCCCCGTCAACAAGGGGTGATTCGGAATGACCGTGCATGGGCGAAACCCCGTGAAGATCAGTTTTGCCGACCATCCACTTCAATGTCCCGGTCTTAAGTTCTATACAGGCAATATTCCCCATCCCTGAACTTACATAGAGCATGTCGTCATATATGGTAGGGCTCATTCGTGATCCGGGGAAAGTCTTAGTCCATTCCTTACCGAACGCGGTTTTCCAAATGATCTTGCCGTTCAGGTCCAGGGCAAAAAGGTAAGCAGTTGAATCGATCTCACCTGCCACAAAGATCTGGCTGTCGTGGAAAACAGGAGATCCGAAACCATTCCCAATATCTTCATTTGACCAAATCAGGGCCGGCCCTTCAGGCGGCCAGAATTTCTGAAGTGCAGATTCATTGTAGATCCCCCTGCGGTCGGCTCCTCTCCATTGGGAAGCAGACTGGGATAAAACGGCAGAAGAAATAAGGAGGAGAACGAAAAGGCTGATTGACAGCCTGAGGTACATTGTACGTTGCATGGCTTTGGTGGTTTGTCCCGCTAAGTTAAGAATTGATTTATTCCCCCGTGGTAATTTTCAGACCCAAGGGGTGCTGACCCGGGATTTTATACTGATTAATTTTCTATATCAGGAAAAATAATTACTTTTAAGGTTATGAAGGCCGATGAAAAATCCAATATCCTGGTTGTTGATGATATTGAGCCGAATGTGATTCTGCTGGAGACGACACTCAGACATCTTCAAGCCAATATAATTACAGCAGGCTCAGGCAGGGAAGCTCTCGAAAAGATCAAAGGGAAAGAACTTGCACTTGCACTTATCGATGTGCATATGCCCGAAATGAGCGGAATTGAGCTCGCTTCGGAGATACTCAGGGACAAGAACCGTAACCTCATCCCCATCATATTCATTACAGCCTACCCCTGCAATGATACGGAACTGGAAAAGATCTACGAGACAGGAGTTATTGATTATATTTTCAAACCGGTACACCCGAAGCTGCTGATCAGTAAAGTCAAGATTTTGCTTGAGCTCGACCGTCAGAAGCAAAAGATCCTTGAGTCGGAGAAGCTATACCGTATGCTGCTTAATGCATCTCCCGAAGGGATCATAATCATGGAAATCTCGGGCTCAATAAGAGAAATATCAACAGTGGCCGCCGAGATATTCGGCATCAGGCGCAGGGAGGATTTCGTAGGCCGGAACATTCTCACTCTCTTTCCGCCGGATGAACAGGGGAGGCTGCAGGAAGTCATCAGAGATACCATTGAACAGGGGCCGTCCCATAATGTGGAGTTCCTAATTACACGATCCGACCAGAACCAGGTTACCTGCGAGACAAGCTTCAACCTTATCAGGGATAACCTCGGAAAGCCTGCTGCGCTAATGACCGTCATCAGGGATATCTCGGGAAGGAAAAAAATACAGCAGCAGATGATCCATACTGAGCGCCTTGCAAGCATAGGGGAACTGGCAACAGGAATAGCTCATGAAATAAACCAGCCGCTGAATATCATCTCTCTCGGGCTTGAAAACCTGCTGGTCGAAATCAGCAGGAACAACTCGGTCGATCCTGATTATTTTCATAACAAAGCCAAGCTCATCTTTAATAATATAGCCAGGATCACGTATATCATCGACCATGTAAAAACCTTTTCAAGAGTAAACCATGAGCTGAACCTGGTGGAATACGACATTCATGATGCAATCAGGGATGCGGTATCACTCATCGATAACCAGTTCAGGAATGCCGGCATTACGCTGAATCTGCAATTTGAAAAGAATGTGCCAAGGATCATCTGTGACCCCAATAAGGTTGAACAGGTCATCCTGAACCTGCTCCTGAACTCACAGGATGCAATTGAAGAGAAAATGAGCATCGTTAAAACCGATTATAAATGGATAGTGGAAATCAGGACCCGGAAAAGTAAAAGCAGCCTGATCATTGAAGTGATGGATAACGGAATGGGTATCAAATCGGCCGACATTGATAAGATCATGATGCCGTTCCACACAACGAAGAAAGCAGGAAAAGGAACCGGCCTGGGACTGTCTATTTCTTATGGTATCATCAAGGATATGAATGGTTCGATTGAGATAGAGAGCGAATATTCACGTTGGACCACAGTTACTATAACCATCCCCCTCGCCCCGGCTGAACCGGATAAACGGGATAAAAGGAAGGGACAGGATAAACCAGACCAGGCATGAGCAGGAATCCCCGAACACCGGGCGGCACAGCGCAGTTCGGTGAAAAAGATAAACTTAATGTCCTCATCCTCGACGATGAAGTTCAATTCTCAGAGGAGCTCGGTGAATTTTTCAGGAATTCAGGGTTTAATCCTTTCATTGCGAATACCGGGCAGGAAGGGATTAATGTCCTCCGGCAGCAGCGTGTCGACCTGCTGATACTGGATGTTCGTTTGCCCGGAATCAACGGCCTTGACATACTCAGGGATGTCATGGTAAGCCACCCGGGACTGGAGGTCATTGTTGTTTCAGCCCATGGTGATATGGATACTGTGATCAAAGCCATGCGCCTGGGCGCTATAGACTACCTCCGCAAGCCATTCCGCCTTGCCGATATCCAGATATCCATTGAACGCACCCGAAAATTCTTCCACCTTCAACAAAGGCTTAAACTTGTTGAAGAGCGTAATTCACTGATCTCAGAATCCCTGGAGCAGAAAACCGACAGGCAACTGATCGGCGCAAGCCCTCAGATATTGAAAGTGCTGGAACTTGCAATGACTGCCGCCAGCTATCCCGATACCAATGTGCTGATCACAGGCGAAAGTGGGACAGGCAAGGAAAATATTGCAAGGATAATTCATTACGCAAGCATCCGCAAGGACAATTTGCTGTTCACTGTCAACAGCAGTTCCATCACTGAATCCCTCATGGAAAGTGAATTCTTCGGTCATAAAAAAGGTTCGTTTACTGGAGCCCTGAATGATAAAAAAGGATTTTTTGAGATCTGCGACAAAGGCACTCTCTTTTTCGATGAGATAGCCGACATGCCTAAGAACCTGCAGGCCAAAGTCCTCCGGGCCATAGAAGAAAAGAAGATTACAAGAGTAGGGGATACCGAACAGGTCTCCACGGATTTCAGGATAATTTCGGCTACAAACCATGATCTCGACAAACTGGTGGAAGAGAAAAAATTCAGGCTTGACCTTCTGCACAGGCTCAATACCCTCCATATTCATATAGCTCCTTTACGCGAAAGGCCTGAGGATATAGAACCTCTCCTGGATTTCTTTGTAAAGGACTTTGCCAGGAAAACCAATCACTCTTTACCTTCGATAGATAAAAACCTCCCGGCTGAACTGAAGAATTATTCATTTCCAGGGAATGTCAGGGAATTGAGGAATATGGCCGAGAGAGCCGTGATCCTTTCAAAAGGCAATAAACTCGGGATTGAGGATTTCCCTCTGAGATATTCTGCCAAACCCCCGTCAGGGGAGGAGTCTTCAGGCCTGAACCTTCATGATACTGAGATGGATGTGATTCGTAAAGCCCTTAAAGCCTCTGATTATAATCAGAAACATGCCGCTTCATTGCTTGGTATCTCACGCGACACCCTGATCAGGAAAATGAAAAAATACAATATCCTGATCGGCAAAAAAGAATTTATTTCCTGACCCTGTTGCAGATCCGCACAACTGTGCGGTTTTTTGCTGCAACATTCTTTTCCGGTACATCCTCTGAAACATTGACTATAAAATTTCTGATGTCCTCTTTCCCTTGATGAACAAGGGTTGCAGGAGAAACTGAAATTGGTTTTACATTCAAATACCTTCCCGGTACGCCTTTTGCATGATAATGATGAACCGAAGAAGCCTTAATGGCATTTCACTTTTTGGTTCTCTACTGATGGGTGTTGGTTTTCAATTTAAAAACAGCAGGCAATTGCGGTTTCTGGATCGTCTGTCCTATTTATGCCGTATTGTATTGATCCCTGTCCTCGTCCTTTTTTTTGTTAACTGCAGCTATTCACAGACCCTTATCGTAAAATGGGATTTCCCTAATAACCCTGATGATTCAGTATCTGACGGCGGGATTCCTGCCAATACCGGGAAATACATAGGTACAAGGGGTGGGGCGGGATCCCCGGCTTTCGGGTATGCAGGTTTTACAACACGCTGCGCCGGGGCCCAGCAATGGGCAAACGGGGCTATGGTCAAATGCTGGCAGGTTGAATTTTCAACAGCTTCATACAGTCAGCTTACTATCCGGTCAAAAAATAAATCATTCCAGCCTTCGGATTTTGGTCCGCGTGATTGGCTGGTTCAATACCGTATCGGTACGGGAGGCAGCTGGACCACCTTCGCAAATTTCGATATAAAAAACGGAAATCATTGGGACTCTCTGACAACCACACCGCTTCCTGCACCCTGTAATAACCAGGCTTCATTATATATACGATGGCTGATGGCATCAAATGAACCCACACAGGGTAGCGGGGATGTTGACAACACCGCTTACAATTTTATAGATGATATTATTGTAATGAGCGGATGCTCAATCCCAACGGTCGCAGCAAACCCGGTTGCACAGACAGTTTGCCCGTTCAAGCCAATCACCCCCATTGTCATTACCAACCAGAACAATATTTCGGGGACCACTTTTTCGTGGACCCGCGATAATACTGCCATCCTTACCGGCATTGCAGCTTCAGGCACTTCAAACCCAATTGCAGGAACCCTGAACAGCACATCTCCCCAGGTCTTCGTAACCACGACATTCACCATTACCGCAAGCGCCGGAGGTTGCACCTCAACAACCACAGCAACCGTTACGGTAGGCGATAATACCCCTCCGGTATTTCTGGTAACCCCAAGTCCTGTTCATTTCTGCGTGGAAGATATAGTCCATGCTTTCTGGAACTTCGCAGGTGACATAACTCCTGTGAGGCCCGACTGGCACACCTTTTATGCAGGCGGGACCGTTTTTGACCTCAGCCCCGCGACCTTTTCTGATGACTGTACCGCTGCAGGCGCGCTTATCCTTCACTGGAGGATAGACCTGGTGGGTGGATCAGTCATCACCGGCACAGGCCAGGTCTCGCTGTATCCATCCAACATTATATTCCCTTTGGGGACGAGCACAATCACCTACTGGCTCGAGGACCAGAGCGGGAACCTCACCCAGGTAAACAAGCGCCCCGTAAGGCTTGTCATTGTCCACGCAAGACCCGATATCACAAGGAATTTCTGAAATCAATCATAAAAACAAATCCCATGAAACAAAAATTTTAATTATGAACAAACATCCGGAAAAGTGAAAAATCAAATCATTGTAACATTCAAACCTTAAAAAATCAATCGTATGAAAAAGCAATTTTTACTTCTGATCCTGCTTGTTATAAGCGGTTTATCTGCTGCCTATGCGCAGCCGAATTGTACCCAGGGCCCCCTCGCACCTGCAGCCGGTTCGCCATACACCTATACTGTAACCATCAATGATCCTCCTTTTAATCATACAGCCGGCCTTTACACCTGGTATGTCACAACCAACGTAGACCTGCTGAATGCAACAGGGGTGGTTCCAAACAACGGCGGCGAGATCATCGCAACCGGTACCTACAATGCACCTGCCGCAGGGCAGAGTTCCATACAGATCACCTGGACGGCACAGGCTATTGTTAACGGGATAACCCATCCGTATTACCTGGTTATTAAATTTGCCGGAAGCAATAACGGGATTTGCGATGCAATGAACATGAAAGTATGGCAGGTGACGCCTATTAACAAATTCCTGCTGGCTATCAATATTTACAACGGGACCGACAAATACTGTTCTGCTCCTGTAAGCTCGGCAACAGTCACCCCCGGGGCAACCCCCACAGTCAACTACCAGTACGGCGTGAATACCATCTATGCAAGGGTAACCCCGAAGAACTACACCGGCGACTGGACCCCTTCGTTCAAGATCGACGGGCTTGACCCGATACAGACCCTCACTGCAGTAAGCTGGAGCACCGACTCCCTGTTCACCACCACCCATACTACTACGATTGCCGGGAATGTTGCCACTTCAACCGACCCTCATACTTCGGCATTCGACGGAAGCGCCAGGCTGTACCTGAAGATAGATGTGGATAACCACCATTTTGAAGGCCTTTCAGACCTTGCCCTTACTATTGGAGTGGATGGTGTGATACATGTGGGAGCCACTACACTTAACGACGTGAAATCCGAAACCGATTGTTCCGATGAAGTCGCGTTTGGCAAGACCCTGCCGATCACCATCAAGGCTCGCCCGACTGTTACTCCTGATCCTCTTACCGGCCCGTTTATCACGAAGAACCCGTAACCCTGAACAGACAGTAAAGAAGTATTTTGCTTTATCCCGCATGCTGGCATGATGCCCGGCCGGACCTGGGTCCGGCCGGGTTCTGCTGCGGGACAAAGAGTAATAATGGAATACCCTGGAAACAGGGAAACGATTTTATAAAAACAACCTTGATCTGAATTCCGATGAGGTTTGTGACTGCTGTTAAGAAGCTATGGCTGGTGTGTATTCTGGCTGTTCTGAATGTGGCTGTTGTTAGTGCACAGGCAGGTGCAACGGTTGTTGCGGGGGAGAAATACTCACTCGCGGTGATCGAAGTGCCTGGCGAAACCTACGACTGGACCATATATTCCGATTACACCTTATCTGTTCAGACCACTGCGGATGAGGTGAGGTGGCTTTCGCCCAGGTCAGGCCCTTTGGTCAGGCTTGAATGGATGAAAAGCGGGGTATATTATTTCACCGTGATGGCAGTAAATCCAAACGGTTGTATGAACCTGAAAGTCGGGCTGGTTGTAGTAAACCAGAGTGCAGGGCTTACCCCGGGCATCGTCATACAACCCGATAAAAATCCGATTTGCGAAGGCACGAGGGTCTCATTTTCAGCCAGCGTGGCCAACCAGGGAATGTATCCAATCTACCGCTGGCACAAGAACGGGGAACTCGTTGGAATGAACAGTTCAAGGTACTTTGATAAAAACCTGAAAGAAGGTGACAGGATCACCTGCCGCCTGACCTCGAGCGCAAAACTGGCCAACCCAGTCAATGTAAACTCAAACGAAGTGACAATGACAGTTTACAAAACGGTTGCATCGTTCAGGATAGCCGAGAATATCTACCAGAGGACCTGGCAACTTCACCTGGTAAACCAGTCGAAGGACGCCGATACATATAACTGGGATTTCGGAGACGGCCAGACTTCCGGCGAGGAAAACCCTGTGGTCAATTACAAATCCGACGGCACCTTCCTGATACGCCTGATCGCTTCAAACCAGTACAGCTGCATCGATACTGCATATTATATGTACGAAATGCTGTTCAAAGGACTGTATATACCGAATGCTTTCGCTCCAACCACCACCGTTTCAACGGCCAATATGTTCAAACCCCATGGCACCAACCTTAAGGAATACCGCATCGAAGTGTATGATTCCTGGGGGCACCTCCTCTGGGAATCCGAAAAGCTTGACGAATCGGGAACCCCTGTGGAAGCATGGGACGGAACATACAAAGGAAAGCTGATGCCACAGGGGACCTATATGTGGAAGGTCAGTGCGGTGTTCAGAGACGGCAGCGTATGGACCGGGTCCGACATCGGGCATGGCAAAGGAAAAACTATTGGAACAGTCGCACTGATAAGATAAAACGGTTTCAAAATTCATGGATATGAAAAGATATTTAATGACCAACAATATCATCTTCGAACCCCGGTGTTCAAAAAGGACAAGGGCGGCGGCAGGATGGAATCATCAGCTTGTCATTCTTTTCGTATTATTGGCAATACTGCTGCTGGGGATCTCCGCCTTCGGCCAGGACCCGAATTATTCACAGTGGCTGAATACACCGGTTTATTATAACCCGGCGTTTACCGGGCTGAACAAGGGAATGAGGGCAAAGCTGTCATACCGTGACCAGTGGCCGAACCTGCCGGTAGATTACAGGACCATGTACTTTTCGGCTGACCTGGGCGACAGAAGCCTGCCGGGAGCAGGAGGGTTCGGCCTCATCATCAACTCCGACAACCAGAGCTTTGGCTTCATCAAGAACCTCTCGGCATCTCTTACACTCTCGGCCCGCATTCCAATGAACGCCTGGCTCAGCGCACAGGTCGGGATCAAGGGCGGCATCATGCAGAAAAGCATGAACTGGGATGATTTTGTGTTCAGCGACCAGCTTAACGACAGGTACGGCAATATCACTAATACCCAGCTCCCTCCGCCCGACGCACAGCAGAGACTGTTTCCTGATTTCGGCGCCGGCGGACTGCTGCAGTTTGCAGCCCTCGACGGTATGATCATCGGCACTACGGGTTTCGCAGTGGACCATGTGTTTGAACCTGACGAGTCATTCTACAACATCGACCGCTCCAGGCTCCCGAGAAAATACGTTGGACATCTCGATGTGGTGATCTCCCTTGGTGAAGGAGAACCTGGCAAAAGCCAGGTGAGAGGTTTCAACGACCCCCTCAGGCTGAACCCCGGAATTCTCTATCAGAACCAGAATAACCTGAGCTCAATCCAGGCAGGGATCAACGCCCTGAAATACAATATCTACCTGGGTTGCTACTACCAGTCTACAGCCATCGACAACAATTCTTCATCCCTCATGATCCTGGCCGGCTACCGCTATGTCATCTCCGACCAGGCCACAGTTAAATTCATGTACAGCTATGATGTCGAACTTTCAGGTAAAATGGCCGGGACCGGGGGAGCACATGAAATCAGCCTCATCCTCGAATTGTCAACTTTGAAACTTTTCGGAAAGAACAGGTATGAAGAATGCCCCGCCCTGCAAAGCAAAGAAATTAAGTTCACACGCCTTGAATGCAGCCCGTTCTGATCGTCATGCAAGGCATGTAAAAAGAAAGTCAGGGAGTATATCTGAACTTACCAGATCTTCACCCTCAGGCTGTCGGCCCTCCACATCGCATCACCCTGTTTGATGTCGAAAGTCGCATAGAACTCCGGGATATTCGCCAGAGGTCCCAGCACCCTGAACTTCGGAGGCGCATGCTCGTTGCTCTTCACCTGTGTCGCCACCGCCTCAGGCCTCATGTTCACCATCCATGCCAGCGCATAACCCAGGAAATATCTCTGGTCGGGACTCAGCCCGGCGATCACCTCCTTGTTGATATACTGCGGAGTCTTTTTAAACGCCTCGTAACCCATGATCACACCAGCAAGGTCAGCTATATTCTCTCCCTGCGTCATCTCTCCGTTGATATGAAGACTGTCAACAGCGATAAACTCGTTGAACTGCCTTACGATCATTTTGGTCCTTTTAAAGAAACGCGCACTGTCCTCGCTGGTCCACCAGTTATGCAGGTTTCCGAATTCATCATACTTGCAACCCTGGTCGTCGAAACCATGGGTGATCTCGTGCCCGAAAGTAGAGCCACCGATGATTGAATACAGCAGCGCGTCGTCAGCCATAGACCTTTCGTAACCCGGCACAATGATATTGCAACCTGGGATCACGATCTCGTTATTCGAAGGATTATAGTATGCGTTGTAAGTCTGGGGTTCCATATCCCATTCACTGCGGTCAACAGGTTTCCCGAACTTCGAAATATTATAATTGAATTCCCAGCGGTTGGCACTCATCCCGTTCTTTACGTAACTCGAACGGTCAACGGCCAGCGAGCTCATATCCTTCCACTTGTCGGGGTAACCCACTTTAATAATGACGGTGGATAGCTTTTTCAGAGCCTTCTGCTTCGTCACATCGCTCATCCAGTCGAGGTTCCTGATCCTCTGGGCATAAACCTCCATAATGGATTTGCCTATCTCCTGCAGTTTTTCTTTAGTGCCTTTCGGCAGATATTCATTCACGTAAACCTGTCCGATAAGCTCGCCAAGTGAGCCATCGGTTTGCTCGACCACCCTTTTCCACCTGGGCTTTGGTTCCTTGATCCCCCTCAGTACGGTCGAATAAAAGTTAAAACCTTCAAGGAAGGTCTTGTCGTCGAGGAAACGGCTGAGGCTGCTAACCAGACGGACCTTCAGGTAATTCTTCCAGTCCTCCAGGGCGATTGATTTAAGTAAGCCATTCTCAGCAGCCAGGAACTCGGGCTGCCCCACGATAACGGTGTCGGCCTTGTTCAGCCCCGCAGCCTTGGTGAAAAGGTCCCAGTCAAAATTAGGCATGGAGGCCTTGAGCTTCTCAATGGAGATCTTGTTGTAATTCTTCAACGGATCCCTGGTGTCTTCACGCTTACGCGAAACCTTGGCCAGGGCTGTCTCCAGCTTCATGCAATGCTCTGAGGCAAGCGTAGCGGCTGCATCGGTATAGCCCATGATCCTGAACATGTTCGTAAGATAAGTCACGAATTTTCCGCGTATCATTATCGTCCTGGCATCATTGTCGATATAATAGTTGCGGTCGGGAAGGCTTAAACCTCCCTGGTTTACAAAAACCGCGTATTTGCTGCTGATCCTGTCGTCCTGCCCCACGTAAAAGCGGAAGAAAGGAGAGCCCGCAACAGAATGAATATACGCTGCTTCAGTTGCCAGACCTCTGATATCTTTGACTGCATCTATGCGCGCCAGGTCCTCCATCAGGTCTCCAAGCCCCTTTTTGTTCAGGTTCACACTATCCATCCCGGTATAGAAGAAATCACCTATCTTCTGCTTGGTACTACCCTTAGGTACATCTTTCAAAGCAGCTGAAGACTCGCAAACACTGCGTACCTGCGCATTGATGGTGTCCTGTATAAGTTGCCACAGTCCGTTGCTTTGCTCACTCGCAGGAATGGGATTTTGTTTGAACCACTTCCCGTTCGCGAACAGGAAAAAGTCATTGCCTGCTTTAACCGTTGAGTCGATATGCGAAACCAGGGGATCGGCCTTGTCCTGCCTGGCAGGTTTGCATGAATACAGCATCGCCAATACGGCGAAAGATGCCATAAGAAAAAAGTACTTTCTCATAAAAGGGGGTTTGTATCCGTCAAAGATCGTAAAATTCCCTTAATTCCTGGTAAGACGCAGATTGATTTACAACATTTTCGGAATATCCTCTCTCCCCGTTCACGGTTCACGATTCACGGATCACGGTTCCCGGTTCACAACAGCGTCACCACTTCATCAAGGGGCTTACGGTTACGGTTCGCCGACTGCCTTTTGGCAAGATCGGGAGGCAGAACAGTTTCGTCCCCGGGGTACCCTAAAGCGATCATCACCACAGGCTCAGTATCCGGGCCGAGGTTTGCAGCATTCCTGGCTTTATCACCGTCAAACCCTCCCATGGGATGCGTTTTCAGGCCCATTGAAGTTGCCTGGACCATCAGCATGGCATTGGCCAGGCCGGTATCATGCCAGGCATGGGTGTTGTTTATAACCCTTTCCTTGTAATTATACCTCATTAATGCCACAGAAAGTATAAGGACCCCGGCTTTCCCGGCATACCTCCGGTTGCCTTCATCAAGGCAGGAAGCCAGCAGCTCAAAACCGGGAGTCCCCTGTATGGCATAGAAATATCTCCAGGGCTGGTTGTTCGCAGCCGAAGGTGCAAGGGTGGCTGCGGTTAAAACAGCCAACAGCTTTTCCTGCTCTACAGGCTCACCGGAGAAAGAAAAGTGCGCTCTGCGAGTGTTGATGGGTTCAATGATCATAGCTTGATGTTAGATTGGCTCCACCCTTAACTGTATGCTCCCGTCGAGGAACATTCCAAAGGTGATGGCAGGCAACGGACCGTTCAGTGAACCGTAAACCCTCACATAAAAACTCGGCTGGCTTAGATACGGCCTTATGTTCACATTGTTCAAAGTCACAACCACCGTTTTTGCAGCAGGATTGGTATTGGTAACATTACCGACCTCGTTCTCGGGCTGGAAGTTCGCATTGTCAGAAACAGTAGCCCTCATTGAATTCAGCCAGTGAAAGGTCGAATCGGGAGGCTGCTCGATGCTAACAGCAAGGTAAGTGAAATACGTGTTCTGTATGACCCCCGAACTGAAGCCGTTTGCATTGAGAAGGCTGTCAAGATTGACGTGGATCAGCCCTGAATAAAGAACCACCTCACCGGATGTTTTCAGGCTGGTCCCTGTATAAGTGAAATGCTGCCTGGGCAGCTTCATGGTTACATCAAAGGCCACCAGGTCCTTGGCCTGCTTGCAGGACGTCAGGTATATCAACGGAATGGCCAGTATGATTAACAGAAAAATATAAATACGTGTTTTCATAGGATTCAATGTTTAAATTCGGAAAAGTTTAATATTAGGTCAAAGATAAGGAAAACAATGCCCGAAAGCAAATTATTTTATGGTCTGGTAACGCTTTCCGTTCCTGTAAACCACGATAAATGCATCATGGATGCCTTTTTTTTGCATTTTCTCTTTAAGGCTTTTTGCACATCCCGCATCGGAACAACGCCCGACCATGAACCGTAACACATTTCCCGCCTTTTCCACCCTGACCTCCTCGCCTATATGATACCGGCTTTTTAAACTTCCCGCCGAATACCTGCCCCTGCCCGAAGCAAAGATCTGCACCGAATAGGATAGATTCCCTTTAATTGCCTTTGAGTCGGCAGTCGGCAGTCGGCAGTCTGCAGACTTTTTTCTTCCGACTTGCGATTGCTGACTGCTGATTGCCGACTGCAAACTACCTTCCTGCCGACTGCCGACTGCCGACTGCTGACTTACCGGCGAAACATACACCGGATACTCCATGGGTTGCAACTGTGCCGGCTGCAAAGGTTTGCCATGGTGCTCCTTCGCTATTCCTGTCCCCAGGTTGAACGAGATATTCAACGAAATATAATGCACCACATCGTAGGGGTATCCCCCGGTGGTGTTGTCAAGCTTGTCGGAGAAATAGGTCTTGTAGGAGTATTCAAGGCCCAGGTTCAGCCTGTTACCAACCCTGTAATAAAAACCGAGCGAAGCAGGGATTACAAGTGAAGCATTGAAATTGGTCAGGGGGTTGTTGGTCTGAAGGGAGTCGAAATTATAAACCTTGTTTGTGAGTTTCGAATACCAGCCGGCAAAACCCAGCCCGACAGCACCGTATACAAAAAACCTTCGCTTGGGGCTTGGCCTGAAGAACAGGTTCGAGAAATTGATCACCATTTGAAGGTTCCCCTCAAGGATTATCCCGGTAAACGAGTCCTCCATCTGCAACCCGTTCTTTTCGTAGGTTTTGATACCCCCGTTCAGGATGCCACTGAACAATGAAATCCTGAAACCTAAAGAGTTCGAAAAATAATACTGCCCGAAAAGACTGGTGGCAAGCCCTGTCGAAAGTTTCATTTTAAAATGCCCGGCATTCAGGTCGCCGTAATATATCGCAGGCCCGAAAGTCAGCCCGAATTGCCCGGTATTGGCGAGTACCGAATTATAATTTGAACCCGTCTCCCGGGTCTGGGATATCCCCGGAAACGCTGTCAGCAGTAAAAGGAATACGAGGGTCAGGCCCGGCCTGGATCTCATAAGTCGACATGAATGAACCGATAAAATTAAGGCCAAAACATACCGGCCTTATTCAGCTATCAGTTTTTTTGTCAACAATCCATTGTCAGTTTTAATCCTGAGAAGGTAAATACCCGATGGCTGGGTTAATGTAAACTGATGACTGAAACTCCCCGATGGCCTGTATTCATTCATAAGCAAGGCAACTTCCGCTCCTCTCAGGTTCAGCAGTTCAATAAGTACATTCCCCGAAGCAGGCAGCTGCATTTCAATCTTAAACTTGTCCCTGAAAGGATCAGGATAAACCCTCAGTTCCGAAACACCTTGTTCGCTTAATCCCACCGTGTTCTTCGAAATGGTCATGGTGGTGGTCTTGGTCACCAGCTTAGTCACAGCTATGGAGCCATAGAACGTGATGTCGTCGCTTCCTGTCGATGGGGCTTGCCAGGTAAAATCCCAGCTTGCCGAAGCCCCGGTCTTGGGAGCGTTGTGAGTTACGTACTTACCGCTGCCTACAAGCTTGCTCCCGGTTCCTGCAAACAAAGTGCCTATCAGGTTGCCGCTCAGGTCCTGGGGCGAAACTTCAAATCCCTTGTTCCCGGCTCCGGTTGCAGTTACTGTGATAGTGTAAATAGAATCGTTCTTGTACCCATCGGCCGGGACGTTCGAAGTGATCCATCCTGTGACGGCAGTGGCGGTGCCTCCCATGCAATGAGTGCAGTTCTGCCCGTCGCCGGGTGAATTGGTGTTACCCGGGGGAGCTCCCGTGGAATTCCCCAGGTCCTCGCCGAAACCGGCAAGCAATACAACAAACAGCAACATTCCTGCCAGTATAAAAAAGTAAACATGTTTTTTCATAATTCTCTTTTTTTAATTTCTTCCTGTTAAAACCACCCATAAAGTTAGAACATTATCCCGTATATATATCCCTGCATGTGAAAACTTTAACAATAATTTTATCTTTGTATGGCCGATAAATGCAATAATCTAAACACTCACGTCATGCCAGCCATAGTATTCAAACGAAAGGAAATTAATTATACCGACCAGGGAGAAGGCGATACCATCGTCCTGCTTCACGGCTTCACCGAAGACCTCAGGATATGGAAACAATTCTCATCAAAGCTGTCGGCAAACTACAGGGTGGTCTGCATAGACCTGCCCGGCCACGGTCAGAGCGGATGCCTTGCAACGACCCATCCCATGGACCTTCTGGCAGTGGCCGTATCCAAAGTCATTACACATCTGAAAGTAAAGAAATGCCTGCTTATCGGCCATTCAATGGGAGGGTACGTGGCCCTTGCATTTGCCGAAAAATATCCCCGCATGCTCAGGGGCTTCGGGCTTTTCCATTCTCATTGCTATGCCGATTCAGCCGAAGACAAAAAGAACCGGCTCAGGACCATAGAAATTGTAAAAAGGGACAGGTTCAGTTTTCTTTCCATGTTCATTCCGGGTCTCTTCCCCGAAGAGGTCCGCACGAAATTCAGGAAGGAAATTGAATTTCTCCAATTGTGCGCCGCTGACCTTACCAGGGAAGGTATCATTGCAACTCTCAAAGGAATGCGGGAGCGCAAAGACATGAGCGGCCTGCTGAAATCCACCAAACTCCCCGTCCTCTTCATCCTCGGCCTCAAGGATTCCAAGGCGCCTGTTAGCAGGCTCTGGGAGATGATATCACTCCCTGCGGTAAGCGAAAGCCTTATCCTGCGCGAATGCGGACATATGGGCTATATCGAAGCCCCGGATGTTACCTTGAAAGCTATAAAGAATTTTGCAGCAAGGGTTTTCTGAAAGGCCCTAGAATGTAAACCCCAGCCTGAACAGGAAAATGCTCTGGTAAGCCAGAACGTCCTGGGTGTATTCGGTGGCGATTGCACTCACATCTCCGGGGCTCATTTCAGTCGCCTGGTAGACCCAGTAATGATTGGTGCCAGAAACTGACCAGATGGAATACGAAACCGAGGCATACAGCCCAAAACGCCTGTAAACCCTGGCATTCACGCCGATTTCAAGAGCGGCGAACATCCCGCCCCGGGTGTAAGTATCGTAATTGTAAAAATAATTCCAGGCTATAGGCGGATAAACCCATTCCATCCATTCATCCATCTGCGTGGTGGGGGTGTTGATGAGCCATTTATACCCTCCCTGCAAAGCGATCACAGGCGTAAACCTCGTCTTCAAAACGGTGTACCTGACCTCGGCAAACACAGGCATCAGCGTGAAGTTGCCGGTATAATAGCTGTAAGTTGGGAGATTGTTGAACCTCTCTATCCCGACCCCGCCTCCGACACCGAGGTGGGGATTGAACTTATACCCGAAAATAGTCTGCATCCCGCTGAACAGGTTGCCTCTTTCGCTTACTATGGCAAAGCTGGTATTGTTATATAAACCCCTTGGCTTTTCAACCATCCAGCGCTGAAACCCGCCCTCGCTTTTTACATCCCTTTCGGTCGCCAGCTGAACCGCTTTGGTGTTGTCATCAGCCTGGGCAAAAACCATGCGCGGGCCGCAAACAACGGCAAGTACAAGTAATTTCAGAATGATCCCGGTAAGCTTTTTCATGTGTCTGACTGAGGACTGCAAAGATAGTCAATCATGCGTATTATTCTCTGATCATAAGCTTCCGGTCTGTCTCGCGTCCGTAACCTTTGATGAGGATGCTGTCGGATGTCAGGGTGACCACTGCAAACGTATTCTGCTCGGTGTCGACCATGCCTTTGAAGTTGACAAGGTGTATCCCGTCTTTAAAAAAATAAGCCCCTGCATGGTAATGCCCGTTGAACCAGGCTTTGACACAGGGATAGGATGAGATCAGTGCATAAACCTCCTTGCTGTTGAAAAGGATATGGTTCTCTTTTCCGAACAATGGGAAGTGGCAGCATACGATCACATTCTTTCCGTCGGTACCCCCTGCCTTAAGCTGTTCGTCAAGCCATCGCATCTGTTTTCTGCCAATTCCCCCGTTCCAGGGCATCCCGTTGGACTTCAGGTCCATGTATTGCTGGCCCACCATATCGTTCCGTTCATCCACCTGTTCCTTGTCCTGGGGAGCAAAATAACTGAGGTCGTCCCCGTTAAGTATGATAAAGCGCCATTTTCCTATGGTTACGGTATAAGTTCCCGGCGTTTTACCATCTTCCATCCTGTATCCATCCTGTATCCATCCTGTATCTTTCCTTCGCTTGTTTTCCGTCAACCCTATATGATCGATAAGACCTGCCTTGTACTTCGTTTTGATCATGTAATCATGGTTCCCCAGCACAAGGTTCAACGGGGCTTTGAATTTTGCAAAACGGGGAAGTATGCTGTCAAGGTTCCCGTAGCCATGGTCTATCATATCACCCAGGTGAAACACCGCGTCAAGCTTCATCGAATTGAATACTGTAATGCAGCTGTCAAGCTTGGCCAGCGAAAGCCGGTAATGCCGGTTCCCGTTGGCTTCACAGTCACAATACTGGCAGTCGGTAAATATCCCTATCGTAACGGTCCTGGCTTCCTGGGCAAAGGAAGTGCAAGCATAAATTAGGAAAAACAGTATGCAGGACTTGCGGAGAAAATTGGCCATCCTTCCCGTCATTTCACCCTGGTTAGTATCCCTGTTGCTGAATTATACCTTGCGACAATCTGCCAGGCGTCTGAAGGCAGAAGCTGTTTCACAGCCCAGAAGTCATAATTGCCAAAAGCCCTGTCGCCATTCACATCAAGGGTGGTATTCCCCGAAACGCCAAAATAATTTGAAGCTTCGTCGGTAAAGGCAAGTTTGAAGGTAGCGATATCGGGATGGCTCCCGGTGGCAAGATAGGTCTTAAGCCCCACCCACACTGCATCATAAGCAGTTAATGCGTAAATCTCGGGGCTCCTTCCAAGGCTTGACGTTATCCTTGCAACCAGGGGCTGCCACTTGCTTTTAGCGGCTTCGTCGAGCCCGAAAATGGGACAGGGCAGGCCGTGCGAGGAAGCAAATCCGGCGGCAGCCGTATCGGATATTACAGTCGCATTCTGAGCGAATGCAGAACTTCCGTACCAGCTTACATTCCTGAGATGGGGATAAGCACCGGCCGAAGCCAGCATGCTGCTGCCTTCACCGAAGGAACAGAGGTAAACGCCAATCTCCCGGGGGGTATAGCTGGCCAGTAGGGAGTTCACATTATTATCGAGCTGGGTGAGTTCAGCTGAAAAACCAGTTGCCTTGGGATCATATTTGACAGCAGTGTATGCAACTCCACCCTTGTTTGTAAACGAGGTGCCTGTCGCTCCAAGCAGGTCGTTGCCCCAAACATCGTTACGGATTATGGGAACTATTACCTTGATGCTGTCTTCAACAAGCATGGTGCTCATGGCCTGGCCCTGTATGACATCGCTCGAAACGAATCTGAAAATATTATCATAAGGTATGGCCAGTGAAACGGCCACGCTCGAAGGGCTCACAATAAGCATGCTGTGAGTGTCGGCAAACGGCTTGATCGCAGACACCTCTGCACTGCTGTATGGCCCAACAACCAGCCGGATCCCCTGGTCGTAAAAGAGTTTAAGCTGTTTCAGGGCTTCTGCCGTATCGGTCTTCGTATCTGCAACAGCAAGTTGCAAAACTACGTTCCGCCCAATCGAATTCAGCCAGGCGTTGATATCCTGCTGGGCGAGCGCAGTCGAAACCTGGGAACTCTGCCCGTTTGAAGCCCCGCTGCCGGTCAGCGAAAGCAAAACCCCTATGCGCACCGTGAATGGTGAATATGGCTGGGGACTGTAATGATCGTTTTTGTGGCAGGAAGTGATGATTACCATCGCTGCGGCAAGGATAAATAAAAACTTTTTCATATGTATTTTGATTTGAATAATTTATTCGGATGTGATCCTGACTTCGGTCCGGCGGTTCTGCTGCCGCCCTTCAGCTGTTTCGTTCGAAGCCACGGGCTGGGTTTCTCCAAAACCTTTGGCAGTGACGCGTTTCGCCTCAATACCGTGTTTGACAACGTAATCCCTTACGGCATTGGCCCGGTCCTCCGAAAGTTTCTGGTTTGCCTCAGGCTTGCCAACATTATCGGTATGCCCCGCAATCTCGATGCATAGCGCGGGCTTGCTCTTCATCGCGTTCACAAGTTCGTCGAGTGAGGGCCATGATTCCTTTTTGATCGACGAAAGCCCGGTTTCAAAGAATACGTTCTTCAGGGTGTACACTTTGGGCGGGTCGTACTTCAGGGTCAGCGTGTACGTGACCTTGTGGTCCTCGCCCGGCACATCGATCTCCCTGTACTTGACGGTATCTGCAAAGAGCTTGTAATAGATCGTATAGGCATCCGAAGGCGGGATGCTCACCGAGCACTTGCCGTCGGCCCCGGTATTGCCCTGGTACACTTTTTTTGTTTTTTTGCTTTTCAGGAGGATGAGCTCGCCCTGCCTTGGTTTCCCGCTCTTGCTGGTTACTGTGAAATTAAATACCGCATCATTGCCATTGGCGGGCTTGTCCTGTGCAATGCCGTGAAAAGTCACAGGGGTCATTGCAATGAACAGGCAAAACAGTTTTCTTAACCTCATAGAATCCTATGTTATGGATTGAATCTTTTTAAAAAGTCCGTAAACCTCGTGACCTAAATTAAACTCAGGCCTGATCCTGAATATTGTGCCGTGCTGGAACCGGCTGTATAAAGCAGTGACCCACCTTGCTTTTTCTGTGATATACCATTCGTGGAGGATCTCCTGCTTACTGAATTTAATAGTGCTGACCTCCCCGGCTTTTTCATTGATGAAGTAGCCGGACGAAAAATGCCCCGGGCCGGATTCATGCGAAACAGGGCTCATCAGCCTGCGCGACTTTCTCCATCCGCTGCCTTTTAAGGTGGTCTTGAAGGTAAAGGTGTAATAATCCAAAGGCTTGAATCCTTTTGCAGCCAGGAGCTCCCTAAGCCCTCTCCCGTCGAAATAATTCACGTGGTTGATGAGGAGTTGAGAGGGTTTGCCTTCAAAGACAGCGGTAAGGTAGTGCTTCCATACATCTTCATGACCGTTGGGAGTGATGAAGTGCAGGTACCCTCCGGGCTTCAGGTAACGGTTAATGTTTATGAGGACGGCCGAGATATTAGTCACATGTTCTATGATGTCGCGGGCTATCACCAGGTCGAATTGCCCCTGGTATTCAGCCATGAGATTGTCGGGTATCCCCTGTATGGTTTTGAATTGATGATGTTCCCTGTTTGACAAGAGCACCTCAGGATTTACGTCCATAACGGTAACCAGGCTCTGAGGAAAAACGAATTGCAGTCCGGCCGCAAAATAACCTGAACCTGGCCCCAGTTCAAGAATGTTCTGCGGCAGTATGCTCTTCCTTTTCAGCGAATTTCCGAACAACACTCCACGCCTGAAGTTCCTTACGCAGTTCTTTGCCAGTTCTTCATGGCCCGTCCTGAGCGATTCCTCGATATAATAAGCGAGGCATCCTTTGGAAGTCTCGGTATCGCTGAGCATGGGATCGAGCTGGATATGCCTGCATTCCGGGCATTTGACCAGACGGGATGTTTTGATATCCCAGTAATCGACAAGCCCTACCTGTTCCGCCGTGGTGGACCCGCATATCCTGCATGCTTCTTCACGCTTCACAAGCTTGCCTTCGATGGGGACGGGGAACCTCATTTTTTCTCAGTGATGTTCAAGATGATCCAGGCTGCAATAAAGGCTTCAAGCAGGCTCAATGGAACAGCAAACAATAAAAGGCCATAAGGCAGGACTCCCAGGTTGCCTATAGCCACCCACATCATCACGAAAGCCATGAACCACGATAGTAAAGTCGTCTGCAGCAGGCTGAATTTTTGCGCAATGTAATAGATTGCGATAGCGAACAGCAACGACCATACTCCCCACATCGCGCCGTTCACAGGCGCCGAAGGGAAGGTGATGCCGAGGCCCTGGTAATGCGAGGTCCAGTAAGATTTGAACAGGAGATGGTTCCTTACAAATTCCGAGATGCTGATCCAGATGGTTGCCAGCAGTATCGCTAAGACTGGTTTGAGTTGTTTCATGCTGATCAATTTTTCTGCTGCGGGAACCAGCCCGCCGCTTTTTCTTCGCTAAGGTAAGTGAATTCGCGATTTATTTTTGCAGCTTCTTTATCAGCCCGTCTTCTATTGCCCCCTTTATCCTTACAACGGAATCTGTCTTTTCATTCGGCACTGTCATCGACAAAACGTATTGTTTTATTTTCCAGCCGTCAGCTTGTTTTGCAAGAACCCCGGAACCCCTGCAGATCTTCATCCTCGTCTCCAGCAGCTCATCGAACCATGCCATTTTCCCGCCTTTATCAAAATATACATGCCGTTCCATGGATCTGAAACTCCAGGCCCTGCCGCGGTCAAAATAGGGTTTGGTCCACACCATGAAGCTTTTCTTGTTCCAGTACTCTTTGGCATCGGTGCCGATAAACACTGCATCAGCGGCCATGTTTTTGAAATAAGCATTGTAATCTGCCTTTGCAGCCGCCGCATTCCATTCATCCAGCATCGCATTGATCTGCCTCCGCTCATCAGGATAATCATGCCCGGAATTTGTGCAGCCCGCAATTACCAGGCCGAGAAGGCAGCAATACAAGAAAGGGGATATCTTCATCATAATTTGCATTTTGCAAGTTTCAGGTTTTCATCTTTGCTTTTGGTAAGAAAATAGGCTTCCCCTCCGTAGATCTCTATCTTGTCGGGGAACGGCAAAGGAATCACCTTGCCCTGGCTTAGTTTGCCTGTCTCAGGATCAAGCTGGTTGAGCCTGAGCATTCCGGCTTTCAGGTAGGTTGTATAAATGTTGCCGTTAAGTTCATCAAAAAGTATTGCATTGCCCCATCTCCAGTTTGCGTCGGATAACCTGATCTTGCTGATGGTGTCTGACTTTAATACTGCTTCCTTATGAAAGGTGATCGGTACCTTTTTAATTAAATTCCCGTCTTTATTCAGAATTTCAATGACATCATCGCCGAAATTGAAAAATAAAATGATGTTATCGATTGTTTTGATAACAGGGTAAACCATATTGTAAAACTCGAACTGGTATGCCCTTACATCATATTTATTCATGTACTGTCCCAGTTTGGGACTTTGGGCAAACTTTGCTGCACTCATATCCCCGTTTTCATCCCCCGCCGGGATCTGGCTTGTAATCAAACCATTCCACTGCGCATAGAATCCCTGGTCATCTGCACTCTCGGTTATTTTCTTTTCATTGACATAATTCCTGATATATTTTTTACCGCTTCCTTTCTGCATATATCCGAATGCAGTTCCGAACCCGCCCGGCTTGATCTCCTGGAAATAGATCCTGTCACTGATCTTGAAGATCAGTGATCTGAAAATTTTTTGCAGGGAGTCGGAGCTGGTTTTATAAAGGAAATCCATACTCCTGTTGTTCTCATTGTAATAGCACTGGAATGCATTGGAGCTTTTTGAAAAATAGTGCACGTTCAGCAGGAAATCTTTGACAAGAGCCGATGGAGGTGTTTCCGGCAGGGTGCTTATGGCAAGTGTATCACCGGACCTGTTAAGCAGAACGGCTGCCGATTGTTTTAACAGGGTCTTGTAAATAAGCAGAAGAATGTTGCCATTCATGATTTCATAATCAAGGACTGAATACTCATTATCCCTGAACAGGTAAGAATAGTTTTTTGAACTTACGCTGACTTCATTGAGGGCGTATGTTTTCGGACTTAAAAGAAATTCAACAGGATATTTTGGGATTTCATTAATTTTAAAATATGCATTCTCATACCCCACACAGCTAAAGATCAGGGCAGCTGGGAGCTTGCCGGGATTAACCGTAAACCCGCCCTTTCTGTCAGTAGCAGTCCCCAGGGCTGTTCCCATAACCTTGACATTGACACCATGGATGGGTTGCAGTGTTTTCTCATCCTTCAGTACCCCTTTAAATACAAGGGGTTGAGAAAAAAGGGCAATACTGATGAAAAGGAAGGAAAAAGTCAGGCTCATTGACTTGAAATGCCGTGGGATCCGGTACATAGGGGCAAGATTTAAAATTCCATCTTTATTTTTTAATCCCGGCATATTCGGTACCGCTCTCCGGCTCAATGGTTTGTACCCCTTTTGAAATCCTGAATGTATAATGCTTCTGAGAAAAATAGCTGACAAAAATGGTGAACACCGAAATCATCATGTTTGAAGGAGTGGGATAAATGTGGAAATATTCCACAAGCAGCTTTAAACCCAGGTAATTGATAGTAAGATTCACCAGGAATACTAACAGGTACCTGAATAACTGAACATGTCCCTTAAGGTCCGACAAAGAAAAAGTCACATATTTCTGCAGCAGGAACCCTGTAAGCAAAACAACAGGGAATTTAAATGCAAGGGCTGCAATATGCGAACTGAGCGTTACGAATCCAAGGTTCAGCATATTTTGCTGCAGGACGAAATTATAGATCACAAAATACAGCACCCAGTCGAAGACCAGGTTAATAGCTCCGGTTACCCCATACCTGAAAAATTGCAGGCTCATGTATTTCCTGAATGGAGGGTAAAAAAAGTCAATGATTCTTCTGATCAGGTCGGCAAGTGACAGGCAGATATTCTTCATCTGGAGAGTCAGTTTAAGCTGGGTTTTAATATTAACGCGTAAATTGATTTTTTATGACTGACATAAGGCAACTGCAGCTTCCTTAAAAAGCAGCAACATGAATCGCATGGTTAAGGATATTCATTTCGAATCTTAAAAACCTGTCCTTATCGCTTCTGGCCTTCATGGTTTTATTACAATATAGAATTGTATACAAACTGTTGGCTCTTAAAACATGAAGTGTATAGGAAACCTTGCAATTCCCGGCCGTTGAATTTTGAAGCCATGCATATTCATCAGCATTCCATTTTACTATTTCAAGTGAGAGTTGTCCTGCAGTATGGGCCTTCAGGGAGTAAAGATCATCATTTCCGTTAAAATATACCACATCATTTTTCTCAGCATAAAAGCCAAAGTCACTTTTTGATCCTATTTTGAATTGCTTGTTTGCAACTGAATAGTGATCCGCAGTCAGTCCTATTACCAGTTTCTCCTGCCTGAAATTGTAAATTAATTCAGTGCCGGATAATTTAGATGGCAGGTGCGGGTTTAAATACAGCCGGTTATACAAGGGATTAATCCCGTAGATGGCTTTATACAGTCCCACAAGGGCCAGGCTGTTTCCCGAGAGTATATCATCTCCCAGGCCATCCTGGTGCACCCTGCCATAGCGCTGGAATGCCAGGCCGTCTTTTTCGTAACGGTTCAAAACATTTTCAACATATTTTAATGCCAGCTCAGGCTTGTACATTGCATAGGCTTCAACACCAACGCTACCCCACGAAAGGAATATATCGCCATTCTCATAATTCGGGAAAGGGAACTGCCAGTCATTCCCTTCGCCTGCCGCATATGAGTATAAACAAATAGGCCAGAAGAAAAGATTTTCAGCGCTCGTTTGTTCTTCTATCTTATCAAGTATGGCATTGCGCCTGGTAGTGTCGTCGCAGATCCCGTATGCAATGGCCATAAGATTTACGGGTACAACAAGGTTATCTCCGTGAACGGACTTATCCTTAGCGATCCAGTGGATGTACCATTTGTTTTTGGCATCCCAGAACCCGCCGTCCCCGGTTGATTTGTTGAAACTCTTTTTGAGCTCAGCGGCGAATGCAGCATAATAGCCTGATTTCAACGTGTCGTTTAACCGCTTTTCCACATTCGCCCACAAAGTCAAAGCATAATATAGTTTTGCATTGACAAATGCATTTTCATATGAAGCCCAGATGATATCGATCCAGTCACTACCCCTTTTTTCAGATTGCGAATCAGTCATCATTTCAACTAAATGATTGCCGTTCGAATCCCTCTTCAGCATATATTCCAGCGCAAGTTCACAGGTTTTTTTATGGCTTGAAACCCAGTTTAGATCGCCGGTGAGGTCAAAGACCTGCGCAACATTGGCAACAAAATCGGGATTCGAATCCATAAGATATCCCCATTGAGCTTCATAAAAACCCGCTTTGGTCACCGTGCCGGGCATGGCGTCCTCATCGAGGTAAGCCCAACGCGAGATCACCCTGCCGTCGGGCTTGATGGCATTGTCACGGTAAAAATCGAGGCATCGTTTGTAACCCTCGGTATATGTCGCATCATTGATCCCGATTGCAAACTGGGCGATATACTGTTCATGCAGGCAAATCGGTCCGTAAGGCGTATGCCAGCTGTTGCCCCCGAAATGCTTTTCATCGATGACCCCTATCCTTGCAATAGTATTTAATACATCACTTACCTGCTTGCCGTTGATCCCGGCAAACTTCCCCCTGTTATATTCTTCATTATAATTGACTGCCGATAGCGTTACGGTTTCAATATAGGTTCCGGCCTTAACACCGAACGGAGCCCACACATCAGTCTTTCCCCTGATGAACCTGCTCCTTTTTTCAGTTTCATAACGATAGCTCAGTTCGCTATCCGAAACAGCAACGTTAAAAACCAGGTGATCATCATCGGAACGACTGTATTTCATCGCTGCTTTTTTCCCTTCACACGAAACTGCAACCTTTAATCCATCGCCCGTGCTGCTGTTCCAGAATACCGAGCAATCGGAATGAACCCCGTAAGTGCATAATTTCTGGTTGAAGAGATAAAACCAGGCCAGTCCTCCGTATCCCAGAAACGCGCCATTCCAGGTATTTATGCTGTTAAAGTTAAATGAGGGAAATGAGGCTTCTTCTATCACAATAGGTTTCGGAAAAGTTCTTTCGATTTCAAGGCGGATGTCATTCCCGTAAATGAAGAAGCTCCATTTCTCTGTTACTGTTTCAGGATTTTGACCATATTTTATGTTGCTGATACTTACAGTATTTTCGCCTGTCTTTACCATCGGGACCGATTCGAGTTTCATTGTAGAGTAAGTGTTTTCGGAAGTTCTTACAGATGAGACAATGCCCGCAGGCAGTGAGATTACCGAACGGCCGTCGACAGACAGACCACTTACAGCGCATTTCCGGTTATAGTCAAGGGTGATCATCATTTTACTGTTCCCGAAAGTGACCACTTTATCGGGCAAATTATTTTTAATGACGATATCCCCGGCATTGGAGGCAGTGACGTTTCCCAGGAGCAGATAGGCCAGAACCAGTGCTTTGTTCATTATTGCTTATTGTTGTTTTAATTTCGCTAAGCGGCTTCTTGTCTTAAAAGCTAATAATCCGCAAATTAATGCCCCCAGAATAATCGAAAAAATCCAATCGTGCAATTGAAAGAATTGGAGGGCTGTAATGAATGATAGCGTGCCAAGCGGCAGTAATAAAATGGAATTTGTAATCAAACCAGGATTGTAGGTAGGCTTACCCGATTGAAAAATTATTGTATGCATGAAATTGTTAATGGTTAATTCAAATAACATCATGGCAAAACCGATCCAGGGTGCAATGTTGGCTAGAAGAGCGCCGATTATTACCGCCGGCCATGCAATCACAATGTTTACCTGGAATACATAACCTTCATCAAGTGGAAAATTTGGATCGGTTTTAGAACCAAAAGGAGATTTTAAATTGAAAAATTCCTTAAAACTTAATGGTGATAAAACATATTCCTCACATTCATGAAGCATTAAAAATGGCAAATGAAGCCATAAAAGAAACTGATAATAGGACATGGAATTTCTAAAATAAATTAGAATGACCAACAATACCGGGGCAAGAAACAGATTTGCACTTTGCCAGAACCAATTGATTTTTTGAATATTCATAGAACCTCCTTTAAGAATTTGAATTTATAAAGATGATTTGTCAACCTTACAGCCATTTTGCCTATGGCCTGCCTGTAACCGTAGCAAAGGTAAAACTTTTGCTCAGCAACATTGTGTGAGCATTGCTTCCTTCGCGATTTGTTGGCAGCCGTTTAATGTTCGTCTTTTATTTCAATTTTCATCAGGATAAATTTTGGAAAATAGATGGTCTGATTTTCCATCAACTCACCAAAGTCAAAACTGTTGACATTGTATGTAATGTAAATTCCATTACCGAATAATTCGGGATGAGCTTTAGCAGCATACATGAATGGTTTTTTTACCCCAGGGTAATCAGGTGTATAAAACATAAAGGGTTCTGTCCATTTACCCTGCAAACTATCTGACATTCTTATACCAATCTTGCCCTCGCCAAAGCCAAAAGATTGAATCTGAATAAATTTCTTAAGTGATTTGTCATAATGAACCGAATACTCCGTGCCGCCGATAAATAAAGGTTCAGGAATTGGATTTATGGTTTTTCTCTCTGCCCATTTCCCAATTATCCACCATTCAGGGTTTTCTATATTTCCCGTGTAAGCTTCGTTTAATTTCCAGCGCAATAAAAATACTTCGTGAGTCGCAGGTTCAACGGCTCCGAATGCATAAAGATATTTTTCGTCTTTGAGAACTGCGGCTGAGCCGACAATATAACCGTAGGTTTCCGGGCCTTCAATGTATTGCATTTTCCATCTTGACGGTTCTTCGTCTGGATTTGAAATAAGAACTGCATACCAGCCACAAGATTCAAACCCAATTCCTGTTTTTATACTATGTTCTTTCAATAAAAAAATTATCAGCTTATCCTTTATCATTACTCCATGTCCTGTCCAGAACCAGAAATTGCCAGGTATATGGAAAAATGCTTGTGGCTTCTTTTTAGATTTATCCCAATAAAATTCGATTGGAGCAGTTTTCAAATTATAACCATTCTGAATGGCAATGCTGTTTCTGATCATCTTTGAATTTTTTCTTGACATCGATGAATCACTGCAAATATAGCCATCGCTGAAAAGCCATAATACTTTTCCGTTTTCAAGGTCAACAGAGGAAGCTCCATCAGCACCACGCCAAAAAAAATCATTAGTAAAATACTTATCGGTCTCTCCGGACATTTCAATTTTTATGCTATACTTTGTTGTATCAAACAGTTGGCCAATACAGATATTATAAAACAAAAGAAAAATGATTAGGGCCGGAT
>Ga0118677_10000515_pt1 | contig 84412 bp, 82 predicted proteins | sample AliMusrvi5mmetaG_FD_86154 | JGI IMG/M metagenome (GOLD analysis project Ga0118677, IMG submission 86154)
CCAGCACACTGATCTATCCACTTGTTGTGGATGGCAAGCCGCTCAACCTGCTGGCTCTTCCCCAATATATCCCCATCGTCGTGGCCCTGACCCTGATGATCGGTGCCATCACGGCGGTTTTTGGAATGATCCTGCTGGGAGGAATGCCCAGGTTGAACAATCCGATGTTTGCGTGGGACCTCTTTGCCAAGCAGGCCTCGCGCGGTTTCTTCCTTGCCGTCGAGGCTCGTGACAAGAAATTCTCCAACTTCGGCCTGACCGAACTGCTCCATGAACTTGGCGCAGGTGATATCACCGCCATCCATCAGGAGGCCTTGGAACCCCCACAGGGCAACTGACCACACCCATGGTACGCTATTTCCTCTTTCTCCTTGTTCTAATCACAATCCTGGTGGTCTCCATTGTCGGATTGCGCGACTATTCCTTTCTACCTCACAAGACGAAGCGTCCTCCGATTGAAATTTTCCCGGACATGGTTCGTCAGGCTAAGGTCAAGGCACAGGCCCCCAGTGATTTTTATGCGGATGGCCGCGGGGCTCGCGATCCTGTAAGCGGAACCTTGCCGATCGGATACACCCAACCTCTCGACAAACCTCAATCCATCGACTCCGCCCAGGGAGCCACGATGGGAAGCCCCTACCAAGTGGTGCTTTTCAAGGGAAGTGAGAACTATGCCAACACCGGCAAGAATGGGACGAACTGGGGCAACGGGCTTCCATTTTCTGCAACCATGGCTACTCTAGAACGGGGACGGGAACGCTACCAGATCCAGTGTGCTGTCTGTCATGGTGCCACAGGAGTCGGCAATGGTATCGCCACAAAATATGGTTTGGTGGGGGTGGCTAGTTTCAATCAACAACGCATCCGTGACATGACCGACGGGGAAATCTACAACACGATCGTGAATGGCAAAAACACCATGCTGGGCTATGGCTCCACCATCCAGATTCCCGACCGATGGGCTATCGTCGCCTATATTCGCGCACTTCAGCGCTCCCAGAATGCCTCGCTCAACGACGTGCCGGAAGCCGATCGGGCCCTGCTTGGGGAAAGCGGCATGGCCACAACCCCCGCCAAGCCCTGAACCTCTCCATCCGTCCCATGAGCACCGAGAAAACAAGCCTCCCCGCCGAAGCGCATGCAGTCTCCGGAACGCTTCCTGCCCCGGAGACGTTTGATTACAAGCATGTGGGAGGGCGATTTGTCGGCCTTTGCATCGCTGCGCTCGCCACCCTTGTTCTTTCCCTGATCCTGGGCATTTCAGACCCCAAGCAGTTCGCCTTCTCCTGGCTCTTCGCAGGATGCTTCTTCTTCACGATCTTAATCGGATCGATCTTCTGGGTGATTGTCCACCATGCGGTTGACGCCGCATGGAGTCTTGGCATCCGCCGTCAGTTGGAAAACATTGCCTGCCTTTTTCCCCTCCTCACACTCCTCTTGGTTCCACTCCTTTTTGTCGCGAATCTTGTCTGGAGTTGGATGGCCTTGTCCCCCGCTCATGACCACGAACTCGCGGAGAAGGCGGCCTACCTGAATGTGAATTTCTTCTGGTTGCGCACGTTCTTCTATTTCCTGCTCTTCTGCGGGGTGGCCTGGACGCTCCGGCGCAACTCGCTGGCCCAGGATGTTGACGGCGCGGCCATTCATACGATCCGCAACCGCCGTGTTGCGTTTTTCATGATTCCCGTCGGAGCCATCGCCCTCACCTTCTGGTCTTTCGACTGGATCATGGGGCTTAACTATCGATGGAACTCCACAATCTGGGGAATCTACATCTTTTCCGGCAGTGCTCTCGCCGCCCTTTGCGTCATCATACTGTTAGCGAATGCACTCCGTTCCGGGGGATACCTGAAGGGGATTCTCAACACCCAGCATAACTTCGCTTTTGGTAAGTTACTGCTTGGTTTTACGCTTCTCTGGTCGTGGATAGCCTTCGTCCAATACATGCTTATCTGGTATGCGAACATCCCTGATGAGAGCATCTACTACGTCCTGCGCTCTTCCGCATCGTGGAATGTGCTGGGGATCATCCTTGTAGTCGGCCACTTCCTAGTTCCCTTCACCCTACTTCTTTTCAGGGCTCCGAAAGCCAACCCAATCTTTCTCAGTCTGGTCGCCGGATGGATCCTGGCCATGCATCTTCTTGATGTCTACACCATGATACTTCCCGTTCTTCACCCGGAGGGCTTTCACCCGGCAGTGCTTGATATCGTTGCACTGCTTGCCATTGGGTGCACCCTCGGGGCGGTTTTCCTGAAGCGTCTGGGAGATTACCCACTCTGGCCTTCCCGTGACCCCCGCTTGGCCGAGGCCGTCAACTACATCGACTGATGAACCAAGATCACACGACCATTTCCAAACCGAAGCGACCCTCTTTCGGAATATTGCTTTTACTTGGAGTTCTTCTTGTCATGCTTGCGGCAGCGCTCGGTGCTTTCTGGCTGAACCGGACCGATACGGCCACGGAGAGCGAGGATCTGGAGCGCGCGACCCTCAGAACAAAAAATCTGATCGAACTTCAAGCAGCAGACTCAAACTCTTTGAGCACCTACGGTTGGAATGACAAGGCCAAGGGGATCGTGCATATTCCCGTCAGAAGGGCGATGGAACTGGTTCTCCCATCCCTTCAGGCCACTGCAGCAAAGGAGCAACCATGAGCACATCGACTTCCCAACATCATGTGGAACCAGGTCTGAAACCCATCGACAAACGCTCTATCGATGCCTCGGTCCGCCTGCCGGTCATCATCCTCTTCGGAAATGCGATTCACTGGCTCGTCATCGGAACGCTTCTCTCCCTGATCGTTTCCGTCAAATTAATCGCTCCCGGATTCTTGGGAAATATCAGTTTCATGACTTATGGGCGGCTTGCTCCGATGGCGCGTGATTTGATGCTCTACGGTTGGGCTTCCCAGGCGGCGCTTGGAGCCGGGATTTGGCTGATGGCCCGCCTCTGTGGGCGTCCCCTTGGCGGAGAGACCAGTCAGGGATTCGGAGGCTCATTGCTCCGCACGCTGATCATCAGCGCTACGGTGCTCTGGAACCTCGCCGTCCTGCTGGGAACGCTGGCCATCTTTGCAGGATATAGCACTGGTGTGGAGTGGCTCGAGTATCCTCATTGGGCTTCGGCCATGCTGCTGCTCTCCTTCCTTCTCATCGGTATCTGGGCGGTTCTTCTCTTTGATCGCCGAAGCACGGGCCGTGCTGAGGTAGCCCAATGGTATCTCGTCGCCGCCTTTTGCTGGTTCCCTTGGGTCTATGGCACTGCCAATCTCCTGCTTGTCTGGAAGCCGATCCAGGCATCCGCTCAGGGCCCGATCCAGTCATGGTATTGTGGAAGTTTGCTTGCCCTATGGCTGCTGCCAGTCGCGCTTTCCGGGGCTTATGCACTCCTTCCCAGACTTCTTAGCAGCCATCTGAACCGTCGTAATCTGGCAACTCTCGGTTTCTGGATGATGCTTCTTATTGGGGGATGGAACGGGATGGACCGCCTGATCGGAGGTCCCGTCCCAGCATGGATGACGTCGGCCGGTGTGGTAGCCGGAGTCCTTTTTCTAATACCGGTCTTCATGGTCTCAATGAACCTGTTAGGAATGTCCCGCAATGAAGCTTTGGTGCAAGAAAGCTATCCCGTTCGTTTTATTCTCATAGGTCTTTATTCACTGATCTCAGTTGGATTAATTGGTGCGCTTGCTTCCCTGCCAAGTGTAAGCGGAGTTCTTCGATTCACAGCCTTCACAGAGGCCAAGACGCAGTTCTGGATTCTCGGGGCAATCTCACTGCCGCTTTTCGCTGTTCTTTACGAGTCCCTTCCCCAACTGCTCGGGCGCGACTGCTGGTCTCCAGTGCTTACTGGGCGTCATTACATTCTCACCCTAGTCGGAATAGCCATGCTGGTCACCTTGCTGCTGCTGGGTGGTCTCTTTACTGGAATCGCACTTGCAGACCCCACAGTCTCTTTCCTCAACATCACCTCCTACTCCTATCCTTTCCACCTGATGGAGTGCGTGGCTCAGTTGCTTCTCCTTGCGGGGTCCCTGACGCTAGCCATGAATATCACCCGCGCCCTTGCGGCTGACTACCTCTTTAACAAGCAACCCGGGAAATAACATGCATCGTCTCCCTTCGCTGCTGAGTGGCATCTTTCTGGTTTTCCTGACCTCATGGTTAGGACTCGTGGCCTATCCCTCCCTCCAACTCGGCCGACTGACGCCGGTCCCAGACCCTGACAGTGGAGGAACTTTCCCTCCACCTTACAGCGGACAAGCAATCGCCGGACAGCGTGTCTATGCCACAGAAGGCTGCATTTCCTGCCACAGCCAGCAGATTCGTCAGACCAGCATCACTTCCTCGGATATTGATCGTAGTTGGGGCACCCGCCCCTCGGTTGCTCGGGATTATATTCGGGACAGCACTGCTTACCTAGGATCTCGTCGCCTTGGACAGGATCTCTCGAATATCGGAGTCCGCCGTCCCGATGCGAAATGGCACTTTGTTCACCTCTACCGACCCTCAACCGTCTGCATAGGTTCGTTGATGCCGCGCTTCACCGACCTCTTCCTTGTCCGTAAAATCCAGGGTCAGAAGTCCGATCAGGCACTCGAACTCACCGGGACTGATGCTCCCAAGGAGGGATATGAGGTGATTCCGACGGCTGATGCCAAGAACCTAGTCGCCTATCTCCTCTCTCTACGTCATGATTATCCATTGCCGGAGGCTCCTGTGAAGAAGATAGGGGTTACAAAATAAGACGATACGAGGAATCGCCGTGAATCAAGATCACCACAATCATAACCAAGAGCAGAGATCCGAGGATACCAACAGGCCCCTCTCGCCATGGCTTGTCGGTGCCTTCATGCTCTCTCTCTGCTGGGGGGCTTTCTACCTTGCCTTTAACAGCGGGGGCTTTAATCAGGAGGTCTATGAGTCGAATGCTGTGAATTGGGCTGGTGGAGGCGTCGCTGCGGCAGCACCTGTCGACCCTAAGGTTGTCGGCAAGCGGCTCTATACCCAGAATTGCGTTGTCTGCCATCAACCAAGCGGAATGGGAGTTTCCGGTCAGTTCCCGCCGCTTGCGGGAAGCGAGTTTGTATTGGCCCAAGGCAACATGGGAGACAATCACTTGGTGATGCTGGTACTGAACGGTCTTCAGGGGCATTTCATGGTCAAGGGTCAGGCTTATAACAATGCGATGGCTCCCTGGAAGCAGCTTACCGATGAACAGATCGCCAATATCCTCACCTACATCCGTTCCGACTGGGGAAACAATGCGCCCGCGATCACCCCGACTTTTGTCTCCCAAATCAGAAAAGAGACAGCGAGTGTCTCCGATTCTTACACCCAAGAACAATTGATGGCCATGCCGGCTGTGAAAACTACCGACATGCCAGATCCTGCACCGGTTAAAAAATGATCAAGACCATCTCCCCTGACATTCTCAATAAAAGGACGGCTTCCCTTTTTCTCACCACAGGGGTTTTTCTTGCATCCATTCTGAGCGCCGAAGTGGCCTGCGCAGAGGAGCGAAGTGGAAACGTCTATGGGCTCCCTCCCTGTGTCACGACCACCGGTCTGCAGGTTGACTCGATCATCAAGATCATCTTCTGGCTGACTGCTTTGGTCTTCGTGCTAACTCAGGGAACCTACATCTATTATCTGATCCGCTACCGTCGACGTGAAGGGGTCCCCGCCCATTACAGCCATGGTAACAATACTCTCGAGATCATTTGGACGACAGCTCCTACAATTATCTTTCTAGCCCTTGCTATCTATAGCAATCGGATCTGGGAACAGATCCATGTCACCGCGCCTGAAAACTCCCTGACGATCGATGTTTCGAGTTATCAGTTTGGTTGGCAGATGCGTTACCCCGGCATCAGTGGGAAGCTTGCCCCGATGGATGTCCGAAAGATCACGCCGCAGAATCCCTTCGGGACCGATCCGGAAAATCCCGCAACCGCACAGGATGTCATCTGCACGGATCTGGTGATCCCCGTCGGCAGACCCGTCCACGTCCTGCTTCACTCGCGCGACGTGATTCACTCCTTCTACGTGCCTGAATTCCGCATCTATCAGGATTGCGTTCCCGGGCGCACGATCGGCTGGGTCTGGTTCCAGGCCACGCAGACCGGTGATTTTCAACTTGCCTGCAATCAACTCTGCGGAACAGGGCACTATAACATGAAGGCACCGATTCACATTGTGTCCGAAGCAGAGTTTCAGAAGTGGCTGACTCCTCGCCAACAGAAAAATGCCGCTTTAGTTCAGCCATCTCCAATTGCGGCACCGAGTCCTGCAAAGGCGGCTTCCTTGACTGACAGAACCGAAAAAAATACCCTCTGATTTATGAGCGCTTCCGTCACCGCCGACAGTCACTCAACCCACGTGCCGCACGACTCCCATGGTCACGGCAAGCCCGGGATCATGCACTATCTCTGGAACACGGATCACAAGATGATCGCGATGCAGTTCCTTTTATCAGCCTGCTTTTTTCTTCTCTTCGGCGGAGCAATGGCTTTGGCGATGCGTTGGCAACTGGCGTTCCCTGGTCACTCCATCCCGGTGATCGGGCACCTCCTTCCCCACGGCATCGTCAATGACGAGGGGGCCATCATCCCCAGCGGGTATAACGTGCTCGTCACCATGCATGGGACCATCCTTGTGTTCTGGGTGGTCATGCCTCTCTTGATCGGAGTCTTTGGAAATTTCCTCATCCCGTTGAAGATCGGGGCCGGCGACATGGCATTCCCTGCCCTGAATGAGTTGAGCTACTGGCTCTTCGCACTTTCGGGTGTGATTGTGCTAAGTTCCTTCTGGGTTCCGGGAGGAGCACCCGGAACGGGTTGGACGGCCTATGCCCCCTTGAGCAGCGTCGCCGCCTACAACCAGACACCGATCGGCCAGTCTCTGTGGTGCATTGCGATTTTCATCAATGGTCTTTCCTCCCTCACAGGAGCGGTCAATTACATCACCACGGTGATCACGATGCGCGCCCCGGGAATGACAATGTTCCGGATGCCCCTCCCTGTCTGGTCGATCTTTCTGACAGCAATCCTGCTGATCCTGGCGATCCCAGTACTCTCTGCCGCAGCGGCCATGATTGTCTTTGATCTCAATTTTGGAACCACCTTCTTCCGTCCCTCCGGTTACGGGCAACCACTTCTCTGGCAGCACCTCTTTTGGTTTTTTGGACATCCCGAAGTGTATATCCTCATCCTTCCGGCCATGGGTCTCACCTCGGAGATTCTTGCCGTCTTCTCCCGCAAACCGGTTTTCGGTTACAAGGCTATGGTCTGGGCAATGATTGCTATCGGACTCCTCGGATTCATTGTCTGGGGTCACCACATGTATGTGAGCGGCATGAATCTTACGCTGAGTGCCGCATTCTCCGTCTCGACCATGGTCATTGCGGTGCCCAGTGCAATCAAGACCTTCAACTGGATGGGCACCATCTGGCGTGGATCGATCCACTATACGGTTCCGATGGCCTTTGCCGTGGCCTTTGTCTCGATGTTCGTGATCGGCGGTCTCAGCGGAATCTTCATGGCCTCCACGCCGGTCGATCTTTTCGTGCACCACACCTACTTTATCGTCGCCCATTTCCACTACGTTCTTTTCGGTGGCAGCATGTTCGCGGCTTTTGCAGCGGTCTATTTCTGGTTTCCGAAAATGTCGGGCAGGATGTTCAACAATACCCTTGGCTGGATTCATTTCTGGATGACCTTTGTCTTCTTCAACCTGACCTTCTTCCCGATGCACAATCTCGGATTGGGAGGCATGATGCGCCGTATTGCGGACCCCACCGTGTATGATTGCCTCAAGCAACTGCAACCCTTGAATGTCATCTGCACGATCGGAGCCATGGGACTTGGCCTGGCCACCATTCCTTTTGTGATCAACATGCTCTGGAGTTCTAGAAACGGACCGAAGGCTCCTGCCAATCCTTGGAACTCCACCACGCTTGAGTGGACAGTTTCTAACCCCATCCCTCATGGAAATTTCGCTGTGACGCCGACTGTCTACCACGGCCCTTATGAGTATAGCGTTCCCGGCCTCGTGAGAGACTTCCTTCCTCAAAATGAAAAGGCTCCAGCCCACATAACGCTGGAAGCCCACTAGGGTCGTCCCGTGGGCACTGCCGTTACAACGAAGGCCAAGTCCTCAGTCATCTCAACGCACGCCTTCGTGGGCACCGTTCATCGGATTGCCCTGATCGGCTCAGTGGCGACGTTTTTTCTCATTATTATCGGCGGCCTTGTCACCTCCAAAGGTGTGGGGATGTCGGTTCCCGACTGGCCCACGACCTATGGATACAATATGTTCCTCTTCCCCTACTCGAAATGGGTGGGAGGCATCTTCTGGGAGCATTCCCATCGTCTTCTCGCTTCGGGGATCGGTTTGATCACCTTGGTGCTTGCCGGGGTAACCTTCTGGAAGGAAAAACGCTCCTGGGTAAAATGGCTGGCCGTGGCGGCGGTGCTCGGCGTGATTGCCCAAGGGATCCTGGGCGGTCTCCGCGTGACCCTCTACAAGGATCAAATCGGTATCTTTCATGCAGCGCTTGCCCAGAGCTTCTTCGGCTTGCTTCTGGTGATCACCGCTGTGACCGGGAGGGAGTTTCTCTGCGGTTCCTGGTTTGCCGACAAGGTGGCGGCATCACTGCGGTGGCTCGTGCTTGCAGGACTGATCCTGACTTATTTCCAGTTGGGTGTCGCCGCAACTATCCGCCACCAGCATGCTCCATTGGCAATCCGAGATTTTCCAACGGCTTACGGCACATTGATTCCGGACACCTCGGACTCCGCCTTGGCTCGCATCAATGGGAAACGTGCGAATGATCAGATGGCTCCGGTTTCGGCCTCTCAGATTTACCTCCAGTTACTTCATCGTGCCGGAGCCGTGGTTCTCCTACTGATCGTGATCTCAACGGCACTGCTTGCCGTGGCACGAACACCCCTCGGACACTGGATCCGCGCCTGGAGCCTTCTCTGGGTTGGAGCAATCCTGCTTCAGGTCCTCCTTGGCGCCATTACGATCTGGTCGAATAAAGCGGCTGATGTGGCGACCTCCCACATGGCCCTCGGCGCACTCCTTACCGCTTTTGGGATCCTGTTCACCTTCCGTCTTTTCTGCGCTGCTTCTGAACTCCCAGATCCATCACATTCCGCAGGAGTTCGTTCATGAGCACGGCAGAAGGGGCCAAGGTTTCTGAAAAAAGACCGGGCGTTGGGATGCTCTCCGACTTCAGCGAGCTGTCCAAGGCCCGCCTCTCTTTTCTGGTCCTGATGACCACATTGGTCGGGTTCCTTCTGGGGTGGCGTGGTCCGATGGATTATACGCTGCTGGTCGCAACCCTTCTTGGCACCGCATTCAGTGCCGCGGGAGCATCGGCCCTGAACCAATGGATGGAGCGCGACCTCGATGCCCTGATGCCCAGAACTGCGGATCGACCATTACCCGCTCGTCGCATGCATCCCTCCGATGCACTCCTCTTCGGGTTGCTTTCCAGTGGAAGCGGTGTTGCAATCCTTGCCTTTCTCACCAATCCCATCACGGCCCTTCTGGCGGGATTGACAATTCTCATTTACGCCGGTCTCTACACTCCGCTGAAACGCTTCACGGAACTCAATACCTTGGTGGGTGCGATTCCAGGAGCCCTCCCCCCGTTGCTGGGTTGGACAGCCGCAACAAACCATGCGGGTCTGGGAGGATGGATTCTCTTTCTGATTCTTTGGTTCTGGCAGATGCCACACTTCCTTGCCATCGCCTGGCTTTACCGCGACCAGTATGCGGCCGCCGGATTCAAGATGCTCAGCACCCGTGATCCGGACGGATTGTCCACGGCCTGGCAGGCTCTCATCTATTCCATCGCTCTTCTGGGTGTCTCATTGATGCCGGGACTCCTAGCCATGGCGTCTCCCTACTATTTTTTCGCAGCCCTGGCACTTGGCGCAGCGATGATCCATCTCTCAGTGTGCTTTGTCAGAAACAGGACGAACAACGCTGCCCGACGCCTTTTCTTCGCATCGATCATCTACCTCCCTCTGCTTCTCGGCGCATTGATCTCATTTGCCCGTTAAAAACCCTTTTCTCGCCATGATCCTTCATTCAAAACGCAAAACCCAATTCGCGATTCTTGCAGGTCTCGTCGTTTTTGCGCTCGCCCTCTGCGGGTTGGTCGTGTTCATGATGATACGTCGCGGACCCGCCGTGGCTTATTGAATTTTTAAAAGATGAACAACGCCTCTTACAACGATTCGTCTCTCTTCCACGCGGCCCTGCCCGTGGAGGACCACAGGCAGGATCATCATGCCGCTCCACCCACATCTCCCGCGATCTGCAAATTGGGGATGTGCATCTTCCTCTGTTCCGAAGCCCTTCTGTTCAGCGGGCTGATTTCCGCCTACCTGATCCTACGGCAGGGAGCAGGTTCCTGGCCGCCGAACTTCGGTGACGGGATCGAGCTTCCACCCATGCCGAAGCTTCTGACGGGCATCAACACCGTCATTCTTGTCGGCAGTTCGTTTGCCTATCACTTTGCCGAGATGGCGGTGAAGAAAGGGAAGTCCGGGGCCGGTTGGTTGCTTCTGGCAGCCATGATGGGAGCAACTTTTGTCGGTCTTCAGTGCGTCGAATGGACCGAACTCTACCACGAGGGCCTCTGGTTCAACAAAGGCGGTGTTTACGGTTCCTCCTTCTTCACCCTTACCGGATTTCATGGAGCCCACGTCTGCATCGGCGTTCTACTCATTCTCTGGTGCTTCTTCCTGCAGGTCACGAAGGGGACCTTCACCCCCCACCGTCATGTCGCCTTGGATAATGTGGGGCTCTACTGGCATTTCGTTGATGTCGTCTGGGTATTCCTCTACACGATCCTCTATCTGATCTGATCAGCTTCCAGCCCCTTGGTTCGCAGTTGATTTCCCGGCCCCTTTGTGAGCAAGACATCCTATGATCCGGGTATTCCCAAGCGGTTGCCCTTCACTGCTTGGGTTGTCGCTTTTTTGGTTGCGATCTCACTGATAGCGGGTGCGAGCAGGCTCTTTCGAGGCTCCGAACGCCGGAGTTACGACAAGTCACCGGCGATCGGAACTGTTCCCGAATTTCATTTTGTCACGCAGGATGGCAAGGCTCTCGCCCTCCAGGATTTGCTCGGTAAGGTCTGGGTGATCGATTTTATTTTTAGCCGCTGCCCGGGCCCATGTCCGGTGATGTCGTCGCGATTGGCGGAGATTTCCAAAGAGTTAAAAAAGGCCAAGGACGTTCGTCTTGTTTCCCTCTCGATCGATCCGGAGCATGACACGCCTGAGGTACTCAGGGAGTATGCCGGACATTTCGGAGCCGATCCCGAACGATGGATCTTCCTGACGGGACCCAAGGAACAGGTGCAGGAATTCACTACCAAAGGGATGCTGCAGGCTCTCTCCTCGGACACGAAGGATCCGGCCAATACGGTTCACTCAACCCGCTTCCTCGTGATCGACCGCAGGGGGAAAATCAGGGTTATCCGCAAACTGGATGAACCGGAATTGGTTCAAAAGCTTTTGATCGACATCGGAAATCTCCTAAGAGAACCTGATATCAAACCTTCGGCACCATGAAGCTGTTCACCTTCCTTTCACTCCTGATCGCATCCCTTGGTACTGCGACAGCTTGTCCGGACTGCGCCCTGCAAGGCACAGGGGGACAGATTGAACCCCTGACCCTCGCTTCCAAGACAGCGTTTTCATCCAGCACACTCTTCATGATAGGAGTTGTTTTCGCGGTGGTGGGATTCATGTTCTGGATGATGGTGAGGACTTGTCGGGAGATCAGTCGCGATCGCGACAATTCCTCCCCCATTGGGGCTTAGGAGGTCTTCGGAAGCATGACCGTTCACGACCTTCCCAAGGTTGATGCGACCCTGAATGGGATCAGCACACTCCTGATCCTCTTGGGTTGGATCATGATCCAGACCCATCGTAAAGTTGCCCATGCTTTCTGCATGGTCTCGGCAATCGTCGCCTCGGGCGCCTTTCTGGGATGTTATCTGTATTATCATTATCATGTTGGACATGTGGTCTTCACGCACTCCGGATGGCCGAGGACACTCTACTTCCTGATCCTCTTCACACACCTTCCCCTTGCCCTTGCAATCGTCCCGCTGATCGTTCTCACGATCACTCCGGCGCTTCAACAACGCTTTGACGCCCATAAACGCATGGCCCGCTGGACACTTCCGATCTGGCTTTATGTCTCGGTGACGGGCGTCCTCGTGTATATGATGCTCTACGTATGGTTTCCCTCCGCGAAGATTTAACCAACAATAATCCTCCCCCGGTCGGGGCCGGTCTCGAAAGAACCGGCATGCTGGATGCCTTCGCTCATGATGCACGAGAGGATGTTCTGGTTCTGGCCATGTTTGAGACACGTCCCTGGGAGTTCGGCGAGCGGCAACTTTTTCAACTTCAGGAAAAACTGAATGCCTATGTCTCCTTTATTCTCGACGGTGAGATGAAGGAAAACTTCCCTCATCTTGTTGAAAAGCCCGTTCGTATCGAACTCAGGACCACTGCCGAACCGCCCAAACGGGCGATGGAGTTTCTGGAACGTGCCCGGGAACAACTTGCCCTCCAGCGGATCGGACTTGAAGTGGTCCTGATCAGCGAGATTGCGACAGGTTGCTGTGGGGGAGGAGGCCAGACCCCTCCTGAAAGTTTTCCCCAAGGGTCCTGCGGATGCAGCCACTAAAACCGTAAAAACTTAACATTCGCGGATGGAATTCAGCACAACAACCAGACCTCGTAACGTCGATTGGAAGAGAGCGGCGGCGATCCTTTACGGCGATTGGGGAACGAGCAAGGCCTATGTCATCGGTTTAGCCTTCGCTGTTGCAGGATATAGCTCCCCCTGGTTGATCGGCGGAATGTGTCTGCTCACGGCGCTGGTCGGACTCAACTACATGACGATCTGCCGTCACTATCCGAACGGAGGCGGTGTTTATGCCAGCGTCAGGCATCGTTCCGAGATCATCTCCATCGTGGGTGCGTTCCTGCTTGTTGCCGATTACATCGTGACGGCGGCGGTGAGCGCGCTTTCTGCTTTCCTCTACCTTGGGGTGCCGCACCCCGAATGGTTCGCAGCGGGCTCCATTGTGTTGATCGGGGCTTTGAATTATTTCGGCCCCAAGCATACCGGCGGGGCTGCGGTACTTGTCGCCGTTCCAACGGCCATCGTGGTCATCCTGCTAGGCATTCTGGCAATTCCTCATCTCGGGGAAGCAGCCTCCCATACGCAACCTCTCCATGGAGGCTTCCTCCATAATTGGAATGCTTTCGTTGCGATCGTTCTCGCGCTCTCCGGGGTCGAGGCAATCGCCAACTCCACCGGAGTCATGTTACTCAACCCCGGAAGCACGATTGAAAAGCCGAATGTCTCCAAGACCGCGAACAAGGCGATTGTTATCGTGATGCTTGAGGTCTGTGTCTTCACGGCCCTCTTGGGGTTGGCGATGGCGGCTCTTCCCGGGATGGTGGTGGCCCATGGCGATGTGAATGCTCCCGGCGCGGATGGCGTCCGGGATTACATGCTCCGCTACATGGCCCAGATCTTCGGCGGTAATCTTTTCGGGCCGGTCTTCGGCCACATCGCGGCCTGGACGGTCAGCCTTGTTTTCGGTGTGCTCCTGCTCAGTGCTGTGAATACAGCAATTGTGGCATTAAGCGGCATCTCTTTCCTGATGGCCAGGGATCAGGAACTGCCACCAATCTTCGCAAAGCTGAATTCCTTTGGAGTTTCAAATGCCGGACTTTTCTTTGCCGTTCTTGTGCCTGTTGCCTTGGTCATTGCGGTGAGTGACATGTCGGGCTTGGCTGATCTTTATGCGGTTGGCGTGGTCGGTGCGATCGCCGTGAATCTGGGAGCTACCAGCACCGACTGGAAGTTGCAACTCAAGCCATTTGAACGAGGCGTCATGCTGATTACCGCCCTTATCATGACAGCGATCGAGTTTTCGCTCGTCATCGATAAACCGAACGCTCGCATCTTCACCCTCATCGTCCTCGCCATCGGACTCGTGCTCCGTGGTCTCGCCAAGGAAAGCTCGGAACGAAAGGCTGCGGCGGCCCAGCAAGCGGCCTTGGAGGCTGCGATTCATGCGGTCGAAAATGCCGCCATAAAGCAACCCTCCACAGCCGCCAACATCATCAGGGAGATTCCCCCGACGCCCGCACAATCCCCAACATCCGTAACCCGAGCCTATGCCGGACCCATTCTTACCGCTGTCAGGGGTCAGGGTCGCACGCTCGATTTCGCCGTCAAGGAAGCAGCAGAAAACGGACAGCCTCTCTACGTCCTTTTTGTCCGTGAGCAACCGGTCATAGCCCCCGGTGATCGCAAGAGGAAATGGACCGACGACAGGCAGGCCAAGGAGATCTTTGAGTTTCTCAAGGACAAGGGTCTTGGTGAGACCATCATTCCATGCTACGCCGTCAGTGACGCGCCAGCTCACACGATTGCCGATCTAGCATCGACCATCGGGGCAGAGCGCGTCCTCCTTGGAGCTCCCCAGCGCAGCACCCTCATCCACATGTTGCGGGGGAATATCATCCGTGAAGTGGCATCTCTCCTTCCCGATGATATCACACTGCTGGTCTGCGTTTAAGAGTCTTCAGATTAGACTTCGTCGCCAAGAGGGCGATTGAATCACTGTTTTTTTGGTCATTCTGACATGTCTCTGAATTCTCTCGGCCTAGAGACTTCTCCGGTAATGACAAGGAATGCAACCAGGATGCGTGTCTCTGTCTTGAAGCGGGGAATTTGGGAATGATTCTTGCTTCCTTTATACCATCACAAGACGCGACTGCATGAAAAAGATCACCCGTAAGGATTTCGACATTCAAAATTTAGGTCGAGCCATCTATCCCTCTCCCCTGCGGGGAAACAGGGAGGAGGCAGATGCCAACTTCGTCTCCGACGACCATCACAGGATTCTTTTTGATCATTCGCTGGAAAGGGTTTCCTTCTCCCTTGAGAACGGGCAGGAACCGATCACGATCGAACGCTCCGGACCGCGGGATAGGATCTTCTTTGATCCCTCCAAGACCTCTTGTGCCGTGGTTACCTGCGGAGGATTATGCCCGGGTCTGAACGACGTCATCCGAGGGTTGGTGATGACCTTGAACTATGCCTACGGGGTCAAAACCATTCTTGGGATTCCCTACGGATACGAAGGGTTCATTGAACGCTATGGCCATCCGATCATGCATCTCACGCCGAATTTGGTAAGCAACATCCACACGGATGGTGGTTCCATCCTAGGAACATCCCGGGGACCGCAATCCAAGGAAGAGATCGTCGATCGGCTCGTGCAACTGGGCATTGCCATTCTCTTCGTGATCGGTGGTGACGGGACCTTGCGTGGAGCATCGGGTATCGTTGAAGAGATCTCCCGGAGAGGACTTCAGATCAGCGTCGTAGGCATACCGAAGACCATCGACAATGATCTGGAATACATGGACAAGAGTTTTGGATTCGAGACTGCTTTTGCTGAAGCGGTCCGAGTCATCCGTTGTGCCCATAGCGAGGCCAAGGGCCATCCCAACGGGGTTGGACTGGTAAAAGTCATGGGGCGCGATTCCGGATTCATCGCCGCTTTTGCCGCACTTGCCGACAACTGTGTCAATTACGTCCTCATTCCCGAGGTGCCTTCTCATCTTCATGGCACGAACGGCTTGATCTCCCACCTAGATAGGAGACTCTCCGGTCGTGGTCACGCCGTGGTAGTGGTGGCTGAGGGGGCGGGACAGGAGTTAATGAAGAGTGATCCCACGGCCAGGGATGCCTCAGGTAATGCGAAGTTCGGGGACATAGGGCCCTTCCTAAAGAAGGAGATTGAGTCTCACTTCCAAGCTTCAGGAAAGGAAATCACCGTAAAATACATCGACCCCAGTTATGTCATCCGTAGCGTGCCGGCCTCACCTCAGGATTCTATCTACTGCCTTCGTCTAGCCCAGCACGCTGTCCATGCGGCCATGGCGGGCAAGACGAATATGGTTGTCGGTCGCTGGCATGGACATCATGTCAACCTTCCGATCAGCGTGGTTACGGTCCGCCGCCGTAAGGTCAGTTTACAGGGAGACCTCTGGCTCTCAGTCCTAGAGGCGACCGGGCAACCACCCCACTTCAGATCGTAGCCCTTGCTTTGCTATTCCTTCGATGCGTTGCCGCGTAGTAGAGACGAGAGCATAACCCCGGCAAGCGCCCCAAGCACCGGAGCCGTGAGATAGATCAAAAGGTGCTCTAAGTGTCCTGAAACAATGGCCGGAGCGAGAGAGCGCGCGGGATTCATCGAAGCCCCGCAGACGGGCCCCGCAAAGAGAGCCTCCAGGCCGATGGTTGCTCCCACCGCAATTCCCGCCGTAATCCCCTTCTCCTTGGCACCATGGGAGACATTCATGATGACCAGCATCAGGATAGCCGTCAGAAGAAATTCAAGAAGGAACGATTGCAACGCCGGGCCGGCAGGAAGAGTCGCCCCCAGCAATGGATTGCCCGGAATGAGAAGACGCAGCGTCAGACTTGCAAAAATGGCACCGGCAATCTGGGCGCCAATGTAGGGGAGAAGCTCCCTTCTCGGGAATCGACCTGCGACATGGAATCCAATGCTAACGGCGGGATTCATGTGGGCACCGGAGAGATCACCGAAGGTGTAGATCATCACCATGACAATCAGTCCCCATGTGAGAGCCACGCCCAGATGGGTGATCGTGCCGCCGAACACCTGATCGATCACGATGGCACCCGTCCCCGCAAAAATCATGGCATAGGTTCCGAGGAACTCGGCAAGCAGCCTTCGGGAGAGTGACGGCATCCGGGGCTTAGAGAGTTTTCCCGAGCTTAATTCCTGCAGCGTAGGCCTCGAAGACAAGCTTGATCTTATCGCGGACGCGGCGGAACTCGTTGAGGACTTCCTCTTCAGTTCCCGTGGCGTGCGCGGGATCCTCGAAACCCCAATGAAAGCGGTGAAGCTGACCGGGGAACATGGGGCAGGCCTGATCGGCATTCCCACAGACGGTGATCACGGTATCAACGGGACGGTTCAGGAACTCATCCATGTGTTTGGAGTGATGAGTCGAGATGTCGACGCCGATTTCTTTGAGGACTTCGATGGAATTCGGGTGAACATAGCCAGCGGGCTTGGAGCCCGCGCTAGCAACTTCGATGAGATCACCGGCAGCAGCACGGAGGATGCCTTCTGCAAGGTGACTGCGGCAGGAGTTGCCGGTACAGAGGATAAGAACGAGAGGTTTGTTGCTCATGGTTTTTGGTTGGTTGGGTGATTATTGAAGGGAAGCGATATAGCGTTCGGCGTCTATGGCTGCCGCACATCCCATTCCAGCTGCGTTAATGGCTTGGCGGTAAACCGAGTCAGAGCAGTCCCCTCGATGCCATTGCTGAAGCCAGGAAAGTTCTCGACGCTAGAGGTTGTTGTGAGGAGCCCTCCGGGTTGTTGTCCCGTAATTAACAGGGGAGAGAGGTTTGCCCTAGCCGTATAAATGGCGGCAGTCCATCCAGCACATCCGGATCCAATGATGACGACTTGTTCCATGGATGAGTTCCCAAGGCTTTTGAAATCAGCAGCATCCGGTGCTACTGCAGCAGGAATCACCCTCTTCTTCTTTCACCAAGGGTTTCCCGTCGATGATTACCCTCTTGATGGTTGCTCCCGTATCGGGATGTTGGCTCAGGGGGTGTGAGTTCTCACTCTGCTCGATCTCGCAATACGTCGGGTCTGAGCAGCAGCTCGCGGATGCGTTTTCAATTACAGTTTCGTAGATGTAGGTTGGCATAGTGTGCTTGTATTGTTGGATTATTAGGGTTTGGTGTTGGGAGGTTGATGAAGGAGGTAGCCTAGTGCGGTAGGGCCTGTAGGCTCTCCCCCCAGCCAGCGCAGGAGATAGGCCCTAGAAGCTAGCTTTTGGGTGACCTCTAGAAGGTAGGGGATCTCGTTCTTTGCCCTTCTTTTCAGCAGAGGATTCTCGGTATGGAGGCAGCAGAAACTTTGGTTCACCACCCATCCAAAGGGTTCGATTCCCGCACGCCTTAAATCAGACTGGAGGGAAGCAGCTTCATGAACAGGAGTCGCCTCTGGGAGAGTAACCAGAAGAACTCTGGTATAGTTGGGATCTCGGAGACGTGGAAGCAGCTTGCTGACTTCCTCCGGAATGCCCTCCCGTGCCTGACGGCCCAACTCGCGGTGATAAGCTTCCGTGGCGTCGAGGAGAAGCAGAGTATGTCCCGTGGGAGCGGTATCCAGAATCACAAAAGATCCTTCAGCTTGGGCCACCGTTCGGGCAAAGGCTTTGAAGACGGCGATCTCCTCGGTGCAAGGTGAACGTAGATCTTCCTCCAGCAAGGCGCGGCCATCGGAATCAAGATTTGCCCCCTGAGCCTCCATGACCTGATCGACATAGGCTTCGGTTTCCTTGGCAGGGTCGATACGGCTGACGGTCAACCCGTCAACAGCAGCCCCCAGGGTCTCACCAACATGGGCGGCAGGATCGGTTGTCGAGAGATGAACGGGATGTCCTCGCCGGGCAAGTTCCACGGCAAGGGCGGCAGCAACGGTCGTCTTCCCCACTCCCCCCTTGCCCATCGTCATGATGACGCCTCGTCCCGTTGAGATAAGGGATTCAATCAGACTTTCGATAGAAAGAAATTCCGGGGTAATAGGGCTGTTTTCCTGTGGTTTGGATCGATTGTCCAATGTTGATTCTGAAACAATCGCCCGAAGTGCATCAAGTCCCAGGAGATTGTTGGCATGAAGCAGAACTGAATAAACCGGAAGCTGAGTCAGAAAATCTTTAAACTGGGTAATGGCCTTGAGTTCTCGGACTACCAAGGCATCGGCCACTGGATCTCCCGGTTCTGAAGTTTTGAAGAGACCATTAAGGACAAGTCGCTGATTGGTGACTCCAAGTTGAGAAAGCTCCTTGAATGTACGTTCTGCCTCCCTGAGTGGGGGAACTTGAGCTCGGCTGACGAGAACCAGAGTTGTTTGTTCGGCATTGGCGAGGGCATTCAGGGCACCCTCGTAAACAGCCCTCTGTTGTTCCAATCCAGCCAGTGGTCCGAGGCAGGAAGTTCCTGAAGTATTAGTCTGAAAATAGCCAGTCCAGGCTTTCGGAAGAGTGAGCAGGCGCAGCGTATGACCTGTGGGGGCCGTGTCAAAAACCACATGATTGTATTCCTGGGTAATGGAGGGATCTCCAAGTAGCCGAGCAAACTCATCGAACGCCGCAATCTCCATTGTGCAGGCTCCTGAGAGTTGTTCTTCCATACTGCGGAGGGCAGCCGCGGGAAGGATACCACGCATGGGGCCAACAATCTTTTCTCGGTACGCATGAGCCGCCTGCGCGGGGTCGATATTCAATGCGAAGAGATTGTGAACTCCCGGTACTGGTGTGGGCTGGTTGCTGAGTTGTACCCCGAGCACCTCATCAAGGTTAGAAGCAGGATCTGTACTGACGAGAAGAACCCTCTTGCCTTGATCTGCCAGGGCCACGGCTGTGGAACAGCCAAGGGACGTTTTTCCTACACCCCCTTTGCCGGTGAAAAAAAGAAACCGCGTCGCACTCCCAATAAGGCTGGAAAGGTGCAGATAAATCACTGGGTGGCCTGCAGCTTGTGAGCGATCAGCCACTCCTTCCGCTTGTCGTGATCGGGATAAGCACCCTTGAGAGCGAGCTGCCCGTCGATGAAGAAGAGGGGTAGGGCTTCAGTTCCCTCGGATTGGAGGAGGTTCTTCACCTCAGGGTTCTGCACGAAGGCCATAGGCTGTTGAGAGAGATTAAATCGATCCACAGTCACCCCATGTTCCTTCAACTGATGAAGGAAGGTTGCCACTTGGGGAAGGATCGGGTCGATGTCAGGACCGCAAACCCCAGAGGAGCAGCACATGGCCGGGTCGTAGACTTGGATGGTCTTCATAAAAAATCAGCAGGCGCACCGAAGCCTGCGGTTATTGGAGCTGGAGATGAGGTCAATACAGCGGAAGAACTCTGTAAAGCAGGGGCAGGCGATCTGATAGTAGACGTTCAGACCTCTCTTCTCGCAGGCAAGCAGTCCGGAGCGCTTCATGACCGCAAGGTGCTTTGAGAGCGTGGTGACATCGCATCCGGCCATTTCCGTGAGATCATTCACGCACCGCTCCCCATCCATCAGGGTCTCCATGATCAGGAGCCGTGTGGGATGTGCCATCGCCTTCACGATCGGGGAACGCGCCTCCGCCTTGGCTTTCAGCTTGTTCAATCGTAGCGACATCTATTTGGCAAATATGCCAAATAAACTACTACTGTCAAGCGACGACTCCGAAGACTCCGTGATGAGCCTCCGCCTCCTTGCAGAGGGAGGCATAGAGTCCCTCGGCCGCTATCAGCGAAGCATGATCTCCTTGTTCCACGATCCGGCCCCGATCCAGGACAAGGATCTGGTCTGCGTGGCGGACGGTGGAGAGTCGATGGGCGATGACGAAGCTGGTGCGTCCATCCAACAGGTGGGCCAGCGCTTCCTGAATGAGTCGTTCGGTGGTATTGTCCACACTTGCGGTGGCCTCATCGAGGACGAGAATGGGTGGATTCTTGAGCAGGGCTCGCGCGATCGAAAGGCGCTGCTTCTCGCCGACACTCAGCTTCACACCACGCTCTCCGAGTTGGGTGTGCAGACCCTTGGGCAGACGACAAATGAAAGCCTCGGCATTCGCGGCGGCCAGCGCTTGCCACATCTGCTCTTCGGTGGCGTCCGGCTTGCCGATGAGCAGGTTGTCAGCAGTGGTCCCATTGAAGAGGAAACTCTCCTGGGTCACCATGGCAACGGACCGACGCAGCGCGCTTAGTGGGATCTCCCGGATCGGACGGCCATCGAGCAGGATGTTGCCGGCTGTCAGTTCGTAAAAGCGGCTCAACAGGTGAACGAGAGAGGTCTTCCCAGCCCCGGTGGGACCCACCAGAGCAATCATCTCTCCTGGCCTCGCATGAAGGGAAATATCATGAAGCACCGTGGCCCCTTTCTGATACTCGAATCCGACATGCTCGTAGCGGACATCGCCCTTCAGGGTGATCTCTTCACCGCTTGGAGCGGGATTCTTCCACCCCTCCTCAAGCGGAGCGTCCAGGATCGAGAAGACCCGCTCACTTGCCGCACGCCCGGACTGGAGGAGTTGGTTGAGCGAATGAAGGCGGCCGACCGGCTCGTAGAGGTAGCGGGCCAGCACCAGGAAGGCAACCAGCACCCCGAGATCCATCGTTTCATGGAGCACCTGAAAGCTACCGACTGCCAGGATCATCACCATCCCGACATTGCCTAGGAAGTTCATCGTGGGGTTGTAGATCGCCCAGTAGCGCATGACAATCAGTGAAGCTTTGCGGAGGGCATCGCTCGCGGCATTGAAGCGGTCATGTTCCCTCTCCTCGGTGGCGTAGGTCTTGATCTGGCGGATCCCGTCGAGGTTGTCATGGAGCAGGGAGTTCAGCGCCGAGGTCGCCTTTCGGGTGGCCCGGTAGCGTTTGCCTGCGGAGAGCGTGTAGGCTAGCGCCCCCACGGCCAGAAAGGGAACAGGGGTCAAGGAGGCCAGCATGAGACTACCGCTGTAGTGGCCCATGAGAGCCAGCACGATCCCGATCTGGAGGAGGGCCACCGTTCCCTGCTCGATGCCGTCGATCAGGACACGCTCCACATTGGTCACATCCTCGACGAGGCGCGTCATGATGTCACCGGTCGCCCTGTTATCGAACCACGGGAGCGGCAGCATCTGGATCCGTGCGTAGAGATCGCTCCGGAGATCGAAGATGACCCTTTGCTCGAAGTGATTGTTCAGCAGGATGCGGAGACAGTTCAGCAGGTCCTGGGCAAAAAATGCAGCCAACCCCGTCACGATCAGCGGCATCAACTTCTCAGGGTGATGCTGGCGCAGGACCACATCGATCACCTGTTGGGTCACGGCTGGGAAGACCGCCACCATCAGCGTCCCAACAACCGCGCAGAACATCGTGGCCGCCGCCATCCAAGGATAGCGGGCGGTGTAACCGAAGACCCGTAACAAAATACGCATGAATGATGATATCAGATTATGCAATCCCGTAACCAGCATGGCTAAAAATAGCCATTAACTCAGTCTTGGGCGCTGGAAGGCTAAATATCGCCAAAAAATACCTGCCCCTCAATTCTTGGATTCCTGTGAAGTCAAAGGGGGTAGTTTGGGCAAGGTGTTCGAAGGAAGCCTCCCCTCCATCATACGGCGACTGAGGGGCAAAGCTATCCAAACTAAAAAACGAGCCTTTAGAAGTTGGCACGGTGGTTGCTTTGTCCTTCCTTACCGCCCCCATAGGGGCGCCACAACAACACCAACCCTATGATACAAAAAACAACATCAATGGTACGGTTACTCGCTGCGGTCGCCTCATTGGCGATCCTCGGTGCCGTCACCTCAGCCCTCCATGCCGAAGATGCTCCAGCAGCTTCTCCGGTCGCAGCAACCGCCGCGGCACCAGCCCCGACTCCGGGACCTTTTGCCAAGGCAACGGTTGCCGACCAAATCGCGTTCCTAGAAGCAGCCCACAGCAATATCGCTGGGCCTTCAACGATCACTCCTGAATCCGATCCCGGACACAACGCTTGGATGATGGTCTCAGCAGCCTTTGTGCTGATGATGACCCTTCCCGGTCTGGCCCTCTTCTACGGAGGACTTGTCCGCTCCAAGAACGTCCTCTCCATCATCGCGATGTGCTTCGGCATCACTGCCATGGTCACGATCATTTGGTGGGCCGTGGGATACAGCCTGGTCTTCGGCAAGAACTTCGCGAGCCCCTTCTTCGGCGGTTCGGAATTCTTCTTCTTCAAGGGAGTCGATTCCAACCCCAACACGGATTATGCCTACTGGGTTTCCCAGAACGTCTTCTCCATCTTCCAGCTGACCTTCGCGATCATCACCCCGGCCCTGATCTTCGGAGCCACGGCAGAGCGTCTCAAGTTCAGCGCGCTGATGGCCTTCGTCTTCGCCTGGATGTTCGTCGTCTACTTCCCTCTCGCCCACATGGTCTGGGGTGCAACCGGCCTCATGAACGGGGTCTGGAACGCGGCCGCCAAGATCCCTGCGATTGACTTCGCTGGCGGAACGGTCGTTCACATGTCCTCGGGTTGGACGGCTCTCATCCTCTGCCTCATCCTCGGCAAGCGAGTCGGACACGGCAAGGAGCCGATGCCTCCTCACAGCATGGTTCTTACCTTTATCGGAACCGCCCTCTTGTGGGTAGGCTGGTATGGATTCAATGCCGGCAGCGCAGTCGCCGCTGACGGTGTCGCCGCCAACGCCTTCCTCACCACAACACTGGCAACGGCGGTCGGAGCCTTTGTCTGGCCCCTCATGGAGTGGATCTTCAGGGGCAAGCCCAGTATTCTCGGATTCTGCTCGGGAGCAGTTGCAGGTCTTGTCGTAATCACGCCTGCTTGCGGATTTGTGAATTCCACGGGTGCGGTGATCATCGGCGTCGTCGCCGGCATTATCCCCTACATCATGTGCACCGTCGTGAAGAATATTTTCAAATACGATGACGCCCTTGACACCTTCGGAGTCCATGGCATCGGTGGAACCTGCGGCGCTCTCCTTACCGGCCTTCTGGTCGATCCTAGCGTCAACGGAAACCTGCAGGCCGTTGCGGCCCCCGGAGCCCCGAACCCTGCCATGCAGAATGGCCTCATCACTGCCATCGCCAATCATTCATTGGTCGTTGCACAGGCCAAGGCAGCAGGCATCACCATCGCACTCGCAGTCGTCGGCACCATCGTCATCGCATTCATCGTGAAACTTGTCATCGGCCTCCGTCCTTCGGTTGAAGCCGAGTATCAGGGTCTTGATATCACCGATCACGGTGAGGAGGGCTACAACCACTAAGACAAAAGACGGTTCAATCCATAACAAACACACCTATGAAAAAAATCGAAGCAATCATCAAGCCCTTCAAACTGGAAGAAGTCAAAGACGCTCTCCACGAGTTGGGTATCGAAGGAATGACGGTGACCGAAGTCAAGGGCTTCGGCAGACAAAAAGGCCACACTGAGATCTATCGCGGCAGTGAGTATACGGTAGACTTCCTTCCCAAGATCAAGGTCGAGATCGTCCTTGCGGACGGGGCTGTCGAGGGCGCCGTGGCAGCCATTGTCAAGACAGCCAAGACGGGAAAGATCGGTGACGGGAAGGTCTTTGTCCTGCCCGTGGAGAATGCTATAAGGATCCGCACGGAAGAGAGCGGAGATAAGGCCGTCTAAAAAAATCTGGCGAAAGACTCTTATTTTCGTAATCAAGGAAAGGCGGGAACTCCGGTTCCCGCCTTTTTTCGTTTTCCTATGGAGAGCAGGGGCTGTCCGGAATAATTTCAACCACAATGGCTCGACATTCCCACCCTTGAGCGGGGAATATAGAGTCATCGAGAGACGATTCCGTTTTCACACATTCGAAACAATCCTTCAGTCACCACAACCCAGTCATGAAAAAGATCGAAGCCATTATCAAGCCGTTCAAGATCGAAGAGGTCAAAGCCGCCCTTAGCGAGATGGGCATTGAGGGGATGACTGTGACGGAGGTGAAGGGCTTCGGCAGACAAAAAGGCCACACCGAAATCTATCGGGGAAGCGAGTATACCGTGGATTTCCTGCCTAAAATCAAAGTTGAGATCGTTCTTGCCGACAGCGCCGTGGAAGCCGCCATCAGCGCCATCGTGGAAGCCGCAAAGACAGGGAAGATCGGTGATGGGAAGGTCTTCGTGCTCCCGGTGGAGAATGCGATCAGAATTCGGACAAACGAAACTGGCGACCAGGCGGTTTAAGACGGCCGGATCAAGCGGTTGTCCGTAAGGTTTTTATCAGGATCCCCGGCCTGCCTTCTACTTGTGAACCCTTCTCCCTGTGACCTTATGAACCGCCACTCAAATCGGCCATCAGGTCGAGTGTGCCGTTTTGAGATATTTCCGTTTTGATTTTTCTGGGGTGATTTCTTTCACCTTTTTTCCCCTGTGACGGCAGGATAAATTTTTTACTCCCACCTGTCACGACAGGCATCGGGTGGTAGTCCCACGCACCCATCTCCTCACCCGAAGCATCGAAGAGGACGATTTCAAGCGGGGTGTGCGGTGTCATCGTGGGATGCAGACAGGTTGGAAGCAGGATGGTTCGAAAACGCACACCTCCCGCCATCCCTCCTCCCGGCAACGGCTTCAATGGGAGAGTGTGTCCGTTAACGGTGATCTCAAGTGAACCCAGGCTGTTGATCATGATCTCCAGACGCTCGGTTGAGGAGTCAACACATCTCACTAATCCACCCGTTGGCACAGGTTGTTCTCCCAACAGCGGCCATGGTTCGGCAGCCCGCCTCAGCGTCCACTCCAGGTCGCCCAACCGCTCCGTAGCAAGCACCGGAAACCGGTGGTCAAAGTGTGGAGTGAACCATTCTTTCCGGAAATTAAAGCCGGTTTTATTGAGAAACCCCAGGACCTCCTCAAAATCGTGCATTAGGAAGGAGGGAAGCAGGTGAGTGGTATGGAGTTGATCTTTCCAGTCGATCAAAGGCTCCTTGAATGGCGACGTCACAAAGACTGCCGCCAATGCACGCCAAAGGGCATGAATGGCAAGAAACGAGGATGCATCGGGCGACATCTCGATGGAGCGGAACTCAACAAGGCCCAGACGGCCATTCGGCATGTAAGGATTGAAGAACTTATCAACACTCACTTCGGCTCGATGGGTGTTACCATGCAGATCCAGCAGCAGGTTTCTCAGGATCGCATCGACCAGGTCAGGATTCAGAGGGGCCGGCAATGACTCAAGGATCCTCAATGAGATTTCCAGTGCATGGGGAATCTCAAAACAACTCTCATCAATGCGTGGAGCCTGTGAGGAGGGTCCCACGAAGCGACCGCTGAAAAGATAGGAAAGCGACGGATGTCGCTGAATAAAACGGAGAAAACTTGGGAGAAGCCACGGCTTGAGAAGAAAAGGATTCTGATCGAGCGAATGGCCGCCAAGCACCAGATGCGCGCCACCGCCGGTTGGAATCACTTCACCGGTGGGTGACAGGCGCGACCCCCTGAGCCCGACCTTTGTGGCGGCCTCGAAGAGGGCAAGGATTGTCGTTTCAAAAGTTTTCCAATCGGAGGCGGGCGGCAGATTGACCTCGATGACCCCCGGATCCGGGATAACCGATATGCAATCCCATCCTTCCTCATGCGGAGGGGAATATCCCTCCAAGGAGAGTGGATAGGAACCAAGTTGAACCGTGGTTTTTTCGATGGCTGCAAGGAGCCTGACAAACGACTCTCCGTCAGGAAGCGGGGGCAAGAAGAGATGGAGTGAGTTCTCACGGATTTCCGCGGTGATTGCGCTGGCAAGCGATCCCGGTGGCAGACAATGCAGGGGCAGACGCAACCCGATGCTGCTGGATCCCGGCAAGAGCAGAAGGTCGCCACCAGACATGGGTGTCCAGTGGTCCGTTTTCCAACTCTCCTGGTCACGACCAAGGGGTAGAACCCATCCCTTGGCCCTGTTCAAGGAACGCCATTTTTGACGCTCTGCAGATGTCCAACGGGGAAGGATGAATCCGTTCATCGTGCGGGAATACCTTGGTAGCGGCGGCGATTCACCCGAGGCCGCGGCATGCCTCATTGCTGCATGAACATCCTCGTAAACAGGGATGGCGACACCCGATAGCCCCAGTTCACGGGCAAGCGAAGAGAGAAATTTCCTAGGGGAGATCATCTTTCTTTTACCATCCACCGAGGTCCCCTTGCCGCCGTTGAGCAGGAGGTTGTGATCCCGCCAGAGCGGAGCCTCACCCGGAGCCCTCAGGATCATCAACTTCCAGCGGGGAATCGGCTCGCCGGGATAATGTTTTCCGTTGGATCGCAGGAGCACCGATCCGGGAAGGAGATTGCGGCTTAGCTCACTGCAAAGTCTCCAGGCATAATCGAGTTTCTCGTCTCCCAGAGCCTCGAGGTTCCATTCCGGTTCCAACGGATTCTCCGGAATAAAGGTCGGCTCTCCGCCCTGGGTAAGGATAACACCGGCTTCTGCAAGAAGTTCATCCGCATGAAGACCCTGCTCGTGAAGGCCTGAAAGAATGGAGGTCTTAGACTGTGTCATTCTTATCCCAAGGTTCCACCTCGACGGCTGAAATGTTCACCTCATGTCGCAGACATTCTCCCACCGCCCCCAGGTAAGCTCCCTCGACGGGTGGAATCTCGCCGGCGCTGATTGATGTCGCCACGGGAACATGGTGTGAGGAGGCAAGGATGCCGTTGGTAGGATCAAATCCACGCCAACCCGCTCCGGGCAGATAGAACTCGCACCATCCATGGGTATGGGCCCCGCCTTTGTCGTCTACGCTTGCAGATGCAGGGGATGAGCAGAGATAGCCGCTCACATATCGGGCGGCGATTCCGAGCGAACGGGCGGATTCCATCATCAGGAGAGCGAAATCCCGACAGGTCCCCTCCCCGCGGCTAATTGTCTCGGCCGGTGACTGCACTCCATACTCATGACGCAGGGAGTAGCGGAGCTGTATCGGGATTGATCGGTTCAATGCAATCAGGAGCCCGAGTGTATCGGGGCGTGATCCCGGGAGATCACCCCCGGACTCCCGGACGAACGGTTCCAACCAAGAGCGCACCGGCGTATGTCTGAATTCTTGGACACCCAAGTAAGGGGAAAGCAGGGAGATCTCACGGTTTGTGTAGGAGACAGGTAGGGTCAAGGAACGCTCATCAAGCAGAAAATCGAACGGGTTCGTGATTTTCTGTTCGATAAGAAAACTACTTGAGATCAGGAGTTCCTCCCCCTTCCCCATCATAGTGGCCACGGCAACAACATTCTCCTCCACGTCCAGGTTCCAGCGGACCGTGGCTTGGGGGATGATTCGGAGCGAAGATCGCACAAGGTGGAGGCCGGGAGTGGCCTTGGGAGTTAACCTAAGTGTGTGCGGGGTAAACTCGACGGCGCTCCTGTAGCGGTAGTTAGTGGTATGATCGATTTGCAGAAACATCGTCGTGGTATTCGGTTGGGATTGGAACCCGCTTTGCCTGCCTTCGCTCAGGGGAGTAAAAACCGGATCAAAAAAGCAAGTCGTGGCCTAGACGGAAGGGCGAGAAGCTCCGCTTTGCAACGATGAATCGTTAAATTCCAGAATGTTTGCGTGCTGCGAGTGGACATCTTCTTTCAACATAGCAAACGCCATACCAGAAAACGCTTGGTGGTTTTTTGATTTTCACGAAGCCTAGTCCCATTAGCATGGCTGCATGAATCACATCCTTGTCACCGGCGGTGCGGGTTATATCGGTAGTATCTGTGTGGAAGAACTGCTTAACGCAGGATTCACTGTTTCGGTCTTTGATAATCTGAGCGAGGGTCACAGGTTGGCCATCGACTCAAGGGCACATTTTTTCCAAGGGGATCTCTCGGATATCGAGGCGATCAAATTGGCTCTTCACGAATCACAAGCCGAGGCAGTCATGCATTTTGCTGCCAACGCCCTTGTCGGCGAGTCCATGACTGACCCGGGAAAGTATTTCCGCAACAACGTGGCCAACGGGGTAAACCTCCTGGAAGCCATGGTCTCCAAGGGAGTGAAGCGCTTTGTCTTCTCATCCACCTGCGCCACCTTCGGAACGCCGGAAAAAATGCCGATCGACGAGACCCTTCCCCAGAAACCGATTAATCCCTACGGCGAGTCGAAGCTCATGTTCGAGAAAGTCCTTCGCTGGTATGGGGAACTGCACAACATCACCTTTGTCGCTCTCCGTTATTTCAATGCCGCAGGCGCCTCCGAAAAATTCGGCGAAGATCACCGCATCGAAACCCACCTCATCCCGAACGTTCTCAAGGTGGCCCTTGGACAGAAGGAATCGGTCGAGATCTACGGAACGGACTACCCGACACCCGACGGAAGTTGCGTCCGGGATTATATCCATATCATCGATCTTGCGCAGGCCCACAGACTCGCCCTGACCGCCAAAGAGAGCGCCTTCTACAACCTCGGAACGGGAGGCGGCACCTCGGTCAAGGAGGTCATCGACTGCTGTCGTTCCGTCACAGGAAAAGAGATCAAGGCTATCGAGAAACCTCGCCGCGCCGGCGATCCACCACTTCTGATCGCAGGATCAGAAAAAGTCCGAAGGGAACTGGGATGGCACCCGAAATATCAGGATATCAGGACCATTATTGAAAGTGCTTGGGCCTGGCATGTGAGGCACCCGAACGGTTATGGCGACTAGGGCAACAGAGAAAAATTCATCAGGAACTCAGGAAATCAAGAGAGGGAAGGAACCAAAGACATTTTTTGAAATTTGAAGAAACAAAATCCCCTGCTCATAAACGAGTCCCATTGGTTTCGCGGTTTTTCCTATCTTCCCGATTAAAAATCTCACCGCCTCCCCATGGAATTAATCGATACACACGCCCATCTCGATTACCCGGATTTTGAGGCCGATCTCGAGGGAGTGATAGCCCGGGCAACGGAGGCCGGAGTCACCCGCATCATCACGATTGGAACGGGCCTTGAGAGCAGCCGCAGGGCGGTCATGCTTTCTGAACGCTTCCCCAACGTCTTTGCTGTCGTTGGGGTTCATCCGAACAACGTCGCCGAGGAGGGGCTGGATTTCCTTCCCACCCTGCGGGAACTTGCGACACACCCGAAGGTCGTGGCAATTGGTGAAACAGGGATCGACTATCACCACCTGCCGGAGGATCTACAGCCTCCCAAGGTCGCCTCGGTGGATGCGGCTCTTCTGGCCCAGTGCTCGAACGATCAGGAGCGCCTCATTGCCGAGGGGGCTTGGAAATCGGCGCAACAGGATGCCTTCAGGATGCAGTTGGATCTAGCGGCAGAGCTCGGCCTGAATACCGTGATCCACCAGCGCTCCTCATGGAAGGACACCCTTGAAATCCTCAGGGAATACACCGGCAAGGTGCGGGGTGTTTTCCACTGCTTCGGGGGAACTTTCGATGAGGCCCGGGAGGTCCTTTCGCTAGGTCATCTGGTATCATTCACCGGCATCATCACGTTCAAGAATGCCGGGCAGGTACGGGACACGGCGGCGCAGATTCCGGGTGATTCCTACATGGTTGAAACCGATTGCCCCTACCTTGCCCCGATTCCGTATCGGGGGCAAAGGGCTGAACCGGCCCATTCACGTCTTATTGCGGAAGCGATCGCCCTGACCAGAGGTATCCCGATCGAGGAGGTCGCGTCTGAAACGAACCGCACAGCGGAACGCTTTTTTCGATTTGGGAGATAACCAATGATAAACCTTTCCGGGTTGTTCTGGCTTCGGAGAGAGGAACAATCCCCATCCTGGCTTCAGGGGCTTTGGATGGGGGTGATTGTTCTTCTTGCAGGACTACTCTGCACGGGTGTGATGGGCGGAACCATGGGCCTCTCCCAAGGCGGGTGGGCATCCGTCTGGAAATACCATGGGGTCTTTTGGCAGGGTTGGCTTCTTACCATCCTGATTTCAGGAGTTTCACTGGCTGTCAGTTCCCTGATCGGTCTGGGTGTCGCACTGGCGCTCCGCTCCCCAGTCCTCCCATTGCGATCCGTTGCACTCCTCTATGTGGAGGTCATCCGAGGCACTCCGCTTCTCGCCCAGATTCTTTTTCTTTTTTACGTGGTGGCGAATGGCGTCGGGCTTCAGGACAGGATCGTTGCGGGCGTGCTGATCCTCTCCCTCTTCAGTGGCGCCTATCTTGCTGAGATCGTCCGTTCCGGGATCGAAGCCGTTCCCGCCACACAGATTGAGTCGGCTAGGGCGATCGGATTCACGGACTTCCAAACCTTTCGATATGTGATTGCTCCCCAGGCTCTGCGACAGATTCTACCTCCGCTAGCAGGTCAGTTTGCCTCCCTGATCAAGGACTCCTCTCTCCTCTCGATCATCGGAATCGGGGAGTTCACACTTGCCGCCCAGCAGGTCAACTCCGCTACCTACCGGACCCTTGAGAGCTACCTCCCACTCGCCATTGGCTATCTGGCACTCACCCTCCCCATCTCACTGATTTCCAAAATGCTCGAAAAACGCTTCCGTTATGAAACTTGAGGCCCTTGGAATCACAAAAACTTTCGGCCTAGGAAAAGATCACCGGAGAGTCCTGGATAATCTGACCCTGAAGGTTGAGTTCCCACATGTCCTTGCTCTGCTGGGACCAAGTGGAGGCGGCAAGTCGACGCTTCTCAGGGTGATTGCAGGTTTGGAACGCCCTGATGGTGGGGAAGTACTTTTAGACAATGAACCGGTACCATTCAGAGACCAGCCTGTTTCAGCACTTCGAACGTACCGCCGCAGGCTCGGAGTGGTCTTTCAGGCCTTCAATCTTTTTCCTCACATGACAACCCTTCAGAATGTTGTCCTGCCCCTTACGGTAGTCCATGGAATCCCGGAAAAGGAGGCCAAGGAACGTTCCCTGGGCATCATGAAACGACTTGGTCTCTCTGAACATGGCGAAAAACTACCAGGCCAACTCTCCGGTGGACAACGTCAGCGGGTTGCAATCGCACGGGCTCTTGCCGTAAAACCGAAATTTCTACTTTTTGACGAACCCACCTCGGCCCTTGATCCTGAAATGACTGCAGAAGTCCTCTCACTCATCGCCGAACTCCGTCAGGAAGGGATTCCCATGCTGCTGGTCACCCATGAAATGGGTTTTGCCCGAAAAATCGCAGATCAAGTGGCCTTTTTGGCCAATGGCAGTGTGCTTGAGCAAGGGGAGGTCGGCAACTTCTTCAGCAAACCTGAGACTCTTGAGGCCCAACGCTTTATGGCCAAGGTCTTGGCTTATTAAGCTTTCAATTTCCCGCCGAGACGCTCAGACGCATAGACGCTGAAGGAAGAAATATGCCCGTGGGATTCCTAGGCACGCAAAAGGCCCCGTCGTTTCCGACGGGGCCTTCGTGTTAGTTAACCAATAAAGGTTTTAGAAGGACATTCCCACACTACAACCTGCCCATCCAAGGGAGGTGCCGGTGTTGTATAGGTTGAGACCTTGATAGGAATAAGCCCAGTAACCAGTAACGGACCAGACCTTGGTGACCTGCCAAGTGACTGGAAGTTGGAACTGCCAGTTGTTGGCTCCGGAAACGTAGGTGCCGTTTTGATTAGGATTGTAAACAAACGAGAAGTTATACTGCGTGTTCGGGTTGAAGGTAACAGATCCATCCTTCTTGATGAAGTTAAGAGGGATCGTTGCGCCGAGAGACGGGGTCAGGAAGCTCGATCCAGGGTTGATGGATCCATAAGTATACTGATTGGCTGTTCCAAGCTCATAGTAGTAGGTCAGCGAGCTGTTCAGGGTGATGCCATTCTTTAGGGCCTTGGAGTAACCTGCGGTTACGTTCACTTCATTCTGGATACCAGTCCCACCGGGGCGATTACCACCAGGAAGGTTGAAGTAGTTGTAGAGAGTATATCCTGCACCGAGGTTGAAGCCACTATCAAAGGTGTGAAGGTAGTTCACAGGAATATCCAACTCACGATAAGCGGAGGCATTCTTGTTGCTCTTCACTGCAGTAGCATACCAGAGGGGGACGGTGATTGCATCATTGGCCGTGATGTGCCATGTCGGAGCAAAGGTCGTGGAGAGGAGACCGGTTCCGGCCAGAACGTCCACGCCGCGGAACATGTAGCGGCTGTCATAGTTCTCACTCACCAGCAGGGTAAAGGCCGGAGTGGTGGCTGCCGGGACAACCGGAGCCTTGACATCCTTGCCAGTAGCGACGGCGTTGGTGGAAGTAGCGTTGGTCTTGGAATAATCCCTTAAGGCAGCTGCCGCCTGCTGGGTGTCTTCCTGCTGAACACCATTGTCCAATGCCTTGAGTGAAGTTGTCGCAGCGACCGCCGTGAGGGCGAAAGCAGCGACGCGTGTGATGGTTTTCATAGTTGCTTTTGGTTGGTTTTGGAACTGGTTGAAGTTCCTTTGCTACAACAAAGCATAGATTGTGCCAACATCTTTTCTTATGCTCCACAGAGAAAATCGCACTCCGCTCTAAGCAACTCGCTTATCGAAATGGTCAAAAGAGATCAGATCGAGGGAGAGGATCCCGTTAATCAAATCAGCCACCTCGGACAAATGCTTTTTTTAACTGCCTTTACGAATCCCTACCAAATGAGGCATCCATAAGTCCTGCAACCAGCCTGGTTTTTAACTTCGGGGCTTCCAGAGGGCCGCATCGAGGCATGCCCAAAAATGGATGACCCATCCAAGAAGGAAAAACCAAAGAATGGCCGTGAAGACAAAAAAGAAAATCGCTGAGAGAAGCCGTCCTTGAAGGAGTTGTCCCAACCCGGGAATGAAAAAACTTGCCAATGAGGCGATCACATTCCCGGCACTTCCTTGTCCGTTGCTCATGGGTGGAATCTGCATCGCCCCTGCATTCTTGTCCAGCTCCCCTTAATGCTTCACCCTTGCCTGAGATTCCCCCCATGCTATGCCTGATCTCATGGAGACTCTCTTTGCCCCGGCACACCTGCACCTTGCCATCAACCATGTGCCGATCATCGGACTTGCCGTGGCATGCCTGCCCGTTCTGATCGGCATCCTCTTTCATAGTCGGGGAGCCCTTGCCTCGGGACTGCTTGCCGTGATCCTTTGCGCCGGTGTCATGCCCGCCATCATGGAGACCGGTGAGGCGGCGCAGGAATCCTTTGTGGACGGATCGATCGATCCGGGAATGGATATTGCCGGCAAGGCGGCTTTCAGGGAACACAGTCATCGAGCCAAGGCCACGGCCCCCGTTGTCTATGCGGCAGGTATTCTGGCTGCCGTTTCACTCCTGGCGCTGATCAGGTTTCCCCGTCAGGCAGCCTGGATCGGTTGGGCCGTCCTTCTCGGTTCAACCCTCTCCATCGCCCTGAGCGTCTGGACGGCGGAGGCGGGTGGTCGTATGAGGCACACGGAGTTCCGACACGCCGAAAAATCCCCTACCAAGCAACTCCTCCAAGCGACTCCCACTACGGTCACCTTACCTTCAACGACATCCTCAACGATGCCATCGGATTACCCATCGACCTCCTCCAACTCATCCCAGTCATCGGAAACGATCTCTCCGATTCCTAGCCCGACAGAATCCCCAAGCGGGTCTCCGATGACAAACGGGCTACCCTCACTCTAGGGACATTTTCCTGCCGATCTCACGATCTCAATAAAGCGACCATTTCACGGGTCGCCTGCTCGATCCCTACGAACACTGCGCGGGAGACGATCGAATGTCCGATATTCAGCTCGACAAGTTTGGGGAGGGTCAGGATGGGAGCAATGTTGGTATAATTGAGTCCGTGGCCGGCATTGACCTGAATACCAGCTTCTGAAGCAAGGCATGCAGCCTCATATAAACGGGCAAGTTCCCGCTCACGCGCAGGTCCCGTCGCCTCGGCGTATGCCCCTGTATGAAGTTCGACAACAGGAACACCGAGATTTCTAGCGGCCTTGATCTGATTCGGTTCCGGATCAATGAAGAGACTGACACGAATGCCAGCTTCACGCATCGCCGTTATCGTGGGTTCCAAGGAGGCCCCGAAGGTCACGCAGTCCAAACCGCCCTCGGTGGTCACCTCCTCCCGGCTCTCGGGAACCAGACAGACATCGGCCGGTAAAACCCTGAGCGCAATCTCAACGATTTCAGGAGTGTTCCCCATCTCAAGGTTGAGCTTGGTCGAGATCGCATCTTTCAGACGGAATATATCGTCATCAATGATGTGCCTCCGGTCCTGACGAAGGTGTGCGGTGATGCCAACAGCGCCTCCCCGCTCCGCGGCAAGGGCGGCATCCAACGGGTCGGGTTCCACATTGATCGATCCGGAATTCCTTTCATAGCGGGCCTGACGCACGGTGGCGACATGGTCTATGTTGACGCCAAGTTGCACCGACATCTGTTCTGATCCTTTAATGCCTGAAGTGGCGTGAGCCCGTGAAGACCATGGCCACACCTCTCTCATTTGCGGCTGCGATGACCTCGGGATCGCGGACGGAACCGCCGGGTTGAATGGCGGCGGTCGCGCCGGCCTCGGCTGCGGCAATCAGTCCATCGGCGAAGGGGAAAAAGGCGTCACTGCAAACGACACTTCCTTTCAGCGAGAGGCCGGCCTCTCCTGCCTTCCAGACGGCAATGCGCGAGGAATCGACACGCGACATCTGCCCGGCACCGATGCCGAGCGTCCGGTCCTTGCCGACGTAGACGATGGCATTGCTCTTCACGTGCTTGACCACCTTCCAGCCGAATTCCATGGCCTCGATTTCGTCCTTCGTTGGGGGGCGCATTGAGACAACATGGTGTTCAATGCTTCTGGCCCCCTCTTTGGGAGTGACATCGGCATCCTGCACCAGCAGTCCACCGATGACGGAGCGGATATCGCGGTCCGTGGCGGGCAACTCCTTCATAAGTCGCATGAGTCGAAGGTTTTTCTTTTTCTGAAGGAGTGAGCGCGCCTCGACATGGAATTCGGGGGCGATGATGACTTCGCTGAAAATCTCCGAAATCGCCTTGGCCAAGGATTCATCGAGGGGACGGTTCACGATGATAATGCCTCCGAATGGTGCGTCCCGATCCGTTGCAAAGGCCTTCTCCCATGCCTCGGTCAGATTTTCGTCGCTTCCGACTCCGCAGGGGTTCGTATGTTTCAGAATGGCCACCGTCGGCTTCGAAAACTCTCCGATCAGGCGGGCAGCAGCGGTGATATCGAGAATGTTGTTGAAGGAAAGTTCCTTGCCGTGAAGTTTTTCAAAGTAATCGAAGAAACTTCCATAGAGTTCCGCCTCCTGATGAGGGTTCTCTCCGTAGCGGAGTCTCCCTGCCAGTGCAAACTCAAGGGAGAGGGACTCCCCGGGTGCACTCTCGTTGTCTAGATACGTGCTGATGGCACGGTCGTAGGCTCCCGTTGTGGCGAAAGCCTTCACGGCAAGACGGGCGCGAAGTTCCGGGGTTGTGGCTCCACCTCCCGCCTTCATGGCATCCAAGACGCGCGGATAGTCGTCAGGATCAACAACAACGGTCACCGAACGATGATTCTTGGAACCGCTCCTGATCATGGAAGGTCCTCCGATATCGATCTGCTCGATGGCCTCTGCAAGCGTCACCCCCTTCCTGGCGATAGTCTCCTCAAAAGGATAGAGGTTCACGCAAACGAGATCGATCGGAAGGATTCCATGCTCGGAAGCCTGAGCCTGGTGTTGGGGGTGATCCCGGAGGTATAAGAGCCCCCCGTGAACCTTGGGAAGGAGGGTTTTTACCCTTCCGTCCATCATCTCGGGGAAGCCGGTGTAATCGGAAATCTCACGAACAGGGATGCCTGCGGCGGAGATCGCTTTGGCGGTTCCGCCGGTGGAAAGAAGTTCCACTCCCTGTTCAAAAAGCCCTCTGGCGAAGTCGATGAGTCCGGTCTTGTCAGAAACAGAAAGAAGGGCGCGTTGAATTTTCATCATGATCTAATTTTCGATAGCTCTAATTTTCGATAGCGTTAGGTCGTTCATCCGGCGTGAGTGAACTGCAATTGGTAGAGATTGGAATAAAGAGGGCACGATTTCAACAGTTCGGAATGGGTTCCTGCCGCAACAATACGACCCTGATCCATCACAACAATCATGTCACTGCCAAGCACCGTGGAGAGTCGGTGGGCGATAGCGATGACGGTGCGTCCCCGGGAGAGCCTTTCCAAAGCGGACTGGATCATCTTCTCGGACTCCGAGTCGAGCGCCGAAGTCGCCTCGTCAAGCAACAGAATTGGAGCCGCTTTGAGAAGGGCCCGAGCGATGGCAAGGCGCTGCTGCTGCCCTCCTGAAAGAAGACACCCCTTGTCACCGACGATCGTCTCGTAACCCTGCGGTTGGGCCAGGATGAAATCATGGGCGAAGGCAAGGCGTGCAGCCTCCTCGATCTCCTCCTTCGAGGCATCGAGACGACCAAAGCGGATGTTTTCGTAAATTGTATCGTGAAAGAGGAAGCTCTCCTGGGTGACGATCCCGATCTGTTCGCGCAGAGAGTCCAAGGTCAGGTCGCGCAGGTCCATACTGTCGATAAGGACCCGTCCATGCTGAGGATCGTAAAAGCGGAGCAACAGGGAAAGGATCGTGCTCTTGCCCGCTCCGCTGGCGCCAACAAGAGCTACCTTTTGCCCGGGAAGAATCTGAAGGCTGACGTCCGAGACGGCGTAATCCAATTCGTTACTACTAATCCCATTGCTCTCGGAATCTCCACTCCCATAGGAAAAACTCACGTTTTCCAGAGTAAGATGACCCTCGACAGAACCAAGAACCTTCGCTCCGGGCAGATCATGGATCGTGGGCCTCGTCGCGAGGAGATCAAGGATGCTGGTGGCTGCACCAAGACAGTTCTGGATCGTCACATGGATCTTGCTGATGTTTTTGATCGGATCATAGAGCAGGAACATTCCACCCAGCAGCGCGATGAAACTTCCCACGCTAAGATGGGCGAAATAAACGTAGAAGAGAGCAAGCGACACGCCGAAAGCGGAAACCGTCTCGATCATCGGTTGCACGACAGCCCCACTCTTGCTGGCACTCATGCTTGAACGGAACTGCTCCTCGCTGGATGAGTCAAAAAGACGCTTTCTCAACCCCTCTCGGGAGAAGGATTTGATCACACGGACTCCCGCAAACGACTCCTGAAGAATCACCGCCATGACTCCCGCCTCGTTCTGCATGGCACGGGACGCCTTCCGGACCCGGCGACCATAGATGATCACGGGCACAAGACATGTGGGAAAAAGAACAAGAGAGAAAAGGGTGAACCTCCAGTCGATGTAGAGCAGGGCAATGATCGCCCCCAGTGCAGTGAGTGGCTGTTTTACAAGATCGCCGACGATGGTAACCAACGACTGCTGGGCAACCATGGTATCATTGAGAACCCTGGAGAGGAGACGTCCGGATTGGGATTTATTGAAGAAATCGAGCGACTGGCCCATCAGATGGCCGAAGACCCGGCGTCGCATGTCCCTCAGAGCCTTCAAACTGACCCAAGTCAGGCAGTAAACATTAGCGTAGGAGAGCAGACTGCGCAAAATCATCACTCCGGGGATCAAAAGAGCCATCCAGAGAAAGGCGTCGATTTTTGGCCCCTGACCGACCGCGGCCCCCTTTATGATATCAGCCTGACTGAACTTTCCCTGAAAAGCGGTGTCGCCGATCCGACGGATCAGCAGAAGCATCGCACTGTTCACCGCAGCAAAGCCAACGCCTGCAAGCAACCCGAGTGCAATCCGCTTTTTATATGGCCCCAAGTAGGAAACCAACTCCCTGAAAGGTCCCCAGCTTTCCGGGAGAAAACGTAACAGACCCTTCCTCCAAACAGGTTTGGGTCTCTGCGGGTGGGATCTCAGATCGGGCATGAATTAAAAATCTTACACAACAACCGGATGGGGGGAGAGCAAAAAACCCATCACGCGGAATCCTAAACCGTTGAATAGCAACCCATCGAAAACAAGCAACTCGGGGACTACAAACAACCACAGAAGGGCGCCGAACGCAAGATAGGGGCCGAAAGGGATCCTTCCTCCTGATCGTCCACGCGTCACGGCCAACGTCAGGAGACCGATCACTGCGCCAGCCACCGAAGCGGCAAAAAGGGTGAACAGAACTCCCTTCCATCCCAGAAAGGCCCCGATGCAGGCGAGAAACTTCACATCCCCGAAGCCCATGGCTTCACGGGGCAGGATCAACTCCGTCACCTCGGCCCGCACCACTGCTTCATGAGTTGACTCTCCTGTCCTGAAGAGCTCGTGAAGTTCCCATACCCTGTCGCCTAAACCCAGTGTCTGGGGGCCGATAATGATCTTTCCGGATTCAAACCGCTCCCCACAAATCTCGACCCAGGCACAGGAGGCCTCAACCCGATCGCTTGATCGGTTGAAGAGTTCCTCCAACGGAATTGCCTCATCTTTCATTTTTAACATGCAGTCAGTACCACGCCCCCTGACCTCAAGAATTTCGGACCCCACGGGCCTGATCCGTTGGCGTCCGAAAGCCCATTTCCCTCCCTCGACCACACCCCACAGTAGCAAGTAACCGACTGCCGCACCCGTTGCTGACATCATCAATCCCTGCAACCAAGATGCCCCACCCAGAAGGGAAGGAAGCAGTGATGCACAGAGCAGTCCGGCAAGAGTTCCTCCAAGGGTGATCTCATCCGGAATGATCAAGTGGTCGAGATCGATGAACGTGGCCGTCAGGGAGAGGGAAATAAAGATCCAAAGGACGGGAGCCAGAGGAATCCCGAACTCCCGCCAAGCCAGCAGATACAGAGCCGCCGTTAACAATTCCACCAGCGGATAGCGAAGGGAAATCGGTATGGCGCAACCGGAGCACCGTCCACGCAGGAACAACCAACTAAACACCGGAAGGTTCTCATACCATGGAATGGTTTTCTGACAACCTGGACAGAAAGAGCGTCGCGGATTGAGCAGGGAAATCCCCAACGGCAGACGATGGATCACCGCATTGAGAAACGATCCGGTAATCAGACCCAACAACCCCACCAAAACGAATGAAACCCGAGCGAAAGGGAGGAGTGTAAGACTGCTCAAAACAGCGGTCCTTACTCCCTAGGAAGCCTCTCCTCAACGATCTCACAGAGGACATGGAGCAAAAATTGCTGAGCCTCTTGAATTCGGGCGGTCTCGACTCCGGGAGCAATCAACTCAATGTCAGCGACCCCCTTGGTGAATCCGCCGTCCTTTCCGAGAAAAGCGATCGTCTTCACACCATGCCGGCGGGCCTCTTCAAGGGCGGTCAGGATATTGCGGGACTTGCCGCTTGTTGTGATCGTGACGAGCACATCACCGGGCTTTCCAAAAGCCGCCACCTGACGGGCAAAGACCTGATTGAACTCATAATCATTGCCAATGGCGGTCAACAGACCCGCATCGACCGTGAAAGCCATGGCGGGGTAGGGACGTCGGTCCTCCTTGAACCTGCAGGTGAACTCAGTGGCCAGATGGGCGCTATCGCTTGCGCTTCCTCCATTTCCACAGAACATCAGCTTGTTCCCTGCAAGGAGAGCATCACCGGCCAGGGCGGCGGCTTTTTCCAGGGCGGATTCCAAGGGTCCCAATGCCGAGAACACATCCATCACGGAAGTCAGTGAACGTTGAAATTGGCTCATGGGTGGAACATTGGGCGGAGCGGCTTCAACCGTCAAGAATGCCCTTTCTTGGGAGACAGGCACCCCTCATTTCCCAAGGCTCATTGACACCCCGACAGGCAAACGCTTTTATTCTCCGACCGATGCGTCCCCTGTCCGAAGTTCTCCGTTGCCGTCAAGCTACCCTCGCCATCCTGCTAGGCATCGTCTCCATGCTTGGCGGTGGGTGCGCCGCACCGGAACCTCTCCAGGTAAAACTTGAGAAGGCAGACGTCCTGCCCTTGGCGATCGATTCCAATTTTGCCTTTCGTAAGAAAACTCAATTTCTCAACGATCCCAGCACCTACATCGCCGGGGGCCCAAGGAATGAGGCGATTGAGTTCGAGCGCAAATATTACATGTGGCCGGCGACGACTAAACTCGAGAAGGATGCCCTTCGAGGAAATTACCTGAGCTTCTTCTGGTGGAACCACGGATCGCCCGCGGATGTCACCGTTCGTCTTGAATACCGTCAGGCAAACCTTGGACCTTTTGTCATGGCGCGAGAGAAAAGCTATTCCTCTGTGAAAGGCTCGATCCGCTCCCAATTCAGTATTATCGGGGACGACTACCTTGAGAACGGTCCCGTCACCAACTGGCGTTGTCTTCTCATCGTGAATGGCAAGATTGTTGGCCTGACCCAATCCTATCTCTGGAAATAGAGTCCACCCCGCACCAAAATGCTCCCCTCCATCGAAAAACTCCTCACCCTTCAGGATCGCGACCAGAAACTTCGGGCCATTCTCACCGAGATTGCCGCACTTCCCGCCGAGAAAGCCGCCCGCGACCGGGAACTAAAAGCCGCCGATGACCGCTTGGAGGCAGCGCGCACCCGGCAGAGGGAGATCGAAGTGGACCGAAAAAAGCTCGAGGTCGAGGTGAAGGCCAAGCAGGATCAAATCTCCCGTTACAAGAATCAACAACTCGAGACCCGCAAGAACGAGGAATTTTCCGCCCTGCGACATGAGATCGAGATGGCTGAAAAGGTCATCATAGAACTGGAAGACCGTGAACTTGTCCTGATGGAGGAGGGGGAAGCGCTCAAACCCGCCCTCCTGCAAGCGCAGGAAGCTCACGTTGCGGAGAAGAAAAAAGTGGAGTCACACATGGCCTCCCTCATCACCCGCAGGGAGAATCTGGATGTGCGGCAGAAGGATCTGGAAGCAAGCCGCCCTTCCCTGACCGAGGGAATCGACGAGGATCTTCTCGATCGCTACAACAGACTTTTCAAAAGCAAAAATGGAATCGTGCTTGTGACGGTCGAACATGGTGTCTGCTCGGGATGCAACATGCAGGTTAACATGCAGACCGTTCTTGAGGTGCGGGGGGAGAAAGAGATCATCGGTTGCCCGCAGTGCGGGAGGATCCTCTTTGAACCCCAATAAACTATACCCCAGTAAACCACTGCAAACCTTGACCTTCGAGGGGGGAATCCGTTGCCAGTCGGTCGCTTAGCCTTTTAGTCCGCGTGAGCAGGCCCTCGTTTGCGCAGGCCCTCCTAATTGTATCATGTATCAACGATGCAAATTCGCGCTTCGGACCACACAAGCGTTTGATTGATCTAGGAACGAACAAAGCTCCCGAAAGGCTTTTTCCCTTCGTAAAGAAAAAGCTTGAGGAGCTTGTCTTGAAAGCTTCGGACGGTTTTGCAGAACCGTGCCCGTAACACCTCTGAGGTTTTAGCCAGAGGATTTCTGATCCTCTACTAGGACTTGTAACGCAGGCGCTTCTTATGCCGGTTAAGCTTCATGCGCTTACGGCGCTTATGCTTGGCAATCTTGGCTTTACGTTTCTTTTTAATGGATCCCATCGGGCTGTTTTCGGTTCTGGACTACTTGCGTAGATCGGTGTGTCTGAGTCGTCTGAGTCGTCTTAGTAGACGACTTTGTTCAGAGGATATTCAATGATGCCTTCGGCACCGAGTGACTTTAGTTGCGGTATGATCTCCCGGACGATTTTTTCGTCGATGACAGTCTCCACAGCCACCCAGTCGTTTTGGGCCAGAGGCGAAACTGTAGGATTGCGGAGAGCAGGTAATGCGTCGAGGAGATTCTGCAATTTTATCCGGGGAAGATTCATCTTTAGGCCAACCTTGTCCCGGGCCGTCAAGGCACCCACCAGAAGCAGGGAGACACGCTCCATCTTCTCACGCTTCCACTTGTCGGCAAATGCGGCCTTGCCCGCCACAAAGACCGGATAGGACTCGATGATCGTCTCCAGGATGCGGAGCTTGTTGGCGCGGAGGGAAGACCCGGTCTCGGTGATGTCCACGATGGCATCGACCAGATCGGGAACCTTGACCTCGGTGGCTCCCCAAGAAAACTCAAGCTCGGCCTTCACTCCCTTGCTCTCAAAATAGCGACGGGTAAGACCGACAGCCTCCGTGGCGACGCGCTTTCCCTCCAGATCCTTCACCGACAGATAGGGCGAGTCCTCGGGGACAGCAATGACCCAACGCGTGGGATTGGCCGTTGCCTTGCTGTAGGGAAGTTCAGCGATGACCTCGACATCGGAGCCGTTTTCCTCCACCCAGTCGCGACCGGTGATGCCGCAATCCAGAAATCCTCCCTCGACATACCGGCTGATCTCCTGAGCCCTGAGCATACGGAGTCGCAGTTCGGGATCATCGACAAGCGGACGATACGAGCGACTGGTTCCTGAAATGGAAAAGCCCGCCCTCTTGAAAAGCGAGAGGGTGGCCTCCATGAGGCTGCCCGAGGGAAGGCCAAAAGTGAGGATGGAATCCGACATAACGGGGGGCGGACTATAGTCCTTTTAGACCCGAAATGGGAAGCGCTGATTCCGTAAAAATAAAAGGCCCTATTCTTCCCGGTCCGTTTTATGCTCCGCTGGAACTGAAATGAACCGCCCGCCGAACGCACATTGATGAGCATTTCAGCGCTTTCAGCGATCCTTGTGCGCAGAAAACTTTCCAGAAAATCGAAGGCATTGTTCGGCACGGCCTTTCTGATCACCCTCGTGATTCGCCTGTATTATTGTGGACAGGCCCCCGAAGACACCTCGGATCTTTATAGGCATCTAGGGTTCGCCTCCCATTTTTTTGAGAATCCCCGAGCATTCTACTGGCTGATACCCTCTCAATTTCCAAACGAGTTCTGGTCTCAGTTTTGGACTGAAATCGGCTACATCTATCCCCCCTTGGCCCTTCTTTTCTTTGCGTTTTTCGGAAGCCTCGGTGCCGGCCTCTTCTGGGTGAAGTTGTCTCTCACACTTTTTGATCTGGGCTCAGCCTTCCTGATCGCAAGGGCCACCTCCTGGTGGGCCGGACTGCTTGTCTTCTCGGCGCCGGTGACTGTCTGGTATACCTCCCACGAGGGTCAATACGAGAGCATGGTCACCTTTCTGGTCGTTCTGGCCGTTCTTTTTGCACGGAATGGACGATGGTTCTGGACTGGTGTGGCCTTCATGCTAGCGCTGCAGACCAAGCAACTGGCCCTGCTGATCGCTCCCTATTTGCTCTACGAAATTTTCCGCCGGAGGCATCTTGACCCGCGCAAAGCAGTGGTTGGATTTCTCATCGGTTTTTTGGGAGCTTTCCTGCCATTTGCCCCGTTCTACTGCTGGAGGCACGATCTCTGGCTTCTTCCCCTGCAAAATCAGGGCAATCTGCTCAATCCCTTTTACTGGCCGCTCCTCTGGCGCAAAGAGGTCATGGCACACTTCGAGGATGTCTCCCATCTCCGGATCGTATGGAACGAGGTAGTCACCACGATGCCTTTGATCCTCTTGATGCTCTTTATTACGCGCGGATCCTGGTTGAGAAGAATCCCGCAAGCCTTTCCCAGCATCACCTTTTGGGTGATGATCAAGAGCTTAGCTTGGGTCATGAACTGGTATCTGATCCTGATTCCCGGACTCACCCTGGCGCTCTGGCGGCATCGACGATGGTTAGTCGTCCTGCTGATTTTCTACTGGTTGCAATGCGGCCAACAGGTAGCCAGCTATGTGGGCGATGACGACTACGAGGAGGATGGCACCGTCACACGCTTCCAAAAGAGCATCTGGCACTGCAATTATCGCGCCATGGAGTCAATTGATTGGACCAAAGAGGAGTAATCTCCCAGCGGAACCGGCTCCGAGGAAGCGCGCTCAGGGCTGCTCCCAAGCTTTATCTTCGGATCCGTTTGCTGCTTCCTTCGCGGCTCTCCGAGCCTGTCGGGTGCGCATGATGGAGAGCACCCCCACATAGGAAACAATGGAAATCGGAAGAGCAATGACTGTTCCCCCGAGGGCCAGAGGAAGTCCGATATCGATGAAGTTGTCCATCTGCATGATCTCGGAAAAATGAAAATCCTGCTTGGTGAGGGGTGGGGCGAAGTGATGGGGATGACTCAGGACCCAATAGCCGATCTGGAACTGGTAGCGGAGAATCAGCGGCCAGATCGGAAGGAGGAGATCATGGGCTGAAACTCCGATCACCGAGGCAACCACGCTGCATCGGGTAACCATGGAAGCCCCCATGGCACTGAGGGTCTTGAGGCCGAAAATGGGTAAAAATCCAAAGAAGACACCGATCGCCGTCCCCCCAGCCACCGAATGTGGAGCATCCTTGGCATCCAGAAGTTCATGGAACTTCTTTACCGTCTCTTTGATATAGCGCCAGAGCATCATGAGACTTTTGGGAAAGAGGCAGCGGCTATCCCTACTTCGTCCGCTTCTTGGTGGATCCGGACTTCCCTCCTAGCAATCGATCGGGATTGAGCGCCTGAATCGCTGGCGGGATAAAGAGTCCGTCCTTGCGGATCAGTTTCCCGTCGAACCAGACCTCGCCACCGCCGTAGTCCTTCCGCTGAATGCAGACCATGTCCCAGTGAATGGAACTCTTGTTTCCGTTGCCGGCGACTTCATAGGCCTGGCCCGGTGTGAAGTGGAAGGAGCCCGCGATCTTCTCATCAAAGAGGATGTCGCGCATCGGGTGAAGGATATGAGGGTTGAAGCCGAGTGAGAACTCCCCGATGAACCGCGCCCCGGCATCCGTATCGAGGATCTCATTGAGCTCCTTGGTGTGATTCGCCGTTGCCTTGATGATTTTTCCTTTGGAGAACTCGAGTCGCACCTGGTCAAAGGCAATGCCGCGATTGAGCGTTGGGGCATTAAAGGTAACGTATCCATCCACGGAATCCTTCACCGGGCAGGAGAAAACCTCCCCGTCAGGAATATTGTGCTCACCCCCGCAGATGACCGAACCGATCCCCTTGATACTGAAGCGCAGATCCGTGCCGGGGCCGGTTATCTCAACACGGTCCGTCTTGTCCATGAGAGCCTTCAGCGCCTTCATTCCCGGAATCATCCCGGCGTAATCGAGCGTGCAGACACGGAAAAAAAACTCCGTGAAGGCCTCCGAACTCATCTGGGCCTGCTGGGCCATCGAAGGAGTCGGCCAGCGAAGCACCACCCAGCGCGTCTTATTAATCCGATAATCAAGAGCCGGGCGGAGCTTTGCGGAGAGAAGAGCCATCTGGGACTGGGGCACATCGGCCATCTCGGAGATATTCTGCGAACCGCGCACGGCGATGTAGGCATGCATCTTCTTGAGTCTGGCCAGATCGATCTCTGCCATTGTGGCCGCCTGGGGACCGGTTACACCTATGGCCAACTCACGACTAACGCGTCCCGAATGCATCACGACATAGGGTTCGGCTTTCGCGGCACGGGCCGCACGGATCAGGGCGATGACGAATTCCTCGGGCGTCTCCGCGACATCAATGAGCACGCGCTCACCAGCCTTTAGTTTGGTGGAGTGAGAGGTAAGAACTCGAGCAAGGGTGTCGTATCGGGGATCGGACATAAAAGTGGGTGTTTATGCTGTAGGCTAATAGGGAGTGGGCGCAAACTGAAGAACCGCCAACGTGGAAAGATGGTTACTGCTTTGTGACAGGAAGCACAACCTACTTTAATGCCAACTCCCGTTTGCGCAGGCCAAAAAAGAGCACGGGCGTTACGATCAGGATGTGTATCAGGCTACTGATCATTCCTCCGACGACTGGAACGGCAATCGGGCGCATGATTTCGATGCCGGTTCTTTCACCCGAGAAGGCTGGGAGCAGGATGACCAAAAGGCTTGCGACGATCGTGGAAACGGTCATCACTTTTGGCCTAAGTCGCAGTAATGCCCCCTCCAAGACAGCGGCCTTCAGATCACGAAGCGTCGGAGAACCATCCGCCTCCTTAAGTTTCCTCTCAAGCGCCTCGTTCAGATAGATGACCATGATCACTCCGGTCTGAACAGCTGTGCCGAAGAGGGCTATATAGCCGACCGCAACAGCGATGCTGAAATGATAGCCAAGCAACCACTGCAGGTAGAGACCGCCGGAGAGAGCAAAGGGAACGGCCAGCAGAACGTGGGCCGCTTCTTTCCAGGAGTTGTAGGTCATGTAGAGGAGCACGAAGATAATCAGGATCACGAGCGGGCAAATCACCATGAGTGTGTGGGAGGCATCGATCAGCTTCTGATACTGCCCGCCCCAGCCGATGTAGTATCCAGGAGGGAGTTTGAGTTGATCCGCCACCTTCTTCTGTGCTTCCCCAACAAACTCCGCAAGAGCACGGTCGTGAACGTTGGCTTGAACAAAGACCCGCAGCATGCCGTTCTCACTCGAGATCATTGCGGGACCGGTTGTCAGGTTGAAGTCAGCCACCTTGGAGATCGGAATATTCTCCCCCCTCATCGATGTTACCAGCACCTGCTCCAACGAAGGCAGATCACCGCGCAACTCCCTGGGATAGCGGACTCGAATCGGAATGCGCTGCCTTCCATCGATGGTCGTTTCCAGCGTTTCACCACCCATGGCAACCTCGATGGTGCTGTTAATCTCGGAAATAGGAACTCCGTAGCGGGCGGCATCGTCACGACGAATGGAGATCTCAAGGTAGGGCGTCCCCACCACCCGTTCCGCATAGACGTCGGCGGCTCCGGGTATGGTTTTTAGGATCCTCTCGGCCTCAATGGCCAGACTCTGCAGGCGTTGGAGATCAGTCCCGAAAATCTTGACGGCAACCTGGCCCCTGATGCCGGTATTAAGCATCAGGATCCTGTTTTCGATGGGTTGCAAAAAAGCCGGCACAAATCCGGGAAACTGCTGCATTTTCTCCAACATCTCCGAGCGGAGTTTTTCCATCGTCATTCCCGGACGCCACTCTGAAACAGGCTTGAGCATGATGGTGGTCTCGATCATCGAGACGGGTGCCGGATCGGTTGCTGAATCAGCTCTCCCCAACTTACCCGCCACGGTCTCCACTTCGGGGAAGGAGGAGAGAATTTTGTCCTGTGCCGACATCACGCGCTTGATTTCCGGGACCGAAGCGCTGGGCAGGGTCGTCGGCATGAAAAGCATGGCCCGCTCATTCAGCGCGGGCATGAAATCCCATCCGATCCCACTTCCCAACCAGAGGGCTCCCAGCAGGATCGCGGAAGCCATGGCAACCACCGTTTTGCGATGATCCAGAGACCACACCAGCGCGGGCCTGTAGAGTCCCAAGAGAAATCTCATGAGTGGGTTTTCCGACTCATCATGCAGGCGTCCCCTCACAAAGAGGGAGGCCAGGACGGGCACAAGTGTGAGAGCCAGTAACGTCGCTCCCGCCATGGCGTAAGTCTTGGTGAAGGCAAGTGGATGGAAGAGCTTTCCCGCCTCTCCCCCGAGCGCAAAAATCGGAATGAATGCCAGCAGGATGATCATCATCGCAAAAAAGATGGGGCGGATCACCAGACGCGTGGCCTTCATCACGATCGCAAAAATATCCTTCGGGTAGGAAAGTCCCGGCACCCGCCCCTCCTGCACGGCATGAGCCTCCCGGATCACGGCTTCGGTGACCACGACGCCGGCATCCACCAGGACGCCGATGGCAATGGCGAGGCCGCTCAGGGACATGATGTTGGAGGTGATTCCAGTCCACTTCATCAGAATGAAGGCGATCAGGATCGAGAGGGGTAACGGCACGGTCACGATGACCAAACTTCGAAAATGGCCGAGAAAAATCAGGTGGGCGAGAGTGACGAGCACAATCTCCTCGATCAGCGTCGTGCGGAGCGTATCCACAGCACGGTGAATCAGTGCGCTCCTGTCATAGAAGGGCTTGATGCTCACACCTGGGGGGAGAGCCCTGCTGATGTCGGCAATCTTCTCCTTGACCCTCTGGATGACATGCTGCGTGCTCTCCCCGTAGCGCATGACCACGACCCCGCCCACCGCTTCGCGCCCTTGGACATCCAGAACTCCCCTGCGGGGTTCGGGGCCCATGCTCACCGTCGCAACCTGCTCCAGCGTCACCGGACGCCCCTCAAAATAACCCACGGAAACGGATTTGAGATCATCCGGAGAGTGAACCAGGGCGAGGCCGCGAATCGTGATGTCGCGGCCCGAGATTTCAATGTTGCCGCCACCGACGTTCTGGCTCGAGCCACGGACCTTCTCGATCACGGCCGAAAGGGGGAGTCCGTAGGCGCGGAGACTGTTCGGATTCACATCCACCTGATATTGACGGACGAAGCCCCCGATACTGGCCACTTCGGCAACACCCGGCACGGCATTGAGTTGAAGACGCACGAACCAATCCTGAAGCGATCGGAGTTGTCCCAGATCGAGCCCATTGCCTTCCTTCAGAGCCTTGGAATCATCCAGATAGTATTCATAGATCCAGCCGATGCTGGTGGCATCCGGACCGAGTCTAGGGGTAACACCCGCAGGTAGACTAAAGGGAAGGGAGTTCAGTCGCTCCAAGACGCGCGTCCTGGCAAAATAGACGTCCACATTATCGCGGAAGATGACCGTGAGCATTGAAAAACCAAAGGCCGACTGGGCTCGAACCTCTTTGACACCGGTAAGGCCCTCCAGCGCCGTGGAGAGGGGATAGGTAACCTGATCTTCGACCTCTTGGGCGGAGCGCCCCGACCAGTCGGTCAGCACAATCACCTGATTCTCACTCAGGTCGGGAATCGCGTCGACCGGGGTTTGATAGATGGCGTTGATACCCGCAACAGAGATGAGCAATGCCGCGATCAGGACAAGAACCCGATTTTCCAAACACCATTGAACAAGACGCTCGATCACGGTTTGACAGGTTTTCCGACTCTACTGGGACTGCTTGAGCGAGGGGTCTGCATCCGAAGCAGGTAGGCCTCTCATCTGGGCCTCGGCATCGATCAGGAATGCCCCCTCGATCACCACGTTGTCACCGACTTTCAGTCCTTCGAGGATGGGGACCCAACGGGTGGAACCGCCCTTGGAGAGTTGTCCTTCGGCTCCAATCTTTACTTTTTTCAACTCATAGGTGTGTGGTGAGGTTTCGATATAAACAAGTTGACGCTTGCCGGTATTGATCACAGCGGATGCCGGAATGGAGAGGATAGACTGCTGAAGACCGAGTTCCAGGGTGCCCGTAGCCGAGAGTTGGGGAAGAAGGAGAAGTTTTGGATTGCGGACAAGGAAACGCGCCTTGAGTGTCCGCTTCTGTGGATCCACTGCCCGGTCTATGTAAACAAGCTTTCCGATGAAGACGTCCTCGGGATGAGCGCTGCAATGGATTTTGATTTCCTGACCCAACTTGAGAAGGGAGAGATCCTGTTCATAGACATCCGCGATGAACCACACCTCATCAAGGGGCACAAGATGGAAAAGAACCTTGTCCGTGGTGAATCGCTCCCCGGCGCGGGGAAGTTCTCCCATAATGGTTCCCGATTGAGGCGCACGAATGATGAACGTGGTGCGGATCGTTCCCTTTTTTTGAAGGTCTGTTAACTCGGTCGGGGTCATTCCGATTTTCAACAAACGCTGTGCGATCGCTGACATCTGGGCCTCCAGGTTCTTGCGGGGGTAGAACGTTTCCGACCATAACTGACGCAGTGTTTCAAGATAGGCACGCTGATCCGCAATCGCCTCATCGCTGAACACTTCCAGAATCGGAGTTCCTGCTGCGACCTCCGTCGTGTTGTAATTGATCAGGGCCTTCTGAACACGGCCTCCGTAATACCATGTGAAGGACGTATGCCTGTCGGAGACGTCGGCGATCTCTCCGAATAGGTCGATCCTGCGCTGGACCATCCGTAACTCCACAGGCGCCGTCTTGATGCTGGAGACCGAACTCTGAGCAGCATCCAGGGTGACCACTGTTTTCTTTGGCTGCGCTTCAGTAGTCGGGAATATTGGTGCGTTGGTGGCCTCGGCAGGGATCGAGGTTCGGAGTGGAGTCAGCGCCATGCCGCAGATGGGGCAGGCTCCAGGATGATCCTCTCTGATTTGAGGATGCATCGAGCAGGTCCAAATCTCTTTCTTGGAAGTGGTCGATTCCGGCGGGTTTTCTTTGGTTGGGTGACTGCGCGAGCAACCACTCCCCAAGGTCATCAAGGCTATTAAGGCCAGCATCAGAGGCATGACGGAACCTCTGGCAAACTGGCTTGTGGCCCGACTCATGTCACAATTCAACAAGTCCTTAAACCGATACCGCAGGAATGGTTCCTTGGAAAAATCCATCCTTGAACAAGGAAATCAGGAGCCAGATCTTGCCAATTGCTGGGGTGCAAAGTGGCTTGAGCGCAGGGAGTTCAACGAGAGGCGGGGGAGGAAGCAGGCACGGGCACCAACTTCATCTCAGGACCACAGATCGGACACGTGCCCGGGTGATCTTGGATAACCTTTGGATGCATCGGACAAGTCCATATTTGATTCGTATTGGATACCCCCTGCTGGGATTGCGAGGGACTTCCTGCGGAGGTATCTGGCGCAGCTTGAGCGGACAGAATCAGCAGAAAAAAGCAACTAAGAAAAGTGAGGATTTTCATGAGTCAAATTTGAAAGCCTGAAGTGCTCAATGACAACTAAATTATTCAATTACAGCCCGCTTAGCTATCTGCCGTTTTTTGGAACTGCTGATATCGCAAAGCTCTCTCCAAGATGTCGGGCTTCAAAGTAGTCGTTATTTTGGTGATTCGCGGACGATTTCCAACAATTCATCGACTTTGATTGGCCGAATTCCAGCCTGCGACTATCAATGGTTCCATGCAGATTCGGCACCGCATCATGACGATGGCGATGGCCCTTGCGCTTTTCGTGGCGATCGGAGGGCCTCTTGCCGTTCTTCAGGGGATTGCCTGGGTGAATATGGTGCATGATTTCTCCAAGACCGGATCCCTGACACAAGCTGTGGAGAAGACCTTTGACGGCAAGCACCCCTGCCCGCTTTGTAAAAAGATCTCGTATTCGCTAAGGATCAGCGCCTTGCGCAGATCGGGAGGGAGTGCGGCAATTTCCCTCTCGTGCAATTCCGCCGACTGACCCAGATCTCCATCGGAGGCAACGGCAACCGCGGCCTCCAAGGAGAGCGCGGTGAGGCGCACATTCCAGCGGTGATGATTGCGGCCATGCCAAAGAGCCAACTGGAGAAATTCGCACCGGGACGGAATCTGGCCCGACCTTGATAAAGCTGCACAAAGGTCTCCTCCGTGAGATCAAGCGCCAAGCTCTCATTCCCCGTGAAGCGGTAGAGGTAAGCATTCAACCTGCTCTTCCAGCGATCCATGATCTCGTTCAGAGCGAGATCTTCACCTGCAGCAAGGCGCTCCATCGCTCCCCGACCCTGCTCGAGGGCTTTGGTCATCAGCGGGCTCCGCAAGAGTCAATGACCAAAGGAAGCATCTTCCTAAGGTATTCCTTTCGGCGTTCCTGCGGAAGCTCCGCAGCCATGGCGTAGAAATGTTCCAGCATCGCGATGCGTGCGGATGCGGTCGGTCTCGGTCTCGGTCACGGCATCGCGGATCTCGGGCGCACGCTACCGCTACCAAGGGTCACGGTTTCCAGACGTGCATTTGCCTCACACATGGCGTCGCAGTAGGGGAGGCATCGATCTGCCATCCTTGGAGCAGGTTCGAAAGATTGTTTTCAGGATGCATGATTAAATTGTTAGCAGATCAACGGACGGGGCAGGCTTTTTCAGCACCACTCCCGCCTCGATGAATCTTGGTTTCACTTGCAGCAACTCTTGCAGCAGGAGGCGCACTGCCATCGGAGCATTTTGAACAGGAGCTACAGCTGGTCTGTGCAGCACTTAGCACAGGCGCCTGTGGCGTCAGCGGCAAACGTGCTTGCCAATCCCAACCCAGCGATGAGGGCGAGGATGGCGCCCGTTTTGATCATTGTTTTCGTCTTTCTATTTTATGTGGTGTGTTTTGTTTCGAGCAGGAAGTATTCCAGCTCCACAAGTAATTCACCGCACGGCACCAAATCCCCCCAAAGATTTTTCCAGGACAGGAAGGATTCGGTTGGTTTCCAATGTTCATGCTCCGCTGGCAAGTGTTGTTTTTTTGGAAATCTTAATGACTAGACGGAGCAGGTAGCTCCTGTAGCTGGGCTTCCGCATCGATCAGAAAGGCGCCGGCGCTCACCACCTTTTCACCTGCAGCCAGTCCTTCAAGGACAGGAACCCATCGGGTGGTATTGTCTCCCTCCAGATTTCCCACCGTACCGGCCTTGACTGTTCGCATTGCGTAAGTGCTGGGCGCGGTCTCGACATAAACCACTTGCCTCCGCCCGGTATCAATCACTGCGGAAGCAGGGACTACGAGTTGTGCTTTCTGCCCCCCTACCTCAAGGGCTCCTGTGGCCGTGAGTTGCGGAAGCAGCGAACTATCCCGGTTGGGAACAAGGAATCTCGCCGTCACAGTCCGCTTCTGAGGATCCACTTCCCTTCCAATGAAGACTAGCTTCCCCTTAAAGATCTTCTCCGGAAAGGTCTTGCTTCGGATAGCGATCTCCTCACCGAGTTTTAGTAGAGGGAGATCCTGCTCGTAAACATCTGCCACAAACCAGACCTCTTTCAGTGGAACAAGGCGAAAAAGCACGGTCTCCACGGAGAAGTGTTCCCCGACATGGGGAAGGGAGCCAAGTAGGGTTCCCGAACAAGGCGCATTGATGGTGAACGTGCCACGGATCTTACCGGTCGATTCAAGGGCCTGAAAATCTCCGGCCGTCATTCCAATTCGAGTCAACCTGTCCTTCATCGTATTGAGACGGGCATTGATATTCTTGTGTTCATAAGACATACCCATCAGGGAGATTCGTTCCGTATTGGTTCCATATTCCGATTCAAAGACCTTTTGCTCAGCAACAGCGTGTTTGCGCAAATCCATGAGCATCTCAAGGCAATCACGCTGATCCGCAACCGCTTCATCACTATAGACCTCAAGAAGGGGAGCTCCCTCCTTGATCTCCGTCGTGTTATAATTGATCAGGGTTTTCTCGATCCGCCCACCGTAGTACCAGGTGAAATCGATCTGCTGATCAGTGACATAGGAGAACTCCCCAAAAAGCTCCACCTGACGCCGGAGCATCTTTTCCTCCACAGGGGAGACTCTGATGTTGCCCGAGGATCGCTGGTCCGCAACCAGATGGATCATTGTCTCCATCGACTTCTGCCGTTTCATACCGATGGCACTCGAAAAAGATGGGGGTAAATTTGAAGCCGAAGTCGATTCCGTTAACTTCATCGGGGAGAGGAGCCCCAAGGTCATCCCGCAGATCGGACAATTCCCCGGATGATCCTGTCGGACCTGCGGGTCCATGGAGCAGGTCCAAATTTTCTTCTCTGCTTTTAAAACCTCCTTGGCTTGGCCATTACTGGAGGGTGGTCGGGAACATCCTATCACCGCTGTAAAAAGTAAGCCCGTGCACAAAACCGGCATCAACCCGATGATGATGAGGGAGTCTTTATTCATGTCACGCCTCTGAAGAGTCCCGGAGATCAGATAATGATATTTTCCCGCAACCCGGATAAATTGCCAGTTTGTTTGTTGACCAGTTCCGCATGATAGAAAACCCCAAAGACCAAAGGTCACACAGATATCGTTGGGGTTCAGGAGTCCCGCAGGCCAACTGAACTACCGAGATGAGCCTCTATTTTTTAGTTGAGAACTGCCTGATCTGCGTTGTCGGCACATTGTTGTATCCGATACCCGTGAAGGCTGCCTCGTACGCTTTCCGCCATGCAGCGATCACTGGTTGGGATTGCCCGTGAGGCATAGCCTGATAGGTAGTGGCGATATTCACGACTCCCGAGCGAGCTCCAAAGGGTTGGAAAGCAGTCATCAAGGCAGGCTTCGCACTACCCGAGGACATATCTCCCATGCCACCGCTGGAGAAGTTGTTAATATTCCAGACCGAGACTTGGCCGGCATCGAGACCTGCTTCAGGTGTAGTGACGAGGTTGGGGATATAGCTGGCCGTGGTGGAGGGGGCGACGTAGCCGACCGCTACCTTGGCGCCTTCCTTGCTTGCGGGATCGCTTAGCACGGTGGTGAAAAGGGTCGATGGGACAGGTACCCCGTAGGCAATATCTTTGCCGCTGATCGCCGTGACGATCGCTTCGCGCCCGGCGCCGGCCGAGACGATGAGATCGTCAAAGTTGTCGCCATTCACATCTCCGATCGCCACATTCACCCCACTTGGGCAATTGCCAGGCAGGATATTCGTTAACGTGCGGATAAACTTCCCATTCTGATCCCAGAGGCTGACAGTGGCAGGACCCGATGACCTAGAGCCGACAGCAATGATAGGGACCCCATTGGTGCTGACTCCACCGACTGCCAGACTCACACCCGAGGCCCCTAGCTTGCCAGTGAAGGCAGTGAATTGGGCGCTTGGTGCGTTGGATCCATTATTGTAGATTTTCACGAGAGCGCTCTGTTTCCCTTTGGCCACGGCCATGGTCTCAAACACCGTCATATTATTGTACATCGATTTGACCTGATCGGATGTTGTCGGTAGCGGGTTTGGCACGGTGATGGCATTGGTATTGGTGCTTGTGCCGATACCCGACGCCGCCACGATCGGGCCGGTATAGCCCGGGAACGGGGTGATGATATTGGTCACATTCCCAAGGCCATTGATGACGGGGGCTGAGGGTGAGGCGGCGCCGAGTCCAAGTCGGATCCCTTCCCTGCCTGCGAACTGGAAGATCGGGGACATCATCCCCTCGTCCTCATGCTCGAGGATGTGGCAGTGCCAGACATATTTGCCCGGGTAGGGCGGAACCGCGAACCGGAGAGTGATGCTCCCATAAGCCGGAACAAAGGCCACATCCTGAGGGGAGACATAGTTGCGCCCTGCAAATTCCGGATTAGGCGGCAACTTGGGATCAATCATGACCCCACTTACCTGCGTCACGATGAAGTTACCCTGGTGGATGTGGAAGGGGTGATTGAGCCCACCTCCGTTCACTATCGTCCATTCCTCCACCGATCCCATCTCCAACTGGGGAAGAATCCCTTCGCCGAACTTCAAGCCATCGATGAAGAAGTTATCGAAACTTGAGAGATATTGTGGGTTCAGCGTGGAGAAATATTGCTGCTCCAATCCGAATGTCCTATAGACATCGGGTTTTGCGTTCCAGAGGAAATCTGCCGGTTGCGGCGCAAAGTAAACCGGAGGTCCCTTCACGGGAGTTCCGGTGACATTAATGGTGGCCAGAACATAGAAATATTGATTGCCACTTGTGTTATTCGGGGATTCCTCTCCTCCGAAGGCATCCATGAGGTAGTAGGTGCCGGGGTTGGTAGGTGCCGTGATGGCCCAAGTCGTACGCCCCCCCGTTGATAGGAGCGACTGACTGCAAAGATCCTGAAGCCTCGGAGTGTAATAGTTGGTGGAGTTGGTACTCGAATTCGTACTGGGCAGATATGCCGCCAGCGGCCCGGTAAGAGGGTGAACAAAGGCACTGTTGCCATCCCTTGCGAGGATGGTGCAGTTCGACCAAGCATTGCTCAGATTGGCATCGGCGATGACAGGCATCAGTGCACCACGGGCGCCGACCCAAGCCCAGTTCCAGATCTGAGTCTCTCCCGGTGCGATCGTGATGATCGGATTCATCTGCCCATTAACGAGCTTCTGCCACCCCTCCGTGTAGTTGGTGCCCGACTTGTCACCCGTTTGGAGTTGGAAGAGTTGGAATTTACCGGCCGAGTTGGTCTGAAGATTGACCTCCGAGAAGGCCATGTTGACCTCTGTGAGCTTTCCCTTGTACGCAGGAAATGCGTCGAGGGGATCACCTACCATGATGAGACCTGCAAGCCCCCCCTGAACCTGATCCTTGGTGTAGAGATCGGGATGGGTGTGGTACCAATTCAGCCCAACGCTATTCAGGAAATTCTTGATCGGGAACGAAACATTATTCAGCGAGAGGGGGGCATCCAGAATATAGACATTATCACCCGTACTGAGATCAGGAGCATGCGATCCATGGTAGTGGAAGCTGGTGGTGAAGACGGCGTCGTTCGTGTCAAAATTTGTCCCCATGTAGTTGTACTGGTGGACTTTGAGCGTATCGCCTGGCTGGATCTGTAGCATCGTTCCGGGGAACCCTTTCCGATAGGTGTTCCCGTAAGCGGACCATTGATAGGCAAATCCATACATTCCTGCATTGGTACCGTCGCTGGTGACATTGCTACTACCCGTTCCGCTGTAGACATCAAAAAGACCATACTTGATCGGATCGCTATTCGTTCCCGCGGAATACATGTTCACTGTGGCTTCAAGCACACCATTCGTGCTCCTGATGATATCCATCGCCTGCAGATTGGTCTGCGTGTAGGGATAATTGGTTGGGAAGATCACATTGGAGGCCTGGGCCCAACCCGTCCCGTGAGATGCAGCGAAAGCCAGCGTGGTGAGAACTGCGCGCGTGAGAAGCTTTTTCATTGTTGTAGGGATTTAATCTTTGTTTGAAAACTTGCAACCGAAAGTCGACGAATCGTAGAAAATCGTCGACGAATCGCTTGTCCTGTGATTTCGAAGCGGTTTTAAACGCCATTGCAGGATTTTCTTCTAGTGAGTCGGGCGGCGATTCGGTTGATTGGCTCTAACGAATTTAGGAATGACCGCATTGCAAACCGCCACGGAGACCAAGCAATGATCAATAAGCACCTAGGAGATCATGTGACGGAGAGTCGTAAGTCCCCCTACTTCTGGAAACTCCAGATCGGCGGATGGATCTTTTGCACGCTTCTTCTGGGAATCGTTGCTTGGATCCTGATAAACAGCGAAAACATCCCCCGATCGTCGGGAGTATTACTCTTCGAATTGATTCTCCTTAGTTCGATCTACGGGCTCCTGATCACAAGCGCTCTTCGCCCGTGGTTTATCCGGATCCATTCCAAGAGGTTGAATCCTTTAATCATGGTTCCGGTATTCCTCTCCATTGCCTTCCCGATCACACTGATCGAACTTCTCATCATCAGAATCCCCTTCCTGCGAGACTACTTCAGCCCCCTGTTTTCGATTCATTTGGTCGGAGCCAACTTTATGACTCTGGGATTCTATGTGGAGCTGTTCCTTTTTGCTCTCTGGACCGGCATGTATTTCTCAAGCTCTCTCTTTTTTGACTCCCTTGAACTGAGCCGCAGGCAGCAGAAAAGCGAGTTGGCGCTTCTGAGATACCAGATGCAGCCTCATTTCCTTTTCAACGCACTCACTGCCGTGATGGCCGTCAGCGGTGAACAGAGGAAAGTGGAGGAGCTGACCCAGTCTCTGGCGGACTACCTCCACTTCTCCTTGAGCAAGCGGGATGACGACGCCTCCCCTCTCGGCGAGGAACTGGATGCTCTTGAGAGCTATCTGCAGGTGGAGAAGATCCGCTTCGCTGAGAAGCTGATTTTCCGTATCGATGCGGATCAGGACACGCGTGCATTCATGGTGCCCAGTCAACTCGTCCAGCCTATCGTCGAGAATGCGATCAAGTACGGCCAGCAGACAAGTCCCATGCCCCTCTCGATCCGCATCCAAGCCGAGATCACTGGTGACGGCCTCCATCTCGCGGTCGAGAATACAGGGTCGTGGATTGAGCCCTCAGCAGCATCCCGTGATCACGGCATGGGAATGGGGATCGGAATCAGCAACCTCCGACGGCGGCTCCAGTTGCTCTATGGTGACCGGGCGAACCTGACCCATGAGCACTCGCCTCAGTACGTACGCGCGATGGTGACGATCCCCATCATGAAGCCATGAACAGAAGTTCCGAAGGGCCTACACCTCCACGCCTGCGTGCCATCTTGGTGGATGACGAGCCTCTCGCGAGAATCCATCTGGCCTCTCGTCTCAAGGAACACCCTGAGATCGAGATCGTGGGCGAGGCGGAAGATGTCTCCTCGGCGGTCTCCCTCATCTCCTCGGAAAAACCCGATGTGATTTTCCTCGATATCCAGATGCCGAAAAAGAACGGCTTCGCCCTTCTTCCAAAGCTCGAGGCGATCGATCCGCAACCGGCCGTGATCTTCGTCACGGCGTTTGACGAGTATGCCATCAAGGCCTTCGAGGCCAATGCCCTCGACTACCTTACGAAGCCGGTCAGCGCCGGTCGACTCGCCAAGACAATGCTCCGCCTGAACAAGCAACTGGTTTCACAAACCGGCATCTCTCCACCAACTATAGAAACAGGCAAAAGACTCAAAACCGAGGATCTGGTTCTGCTTCGGGAGAAATCACTCACCATGATGGTAAAAACGCGGGAGATCGCTGCCATCGATTCACAGGGGGACTACACCCGGATTCACTTGTGTGAAGGGAAGATCCTCATGATGAAACAGACGCTCGCAATCTGGGAGAGCCAGTTACCGGCGGATCTCTTTGCCAAGGTCAGCCGCAGCCTGCTCGTGAACAGAAAATCCGTGGCCAGGATGGAAAGAAAAAACCTACTCAGCTGGGACCTTTACCTCGCGGGAGCCAAGGAGTCGATCACACTCAGCAATCTGGAAAGCAAGCGCCTGCGGGAAGTGTTGTAGAACAACCCTCCCTCAGGAAAGGTCCGGTTTCGCGGGATTGATCTTAAGGCGAAAATTCCTAAAGACCGTTAGGATGATCAATGTCCCAGGTAGGCGGAGCGGATCTTGGGATTCTCAAGAAGTTCGGTACCAGTTCCGCTAAGGGTGATCGCCCCAAGCTCCAGCAGGCAGGCTCGGTGAGCCAACCTCAGGGCCATCACAGCATTTTGCTCGACGACCAGAAGGGTAACCCCCGCCTGATTGATATCCCGGAGGATTGCAAAGATCTCGCGCACGAGTTTTGGTGCCAATCCCATAGAGGGCTCATCGAGCAAAAGAATCTCCGACCTGCTCATGAGGGCCCGGCCCATGGCCAGCATCTGCTGTTCTCCACCCGAAAGGGTTCCCGCCATCTGGTTTCGGCGTTCCTTGAGACGGGGGAAAAGTCCAAAAACCTTGGAGAGATTCATATCGTAATTGCTCCTGTTCGTCCAGGCCCCGAGGCGCAGATTCTCTTCGATGGAGAGATTCGCAAAGATTCCCCTCCCCTCGGGAACAAGTGAGAGCCCCTTGCGGACGATCTCCTCGGGATGGGTCGTCCGGATGACTTGGTTGCCAATCCGTATGACTCCGGCATGGGGAACGGCACCGGCGATGGCGCGGAGCGTGGAACTCTTGCCGGCACCATTGGCACCGATCATGGCGACGATCTCCCCCGGATTGACCGAGAAGGAGATGCCACGCACGGCCTGAATGCCGCCGTAACAGACCTCCAGTTGATCAACCTCAAGTGCTGCGGAGGATGTCATGGGAGTTCTCCCTCCGTTCCAAGGTAGGCCTCGATGACGCGAGGGTTACCCTTCACCTCATCGGGTTTCCCGCCAGCAATCCTGACACCGAAGTCGAGAACCTCGATCCTGTCAGAGAGAGCCATGACCATCTGCATGTGATGCTCGATCAGCACGATTGTGAGCGAAAATTTGCCATGCACCCATCGGAGGAAGTCGGTGAGTTGCATCGCCTCCGAGGGGTTCATCCCGGCCGCCGGCTCATCCAGTAGAAGAAGCTTCGGATCGAGTGCCAAGGCGCGCACGATTTCAAGCCGACGTTGGGCACCGTAGGAGAGATCGCCGGCACGGTTTTCGGCAAGCGATCCGAGCTCAAAGAGGTCAAGGAGGTCCATGGAGGCGTTGATCGACTCCTTCTCTCGGAGGCGAGCATGCGGCGTGCTTAGCAGTGCATCGGGGGGTGAACAAACGATCTGTGAATCGTAAGCGATCCGAACGTTCTCAAGGACGGTGAGTTGGCGGAATAGCCTGATATTCTGGAAGGTCCTGGCCACACCACGCCGGGCGATTTCCGAGGGTCGCAGTCCGGCAATCGGGCGATCCTCAAAAAGGATCTCCCCAGAGCTGGGAGGATAGATTCCCGTCAAGAGATTGAAGAGCGTGGTCTTCCCTGCACCGTTCGGCCCGATCACGCCGAGGATTTCTCCTCGATTCACCGAGAGCGAGAGATCCCCGATCGCACGAAGGCCTCCAAATTGTCGCGTGAGGCGGCGGGTCTCAAGTAGGCCGCTCATTGAGGGCCCTCCCTTTTTTCGGTTTCCTTCTTTTTATTGGAACGGTGCGCAGGCGAAAAAAACGGCTTTAGCCAGGCCCAGTCACGATATCCCATAATTCCTGATGGCCGGTAAAGCATCAAAACAACGAGGATCGCAGGAAGCACCACCATGCGCCATGTGCCGAGGGGTTGCAGCGACTGGGTAAGGATTGTCACGGCTCCAGCACCTAAAAGTGATCCACCGAGCGAAGCAACTCCCCCCAGATAGACCATCACAAGAATCTCGGTGGACTTGAGAATGTCGAAGGAAGAGGGATTGATGAACTGGAGTTGATGGGCAAAGAGAGCACCTGCCACGCCAGCAAAGAAGGAGGATGTCACAAAGGCGACGAGCTTTGCAGTGTGGGTATTCACTCCCATTGCCTCAGCGGCAATCTCATCTTCGCGGATGGCTGCGATACCTCGTCCATATTTGGAGTAGACGAGGTTTCTGATTACCCAGAAGGCAACAACACACCAGAAGTAGGCCCAGGCAAGCGTGGTGAGACGAGGGATGCCCAGCATGCCTCGGGGCCCTCCGGTATAGGGAATATTCTCGAGCCCCGACTTCACGATCATGAGGAAGGCGAGCGTAATAATGGCCAGATAATCTCCACGCGTCTTGAAGGAGAGTATGCCGACGGGAATTCCGGCTAGCCCCGCCGTGCAACCGCCGATCAGTACAGCCGCTGGAAAAAGGAGGGCGGCAGGGGCGGTGGGGAAAAGCTTCACCGTCAGGATTGCGGAAGCATAGGCTCCAAGCGCCATGAAGCCTGCATGCCCCACCGAAAACTCCCCCATCCAGCCATTCACAAGATTGAGGCTAACGCAGAGGATGGCATTGATCGCCACCGAGATCAGGACGAACTGCAGGTAGTCGTTCACCAGACCCGTGGCTGGCAAGACTGCCGCAACAACCAATCCCAGGAGCAGGAGGCTCAGCGGAATGAGGTGTTTCTTGATCCCATCCATCATGCTTTATGAAGAGCCGGCTTCCCCAGAAGGCCGTAAGGTTTGAAGACTAGGATCAGCAGGAGCAGGGAGTAGGAGATCAGATCCCGGTAGGTCGAGGGTAGCACTGCCACGGTCATGACCTCGACGGATCCCAGAATAAAAGCCCCAAGGACGGCACCCCTCATGTTTCCGATCCCACCGATGACGGCTGCCACGAAGGCCTTCCAACCCACGGTGATTCCCATGGACGCACTGACCACGGGATAGGCCATTCCATAGAGAAGCCCGGCTGCTCCACCCAGGGCCGCCCCGATGGCAAAGGTGATGGCTATGATCTCATTGGCAGGGATACCGAGAAGAGAAACCATGGCACGGTCGGAAGCGATCGCCCTCATGGCCATGCCGAAAGAGGTTTTCCTGATCAGAAAGTCGAGTGCCAGCATGAGCCCAAGCGAAACCCCAATGATGACGATCTGGAGCATGGTGATCGTGACCCCGCCAAACTGGTAAGTGGCATTCTCAAGAAGCCGGGGCATCGGACGCGCGTAGGGGCTGATGCCGAGGGTCGTATTCTGGATCACAAGACCGCATCCCAGCGCGGTGATAATCGCGGAAACACGGGGCGCCTTGCGAAGGGGGCGGTAGGCAAAGCGCTCGATCAGTGTGCCGAGTAAGGCTGTCGCCGCCATCACTACAATCAATGCCAACCAGAAAGGCACGGGAACAAGGGCGATCAGGAGGAGGCAAAAAAAGGCTCCGAGCATGAAGACATCGCCGTGAGCGAAATTGATCATGGTCAGGACGCCATAGACCATGCTGTAGCCCAGGGCGATCAAGGCATAGATGGAGCCAAGCTGAAGGGCGTTGATCGCCTGCTGGGCCAGATACTTCATTGAAGAATGCGACCGGTACTAAGGGTCGACGGTGCTCACCCAATGGAAGCTACCATCCTTGATCTGCATGATCACGGCGCTTTTCTCGGGATCACGCGCCCCCTCGGGGTAAACGAAGTGGCCGGTCACTCCCTCAAAGGTTCTCGTGGCAGCCATCGCATCGCGGACAGCAGTGCGATCAACCTTTCCAGCGGAGGAAATGCTTTGGGAGGCGAGGCCCATGGCGTCATAGGTCAGCGCCGCGACATCGTCGGGAGCATTGCCATACCGAGCCGTGTAGTCGGCGATGAATTGTTTCGCCTTCGGGGTTGCCGCTTCCGTCGAGTAGTGGTTGCAGAAATAGGAGCCCTCCAGGTTCTTTCCGGTATCGAGCTTGATGATGTCGGGGGAGCTCCAGGCATCACTACCAAGAAAGGGAGCCTTGATACCAAGCTGGCGCGCCTGGGCCGCAATCAGGGGCGTGTCGTTGTAGGGTGCGGGCAGGTAGATGATATCCGGAGCGGATTCGCGAATTTTGGTGAGCTGAGCCGAAAAGTCACGATCACCAGTCGAGTAAGTCTCCATGGAGACAACCTTGCCGCCAGCCTTTTCAAAGGCCTCCTTGAAGAGGGCACTCTGGCTGGTGGGCGCCTCGGAGGTGACATCATAGAGGACGGCGGCCGTCTTTGCATGGAGGTTCTTAGTGGCAAAAGCCGCAAGGACAGGCGACTCGAAGCGGTCGGTGAAGCAGGCGCGGAAGACATTCTTTTTTGGTTTTCCAGTCTGGGTGTCCTGAGTGGTCTTTGGATTGGTCGACCAGGGGGAAATCATGAGACATCCGAGCGACTCGGCGAGCTCTCCCGCAGGGATCGCGCAGGAGCTGGCATCGGGCCCAACCATGACGAGCACTCCGTTCTGAGAGATCAGGCGTTGGGCCGCGGCGGCGGACTGGTCGGCCTTGCACGAGTTATCGACCACGGAGAGCTCGACTGGAAGTTTTATCCCTCCGACCATGATGCCCCCATCTTTGTTGACCTGCTCGGCGAAGAGCTCGGCAGCCTGCTTGCAAGAGGCTCCGACGGCTGGCATTTCACCTGTAAGTTCGGCGTTGATGCCGATCTTCACCGAGGGCTTTGACGGTTGACACGAGGCAACAAGCAGGGAACCGATAGTTAGAGCGACAATAGCGAAGGGGATGGAACGAAGGCCGAACATTGGGGGATTTGCAAAATACATAAGTGCTGGTTAAAGACCTGAGAGAGAGGTTGCAAACCTAATCACCAAACAATCGATAACCAAGCTCCAGCAAGAGCATTCCGATGCATCGTAAATAGCTGAGCCTCGTGCGATTCGTCGACGTTTCCCAGCGATTCATCGACTTTCATTGGCCGGATTCTCGACTTTGATTATAAAAGCATCCGTGCAGATTCGGCACCGTATCATGACAATAGCCATGGCCCTCGCTCTTTTCGTAGCGATCGGAGGGCCCCTTGCCGTTCTTCAGGGTATTGCCTGGGTGAATATGGTGCATGATTTCTCCAAGACCGGATCCCTGACACAAGCTGTGGAGAAGACCTTCGACGGCCAACACCCCTGCCCGCTTTGTAAAAAGATCGCTGCCCAGCGCGCGCATGAGGAAAAATCCCCCATCGCCATGAAGGTCGACAAGAAGGCCGAGCTCTTTGTCGGCTCGGCCCGATCCGATGTGCCGATCCCGATTGCCCGCGCGATCGTCTATGGTCCAGCCCCTTTTGTTGTGATGCCAGAGCTTTTCTTTGCTCCGCCGGTGCCGGTGCCAATCGTTGCGGCCTCTTAGGCTAGCGCTCTTTTCAAACTCTCCGGATTCTGTGGTCCGGTAAGCCCGTTGTCAGTCCAGCGCTGTGCTTCGTTTTATTTGGCGACCGTTTCGGGTCGTTATCTTCCGTCGTTCAAAACCAAATCCCTGCAACTTTATCCGACCATCATGAAAAATCTTCGTTCGCTCCTTTCGAATAGTGCCATCAGAGCATTTCTGGCGCTTTTACTCTTCAACTCCCCATCCAACCTCCACGCCTGCGCCTGCGGTTGCAGTGTCTACAACGTGGGCACCGGATATAACTTTCCCGAAGGTGCCGGCGGTATGGCATGGACGGAATACGACTATATTGGCCAGAGTCAGAACTGGAGAGGTATGGGGCCATCAGCTGCTGGGAACAACCCACATCAGCTGATCCAGACCTCCTGGCTCCAAGGAGGCTTCCAATACTTCTTCAATGAGAAGTGGGGGGGCTCAGTAGTAGTACCTTCAGCGAACCGGATTGTCCGCGCCCAGAGCGATGACGGAATGGAGGTCCAGCAAGGTGATGCCGCTCCATCGCCCAAAACGTTCACCAAGCAGTGGTGGGGCATGGGGGATATCCGACTCAACGGCTACTACACCGGATTCTCTCCCGACATGTCGACCGGAGTGAATCTTGGGGTAAAACTTCCCTCCGGGCTATGGAACGAGCCCGGGATCGATCGTGACAATCAGATCGGAACCGGAAGCACCGATATCCTCTTCGGAATCTTCCACCGCCACCGGATCACAATGGACGAGAAGTGGAACTGGTTCGTCGATTCTCAACTCGATGCTCCGGTTATCACTCAGGCAGGATACACGCCCGGGATCCAACTGAACGGTACGGCAGGTTTCTATTACACAGGACTGAAAATCGGAAAGGTGAAGATCCGTCCTCTCGGTCAGGTGCTCTTCGTCAACAAAGCCTCCGATTCGGGACCCGCGGCCGATCCCAAAAATACCGGCTACCAGCAGCTCTCACTCTCACCTGGCATCGAGTTCGACTTCAAGAAGGTGCGAGTCTACGCCGACGCGGAACTTCCAGTGATGAACAACATGGTGGGTAATCAGTTGATCGCCCCTTGCACGGTCAAGGTGATTGCCAGCTACATCTTCTAATTTGAAGAGAGCTTGGGATTTTGACGCGAGGAGTTGTTGCTGCTCGGTCGGCGTAGGCTTGCTACAGGTTTCCTTGTGCGTCTAGCCCCGCATCTAAACTTCGAAGCCCTATTGCTTATATTTCAGAGCTCTTACGCTCTTAAGCTCTTTGCCCTGCATCCCCCTGCATCCTTTATCCCCTTGATCCCTGTGATGAACGACTGTCGGCAGTAATCCCCGATGATCAGGCTCCGATGTCACGGCGGAGTTGCTTTCCCTCAAAGGCGATCTTATCGGCGGCGGCATAAGCTTTCTGCCGAGCTTCTTCGAGGGTGCTGCCCAGAGCGGTGACACCGAGAACGCGACCTCCGTTAGTGACGACATGCCCCTCCTTGTGTGCCGTTCCTGCATGGAAGACGACGACATCCGGATCGGCTGAGGCCTTTTCGATGCCGGTAATAACTTTACCTTTCTCGATCGGGCCGGGATAGCCCCCGGAGGCCAGGACCACGCAAACCGCAACACGCTGATCCCATTCCGGCCTGGCATCGGCAAGAGTCCCGTCGATCGTTGCCTCGATCAGATCGAGGAGATCGCTTTTCAGACGACGCATCAATGACTGGGTCTCCGGATCACCAAACCGGCAATTAAACTCCAGAACCTTGGGGCCGTTGGGGGTCATCATCAGCCCAGGGAAGAGCATTCCCTGAAAAGGGAGTCCGTCAGCTGCCAAGCCCTTCACAAAGGGCTCCAGGACCTCCCTCGCGAGACGCTGCCTCATGGCATCGTCCACAACGCGAGAAGGACTGATCGTTCCCATGCCACCGGTATTGAGACCTTGGTCGCCATCGAGAGCACGCTTATGGTCCTTGGCATCGGGGAAGAGAATGTAGTTTTTGTTATCGATCAGCGCGTGCAGGGAACACTCGGGACCGGTCAGGAACTCCTCGATGACCACCGTGTTGCCGGCATCGCCAAAGATCTTCTCGACCATGATTTCACGGATGGCGGTCTCCGCCTCCGTCGGGCTATGGGCGATCACCACACCCTTCCCTAGGGCAAGTCCATCAGCCTTCACAACCAGCGGATAAACGGCCGAGCGACAATGGATCAGCGCAGCAGAACTGTCGGAAAAAGTGACTGATCCCGCCGTAGGAATGCCGTGCCGGACCATGAAGTCCTTGGCAAACGACTTCGAGGCTTCCAGCAGGGCGGCGGCGGCTACCGGACCAAAGACTCGGAGCCCCTGTTGATGGAAAAGATCGATAATGCCTGCCGCCAGAGGATCGTCCGGCCCGACAATCGTGAGGTCCACCTGCTCCGCTTTGGCAAGATCAGCGAGCCCCTGCAAGTCGATTGCGGCAACGGGGTGATTGGTTGCAATCCCTGCAGTTCCCGCATTCCCGGGAGCGCAGAGAAGCTGAGTCACACGAGAGCTTTGAGAGAGCTTCCAGAGGAGAGCGTGTTCGCGGCCGCCCGAGCCGATCACCAAGATTTTCATCCCAGAAGCATGGACGCAGGGAATGCTTCACGTCCAGATTGGAAGCAAGGGGCCACAAAGAGCGATGGAGCATCCTGTGACGAAATCGTCACATTGGTCTGCTTGGTAAATAGCTTTCCTCATCATACACAACATATTGTGTCTCAAGAAAACCATAGCCACTACAGGAGTGTATGGATCTCCGATGTGCACCTTGGAACCCGTGGGTGCCAGGCGACCGCCCTGCTTGGATTCCTTCGCTCCTTTGAATGCGATACCCTCTATGTGGTCGGCGACTTGATCGACATCTGGGCCATGAAGCGTGGAGTCTACTGGACTCAGGAGCATAGCGATGTGATCCAAAAGATCCTTCGTAAGGGACGCAAGGGATCAAAGGTCATCTACATCCCGGGCAACCACGACGAACGGATCACGGATTTCACAGGAGATTACGCTAACGTCCATATCCAGCCTCGTGCCTTTCATACCACGGTTGACGGCCGCCGCCTTCTCGTGGCCCACGGGCATGAGCTCGACACCGTGGTTCAGAACCTTGGCTGGCTGGCCCATCTCGGGGATATTGGATATGCATTCCTCCTTCAGCTCAATGGTCCGGTGAATTTCTTCCGACGGCTTCTCGGACAAGGTCATTGGTCGCTGAGCGCCTATGTGAAGAGTAGCGTGAAAAACGTTGTGAACTTCATCGGGGGATTCGAAGAATCGATGATTCATTTTGCGTCCGATGCACAGGCTGAGGGAATCATCTGCGGACACATCCACACGGCGGCAATCCGCAAGATCAAGGACCTCGATTACTACAACACGGGCGACTGGGTCGAGAGTCTTACGGCACTGGTCGAGGAGCGGGATGGAGAACTCAAACTCCTTCAATTCTCAATATCAGGGGATCTCCTGCGCACGCTGGCCGTGTGTGGTAAGTTTGAGAAAGAGGCGGAAGCACCTTCATCAGGACCATTCCGAGAAGATCTTTCCGAAGCGCTCGTAGTCTGAAAAAACTGGCGGGAAAGCCTTCCCGAGCTTAATGAAGAATGGCTTCAAGATGACCATTTGCCTGCTCAAATCAAAGATTCACCGCGCCGTCGTGACCGGAGCCTCGTTGGATTACGAGGGAAGCCTCACCATCGCCTCGGATCTGGCCGAAAGAGTCGGCCTGCTTCCCTACGAGAAAATCCTCGTTGGCAACATGGGGAACGGAGAGCGCTTCGAGACCTATGTGATTTACGGGACCCGGGGCTCCGGAGTGATCGAACTCAACGGAGCGACCGCACATTTGGGGAAGATCGGCGACCGCCTCACCATTATGTCGTATGCTTGGATTGATGCGCGTGAGGCTTCCTCTCACAAGCCCTCGGTGATCCTTCTCGACGAGGCGAACACGGTGATTCGGGCATAAATCGCATTTCAGCAGTCACGGATCCTGATGAATCTGTGGAAAATGGAATGTGGAAAGCGTAGAGTCTTTTTACTTCAAGGCGTGCGCCCCCAAAGATCCCAAGGCGGTAAGCACTGAAAAGACAATCACCCAGGGAAGGATTCCGACGGAGATTGCCATCTGGATCTTTCCGGATGACTCTCCGAGAGCCAGCGCAATTGCGGCCGTTGCTTGAGGCCCTATGGTGACCGGTGCAATAAAGGCCAAACCCCAAAGACCGAACCGGGCCCAGATCCGCCAAAAGAACTTTGTGGGATCAGGTGTCTTGGAGAGTTTTAGTTTTTGAAACAACCAGTTCCTCAACGGCACTCCTCCAGCCAGTACCATGAGACCACCCGCCGAATAGCCAAGCCATGCGGAGAAGGCTGCCAACCAGAGCGGAGCATGGGCGGCCACACCCGCCGGAATCGCTCCCACAAAATAGAAAAGCCCGATTCCGAACGCGGTGAGTGCACCAGTCATTCCCGAGAGTTAATCAGAAACTCAAGAAAACAGGAACTGTGTAAGGTTGATGAGTCTACAGAGTCTCCAGTGGGTTGTGATTTGTGGGTTGTGGCCAAGAAAGTGATGACGAGCGGGAAAAGAATCCTGAAACATTGCCCCGCTGCAAGCCCGGGATTCCCTTGTCGCGCATCAAGCTTCAGAATATCGCGTTGTCGTCGTCATTGTTCATCCCTCGCAATACCATGCCCCTGCTCTTCTCCTCCACCTACCGAGCACCATGGGGACTCTCTAACGGGCATCTCCAAACGATCCTTCCCGTCCTCATAAGAAGGGTTCCAAGAGTCACCCCGGAGAGGGAGCGCATCGTGACCCCCGACGGGGACTTTTTGGATCTCGATTGGAAGCGTGACCGCCGCTCGGAGTCCCTTGTCATCATCACGCACGGACTGGAGGGAAACTCCGCCAATGCCTCCGTGCAGGGCATGGCCTCAGCATTCCATCGGGCCGGATGGGATGCCCTTGCCTGGAATCTTCGTGGCTGCAGTGGAGAGCCCAACCGCCTGCTTCGCACCTACCACAGCGGCGCCTGGGAAGATCTTCAGTGCGTGATCGAGCATGCCGCAACTTCCCATGGTTCCTACCGAAAGATCGCCCTGGTCGGGTTTAGTATCGGGGGAAACCTTACTCTCAAATACCTGGGGGATCGCAGGTCTTCAATCCATCCCTCCATCAAGGGCGCGGTAGTGTTCTCCGTGCCGTGTGATCTCGCCTCGAGTGCCAGAGTTCTGGAGAGCCGTGTCAACAGCATCTACATGAATCACTTCCTCGGGGATCTTCGTAGGAAAATCCAGGAGAAGGCTAAAGCTTTTCCTGGAGGGATTTCGCCCGAGGGGCTTGATCGGATCCGAACCTTCCGTGAATTCGACGGCGCCTACACCGCCCCGCTGAATGGCTTCCTGAGTGCCGAGGATTACTGGGCCAAGGCCAGCAGCAGACCATCACTCCACGGAATCACCATTCCGACACTTCTCGTGAACGCACTCAACGATCCCTTCCTAGGCCCCGAATGTTTCCCCAGGGAAGAAGCCAAGGCTAATCCCCACCTTCACTTGGAACTCCCCGAAAGCGGCGGCCACCTCGGCTTCATCACCTTCGGTAAGGAATACTGGTCCGAATCGCGAGCCGTGGAGTTTTGTGGAAGGCTGGAGGGAAGAGGCTACTCCTCTTCGTAGTCTTGATTTGGGAGATCCATGCTGCCGTGGAGGATGCGTAGAACTTCGATCGCCTCTGTCCCCACTCGGTAAAAAATCAAATGATTGCGGCAGAGTAGAGAACGTATCCCGGAATAGATCTCCGTTCTTGGTCGGCCCAACTCCGGATGCACAAGAAGCTCCCCTGCTCGCTCAAACACATGATCCACATAGCGGTCGGCTGCCAACTCATCGTGAGCAGCGATATATTCCCATAGGTCGATCAGATCTTCCTTCGCTTGCCCCGAAAACTGGAGCTTCATGCAACCCTTGACCCCCGACGTGAGCGCCCGAGCTGCTTGATCTCTTCCTTCATGGAATGATCCCAGTCATGGAGATCACCCGAATCAGCGGACTCAATCCCCACGGCAACAGCATCCCTAAGATTCACAAGCCGGGAACTCTTTCGAGTCTCCCGTTCATGCAGTGCCCGCAGCGCCTCCCGCACCACCTCACTTGCCGAGGTGTAGAGACCGCTACCGACCTTACGCTGAACCCACTCCTCCATCTCAGTGGTCAGAGAAACATTCATGCATTTATCATTCCCTAACGCCAAAGATTGTCAATTCTTGGCGCCGACCTCAAATCACCCAACAACATCCACAAACGCTCCATCGATTCCCTGAAATCCGCAGATCAGCACGATCACCACGCGTTGCTTGCTATCGCAAGAAGCTATGGGGGCAACGGCTATTAGCTTTTTAGGCTCTAGGCTTTTAGGTCAGAGGGGATCAGGCATCTGGAGGCTATCCAGTTGATTTTTTAATCAGGAACTCAGGAAGAGAGGAAGGCGATCTGTCTAATGCATCGCTTGTTTAGGGCTCCCTAAGGTGCAACAATCTTGAGGCCTTCGATCAGTCCCTTAAAATCTTTCCCGTTCAAGGTCACGAGGGTTTTGGCTTCTGCTTGGAATGCTGCGACCGCATGGAGGTAGTCGTGAATCCTTCCTCCCCTGACTCCTTTTTTATGGGCTGAAGCCAAGGCTTCGAGGGTTTGTGCCGGCGAGAGTTCAGCGATCTCAAGGTCCTCCGCTAATGAACCAACCATCTCTGAGGCCTCGGTGGGTGAATAGCGGATGCCCAAGCGACCGCCCGTCAGCGTGGAGAAGACTTCCGCCATTGAATGAGTCCGCGTGAGATTTCCAGATTGTTCCAGTCTCGCCCGCAGTGTTTCGTCGAGCAGCGCCTCCACAAGTGCTGAGCTGTCCCAATAGGTCCGCAATCCGGTTTTCATCGTTCCCCGTGACTCGGTGTCAAATCGCACTCACCGGGCATCCCGTTCGGCGCGGATCGCGGCGGCGATCTTGGATGCATCGATCCGGCGTTTCGCCCCCATCACCTTACCTCGCCACTTGCGTGCTTTCACGAGAGGTGCCTCGGCCGGCTTGAGTAGGCGAAAAAGTACGGTGCCCGGCTCCGGAATCTCCCGTTCCAATACATCACCAGGAGTGAATATGGAGGGGAAAATTCCCCTAAGCCGATTGTCGAGTTTCGTGACGGAAATCTCTGCCTTCATGGTGGGAATTTCCCACATGATGATTTTTCCAGCAAGGGGAAAGATCCGGGACAATTTATCTGCGGTCAGTTCAGCACCCGATTCTCCTGGGGAGGCGTAGCCAATCTCGAATCACCCAACGATATCCGCAAACGTTACATCGATTCCCTGAAAGCCGCTGATCAGCACGACCATCGCGCGTTGCTTTTCTTTTGCGAGGAACTGAGGGGGAGCGGCTGTTAGCGTATTAGGCTATAAGCTAAAGTGGAAAAGCACTTCAAAATATCATACACCTTTGTTAATTTTAATAAATGAATGCTGACCAACCAAACAGCTTAGTGGATGCGATCTTGTGGTCTTTGTTTCTTTTCCCAGCAGGAATTTCGTCTGTTGCTTTTGGGGTTATAATCCTGCGGTTTGAGTACGAAAAACAAAAGGAGCGAGTGGATTTGCCATTTTACGCATGGCTTAAAACGCTTGGTTCAACCATATTAGTTTTTTGCAACTTTTGTTTCTCTTGGAGTCTATCTTATGTGGGATTCTTTCTCCCGCTTTTTGCTACTCCACAGTCGCTAAACTGAAACTCTATTCATATCGAAAAGCTCTAGAATTTTTGCACAGGTTAGCCCCTGAGCCAAAACAAAGGCTTGGAAGATCGGATGGAGAGCAAGGCGCGCGAGCGAAGCTGTAGTGAACTACTGCGAGCGAGCGGCAACACCGCGAGGCGCAAAAATCACAAGCCTGCTATTGATCCTTAAAGGAGCAATAGCGCCGGAGATTCGAGCAGCTTGCGGAGGGCGCTCATATATTCGGCAGCCACTGCGCCATCCACCACGCGGTGATCGCCGCTCAGGGTAATGCTCATGCGATGGCCGATCTCAATCTCGTCGCGGCTGTTGACGACGGGCTTCTTGACGATGGCACCGACGGCAAGGATTGCAGCTTGGGGAGGATTCACGATTGCACAGAACTGCTCGATGCCGTAGGCGCCGAGGTTGGAGACGGTGATGGTCCCTCCTGCATATTCCTCGGGCTTGAGCTTCTTGTCACGGGCGCGGAGGGCGAGATCCTTCACGGAGGCGCTGATCTCCTTGAGAGACAGCTTCTGGGCATCGCGGATGACCGGGGTGACGAGGCCATCCTCGACGGCGATCGCGACGGAGAGATTCACGCTGCCATACTGGATGATGGCATCTCCGGAAAAGGCGGCGTTGACCTTCGGTTTCTGCATGGCGGCGCGGGCCACGGCGGAGAGGGCGATGTCGTTGAAGGTGATCTTGCCACCCCCAGCAGCACTCTTAGCTTCAATGTATTCCTTGCGGAAGGCCATCATCGGGGCGGCATCGATCTCGATGGAGAGGTAGAAATGGGGGATCTGGGTCTTGCTTGCAAGGAGCCGCTCGGCAATGACGCGGCGCATGCCACTCAGAGGAATACGGGTCTCGGGCATCCCGGCGATCGGGGTGGGCAGGATGGCGGCCACGGGCGAGGAACCGGCAGCGGTAGGGGCGCCCACACTCCCAACACCAACTGGTGCATTCTCGACGTCAAAAGCGATGATGCGGCCGCCGGGTCCGGTTCCTTGAAGTCCCGCGAGGCGGACGCCCCGGGCGTCGGCGATCTTGCGGGCAAGTGGGGAGGCCTTGACTCTTACCCCGGTCACTCCAGAATTCACATTCCCACCAACTCCTCCACCACCAGAGCGAAGCGCAGCGGCTCGGGCCCGGGGAGTCAGTGGACGGCCGGAAGCGACGGTGGGACGCGAGGAGGGAGCTTCAGTCGCTGGGGCAGCAGGGGCAGCCTTTGGTTTGCCTCCGGCTTTTTCACCTTCCTTCAGAACAAGTGCCAGAGGAGCGCCGACGACGACCTTGCCACCTTCTGGAACAAAGATATCGGCAAGCGTCCCTTCCTCAAAAGACTCCATCTCCATGGTGGCCTTGTCGGTCTCGACCTCGGCCAGGATGTCACCCACCTCGACTTTGTCCCCCTTCTTCTTGCGCCAGCGCAGGAGGGTTCCTTCCGTCATGGTGTCGCTCAACTTGGGCATCGTGATTTCTGGCATGGTCGTGAAGGGTGTGGTGTGGACTAAAAAATCTATGACTGGATGTTCTCGCGCAGAGACGCGGTGACGCGGAGTTGGGGAATAAGTGCAATTTCATTCCTCTGCGCCTCTGCGTTTGCATGTCCGGCCGTTGCTACGCAACCGTTACGGCTGCGGGAAAATTTTCCCAGGGATTCTTGGAATGGGATGCAGTTCATGGAAGGCATCAAAAGGACGAAAGGACTTTGGCGACGACAGCTTGGGCATCGGGCAGTTGAAGCTTCTCCAGAGGCATGCTGTAAATTGCAGGAGCATCCAGTGCGGTGACGCGGAGGATGGGGGCATCGAGATCGTCGAAGGCATGCTCGGCAAGGAGAGCTGCGATCTGGGAACTGACGCCGCAGAAAGGCTTGTTCTCATCGACAAGGACGGCTCGGTGGGTCTTCGCCACGGAATTGAGGATGGTTTCCTCGTCAAGGGGGCGGATCGAGCGCAGATCGACAACCTCCGCCTCAACGCCATGTTCTGCGGAAAGAATCTCCGCTGCGGCCAGACAGGTAAGGACGGCGCGACCGTGGGCTATGAGGGAGACATCGATTCCTTCGCGCTTCACTTCGGCGACACCGAGAGGAACGGTGTAGGCGCCTTCAGGCACCTCGCCGAGATCGCCGTAGAGGAGGGTATTCTCCATGAAGCAGACGGTGTCGTTATCCCGGATAGAGGAGATCATGAGCCCCTTCGCATCGTAGGGGGTTGCGGGGCAGACGACCTTGAGGCCGGGAGTGTTCGCCAGGAAATTCTCCGGTGTGTGGGAATGGGTCGCCCCGACATTGGTCCCGCCGTTGGCAGGGCCGCGGATAACCATCGGGACATTGATGAGACCGCCCGACATGTAGCGGATGCAGCCGGCGTTGTTAATGATCTGATCGAAGCCGACGTAGGCGAAACTCCAGAACATCAGCTCGACCACCGGGCGCAGTCCCATCATGGCAGCGCCTACGCCGAGTCCTAGGAAAGCTGCCTCGCTGATCGGGGTATCGATGACTCGCTTTGATCCGAAACGTTCCCAGAGGCCCTCAGTGACCTTGTAAGCGCCGTTATACTGGGCGACCTCTTCTCCCATGAGGAAGACGTTCTCGTCACGGGTGAGTTCCTCGGCGAAGGCATCGTTGAGTGCTTGGCGATACGTGATGACAGGCATGGCTAGAAAGATGGCGAAGGGCGAAAGGCGAAGGAAAAAAGGGGCGAAATCATGATCATTCGCTGAAGAAGAAGCGGCCGGTTTGGCCAGCTTCGGTCTTGTGATCGACCTCGTGGTAGATGCCCTCGAAGATGCTCTCCTCAGGGGGCCAGGGGCTGGCAATCCCGAACTCTGCTGCTGCTGCCGCCTCGGCCTTTGCCTCGGCGTCGATCTTGTCAATTCCAACCTGGGTGATCACGTTCTCGGCAAGAAGCTGATTCTGCCAGAGTGTGATCGGATCGCGTTCGGTCTTGTAGAGCTCGATCTCCTCGGGTGATCGGTATTTCTTAGCATTCGCATCAGCAACGGAATGCCCATAGTAGCGGTAGGTTGCGACTTCGAGGACGTGCGGTCGATACCTCGTGCGGGCCTTCTCCATGGCTTCGCCCAAGGAGGCCCTGAGTTCGTAAAGGTCGAATCCGCTGCAGAGTGACCAATCGACATCGAATCCCTCCGCACGCGAAGCGAGCGAGTGACGGATCGCCGAGGATCGCTCGAGACTAGTCCCCATTGAGTACCCGTTATTTTCTATGACAAAGACGATCGGGAGTTCCATCAATGCGGCCATGTTGAGGCACTCGCTGAAGACCCCCTGATTCACCGCTCCATCACCAAGGAAGGCAACCGCACAACCCTTGTCCTTCTTGTATTTGATCGCGAAAGCTAGGCCAAGGCCGAGAGGTGTCTGACCCGCAACGATGCCGTGGCCTCCCCAATAGTGCTTATCAGGAGCGAAAAAGTGCATCGATCCCCCCTTCCCCTTGGAACAACCCGTGCCCTTCCCGAAAAGTTCGGCCATGCATTCGTTCATCCCCATGCCGACGGCCAGGGCATGACCATGATCACGGTAGGCAGTGATGATCTCATCGTGGCCGTTCATGAGCGAGGCGGTGCCGACGGCGACCGACTCCTGACCATTATAAAGGTGGAGGAAGCCCCCCATGATCCCCTGATTGTAGTATTTCAGGGCCTGCTGCTCAAAACGGCGGATGCGGAGCATCTCACGGAGGAAGTTTATCTTCTGGGCCGGTTTCAGGGAGGAGTTGAAGGGAGACTTGGAAAATTCCGCTTTGGAAGAGGCTGTTAAAGTGACCTTTGCAGGAGCGACAGACTTGGCCTTGGTAACAGCCTTGACCGGCACCTTGGCCGATTTGGGAGCTGTTTTTGAAGTCGCTTTGGGGATTGCTTTCAGAGTCGCTTGGAGGATCGCTTTTTTTGCAGCAACCTTAGAAGCGACGGGACGAGCCGCTTTTTTTGCGGCAGTCTTTTTGGTTTTTGAAGGTAGGGAAAGTGTGCGTGGCATGATACTTCACAATCTGGAGACAGACGATTGTGAAGAGAAAACTATCCCGAAATTCCTAACCAGCGGCAAGCCCGAAGCAATAGGGCAGAGAGATAATCAGGAACTCAAGAAGTCAAGAACCGAGGGAATCTGAAATGCTAGGCGTACTAGAAAAAGACCCCACCCGACGATCGCGGAGTGAGGTCTGTATTCTTCAACTTGCTCAGGTCTTTTCCTGATTTTCTGAGTGCCTGATAATATTTTCGGTTTTACTTTTTCCCCAGGGCTTCCGCCTCCAGGGCAGCTTTCACGGCCGTCTCGATCTCGGCATACAGAGCCTGATCACCCTTTAGGAGTTCCTTGGCAGCATCCCGGCCTTGGGCGATATTGCTCCCCTTGTAGCTCATCCAGGAACCGCGTTTTTCAATGATGTTCTTCTCCAGGGCAAGATCGAGCAGGGAACCGGTGCAGGAAATCCCCTCGTTATACATGATGTCGAACTCGGCCTCCGTGAAGGGTGGCGCGACCTTGTTCTTCACGACCTTGACGCGGGTGCGGTTCCCGGTGACCGTGCCATCCGTCTGCTTGATCGCACCGATGCGGCGGATATCGACCCGGACGCTTGCGTAGAATTTGAGCGCCTTGCCGCCCGGAGTTGTCTCCGGATTACCGAACATCACACCGATCTTTTCGCGGATCTGGTTGGTGAAGATGCAGCAGCAATCGGCTTTGGAAATAAAGGCCGTAAGCTTCCTCATCGCCGCACTCATGAGACGGGCTTGGGCTCCGACGACGGAGTCACCGATTTCCCCCTCGAGTTCCGATTTTGTCACCAGGGCCGCAACGGAATCCAGGACGACGACATCGACTGCATTGGAGCGGACGAGCGTCTCGCAGATGCGGAGGGCCTCCTCACCGGAACTGGGCTGTGACACTAACAGTTCCTCAAGATTCACGCCGAGTTTGCGGGCATAGCTGGGATCAAGTGCGTGTTCTACGTCGATGAAAGCGGCGACTCCACCGCGCTTCTGGGCCTGGGCGACGACCGTCAGCGTGAGTGTGGTCTTTCCGGAGGACTCGGGTCCGTAAATCTCGACGATGCGGCCTTTGGGAAATCCTCCCACACCAAGGGCCCTGTCAATGAGCAGATTGCCCGTCGGGATCGAGGCGATGTTCACCGCCGAGGCATCTCCGAGCCTCATAATGGCACCGTCACCGTAATCTTTCGCGATGGCCTGGATGGCAAGATCCAGATTTTTGGCGCGAGCAGTCGCGGCTTTGTCGTTGGATTTCTCGGCGGTTTTTTCTGATACGGTTACGTCGTCTTTGGCCATGGTTCGCGATGGGGTGGAATTGTTTGGTGAACTCCTAACCTAATGCACCCGCGTTATGCCGCAATCGGAAAACGGCGGCTTGCCTTTCCTTCGGGTATTTCTACCTTGAACATTCCTGATGAACCCCCTGCCTCCCTCATTTCTGCCGAGAACCATCAGCACCATTGGTCTCTGGTTGGCCATCATTGCCTCATTCGTCCTAAGGTCGGAAGTCACCTTTGCCATCCTGATTGCCATCCCCGCACTGGTTTCACTCTGGGAATATTTCGGCCTTCTCAAAGCGGGTGGAGTCGCTCACCACCGCAATCTGGGCATAGCCGCCGCGATTATCCTCATGGGTCTCGATTTTTGGCTCCTGCGCTCTCCCTCAATGGCCCTTCCCCTTGTTCAGGGCGGGGGAAGCATTTTTGCCGTAGATGCTGCAGTCATTGCATTCTTTGTCATGGCTCTCTTTGTGCGGGAGTTCGCTAGAAACACTCCAACTCGTGAAACAGCGGAGGCCATCGGGTTCACTCTTTTCGGCGTCCTTTATATTCCCTGGCTCTTTCTCTTCATGGCCAAATTGCTCTATCTCACGCCCAGGACGGCAGAGGGGTTCACCACGGGCCAGTATCTGGTCCTCTTTGTGGTGGCTGTCACAAAATTCACCGACGTAGGCGCTTTTCTTTGTGGAAGTCTCTTTGGCAGAACTCCGTTTTTCCCAAACATCAGTCCGAAGAAAACATCGGAAGGGATCGCCGGTTCTCTGGTTGTCGGGCTTCTGGTCGGAGTCGGCATCTTTCATTTCTTCGGACGGCATCTTCCCCTCTTTTCCTTTTTCTTGGTATGCGCTCTATCCCTCCTCATCGGAATTTTTGGTATCGCCGGAGACCTTGCCGAATCGCTCCTGAAGCGCTCCCTTCACACCAAGGACTCGGGCCATGTACTGCCAGGAATCGGGGGGGGGATGGATCTCATCGATAGCCTCCTCTTCACGCTACCTCTCTTTTATTTTCTCCTCCAGATCCTGCTTCCATTGTCCAAATCCGGTTAAAGCATGAGTCCTGAAATCATAAGACGGCGCGTCGTGGTTCTGGGTGCCACAGGTTCCATCGGTGGATGCACCATGCGCGTCGCACGCGCTCTCTCCGAAAAAATCGAAATCGTTGGTCTCTCGGGGAGACACAACAAGAACCTCCTGCTTGAGTTGGCTCAAGAATTTCCCTCGGCTCACCTCTGTGCCGGAGATGAGACCTCTTCAGCGTGGCTGAGTTCTCAACTGGGAGGCCGTCACGTCTTGCAAGGAGATTCGGGGCTTCTCGAACTGGCCTCACTCCCCTCTTCGGACGTTGTCCTTGTGGCCATTGTGGGGACAGCGGGACTGAAACCCTCCCTGCGAGCCCTGGAGTGCGGGAAGGACCTGGCGGTAGCCAGCAAAGAGATTCTCGTGATGGCTGGAGAAGAAGTGATGCGCGTCGCAAGGCATACCGGAAGCCGGATCCTGCCGGTCGATAGCGAACACAATGCAATTTTCCAGTGCCTGGAAGGACGCGATCACTCCACCGTGAAAAGACTCATCCTGACCTGCTCGGGAGGTCCTTTTCGACAGGCGACGGCCGCGGACTTGCGTGCAGTCACTCCTGAGCAGGCACTCCGTCATCCGACCTGGGAGATGGGAAGGAAGATATCGATTGATTCCGCGACTCTTTTCAACAAAGGACTGGAGATGATCGAAGCCAAGTGGTTGTTCGGGATTCCGATGGAGAAAATCGATGTCGTCATCCATCCCCAAAGCATCATTCACTCGATGGTAGAGTTCGTGGACGGTTCCATCCTGGCGCAGTTGAGTTCGACCGACATGGCACTTCCCGTACAGTTTGCATTGACCTATCCCTATCGATTCGAAGGTCCCTGCGAACCGCTTGACCTCGCTGCCCTGGGAAGACTTGATTTCGAGAAGCCCCGATCGGATCTCTTTCCCTCTCTTGATCTTGCTCGACGTGCGGGCTCTGTGGGGGGGACTCTTCCCGCTGTCCTGAACGCCGCCAATGAGGCGGCCGTGGATGCTTTTTTGGCGGGAAAACTTTCTTTTCCGGGAATTTGGGAGAGCGTCGCCCGGGCGATGGATGAAGTTCCCTTTGTGGAACATCCGACACTGGAGGAGTTGATCGCGGCGGATCTGGCGGCTAGAGCTGCCGTGAGTTATGGGGACTAGGCGATCGGGAACGGGGCGAGTCTAAAGTCTGTTTGACTGTTCGAAATTTCACCCGCCGTGTGTTTTTCGGCGGCAGGTCTTCAATATTCCTCGTTCTGACTTCCTCCCCCTTAAAGCAAAAAGCCCCGCACCGTTTCCGGAGCGGGACTTTCAGTGAATGGAAAAACCGTCAGGCTTTCACGGCTGTCTGATAGTTCTGCTCAGCATGATCCCAGTTGACAACATTCCACCAGGCCTTGAGGTAATCGGGGCGGCGGTTCTGGTAGTGGAGGTAGTAGGCGTGCTCCCAAACATCGTTGGCGAGAACCGGCTTGTTGCCGTCCATGATCGGACTGTCCTGGTTGGGGAGTGAGACAATCTCCAAGGCTCCCTGCTTGTTGACGATGAGCCAGACAAAACCACTGCCGAAACGACCGACTCCACCGGCTTCAAACTTGGCTTTGAACTCTTCAAAGCCTCCGAAGGTTTTTGTGATCGCATCGGCCAGCATTCCAACAGGGGCACCACCCTTGCCCGGTCCCATGATTTCCCAGAAAAATGTGTGATTGGAGTGTCCTCCTCCGTTGTTTCGGACAGCCGTGCGGATGTTTTCCGGAATAAGCGAAAGATCCGCAATAAGCTCGTTGACCGGCTTGGCGGCAAGCTCCGGATGATCCTTCAAGGCATTGTTCAGATTATTGACGTAGGCCGCATGATGCTTGTCGTGATGGATCTCCATGGTGCGCGCATCAATATGGGGCTCTAGGGCGTCGAAGGCATAGGGAAGTGGCGGTACTGTGTAGGACATATCGTTATGATGGCTCCTGCAACCACCGGCTAGCAAGAGAGATTTCCCGCGGAGTTTGACCCCTCTCCGGCTTGTCTAGTGCACGTGCCTCATCACGTCCATCGGATCGTCGGTCAGAGGATAAAGCTTGCGATATTCGATCGCCTGCAGGCCGATGAGGGCCGCAGCCGTGGCGATTTCCTCGCTGTTAGCAACGCGGGAAACCTCGGCGGCAGGTCGGGACAAGCCAAGTATGATCTGTCCATACAGCCTTGCATCCGAGAGTTGCTGGATCAGCTTCGCAGCAATATTTCCAGAATTCAGGTCTGGGAAAATCAGGACGTTGGCCTGTCCCGCCACCAGACTGTCAGGCAACTTGATCCGAGCAATCTCAGGGTCCAATGCAGTGTCGGCCTGAAGTTCTCCGTCGATCTCCATCGGTCGGTCCAACCCCCCGACGCCACCGATCCTGATGGCTAGTTCCCTTGCTTGTGCGGCGGCCGCCGCCATCTTGGAGGCGGAAGGATGGGAGGAACTCCCGTGTGTGGAAAAACTCAGAAACGCGATCCTGGGCGCGCGACCAAAGACCTGTCGGGCAAGCATTCCCGTCTGCACACCGATGGAGGCGAGTTGCTCGACCGTCGGTTCGGGCACCGCTCCGCAATCTGCAAAAAAGAGCACCCCATTGTCTCCAAGTTCCTTTCCGGGAACCTCTACGACCATTGCGCTGGAGACTACGGAAGCATGGGCAAGCGGCTTGATCAGCTGGAGAAGCGGTCGATACAGCGATCCTGAATAGGCATTCACCCCACCCACCAGGCCGTCCACCAGCCCGAACTGCAGCATCATGGCGGCAAAGTAGTTCGGCGTCACGAGGACGGAGCGAAGATCTTCAGGTTCCGATGATCGATATCTCTCCAACCTTCCTGCCAATTGAAGAAAGCGCGGCATCTCCGAAGAGGTCTCCGGATCGATGATCGCCACGAGTTCCAGCGAGATGTCGTTGGCTTTTGCCACGGATCGAATTTCCGACTTGTTCCCCACAAGCACCGCCACGCCAAGGCCACGGTCGTTGAAAATCCGGGCCGCACGGATTACACGAGGATCGTGGCCATCTGGAAAAACAATCCTCTTAGGGTGGCGTCGCAGTTTGGCGTAAACGGTTTCGAGAAACGACATCTTGGCAAAGGTTGGAAAAGATCCGCCCTGGAGACAAGAATGATCCCAAGTTTTGCTCATCCCAAGGTAAAAAGCATGCTTGCCCGAACCTTAATCCCGCTTTTCTCTTTCTCCCGTGATCACCAGACTTCTGCATACCCGTTATCGGGTTCATGACCTTGAAAAGACAGTCGCCTTCTACCGGGACGTGCTGGGCCTCATGGAAGTGAGACGCAGCGAGAGCCCTCGAGGCTCCAAACTCGTCTTTCTGAAAGCCCCTCTGAGTGATGTGGAAATCGAAATCTGCCAATTCGATGAGAGTGGCCCCGTGCAGGTTGGCCCTGACTTGACTCATCTGGCCTTCGAGGTCACCGACCTGGATGCTTTTGCTAAAAATGCGACCGCCAAAGGATATCCCTTGAGTGACGGGCCCCATCAGACACCTACCGGCTCGCTGATCGCCTTTATCGATGCCCCGGAGGGATACGAAGTCGAGTTGATTCAGCATTAGGGAATGTGAAAACAGGTTCCGTATCCCTCCGCGGCCGCTCACCGCTCTCTCTTTGAGCTTTCAGTTTTCCTGCTTTCTGGTTTTTTGTTAATTCATGATTCCCGACCCTAAAAACGTTGCAGTAACTTCCTCGAGATTTCTCAGGGAGTTCCAAGAATTTATCAGCCGTGGCAATGTCGTTGATCTGGCGATTGGTGTCATTATGGGAGCCGCTTTCGGTAAGATCGTCACCGCACTTGTCAACGATATCATCATGCCCCCAATCGGTCTCTTGTTGAAGGGAATCAACTTCAAAGACCTCTACCTACCTCTTAATGGCAAACATTACGCTACTTTTGCCGATGCCCAGAAGGATGGTGCGGCCATCCTCAGTTATGGAAGTTTCATCAATACGATTATCGAATTCATCATCATCAGTGCGTGCGTCTTTGCGCTGGTCAAGGCAATCAATACCCTCCGCAGAAACCAACTGCCGGCAACTGCCGCTCCGACCAAGAGCGAGGAACTTCTCACGGAGATCAGGGATCTCCTCAAGAAGTAATCCCTGCCACGCCGAACTCCCCTAGTAAATCCTCCACAGTCGACATTATTCGGGGAGCCAAACGGTTCACCCATGAGAGAAAGTTCTTGATCGCTGATCACTTACCGTTCCCCATCAGAGAGCCTGGACGACCCAATCGGGATTGCGTGCTCTCCATGATCTTCTGATCTGTTTCGCTCGATCCTGGCTCACTGAGGAATGAGATGAAGTCTCCTATCAAGCGACTTGCTCCACGGAAGTTCTCTAGGGCAGCCCAACTCAGCCCATGAAAAATTGAGGATTTCAGAGAGTGAGAACCAAGGGGGTTCGAACCCTTGGTGCTCCTAGAACTCCTAGAACTCCTAGAACTTGAGTCCGAGCGACCAGAAGATGTTTTGGGAGGTGAGGTTGTTATTACCTGCTGCTGCGTTGTAGAAGAAGGAGGTGTTCCAGCGTTTGGCAAACTCGACGGTGAAGCCTACGCCCGTGTAGAGAGTGTCTCGCAGCGGTGCTGCACTCGTATTGGAGAAGCCCGGCGAGCTGCCTCCGAGGCTTCCATTGATACTGTAGGGGTTCTGCAGAAACTCATGCTGCCAGGAGAGACTCACCTGCGGCACCACTAGGATATTCTTGCTGGCCTGCCAGCTATAGGCCACATGGGCTCCCAGGCTGTAGAGCAGGCTGCTGGTGTTCCATCCTGAAGAGTTGAAGTCCAGACTTTGGGCTCCGGTTTCATTGATGGAGTTGGCCCCGAAGTAGGTGTATTGCAAACTGGTGGTCGGACCGTAGGTCCAGTTTCCTTTTTTCAGATCGTAGCCACCCGCCAGCATCGTATCGAGTTCCCCTGCTCCGGGGCTGCTATTGGCCGTGCGGTTGATACCGGGAAAGGAGATGTTGCGCGTGATCTGGTAGTTGTTGTACCCCCCTCCCGCCAAGGCATCGGCGTAGAAGCCTTTCCCATCGGGGCGGCCATAGGTGCCGAAGAGCCCGAAGCGGACCGAATTGTCGATCAGGCGGCTCCCTCCGTTGTATTTGACGTAGCTGCCTTCGTATCCGGCATAGAGTCCGGTGCCAAAGCACTCGTTCCATTTGTAGGTGAAGCCGGTGGTTACTCCCCCACTCTGGGCGTTGTAGGTGGGCAGCATGTTGGCACTATTGGCCTGCGCAAAGATGCCGTTGCCATCCACAAACATGCCCCAATGATTGTCGGCTCCGGGGCGCAGGATGTCTTTTTTGGAGTCAAGGAGGCTCTTATCTCCCTCGAAGACGGGGGTGTTATCGGCAAACCCGCTCATGGAGAAGCCGCTTCCTGCCACCCTCAGGTTCCAGAGCCTTTGGATGAGTTCGCTGTTCTGGGCATTGGCCAAATTGAAAGCAATGGTGCTCATGCTCTGGTAGAAGCTCGGCATGATAGCATTGAAGGCCGTCTGGTACTGGCCGGTATTCAGCTTGTCCAGTGCCGTGGAAACTACAAGCTGATCACCCGTGGTGGCGGGAATGAAGCTGTTGAGAGCCCGCGCCACATTGCTCTGATTCTGGTTCTCTGCAACCTGGGTGTAGCTTTGAGGAGCAATCAGGATGTTCGCCAGGTTGGAAGTGATGAGGAGTCGTCCACGGAATCCTACGGGAGCGTTGATCGTGTTGAAACCTCCACTAATGCTCGCGGCACTGAGGAAAGTGAGTTGCTGCCCGAAGCTCAGGGAAGCTCCCGGGAGAGGGAGCAGGGAGAGGGCACCTCCGAGGGTGGCGGAACCACTGACACTGATCCCGGAATTGGAGGAGGAGGCCACAGGAATCAGAATGCTCGAGGAAGCGCTCTCCGTGAAATTCCCATTGATGGTCAAGGTGCCCGGGTCGGTGGCACTCCCGGGAAGAAGTGTGCCGCTGCTGGAGAGATTGCCGTTGATCACGCCATTTCCAGAGATTGTTCCCCTGTTATTAAC